>LNFM01013065.1_pt1 | contig 10719 bp, 10 predicted proteins | sample 596031 | NCBI WGS metagenome assembly LNFM01 (sample SAMN04254537, study PRJNA301005) | activated carbon metagenome | isolation source: dual media filters at the Ann Arbor, Michigan drinking water treatment plant | place: USA: Ann Arbor | reverse complement strand
ATCGATGCCGCCAGCCGCCAGCCAGTGGCGGATCCAAAGGTCGTGGGTGCCGCCGCGGAAGGTCATGGCGCATTTCGGGTCCTTGCCGACGGCCTTCAGCTTGGCGAAGGCCTCCTTGAGCGGCGCGGAGTTGACCGTGGCACCGGTGGCCATCAGCTCCTTGGTGACCGAGATCGCCTGGCCGTTGGTATTGAGCCGGGTGAGCATGTACATCGGCACCGGCTTGTTCTCCGGCGTCGTGAGACCCAGCGAGATCTGGTAGGGCTTGGGAGTCAAGATGTGCGCGCCGTCGATGCCGCCCGAGCCCGAGCCCAGCACGATGTTGTCGCGGGTCGTGCCCCACGAGGCCTGCTTGGCGATGTTGGCGTCGGTGATGCCGTACTTGTCGTAAAGCTTCTTCTCCTTCGCCACGATCAGCGGCGAGGAGTCGGTGAGTGCGATGAAGCCCAGCGTGACCTTGTTGGTCTCGGGGCCGGCGCCTTGCGCGAAGGCGCCGCCAGGGAACGAGGCGCGCACCGCGCTCATCAACGCCGCGGCCGCCACCAAGCCGCCGGCGTTCTTCAGGATGTCGCGCCGGCCCAGTCCCTTGTTGGCACGCTTAGTCGCCATGATTGCTCTCCTGCTGTTCGAAGATCGTTGAGGTTTGATCGCCCAGGTCGAACACCGACCCATCGAGGAACTTGTCCGGTCCCATCGCGACCGGGGCGCCGTTGGTCGGCAGGATCCAGGGATCGCCGTGTGCGCCCTCGGGCTTGCGGTCGGTGAGCGGGCACGGCAAGCCGAGCTCGCTGGCGGCGGCACGGTAAATGTCTGTGCGGAACACACGATCGGCGACGGCGCCGAGATCGGACCGCGCCGAGATCTGGCCCCAGCGCACCATCTGGGCCAGGAACCAGTCGGCATGGCTGCGCCACGGGAAATTGGCGAGTTGGCGGTGAAAGATGTGGAAGTCCGGCAAGGCCAGCGTCCTCGCGATCACCTCGGCCGGGACGTTGATGTAGCGCGGGCTCGACAGAACGCGGGCCGCCTCGGCGCGATTGGCCGGGTCATCGAGCCATGCACCGGCCTCGGTCACTGCTTTCACAAGGGCGATCAGCGTCTTGGGATTGTGCTGCGCCCAAGCCTCTGTCGTGCCCAGCACCTTCTCCGGCATGGAGGTCCAGATGTGCATGCTGGTGGCGGCAATGCGGCCGATGCCGTGCGATACGGCCTGCTGGTTCCATGGCTCGCCGACGCAATAACCGTCGATTGTGCCGCCCGAGAGATGGGCCACCATGTGCGGTGGTGGCACGACGGTGAAGCGCACGTCGCGGTCGGGATCGATGCCACCCGACGCCAACCAGAGACGCAGCAGGTGATTATGCGATGAAAAGGTGAAAACCGACGCAAGCGTGAGCGGTGCCTTGTCGAGATTGGCACGACGGCGAACGACGGCCGCAAGCGCATGGGCATCGAGCGGCGTACCTTCGACGCCGTGCTCGCCGAGAAACTCGGGGGCGACATCCTCGATCTCCTGCCACAAGGCGTTCGAAAGAGTGATCGAGTTGCCGTTGAGCTGGAGTGTCATGGCCGCGATCATCGGAACGTTGACGCTGTCGATGCCGAGCGTGGTGGCGAGCGGCATAGGCGAGAGCATGTGCGCCGCATCGAGCAGGCCGAGCGCCACCTTGTCGCGGATGTTCGCCCACGAGGCCTCACGACGGATCTCGACGTCGAGGCCATGGCGCTCGAACAGGCCCAGGATGTCGGCGAACAGGATGGGCGCGCAGTCGATCAGGGGGATGAACCCCACCGTCACTTTCGGTCGCTCAAGTTGTCCCACGACGCTCAACCTCAAAAAAAAGACGTCCTGCCCAGCCGGCAGGAGCCGGCAGCACAGGACGTCATTGTCCAAGAAGGCAGACCGCCATTGGCCTGCCGTCCAATTCTGGAACCCCCACCATTGGAGGCTCTCCTGCAAAGCAGCAGGAAATGTGCCAAGCAGCAGATGATCCGAGAAATTCCGATAGTCTATTGATTTAGCTACATAAAATGGGATTTAGTTGAAACAACAATGCTGGCGCTGTGTTATTTCTGCTCGCATATGCAGCATGACTCATAATCAGGCAGGCCTTTTTATTGATCAAGTCTTGAAGGCCTTGGCGTAGGTCAGGACGTCCTGAGCCACGTCGCCGATGCGCTTGTTTTGGTCCATGGCGAGCTTGCGCAGCAGCCGATACGCCCCTTCCTCGCCGATTCCTTTCTGCTGCATCAGCAGACCCTTGGCGCGATCAACCGTCTTGCGCTCGACGAGCGATAGGCGCGCGCGATCGAGTTCCTCGCGCATCGTGTGATAGCGGTTGAAGTGCGCAACCGCGACATCGACGACGGACTGCACACGATCCTGCGCCAAGCCTTTCACGACATAGGCCGATACGCCTGCTGCCATGCCGGCGGCAATGGTCGCCGGATCCGAATGGTCCGCGAAGAGCGCGATTGGACGCGGCTGCTTCTCCGTGGTGCGACGCAGGTCTTCGATGGCGTCGCGGCTGGGACTGTCGATGCTGACAACAATGACGTCGGGCTTCAGCGCGTCGACGCGCGCCAACAGATCGTAGGTGCCCTCCAGGCGCTCGAGCAGTACGTAGCCCGCGTCCCGCAGCCCCGATTCGACGATCTCGGCGCGGGCAGGATTATCGTCGATCAGAAGGACGGATAGGGCTTTGGTCACGGGGCCGGTCAGGTTGGTTGCAGGCCCTGGCCGCAACTTCCATGCCATCGCCCTCAAGGCATCGAATCGACGAGCTTTCCATCTTCCCACAGGCCCGAGCGCATCTTGCCGTCGGCACCCGTCACCTGTCCGTAACCTTGCCGCCGGCTGGCGCGAAAGCCGCCCTCGTAGCGTTCACGTGTACCGATCGCTTCGACGCCTGGCCCCTCGAGCAGGTCGGCCTGAAACTCACCGGACTGCACGACGTTGGGTTCCGTCAGCGTCCGACGAATGCCCAGGCCTTCCAGGCGCCCCGCGACAAAATTGCCCTCCGTTCGCTCGACGCCAGGCTTCTCTCGGACCCCCAGCCCCGTCGACTGGCCGTCATTCCATTGACCGGCATAGCGCGAGTCGTCGCCTAGGCGCACGATGCCGAGACCGTCCAGGCGATCGGTATCCCATTCGCCGGCCTGTCGCTCGCCGTTTGCGAGTTCGGCGACACCAAGGCCTTGCCGCTTGCCAGCCACGACCTGGCCGATGTAGCTCGCGCCACCGTCGTACGACAGCCGCGCGGCGTTCTCGAGGTCGGGGCGTGCCGCGCGGGCGGCCACGATGCGCGCCTCTCCGGCCATCGCGCGGGCGGCCTTGGAGGCTTCGTCGGCACGATCGAGCATGGCGCGCGCTTCATTCGCTGCGCGCTGCGCCTGGTCGATCAATGTCTTCTGCGCTGACTGATCGGGCACGGCAGGCAGCGCCGGGACAGGTGGCGCAGACGGCGCTGCAACAGGTGGTGATGGCATCGGTGCGACTGCCGGCGGTTGAGCCACTTCCGGACGCGAGGGCGTTTCCGGCGCCGTTGGCCTCGAAGTTGAGGTGCTCGCCAACAGTCCGTGGATCTCCGGCTGATACCGCCAGAGCGCGGCGGCAGCTGCGGCGATGAGAACGAGGGCTATCCAGACACCTGCCTTCGATCTCGGCCGTTCTTGTGGCGGAGTCACCGAAACAGGCTCGAGATGCTCGCGACTGACGCCGCTCAGCCGCGGCGCGGTGGTCGCGCCAGGCAGACGCTGTGTCGGGGCATCGTCGGCCTGCGGCAAGGCCGTACCGAACTGTGCACTCCAGTCGACGACGGTCTGTGGTCGCTGCTCCGGTGCGAAAGCCAAACCGCTGTCGATCGCCGCCAGCAACATCTGGTCGAAGCGATCGGCCTGCGTCACCGCCAGCGGCCGGTACGGATCCACGCCGACCCGGCTCACGGCTTCGGGGGGCGGACTGCCGGCGACGGCATGATGCAGGACGGCCGCGGCCGAGTAGATGTCGGTCCACGGGCCCTGCTTGCCGTCGAGGGCGTATTGCTCGATGGGCGCATATTGCGGCGTCAGGATGCTGGTGAGCGTTCGCGTGCGCCCGCCCATTGCCTGGCGCGCCGCGCCGAAGTCGATGAGGATCGGAACGCCATCGTGCCGGACGATGATGTTCGACGGCTTGATATCGCGATGAAGAAACCCCTGGGCATGAACGGCGCGCAGCCCGCTCAGGAGTCCCTCGGCCAGCCGGCGCACCTCGTCGGGCTGCAGGCGGCGGCTGGGTGCGCGCAGGAGCTGCGCCACGCTGCGCCCGTCCTCGAACTCCATGACCGTATAGGCCGTGCCGTTGGCTTCGAAGTAGCGGAGCACCGGGACGATGTGGGCATGCCGGAATCGCGCCAGGGCGCGCGCCTCGTCGAGAAAGCGTTCGCGTCCCCAGACGAAATCGTCGGTGAAGCGCGTCCCGCGTGCCCCGACCTCGCCATCGGGCCGGCGCATGGCGAACTCGACCGGGAAGTACTCCTTGATGGCGACGAACTTGGCGAGTTGGGTGTCAAAGGCGCGGTAGGTGATACCGAACCCGCCATGCCCAATGATCGCATCGAGGCGATAGTCGCCGAGCCGCGTACCGAGCGGCAGAGCCTGATCGTTTTCGGATGATGTGGGCACGCGCAACCTTGCGCCTTAAATGCGCGTTCCCGGACGGGCGCACAAGCGCCCTGGAGATTAGCGAGTGTCGGCGACGACGGTGGCGGGCGCCCGGTTCGAGGTCATGTCCCGGATATCGGGCACGAGCTGCATGACGATTATCATTGCGCAAAGACCAATGGCGGTCAGCATGGTCGCGGGGCGGGTCTTCAAGAAAGGCGTCGGCGCGTGCGCCTGGCGTTCGTCCGGCATGGCGAACCACTCCAAAATTGCGTCGTCAAAAATAACGGCCGATTGCCCGAAATATTGGGCTTGGCCGGCCTTCAACCTAATGGAAGGGCGTTCAAATCTCAAGAAAAATGTTTCAATCACAATGAGTTAAGAGCCGATATAGATATATGACTGAAACACACAACAGGTCGCGGTGCGCGCCTCGGCCGGCCACTTCCTGTAGGCTGCAACATCGGCCGCGCTAATGCCATCAAGGCAGAGTAAAGTTGCCTTTCACTGATTGGAATCGGATCCGCCATGAAGCCCGCGACCCAGTACGACAATGCTCGGACCCTGGTCCTGACCGGGGCCAGCCGCGGCATCGGACATGCAACCGTGAAGAAATTCAGCGCCGGCGGCTGGCGGGTGATTACCGTTTCGCGTCAGCCCTTTAGCGCGCTCTGCCCGTGGCCGGGTGGCGACAAGAACCACGTGCAGATCGATCTTGCGCAGCCGAACGATGTCAGCCGCGGCATCGACGATATCCGCGAGCGCCTCGGCGGCGGACGGCTCGATGCGTTGGTCAACAATGCCGCGATCTCGCCCAAGGACGAGACCGGTGGACGACTCGGCGCCATCGATACGCCCTTCGACCTCTGGCAGCGGGTGTTCAACGTCAACTTTTTCGCACCTGTCGCGCTGGCGCGCGGCCTGATGACGGAATTGGCAGAGGCGCGCGGCTGCGTCGTCAACGTGACGTCGATCGCCGGCAGCCGCGTCCATCCCTTCGCCGGTTCGGCCTACGCCACCTCGAAGGCCGCCCTTGCCGCACTGACCCGCGAGATGGCGCATGACTTTGGGCCGCGCGGCATTCGCGTTAACGCGATCGCGCCGGGCGAAATCGACACCGCGATTCTGTCACCGGGGACCGAGCAGATCGTCGAAGAGCAGATTCCGATGCGTCGCTTGGGCACGCCGGACGAAGTGGCCGACGTCATCCACTTCCTCTGCGAGAAGGGGGCAAGCTACGTTTCCGGCGCCGAGATCCAGATCAACGGCGGCCAGCACGTATAGGCGCACGTCTAGGAGACCGATATGGATACGATGACCAGCTTCAAGGGCGAGACCGGCCGCGACGCGCGGCGCCGTATCCGCGGCGGCACCAATCTGGCGCCGACCTCGGGCATGGCGCCGGGCTACGTGCAGGGCAACCTCGCCATCCTGCCCAAGGAATTGGCCGCCGACTTCGCACGCTTCTGCATGCTCAACCCGAAGCCCTGCCCCTTGCTTGGCCAGTCCGAGCCTGGCGACTGGCGCCTGCCGACCCTGGGTGAGGATCTCGATATCCGCACCGACATCCCGCTCTACCGCGTCTGGAAGAAGGGCGAGCTGGTCGAGGAAGTGACCGATCTCAAGAAGGTATGGCGCGACGATCTCGTGTCGTTCGTCCTGGGCTGCTCGTTCTCGTTCGAGGAGGCCCTGACCGAGAACGGCCTCGAGCTCAGGCACCAGACCTGCAACAGCAACGTGCCGATGTACCGGACCAATATCGAATGCACACCGGCGGGCCCGTTCCATGGGCCGATGGTCGTCTCCATGCGCCCGTTCAAGCCGGCCGATGCCATCCGCGCGGTGCAGGTAACGACGCGTTTCCCCGCGGTGCACGGCGCGCCGGTCCATCTCGGCAAGCCCGAGCTGATCGGCATCAAGGACATCGCCAAGCCCGACTACGGCGACGCCGTGCCAGTGCGCGACGACGAGTTCCCGGTGTTCTGGGCCTGCGGCGTCACTCCGCAATCGGTCGTGGCGACGGTGAAGCCCGAATTCTGCATCACCCACGCCCCTGGCTACATGCTGGTGACCGATCTCCTGAATTCGCAGCTTGCCGTCCTCTGACGATGGCGCGGCTGGAATTCGAGGGCCACGCCAAGGGCGCGGTGGAGAAGGTCGCTGTCGACATCAAGGATCTGGTGATCGCCGGCTGGACCGGCCGCGATGTTGCCGCGCTCAACCATCACATCGAGGAATTGAAGGCGATCGGTGTGCAGCCGCCGTCACAGGTGCCGATCTATTATCGTGCCGCCGCGCAGATGCTGACCCAGGCCGACAGCATCCAGGTACTGGGCGACGACAGCTCGGGCGAGGTCGAGCCCGTGTTGATCGGCGCGGCCGACCGCCTCTGGGTCACCGTCGGCGCCGACCATACCGACCGCAAGGTCGAGAGCTACGGCATCGCCATTTCCAAGCAGATGTGTGCCAAGCCGATCGGCCGCACCGCCTGGCGCTTCGAGGAAGTCGAGCCGCATTGGGACAAGCTCCTGTTGCGCTCCTTCGTCCAAGAAGATGGCAAACGCGTCCTCTACCAGGAAGGACCGCTGGCCAAGATTCGCGACCCGCGCGAGCTGATCCTGGGCTGGCGGGACAACAAGCGCCTGCCGATGGGAACCGTCATGTTCTGCGGCACCATGCCGGCCATCGGCACGATCCGGCCGTCACCACGCTTCGAGATGGAGCTCGACGATCCGGTGCTAGGCCGCAAGATCTCCCATGCCTACGAGATCGAGGCGCTGCCCATCGTCGCTTGAACGGCACGCATGGCTTCCGTGCAGAGTGGACCTTGCGCTGACGCCAGCGGTGAACGTACGTTCAGGCTCTGGGAGGATACCGCGACCATGATCAAAGGCGCATATGACGGCGTTACCGTCCTCGATTTCACGCAGGGCATCGCCGGGCCACACGCCTCGATGCTGCTCGCCCTGCATGGCGCCGATGTCATCAAGATCGAGCCGCCTGAGGGCGACTGGGGTCGTGCGCTCGGTGAACTGAAGGGCGATCACTGCGCCCATTCCGTCGCCTTCAACCGCGGCAAGCGTAGCATCGCCCTTGATCTCAAGTCACCCGACGGCATCGCCGTCGTGAAGAAGCTCGCCGCCAAGGCCGACGTGGTGATGGAGAGCTTCCGGCCCGGCGTGATCCAGCGCCTGGGTTTCGGCTATGACGACATCAAGAAGATCAATCCCAAGGTCGTCTATTGCTCGGTCTCGGGCTTTGGCCAGACCGGCCCCTACAGCAAGCGGCCCACGGTCGACGGTCTCATCCAGGCCTTCAGCGGCATGATGGTGATGAACAAGATGCCCGACGGCACGCCTTGGCGGCAGGGCATGATCGCCGTCGATGTCACCACGGGCCTTTACACCTTCCAGGCGCTGGCGCCGGCGCTAATGCGCCAGTTCCGCTATGGCGAGGGCTGCTTCATCGATTCGAGCCTGATGCGGGCTGCTGCCGCCTTCCAGGGCGCCAAGCTGATGGAATGGGTGTTCTCCAAGGGCGCGCCACCGGTGCTCTACATGCCGGCCGGCAGCTACAAGTCGAAGAACGGCTACATCATGGTGAGCGCCATGCGGCCCCACCATTTCCGCCTGCTGTTCGAGCTGATCGGCCGCCGGGACATCGCCGATGATCCCGAACTGCAGAGCCACAACGACCGCATCAAGAACGCGGCCAAGATCATCAAGGCGCTGAACGAGACGATGCCGACCAGGACCACCGAGGAGTGGATCGCGATCCTTCAGCCCAAGGACGTGTTCTGCGAGCGGGTGAACAACTACACCGACTATCTCGACCATCCGCACGTGAAGGAGTCGGGCGCGGTCGACTGGATCGAGCAGGACGGTTTTGGCCGCATGCCGGTCGCCAACATTCCCGGCCTGCCGTCCGCCGCGACGCACGAGCCGCAGCAACATGCGCCGCATATCGGCGAGGACGGGCCGAATATCCTGCGCGAGCTGGGATTCAGCACCTCCGAGATCGACGCGATGTTCGCCAAGGGTGGCGTCCGCCCCCCGACCCCGGCGGTCAAGGCGGCGGAATAAGCCGCTACTTCTTCAAGAAGACCTTCGAGCAAACGGAGTCGGCGAAATCGCCGGAGATCGCTCGCGCGCCTCCGGAGAGCTTGGCTAAACCGATCAGGCCGCCTCCGCTCGTCCTTTCCTGGACGTAGTATTCCGCGGTGACGCTATTGGTCTCGGGATTGACAAGCTTTACCTCCGCGGCGACTTCGTGACTGTCGCCGAGAAGCATCACCATCCCAGTATTTGCCAGCTTGAAGTTGTCGAGCCGCACCTGCATTTCGTACTTGATCGACCCCTTCGCGCATTGCGCCGTCTTCTGTTCGAGAGCTGTCTGCAATGCTTGAACGTCTTCCGGGCTGGCATTCGGCGACCGATTGACGATGGTGACGACTCCGACCGACGCTGCCGCGGCCGTAGCGGGACTCCACGCCTGGATAGGCTTGACGGGTTCCGCGCACGCAGAAACCACTAGCGCCGCGGCTAGCGCCGACGCGATTCGACTCAACATTTTTTGCAGCTCCCCCCAAAAAGACCGTTCTATTTTGTCGAACGCGTACCGGTTGACGCGTATTGTACATATTCTTTCAACCTTAGGTACGAATTTCCAGGTAAAAATGCTGACAGTGGTGAACCGGCTGCCCGTCTTGGCGGCAATTGGCGTGTTGTTCGGGTGCACCATCACCGATGAACCTCCCCCAACTCCGGCATCAGCCCTACTGGCCGTGCAACGCATCGAACCAGGCGCAGGGCCTGTGCAGATCAATGAGCTGGCGCAGTTTCGTCAGACCGCTTTGGTCGTCAGCGACTACTGCCGATCTTTCAACTACGTGACTGATCGGCAGGAGACCGCGCAGGCCTTGATCACTCGCGCGCTTAAGGACTACGCATCGGTACTGCCGGGCGGACTGCGAGTGGACATTCAGTCACTGAAGGTACGTATGCGGTGTCATATAGCCGGTGCGGGTGGGTTCAGCAGCTATTGTGCGGCAGATGCGAGCCTGAGCCTTACCGCAATCGGGAACGATCGGGGCGGGCGGGAGATCGCCGTGACAGCCTCGAAGGAGGCCACGGAACGAGTTTCAGTAGGCATGGGCGTTTGCGCCAGCGGCATGCCTGCAGTCACGTCGGCCGTAGACAACGTCTTGGCAGCAGCGCTGGTGGACATTGAGAACGGTTTGAGCGCTCGAACGGGCATCCCTTCCCGATGAACACGACTGCCTCGGCCGCTAGACCACCGAGAAGCCGTGCGCGAAAGGATCGCGCTGGTCGACGAAGATGGTGTTGATGCCGTGCTGGCGCGCCCAGCCAGAGATCGACGGCACGATGGCGTCGTGGTTGCCGACGCGGGCCGCCGTCTCGACCCGGCCGTCGAACAGCGAGCCGATGATGCTCTCATGCACGAACTCGCCGCCGACCTTCAACGCGCCGCGGGCCGCGAGCTGGGCCATGCGCGCCGAGGTGCCGGTGCCGCAGGGAGAACGGTCGATCGCCTTGTCGCCATAGAACACGGCATTGCGCCCATGCGCTCTGGGATCGCGCGGCTTGCCCGTCCACATGACATGGCTCACACCCCTTATGGTCCCGTTCTCGGGATGCACGGGCTGGATCTTTTCGTTCAGGAGCTTTCGAACGACCGGCGAGTAGCGCAGCACGTCGCCCGCCGTCATCGAGTCGAGCCCGGCGAAATTCTTCTGCGGTTCGAGAATGCCGTAAAAGTTTCCGCCGTAGGCGACATCGAACACCAGCTCGCCCAGCCCCGGCACCTCGACCACAACCTCGCTCGCCGCAAGATACGAGGCGACGTTGGTGATCCGTACGCTGTCGACGAACCGGCCGTTCTGCACGTAACGAGCCACCACGCGGCCGGCCGGTGTGTCGAGGTTGAGCACACCTTGCGTCGCCGGCGGAACCAGTCCGTTTTCGACCGCCATGGTCACGGTGCCGATGGTGCCGTGGCCGCACATCGGCAGGCAGCCGCTCACCTCGATGAAGAGGATGCCGATGTCGCAGTCGG
>LNFM01013063.1_pt1 | contig 10722 bp, 9 predicted proteins | sample 596031 | NCBI WGS metagenome assembly LNFM01 (sample SAMN04254537, study PRJNA301005) | activated carbon metagenome | isolation source: dual media filters at the Ann Arbor, Michigan drinking water treatment plant | place: USA: Ann Arbor | reverse complement strand
ACCGCGACCACTTCGGCCGCATCTTCTACAACCAGGCCAACATGAGCGCGCAGGGCATTGCGCAGATCGCCGTGGTCATGGGCAGCTGCACGGCAGGCGGCGCTTACGTGCCGGCCATGAGCGATGAAACCATCATCGTCAAGGAGCAGGGCACGATTTTTCTGGGTGGCCCTCCGCTGGTGAAAGCCGCCACCGGCGAGATCGTCACGGCCGAAGACCTGGGCGGCGGCGACGTGCATACCCGCCTCTCGGGCGTAGCCGACTACCTGGCGCAGAACGACGCCCACGCGCTGGCGCTGGCCCGCGCAGCGGTCGGCAACCTCAATACCAATTACAAGCCAAAAGAGGCGCCAGCCCATATGGGACGGGCGCCGCGTGCTCCTGAATTTGCAGCAGAGGAGCTGTATGGCGTGGTGCCCACCGACACCCGCAAGCCTTACGATGTGCGCGAAATCATCGCCCGCATCGTCGACGGCAGCGAGTTCGACGAGTTCAAGGCGCGGTTCGGCACCACGCTGGTGACCGGCTTTGCGCACATCGAGGGCATGCCGGTCGGCATCATCGCCAACAACGGCATCTTGTTCAGCGAGTCGGCGCAAAAGGGCGCGCACTTCATCGAACTGTGCTGCCAGCGCAAGATCCCGCTGGTGTTTCTGCAGAACATCACCGGCTTCATGGTCGGCCGCAAGTACGAAGCTGAAGGCATTGCGCGCCACGGCGCCAAGATGGTGATGGCCGTGGCCACGGCCCAGGTGCCCAAGTTCACCATCATCATTGGCGGCAGCTTCGGCGCCGGCAACTACGGCATGTGCGGCCGCGCCTACAGCCCGCGCTTTTTGTGGATGTGGCCGAACGCGCGCATCTGCGTCATGGGCGGCGAGCAGGCCTCGTCGGTGCTGGCCAGCGTGCGGCGCGACGCGATCGAGGCCAAGGGCGGAACCTGGAGCGCCGAGGAAGAAAAAGCCTTCAAACAGCCGATGCTGGACCAGTTCGAGCACCAGTCGCACCCCTATTACTCGAGCGCGCGCCTGTGGGACGACGGCGTGATCGACCCGGCCGACACGCGGCGCGTGCTGGCGCTGGGCCTGCGCGCCAGCCTGAACGCACCGATTCCCGAGCCGAAGTTCGGCGTCTTCCGCATGTGAGCGGCCAGAAAGAACAAATGTCCAACGTTTCCATTTACGACACCCCCGAGTACGAATCCCTGCGCGACCAGATTGGCCGCTTCATCGCCAGGGAGGTCGAACCGCATGCCGCCGCCTGGGAGGAGACCGGCTGTGTGCCGCGCGAGGTTTTGAAGCGCATGGGCGCTGCCGGCCTGTTCGGCCTGATGTATGAAGAGAAATACGGCGGCGCCGACAGCGACGCGATGACCAACCTGGTGTTTGCCGAGGCGCTCTCGCAATCGACCTTTGCCGGCTTCATCATCACCGTGCTGGTGCACACCGACATGGCCAGCCCGCATCTGCACCACGCGGGCAATGCGGAACAAAAAGACAAGTACATGAAAAAGGTGATCGCCGGCGAGCTGATCACCGCGGTGGGCATCACCGAGCCGGGCGCCGGCTCCGACGTGGCGGGCATACGCAGCACCGCCAAAAGGGACGGCGAGGAGTGGGTGCTCAACGGCACCAAGATGTTCATCACCAACGGTGTGCACGCCGACCTGTACTTTGTCGCGGCCAAGACCGGGCCGGGCAAACGCGACATCTCGATGTTCATCGTTGAAAAAGGCACTCCGGGCTTCACGGTCGGCCGGGCACTCAAGAAAACCGGCTGGCTGTCGTCGGACACGGCCGAACTGATTTTCGACAATGTGCGCATTCCCGCCTGGAATTTGCTGGGCGAGGAGGGCAAGGGCTTTTATTCGGTGATGAAAAACTTCCAGACCGAACGGATTGCGCTGGGCGCGATGGCGGTCGGGCATTGCCAGCAGGCGCTCAAGCTGACACTCGACTATGTGCGCCAGCGCCAGGCTTTTGGCGGCCCGCTGTGGGATCAGCAGGTGATACGCCAGCGCCTGGCCATGCTGGACGCCAAGACGCGCGCCGCGCGCGCCTTCATGTACCACTGCGCCTGGCGTGTCACGCAGGGGCATGACATCGTGCAGGACGTCTCCATGCTCAAAGCGCTGACCGGCGAGCTGGTCAACGAGGTGGTGCAGACCTGCCAGCAGTTCCACGGCGGCATGGGTTTCATCCGCGAGACCGCGATCGAACGCCTGTGGCGCGACGCGCGGGTGCTGGCGATAGGCGGCGGCGCGACCGAAGTCATGCTCGAAGAAGTCGCCAAGCGGTATTGAAGAGAGAGAAGCAGGCCATGAAACATCTTGAACTGAGCTTTGGCGGCGGCGTTTCCACCGTCACCCTGAACCGCCCCGAGGTCCGCAACGCCTTCAACGACGAGGTGATCGCCGAACTGACGGCGGTGTTCATCGAGCTCGGCAAACGCGAGGAGGTGCGCTGCATCGTGCTGGCGGCCAACGGCACCGCCTTTTGCGCCGGCGCCGACCTGAACTGGATGAAACGCATGGCCGACTACACGCGCGACGAAAACGTCGCCGATGCGAGCGCGCTGGCCGAGATGCTGCGTGTGGTCTACGCCTGCCCGAAACCCACGATTGCCAGGGTGCAGGGCGATGTGTACGCCGGCGGCACCGGCCTGGTCGCGGCCTGCGACATCGCCGTGTCGGTCGACAGCGCCGGCTACTGTCTGAGCGAGGTCAGGCTGGGCCTGATTCCGGCGACCATCAGTCCCTATGTGATCCGCGCCATGGGTGCGCGCGCGGCACACCGCTACTTTCTGACGGCCGAACGCTTCGATGCGGCAGAGGCCTTGCGCATCGGTTTTGTGCATGCGGTGGTGGCCGCCGCGGAACTGGACGGCAAGGTTGCGGAACTCGCGAAAACGCTGGTCAACGCCGGCCCCGAAGCGGTCAAGCTGTGCAAGAAGCTGGTGCAGGATGTGGCCGGTCATGAGATTTCACCGTCGCTGATCCAGATGACGGTCGAAGGCATTGCCGACATCCGTGTCAGCCCCGAGGGCCGCGAGGGCGTGCAGTCGTTTTTGCAGAAGCGCAAGCCAAACTGGTTGCTGGCCTGAGCGGACGCAGCATGCGCAGCACTCTGGTTCTTGCATCGGCCTGGATCCTGGCGGTCTCCGCCTGGGCCCAGTCGCCGGCCGAGCCAGTGTTCGCCGCAGACCTGCGCGAGGAAGTGCAGCACATCGCGGTCAGGACGCAGGACCTCTACGGCAGGCCGGCCGCGGGCAGGATTCCCGTGACCATCTTCCGGCCCGCCGGCGACGGGCCTTTCCCGCTGGTGATCATGAACCATGGCCGCGGCACCAAAGACAAACGCGGCGCGACCGGCCGCCAGCGTTATGAACACCTGTCGCGTTACCTGGTGAGCAAGGGCTTTGTGGTGTTGATTCCGACCCGCCTGGGTTACCACGAGACCTACGGCCAGTTCGACCCGGAAGACGCCGGGAATTGCAACACCCTGCGCCCTGAAGCGGTGGACACCGCGGCGTCGGACCAGGTTTTGCAGACGCTGGAGTTCGCGCGCACCCTGCCTTATGTGAATGCGCAGCGCTGGGTGGTGATGGGCCAGTCGGTGGGCGGGATGACCGCGGTCGCCACCGTGGCACGCAACCCGCCGGGCCTGGTGGCCGGCCTCAACTTTGCCGGCGGCACCGGCGGCGATCCCGACAAGCGCACGGGCGACCCGTGCAACCCGCGCGCGCTGGAAAGCCTGTGGCGCAGCAAGGCCGCCGCGGCCAAGGTGCCGATGGCATGGTTTTACTGGGCCAACGACAAATACTGGGGCGCGGATATCCCCAAACGCTGGCATCGCGCCTGGACCGACGGGGGTGGCCAGGCCGAGTTGCATGCCATGCCGGCGTCGGGCGTCGATGGCCACAGCGGCATGAGCAACGACATGGACCGCTGGGTGCCGCTGGCGGAAGAATTCCTGGCGCGTCACGGCTTCAGCAAGCCGGGCCTGGTGGAGATTCCCAAACCCAGCGGCTTTGCCAGCGTGGGTGATGTCGGCAAGGTGCCGGTGAACCAGGCCAGCCGCGATGGCACCTACGCCAGATTCCTGGCCGGCAGCAAGCCGCGTGCTTATGCGGTGGGCCCGGGCGGCTACAACGGCTGGGCCACCGGTGACTGGGCCGCCGGCCGCGCGCTGGGTTTTTGCCAGGCCAGACGCGGCATCGTCTGCAAGCTGTATGCGGTCGACGACGATGTGGTGTGGGTGCCATGAATACCAGGGGACTTCAATGAACAGCCTCGATACCGCGCAACTGATTGCCCTGGCCGGCGCGCTCGGCTGGGCCAGCGGCGTGCGGCTTTACCTGGTGGTGCTGCTGACCGGCCTGGCCGGTTTCATGGGCTGGATCCAGCTGCCGCAAGGCCTGCACCTGCTGGCGCATCCGGTGGTGCTGGGCGCCAGCGGCTTCATGGTGTTTGTCGAATTTTTTGCCGACAAGATCCCCGGGCTGGATTCGCTCTGGGATGTGGTGCACACCGTGATCCGCATTCCGGCCGGGGCGGCGCTGGCGGCCGGGGTGTTCGGCGCCGACAGCGGCGTGATGGCCCTGATTGCGGCGCTGGCCGGCGGCTCGCTGGCGGCCACCAGCCATGCGGCCAAGGCCACCACCCGCGCCGCCATCAATACCTCGCCCGAACCTTTCAGCAATGTCGGCGCCTCGCTGGTCGAAGACAGCCTGGTGCCGGCCGGACTGTGGCTCGCGATTGCGCATCCGCTGGTGTTTGTCGGCGTGTTGATCCTGGTGCTGATCTTCAGTATCTGGCTGATCCGCCTTTGCTGGCGCTACTTGCGGCAATTGTTTGCGCGTGTGGCCCGCATCTTCAGCGGCAAAACCGACAGCGGGACGGCACCGGCCTTTACCCTGACATCTCCTTTTTCAAAAAAGAACGACTGACATGTTTAAAAAAATACTGATCGCCAACCGCGGTGAAATTGCCTGCAGAGTGGCTGCAACCGCGCGCCGCATGGCCATCCAGACCGTGGCCGTGTACTCCGACGCCGATGCGGACGCCAAACATGTTGGGGCTTGTGACGAAGCTGTCCACATCGGCGGCAGCGCGCCCAGGGACAGCTACCTGCGCTGGGAAAAAATCATCGCCGCGGCCAAAGCCACTGGCGCCGAAGCGATCCACCCGGGGTATGGCTTCCTCAGTGAAAACGAGGAGTTCGCTGTGGCCTGTGCTGAGGCCGGGCTGGTCTTCATCGGCCCGCCGGCCTCGGCCATCAAGGCCATGGGTCTGAAAGCCGAGTCCAAACAGCTGATGGAAAAAGCCGGCGTGCCGCTGGTGCCCGGTTACCACGGCAGCGACCAGGACCCTGCGCTGCTCAAGCGCGAAGCCGACCGCATCGGTTACCCGGTGCTGATCAAGGCCAGCGCCGGCGGCGGCGGCAAGGGCATGCGCGCGGTCGAGAAAAGCGAAGACTTCGAGGCGGCACTGGCCTCCTGCAAGCGCGAGGCCATCAACAGCTTCGGTGACGACGCGGTGCTGGTGGAAAAATATGCGCAGCGCCCGCGGCATATCGAGATCCAGGTCTTCGGCGACAGCCACGGCAATTACGTTTACCTGTTCGAGCGCGACTGCTCGGTCCAGCGCCGCCACCAGAAGGTGCTGGAGGAAGCACCCGCGCCCGGCATGACGGAAGCCATGCGCCGGCAGATGGGCGAGGCCGCGGTGGCCGCCGCGCGCGCCGTCAATTACGTCGGCGCAGGCACGGTGGAATTTATCGTCGAGCAGCGCAGTGATGGAAGCATGAATTTCTTCTTCATGGAGATGAACACACGCTTGCAGGTGGAGCACCCGGTCACCGAAGCCATCACCGGCCTGGACCTGGTCGAGTGGCAACTGCGCGTGGCCTCGGGTGAAAAGCTGCCGCTGGCGCAGGAGCAGTTGCGCATCCACGGCCATGCGATCGAGGCGCGCATCTGCGCCGAAAGCCCGGACAACAACTTCCTGCCGGCCACCGGCACCTTGCATGTCTACGGCCTGCCGCCGTCCGTGTCCTTCGAGCGCGGTCTGGTGCGCGTGGACGCCGGCGTGCGCGAGGGCGATGTGATCTCGCCGTTTTACGACTCCATGATCGCCAAGCTCATCGTGCACGGCGACACGCGCGAACAGGCGCTGGCACGCATGGACGAGGCGCTGGCGCAGGTGCACATCGTGGGCCTGAGCACCAATGTGCAGTTCCTGCGCCATGTGGTGCAAAGCCGCTCCTTTGCCCAGGCTGACCTGGACACCGCCCTGATCCCGCGTGAACAGGCGGTGCTGTTTAACCAGGAAAAAATCGGCCTGCCGGCGGCGGCCGCGGCGGCCGTGGCCTTGACCCTGCTGGAAGAAAAGGCGCTGGAAACCGACGACCCCTTCAGCCGGCGCGACGGCTGGCGCTCGCACGGCGTGGCCATGCGTCGCTTCGAGTTCGATTTTCACGGCGAGCCGGCGAAAGCCGAGCTGACTTACCTGCACGACGGTGCGCTGCGGCTGGCGGTGGGTGGTGAGGAAGGCCTGCTGGTGTTTGCACGCGAAGGGCAGGCCGTCTCGCTGGCCTTCGGCGGCAAGCGTCTCACGGCACGGCTGTACCGCCGCGGCGAAACGGTCCACGTGTTTGCTCGCCAGGGTGCCACGCAGATCACCGTGATCGACCTGCTGGCCCACGCCGGCGAGGCCCACGGCGAAGCCGGCCGCCTGACGGCGCCCATGCCGGGCAAGGTGGTGTCGTTTGCGGTGAAGGCCGGCGACAAGGTGAGCAAGGGCCAGGCGCTGGCCGTGATGGAAGCCATGAAGATGGAACACACGATTGCCGCCCCGGCCGACGGTGTGGTGCAGGAGCTGCTGTACGCGCCCGGCGACCAGGTGACCGAGGGGGCGGAACTGCTCAAGTTGGGCGGGCTGGCCACGTGAACGCCTGTTCTTGCGGCTTGTCATCCCGGACCCGATCCGGGATCCATGTGTGTGAACCAACGCTTGTTCGGGACATGGATGGCGGATCCTGCCCGCAATGACAGCCAGAGCCAGCGGGCGTTGAATGGTGACGGCACAATCAAGTCCATGAACATTCTTTTTTGTTGTACCGGCGCCAAAGCCGAGCCCTGGGTGGCCGGCCTGCGTGCCGAATTTCCCGCGGAGCATGTGAACGACTGGGCGCCGGGTGCGCCTGCCGCAGATTACGCGGTGGTCTGGACGCCGCCCCAGCAGTTTCTCGACGAGCAGCCGCAACTCAAGGCGCTGTTCAACATCGGTGCCGGCGTCGATGCCCTGCTCAAGCTCAGGCTGCCGCCTTCCGCTTCGGTGGTGCGGCTGGACGACGCCGGCATGTCGGTGCAGATGGCCGAGTATGTGAGCCATGCGGTGATCCGGCACTTTCGCGAGTTCGATGGTTACGAGGCCGATATCCGCAGCGGCAAGTGGTCCTATCGCAAGCCCCACTTGCGGGCCGACTTTCCGGTCGGCATCATGGGCCTGGGTGTGCTGGGCGAGCGCGTGGCGCGCACGCTGGCGCAGTTCGACTTCCCGGTCAATGGCTGGAGCCGTTCGCCCAGGACCATTGGCGGTGTCCGGTGTTTTTCAGGCGAGGCCGGCATGGCGGACTTCCTCGCAGCCACACGTGTGCTGGTGTGCCTGCTGCCGCTCACGCCGGAGACGGCCGACATCATGAACCGGGACAGCTTGTCGAAGCTGCGGCCCGGCGCCTATGTGATCAATGTTGCGCGGGGCGCGCACCTGGTCGATGAGGACCTGATCGCACTGATTGACAGCGGCCACATTGCCGGCGCCACGCTGGATGTGTTTCGCACCGAGCCGCTGCCTGCAGAGCACGCTTTCTGGAAACACCCGAAAATCAGCGTCACGCCGCACACCTCGGCGCGCACCCTGCGCGAGGAAACGATTGCGCAGATTGCCGGGAAGATCCGGGCGGTCCAAAGCGGAACGCCAATAGCCAGTCTTGCTGGTGTGGTTGATCCCAACAAAGGATACTGAAATATGTCCCACGGTCGTTCGCTTCGCGTAACTCCCTCCCCCCCGTGGGGCCGCGGCACCTGCTTGACTGGCAACCGGTCTGCCGCTTGCAATAGCCTATGTCCTGAAAGAGCCTCATGAAATACCCCTCCAGAGTCAAAATCGTCGACGTCGGTCCGCGCGACGGCTTGCAGAACGAAAAGGCGCCGGTGCCAGCGGCCGTCAAGATCGAGCTGGTGCACCGCCTGCAGGACGCCGGCCTGACCGAGATCGAGGTCACCAGTTTTGTTTCGCCCAAGTGGGTGCCGCAAATGGCCGATGCTGCTGAGGTCATGGCTGGCATCCGGCGCAAGCCCGGCGTGCGTTATTCGGTGCTGACGCCCAACATGAAGGGTTTCGAGGCCGCGCTGCTGTCCAGACCCGACGAGATCGTGGTGTTCGCCGCCGCCAGCGAGGCCTTCAGCCAGCGCAACATCAACTGCTCGATTGCCGAAAGCATAGAACGCTTCCGTCCGGTGGCCGAGGCGGCGCGTGCCCACAACATTCATGTGCGCGGCGCGATCTCCTGCGCCGTCGGCTGCCCTTATGAAGGCGAGATCGCACCAAAACGCGTGGCCATGGTGGCGCGGCTGCTCAGGGAAATCGGCGTGCAACACGTCGGCGTGGCCGACACCATTGGCGTGGGCACACCGGTCAAGGTCGAACGCGCCATGGAAGCGGCGCTGCAACATTACAGCGTGGACGACATTTCGGGCCATTTCCACGACACCTATGGCCAGGCGCTCGGCAACACGCTGGCCAGCCTGCAGATGGGTATCTGGCAGTACGACACCTCCTCGGCCGGCCTGGGCGGCTGCCCCTACGCCAAGGGCGCAACCGGCAATGTGGCGACCGAGGACGTGGTTTACATGCTGCAGGGCATGGGCATAGAAACCGGCATCGACCTCGACAAGCTGATCGACGCCGGCAAGTTCATCAGCGACTTCCTGCAGCGCAAGCCGAACTCGCGTGCCTCGACCGCCTTGCTCAACAAAAGGGTTGCTTGATGTGTGGGTCGGAACTGACCGTGTTGCCTGAAGGCGTGCAACGCGTGGCGGCCCTGCTGCAGGAGCGCGGCCACCCGCACATGCCCGTCATGCTCGACGAAGCGGCGCGCACGGCGCAGCAGGCGGCCGATGCGTTGGGCATAGAGCTCGGCCAGATCGCCAAAAGCATCATCTTCCGCCGCAAGTCTGACGATGTGGCGGTGCTGGTGATCACCGCCGGCGACCAGCGCGTCGATGAACGCAAGGTCGAAGCCCTGGTGTGTACCGACGGCAAGCGCCTGGGCCGGGCCGATGCGGAGTTCGTCAAGGCACGCACCGGCTTTTCGATAGGCGGCGTGTCGCCGCTGGCGCATGTCACGCCGCCGGTCACGCTGATTGACCAGAGCCTGTTCCGCTTCGACGAGATCTGGGCCGCGGCCGGCCATCCACACGGCGTGTTCAAACTGGACCCGCAGCAGTTGCTTGAGCTGACCGGCGCGCCGGTGGCCGATGTGGTGGTGGACCCCGCGCTGGAGCAGATTTCGCAGCAACACGCTATTAATTTAGTAGCTGCTCGCGCCCGTCAGATAAGGGCTGAAACCGAAAACATTCCTTCACCCTGCATTTCGGTGTGCCGCATGAGTTCGCTCACCGGCTGGTGCGAGGGCTGCTTCCGCACGCGTGACGAAATTGCCGGCTGGAGCCAGTCCGGCGACGGCGGCAAGCGCGCTGTGTGGGACCTGATCGAGCAGCGCATGGCAGGGCTGCAGGCATGACAGCGCGGGCGGCGCCGGATCCGGCCAGGCTGCATGAGCTCACGTTTTACTTCGACGTGGTGTCACCTTATGCCTGGCTGGCCTTCCAGCAGCTGCCGGAGGCGCTCAAGGGCATCAGCTACAGCGTGGACTACAAGCCGCTGCTGTTCGCCGGCCTGCTCAAACATCATGGGCAACTGGGCCCGGCCGAGATTTCTGGCAAACGTGAATGGACCTACCGCCAGGTGTTGTGGCTGGCGCATCAGCACGGCATCGAACTGCAACTGCCGGCGCGCCACCCCTTCAATCCCCTGCCCTTGCTGCGGCTGGCGGTGGCCTGTGGTGCCAACGGCCTGCCGAATCGTCATGTCTGCGAGACCCTGCTGCGCCATGTCTGGTGCGGCGGTGCCGACGCGGCGGACGAATCACGGCTGGCGCAGGTGACGGCAACGCTGGCGCCGCAACGCGCGCCGGGCAGCCCGGAGATCAAGGCCGATCTGAAGGCGCACACCGACGAAGCGATCGCGCGCGGGGTGTTCGGCGTGCCCACCATCGCTGTGGACGACAAGCTGTTCTGGGGCCTGGACGCCTTGCCCATGCTGCGAGCCTATCTGTCGGGTGATGCCTGGTTTGAAGGACCGCAGTGGGAGACGGCGGGTCGGCTCGAGTCGGGCGCTGCCCGCCCCAAGCCCTGACCCCAAGCGGAAAGGAGCCATCCTGCGCTCCTCGGCCCAGCCCGACGGGTGGACAAACGGGTGTGCGGGGGAGCATTTATTCCCGCGTGTCATCCCGGACTTGATCCGGGATCCATCTTCTGGCTGCTTCGATGGTTGCTGGTTGGTGTGCGTCTGTTGGCCGGGGGTTGCCCGGCGGCAAGTAACTTTCTTTTGCTTCGCCAAAAGAAAGTCACCAAAGAAAAGGCGACCCTGCTGTCTGC
>LNFM01013062.1_pt1 | contig 10723 bp, 10 predicted proteins | sample 596031 | NCBI WGS metagenome assembly LNFM01 (sample SAMN04254537, study PRJNA301005) | activated carbon metagenome | isolation source: dual media filters at the Ann Arbor, Michigan drinking water treatment plant | place: USA: Ann Arbor | reverse complement strand
AGCGGTTGCAAGCTCGGATTCAGAATCTTCTTTGTCTTTGACTGGGTAGCCAAACTTTTTGATTTGATTTTTAATTTTATTACTTTTTAGAAAACTCAAATGATCGATGAACAAAGTTCCAGTCAGATGATCCATTTCGTGTTGGATACAAATCGCCAGTAATCCATCAGTTTCAAATTGAAATTCTTTGCCATTTACATCTTGTGCCTTCACAAGCACTTTATCGAATCGCTCAACAGTTTCAAAATAAGTTGGTATCGAAAGGCACCCTTCATCAAAAGTTGTTTTCCCATAACCCTTGACGATTTCTGGGTTGATCAAAACTAAAGGCTGCGGAACTGCTTTTTCAAGCTCAGTCATTTCGTCGTATTTGTAACGTCGCCCCTTATCATCTTGTGGCCTGGTATCAACGACCAAAAATCGAAGAAGCTCTCCGACCTGAGGAGCCGCTAGCCCGATGCCCTTGGCGTCATACATGGTTTCCAGCATGTCAGCTGCTAAAGTTTTCAACTGCGGACCGAAGTCCGTTACGGGTTGAGAGACTTCTCTTAAAATAGGATTTGGGAATGTCAAAATTTCGCGTTTCATGCAATCGGGATACTATGCGATCACTTGTTTAAGCGCAAGAGGAAGAAGCTCCCAACACTACCCATGACAATGTTAGGGGCCCAAGCGGCAATAAGGGGAAGAACAAGGCCATGATTTCCAAGTGCTTGAGCACTGCTGTAAAAGATCCAATATGAAAGCACAAGCCCAAGGCAGATCCCGATATTTCGCATCATCCCGCCGCCACGCGCGTGACCGACGCCAAAAGGCAGCGCCAGCAAGCTCATAACGAGCCCCGCTAAAGCGAAACTAAATTTGGTGTGATATTCCACCTCAAACGAAGTGGTATCAAGGCCTGCATCTTTATTCCGGGAAATATACTGCTTGAGCTCTGCCTGAGTGAGCAAATCACTGGTTTGCCCGGTACTGCGAAGATCATGGGCATCCTCAGTCATTTGAATTGATTTTTCAGTGAAGCGATCAAAAAGAGGAAAACTTGAGGCTTCTTCGAAAACCGAAATGGTTCCGTTTTCAAGCTTCCAATTTTGCCCTTCCATCAAGACTCGTTCCGCCGTTAAAAGCTGAATCAAGCGCCACGATTCGTCAAAAAAATAAAGCGTAAGTCCAAACGCCAAATTTCCGTCAGCGTTCAGAGTTTTAATATTATAAATTGTATTTTTCGAACGATACCAAATTTTTTCATTTTTAACGGTTTGATAACGCCCTGGAGTTTTAACAATTTCGTTATAGTAGACGAAATTCTTTTGCTTTGTAAAAGCTGGAATCAATTGATCACTCAGACCATAATCCAAAAGACAAATCACGACAATTGAAGCGAAAATACTCCGAGAAATTCTAAATAAACTAAGCCCGCAGGCAAATAGCGCGATGAGTTCGGAACCTTTGTTCAGACTTGCGATCGTCATGACGGTTCCCACAACGGTACATATCGGAATCATGCGATGAATGATTTCAGGAATGTAATAAGAGTAATACCGGATTAAGACCAGGCCAGATATATCGCTCGAACGCACCAGCATCGAAAGGACATCAGTTGCCAAAAATAAGACAACAAGAACCAAGATTGCGGCCACGGAAAAGCCCCAAAAAAGTCCCAAAATATAGCGATCGACCCGATTCATGGCTTTATTGTCCCTAATATCGTCTGAATAGTTAAGCCTTAATGTTGACGGATACCAGTGGATATTATGTACTAAGATCGAGGTTTAATACATGGCGCTAAAGGTTTTACTTGCGGACGAAAGCTCGTCGATCAAAAAAGCATTTCAGCTATCGCTTGCAGAGTTTGCTGTGGATATTAAAACAGTTCCATCAGGCCTAGATGTGGTTCCGGTTGCTCTGGACTTTAAGCCTGATATTATTTTTGCAGATATTCTTTTATCTAAGAAAAATGGTTACGACACCTGCGGCGAAATTAAGGCCCATGAAAAGCTAAAATCGACTCCCGTTGTTCTGATGTGGAGCAACTTTATGGATTTTAATATGCCGCTCGCTTTGAAAAACGGTGCGACGGACAAACTTGAAAAGCCATTTGACAGTCAAATGTTGAAGGAACTCGTTAAGCGTTTAGTTCCAAAGACAACTCCGCATCCTTTGGATGGTTTTTTGGTGAACCCTCGACTGCCTGATTTTACTGAATCTGAAACCTATGTCCGCTCGAAATCTGATTTTGATTTAAAATCGACGGAGTCTACTAAATTCACGGACCTTGATTCTGATGAATTCCAATCTGTAAAATTGCAACTTGGAACCTCAGAAGCGGCCGTCGAGCACATGCAGCAATCTGAAACGATGGTGACAGATTCACTTTCGGGTTATGATCAAACCGCTGTGAGTTTTAACGAGATGGACATCGAGCCCACTCCAGTTCCAAAGAGCACGATCACAAAATCAGCGCCCACTCCTTCTGAGAAATCAAAGCCCATTCAAAATCCAAAAAACCCTCAACAAGATCCAAAGCCAAAGCAGTCTGAAAATTCGGACTTCAATGACATTCACATCGAGACTGAAAGTTTTGGCCAGTTCGAAGAAGTTGTTTCCGTGCAAGCCGATCGTGAGTTAGATGATCTTGAATCCGAAATTGGCAAAAACATTCAAGAATACATTGCAGACACGACGGTCGCACGAATGCATTCGCAAACAAATGCACCTGCAAAAAAATCTAGATTTGACGAACAAATGATGCGCGAAGAAATTCGTATGGTCGCTGAAAAAATTTGTTGGCAAGTGATTCCCGATGTTGCGGAAAGAATTGTCCGAGAAGAAATTCAAAAGCTCATGAAGAACATCGAAAAATCAATATGAATACGATCGAACTTATCAAGCTTGCACTGCGAGAGGATATGCCCAGAGGCGACATCACGACCGAATCCCTTGGCGTGAGACCCAGACCGGGCGAATGTATTCTGCGCGCTAAATCTGATTTAGTGGTCTCTGGCAGTTCGGCTTTTGAACAAACGATGCAGTTTTTAGAGCCCCACGCAAAATTGAAATGGCTTTTTTCAGATGGTGACGTCGCTTTAAAAGGCCAAACCATTTGCGTGATCGAAGGGGATCTGATTCAAATTTTAAAAGCTGAGCGCGTAGCTTTAAATTTTTTGGGGCGCCTTTCCGGTATCGCGACCTTAACGCGGTCCTATGTTCAGAATGTGACCGGAACTAAAACTCGCATTTTAGACACCAGAAAAACCACCCCACTTTTCCGAGACTTAGAAAAAAAAGCGGTCGTTCACGGTGGTGGACTCAATCATCGTTTCAATCTTTCAGATGCGATCCTGATTAAGGACAATCATATTTCATTAATGGGTGGAATATCAAAAGCGGTCTTACGCACCCGCGAGCATACAAACCTCAAAATTGAAGTGGAAGCTTCAAACCTTGAACAGGTGAAAGAATGCGTCGAACTAAAAGTCGATCGAATTTTGCTCGATAACATGACGAACGAGCAACTCAGCCAAGCCATTCAACACATTCCTCCAGAAATCAAAACAGAAGCCAGTGGTAATATGTCACTAGATCGCGTGCGGTCCGTGGCGCTTGTCGGTGTCGACTTTATTTCTGTTGGTGCTCTGACACATTCGGCCCCAACCGCTGATGTGAGCTTACTTTTTGATTGGCTCAATTAAAATCTTAAGTTACAGAAACGTTCTAAGGTAAAAATATGAAATCAGAAAACGCTATTCGAAGCCTCACGATTGGCCGCGTGACAACCGCCTGGGCCGAAACCCAGGGGCTCAAAACTTTTTATTCACCTGAGCTGGAAAGCACAAACAACATCGCAAAAGAAATGTCGCTTGACGAAGACGTCACCGAACATGATTGCGTGCTTCACATTACAGATTATCAAACCGCTGGACGTGGTCGGTTCGATCGAAAATGGGAGCCCACCAAAAATGGCGCAAGCTTACTCAGCACTTGGTCCTTTGCGATCAACGATCCACCGGCGCCCCAAGCCACGTTACGCATAGGACTTGCGCTCATCACGGCGCTGCAATCGACTTGGCCCTTTCTCCGCTTCGAACTTAAAACTCCAAATGATATTCTCGTGGATGGAAAAAAATTAGCGGGTCTGTTAGTTGAAACTGTCAGCCAAGGTACGCAGCATCGACTTCTGATCGGGCTTGGCCTGAATGTATTAAACAGCCCAGCAAATCTTGATACGGCCACATGCCTGCTTGCAGAATTGGTGAAATTGAAATCTCCATTCATCGGAGACGATTGGATGCTTTTTTGCGAACGCTTATTTTTTGAATTCTCGGCCTCGATCGCGGAGCTCAATGGAGATTTCAGCGAAACCACGAAAAACTCAATTCTCTATTACGTTAACAAAAGTCATTCTGAATCGGAAAAAATTTCCGACTTTGGAGACCTCGTTGAAGAACTGGATTCCTAATGGCTCTCATGCACACACCAACTGAACCCGCAATTGGCTCGTCTTGTCCGGACTTCACTCTTCTGGGTGTGGACGGAAAAAACTATTCGATGAAAGACTTCACAGGTCAGCCTTTATTGGTCATGTTTATTTGCAATCATTGTCCCTATGTTAAAGCTATCGAAGATCGATTGATCACTCTTGGTCAAGATTTGACTGCAAATGGGATTCGCACAGTTGGGATTTGTTCAAATGATGCGAAAACTTATCCTGATGACAGTTTTGAAAACTTAAAACGCAGATCTATTGAAAAAAAATATTCATTTCCATACTTGTATGACGAATCGCAATCCACGGCTAAAGCTTTCGGCGCGGTCTGCACGCCAGATTTCTTTCTTTACGATAGTGAACTGCAACTTCGCTATCGCGGCCGCCTAGATGATTCCTGGAAGGAATCTGAAAAAGTCACAAAACGCGAATTATTTTTAGCAGCTCTTGCCATTAAAAATAATAAACCAGTCGACTTTCATCCAACGCCGTCCATGGGTTGTTCGATCAAGTGGTTGAAGTAGACAATGGTTAAGCATACTTTTTTCGCCATCACTGTGGGCCTTCTTATTTTCTTCCTTTATTTGCTTCAATACACGGGTGCCTTCAAAACAGTTCCTGTCGCCGTTGACGAGCGGGGGCCGTACACCATGATTGCACTCGCGCATACGGGGGCCTATCACAAGATCGTTGAAAAAATTGAAATTGTTGAAAAGTGGACCAAGCAAAATGGCTTAAAGTGTCGACTCAGTTTCGGCGAATACATCGACAATCCACGAATTGCAGAAGAAGGTCGCTTGCGATCTTTTGGTGGCTGCTTAGTCGATCCCTTGGATCCTCAAGAGCCAATACAATTTGAATTGTTGAAATCAAAGCTTCCCGAAGGATTTGAAATCCGAGAGTTTGCAAAATCTAAAGTTGTCGTTGCTTTGTTTACGGGAGCGCCTGGAATCGGCCCTATGAAGGTCTATCCGAAAGCGGAAGACTTCATTCGAAATGGTTCCTTGAGCGTGACTGGATCCGTCCTCGAGATTTATGAAGTCTTTTCTCAGAAAAGCATGACGACCACCTATTTGTGGCCGCTGCTTTCTAAATAATTACTGGCTTGATTCCTTTTTCAAAAGTTCTTCAATCGTCATTCCGACTTCTGAATGACCTTTGAAAACGGTGCCTGTTTTGTTTTTATTGAAATGCTCTAAAGCGATTTCGTAGGCCTTCTGCGGAAGGGGAACGTACTTTACTTGTGGAACGATATCTTTTGCAGTTTTCAAATACATGGTCACGAATTCACGAACCTCTGACGATTTTGCACGCTCTGCGTTCACGTAGATGAAGAGTGGTCTTGAAAGTGGATTGTACGACGCATTCTCAACTGTTTCCCGAGATGGCGAAATGGCTTTGCCTTTTGGGTTGATCACGGCAAGTGCTTTCAATTTCTTTTGGTTTTCTAAGTAATAAGACATTGGTAAAAACCCAAGAGAATTTTTATCACCGGTCACGCCCTTCACGATGACATTATCATCTTCAGAGGCCGTGAAATCTCCACGTGACGACTTAGCTTTTCCCATAATGGCTTCTGTAAAATAATCGAACGTTCCAGAATCAGCACCCGCTCCGTAAAGTTTCAAATCTGCATTGGCAAATTTTGGATTCACTTGATTCCACTTCTTGATTTTATCTTGGGCCGCAGGCTCCCACATTGTTTTTAAATCAGCGACGGAAATCTCAGTCATTGGATTTGATGGATGAACCACAATCACGGTTGCATCGAAAGCCACTGGTAGTTCCATGAACTTAATTCCAGCCTTCGTGCACGCTTCAACTTCTGAACTTGAAATTGGTCGTGAGGCCGCTGAAATATCAATTTCATTTCGACAGAATTTTTTAAAGCCGCCACCCGTTCCAGACAAACCAGCGGTGACCTTGATCGCACCTTTGTTGGCGATCTGAAATTCTTCCGCCATGGCTTCTGTAATCGGAAACACCGTGCTGGACCCGTCGATTTTGACGATTTTGCCCGCCGTTGGATTTGCAGCTTGTGACATTGCAAATGGGACAAAGGCCAGAAGGATCGTGGACATCGTTGCGACTAGAAATCGATTCATTTTGAAGTCTCCTTTGAAGAGTATTTCAGGCAGTTTATTTCAGCCCCGGACGTAGGTCGCGTTAAGATTGTGTCAGGACCAAACACCTTTCAAGTCGGCCCAGGCTTCAGCCGATAGGCAAAGCATGAAAAAGCTGCAATTTTTTTGTTTCATTTTTAGTGTTTTTTTTGCGATGTCCGTTCAGGCAGATGATGAAGTGGATCAGTTTACACGACTAAGTGGGAAGACCCGTCTAGCTGACAGCTCTGGGGCACTCAATGAAACAATCAATAAAATTTTTGATGAAGCAATAGCGAACTCAAATGGAGTCTTCGAAAGATGCGACGGCCCTCCAGAAAATAGAATTGAGGCCCGCGCTCGACTCTATAAATCGATCGCACAAGCGTTCAGCGAGAATGCGTTTCAAAAGTCAATTGAGCAAAAAGTTCTTGATTCCGCAGATTTTGATAAACGAGTCATTCCATTAGAGACCTCGATCTATGCCGGAACTGATGTCAAGTTAAAGCCCACCATCCGAATTGGTCGCACTGAACTTGGAACGGATAAGTTAAGGGAATTTTTTTTCCAAGGGTTTCAAAATTTTAATACCTTTAAGCTGAATGAAGATGCTCAATCTCGCGCAACCGAAGTGTCTGAGAAAATTGAAAAAGAGGGTAAAGGATCAGTCCTATCTTGGGCAGATCATGCCGCACGTTTGAGTGGATATCGGTTTTGGGATCAAGTTTGTGGTGTGTCAAATAAGCCGACCACAAATCAAAAGTACTTTGAAGAATTTAGCTGTCATGAAAATAGTTTTGTTATCTGCAACGGAAAAAATTGGGTTCGCAATCCAAAACAAAAAATCAAAATAACTGATTTCGTCGACGACAGCTGGGATGAATCAGTCAACTGTAGTCAATATCGCAAAGAAATTTTAGATTCAGTTCTTGTAAAAATGGAATCAGCAAACAAGGCCAACGGGACAAAAATAAATAATGCTTGTCCAGTCAATCCTTCGAAATGCAAAGCGCTTGTGAAGCGGAATGTGCCTGGGTTAGGTGAGGTTTGTAGATCAATCGGCAACAAAAAAGCCAAGAAAGATCTAAAGTTTAAACGAGAAGCCTATCTCAATTCCCATCCAACATACCTGGAGACTCCTTCCGTGCCGAAGCCGGCCGAGGGAAAACGTTAGCAAGCAAAAAAGCCCACTGAAACCTTTAAAACCACACTCGCGATAGATTGAGTGCAACCATGCGCTTGAGTGGTGAGTTTGTTGGGCTTCCGATTTGCGTCTGATCCGCTAGCGACATTTTAAATTAATTCACTCTAAAACATGACAAAAAAGGCGATCTTGCGATCGCCTTTTTTTTGATTTTTTCTTCGTTACGCACAAACTCTTGAGATGTCTTTTTACGACTATGTCCCGAAAGACTCTAGAATCTAACTAGTTACATTTTTGAATCGTGACTTGAAACTGCATCGATCGCGCTTGGGCACGAACCCCACGAACTGCATTTTCCCCTTTGATGTATCGGATGGAAGCACCCACTCCGAGCATCGCATCTTCGCCACACTTTGAAGCCAAAACTTGGTTTTCAGTGTCGACAAGCTTGATGCTTCGTGTACCAGTTGCCGTGTTGATTTGGTCATTCAACTGAATACGACCTTCACCGACGATCGTCGCGTCCGCATCGATGATGAGTTGTTGGCCTGCTGGAACGCGAACCACTCCGCGATATTCAGGACGCTTCAAGATCACTTGATATCCAGGATCCAATTCAAGCGGAATTCTTAAATTACATGCTTTTCGATCAATTCTTTTGCCAGAAGCATCGTCTAATTTGAATTCATTAAACTGAATCGATAATATCCCTTTTGAAAAACTGAGCTTTGGCGCCTGTGCTGCAGGACATCCCGTCCCGGCGTATCCTGGCGGCCCAAACCGAGCTTGAGCATTTGCAAACTGTGCTGCAAGCAAAACTGATGTCGCCACAAAAAACCCTAATAAAACTTTTGACTGTATCACTTGTCCCATAATTTCCCCCTTTATGGTTTAAGATCACGACCCAAAAAACACTTCTATTTAAATTTTACAATCAACGAGCTTAATTGAAATTCGAAGCTTATTGACTCGAGCTACCGAAGTCTTTTCACTGACTGCAGACTTCAGGTTCTTTAGGACTAAATCGCTATTCAGAGTCAACATTGCTGACTGGCCACACCCAGATTCATACAACTTATTATCTCGAATTAAAAATCCGCCATCCACAATTTCTTTTCCAGAAAGAATTTGTTTTGGAATTTGCGTTACCGGCTTTGAATTTCCAGAAACAAATCCCGTTGTGAAATTCACATTCATGCTTTTACTCGGCTGCATTTCGACTTCCCCAGACACATCCACCTGCGTGATTTGCAAACGCTTGTTAGCAGCCGCTTTAAACGGGATTCTCAGAGCACAGTTCTTCCGCTGAACTGCATTTTGAGCCGCATTCTGGCCTGATGCCACCGTCATTTCGTTCGGGTAGATTTCCACTTCATTCAAAGTTGGATTGAAGCGAGTAAATGTCTTAAAAGAATCTTTCGGGCAGCCCGTACCACCTAAAGCAATTTGAGATCGATCCACCAAGTGATCCAATCGATCACTCGCGATCAGTGGTTTTTCCGTAATCAAAATATTTTGCAGTCTGTATTTTTCAGGAAACGGAATCAAAGATTTTGAAATGACATAATTATCATCATTGATTCCATTTTCGCGAAGGAGCTCATGCAGCACCATGAAGTAAACATCGGAATCACGTTCTGAATGTTCCATCCACCGTGTTCGATTCAAAACGATCAATCCCGGTGCGCCAACCGCATCGACCACTGATCCCGTGCGATCGACTAACACTTCGTCGGTCACCAAAATCTTTTCAACGTCCAACGATGATTTCAAGTTTTCTAAATTTAATTTATTTTCCGCAGCAAACCTTTGTCCTTCAGGGGCCTCTTCAAGATATAAAATGATCGCGGCCCCACGATTCAGGAATTCTGCGCGAACGATGTCACCGCCGCCGAAGTCTCCGATTCCACCGCGGCCAAACAAAGCAGACTTGGTCAGAATCCCCGCGAGTATGAGCTTTTTGATATCAAATGCTGTTGATACAGTTTCGAACATTCGCTCCCCCTTTTGATTCGGCTGACTCCCTTTGGTAGACCTCTCAGTTTACCTGGGGTTAATCTGCACCGCCTCGACTTAAGTTATACAAGACTCAGGCCTGACGAACTAGATCTAATTTGTAAATTTATAAGGTTTAAATTTACATTATTGTAAATTTACTAAAACTATTGTACTTTCAATAAGTTAAGGAGGCTAAGTGGCCCTATTTGAACATGACGATGTACGTGATTACATCAAAGAATTGCTGTCAAAACGCCCCAGGGGTGGCCGAGGTGAACTGCGACTCATCGCAGATAAAATTGGAGCACACACGACTCTCATCAGTCAGATCCTTTCAGGAAGTCGAAGTTTCACGGAAGATCAAGGATTTGATCTCTGTTCTTACTTCGAACTCAGCGAAGTCGAAGCGGAATACTTACAACTTTTGGTTCGAATTGAACGCGCGAGCACAGTCAAGTATCGAAACTTTTTAAAACAAAAACTGACTCGCTTTAGACAAGAAACAGAAAAAATTAGCAAACGATTCACCACCGAACTTGAACTTTCAGATTCGCAGCGCGCGATTTTCTATTCCTCGTGGATTTATTCAGCGATTCGAATTTTTTGTGGTCTATCTGAATCTGGCCAAACACTTGAAGACATTATGAATCGCTTTAGCTTGAATCGAATCAAAGCGGTTTCTATTCTCAATTTTTTAGTCGAATCGCAAATCTGTAGTTTTGAAAATGATCGGTACAAAAATGGTCGCAAGCGAACGTACGTCGATCGGGGTTCCATTTACTTCCAAAAGCATCATTCAAATTGGAGACTGAAATCTATCGAGCGAAGTGAAAATATCACCGACGATGATAGGCTGTACACAGTGACGATGGGCATTGCGGAAAAAGATTATCAAAAATTAAAAGATGAAGTTACAAAATTGCTTTCATCATTTTCAAAAATTTTAGAAAAGTCTGAAGAGCCAGATCAACTCGTTTGTTTTAATTGTGATTT
>LNFM01013060.1_pt1 | contig 10723 bp, 8 predicted proteins | sample 596031 | NCBI WGS metagenome assembly LNFM01 (sample SAMN04254537, study PRJNA301005) | activated carbon metagenome | isolation source: dual media filters at the Ann Arbor, Michigan drinking water treatment plant | place: USA: Ann Arbor | reverse complement strand
GCCGTTCGATGGTGGCGCGACGGCTGGGGCGACGACCGGGGCGAGCGATCCGCACACCACGCGTGTCGGGGTCACCGGCGAGTCCGGCGACACCACGGCCATCGAGGTCGTCGACCGCGACGGCAACCTCTTCTCCGCCACGCCCTCGTCCGGCTGGCTCCTCGGCGGCGCCTACGTCGCGGGCGACACCGGAGTGCCCATGAGCAACCGGATGCAGGCCTTCCGGCTCGAACCCGGCAGCCCGAACATCATTGCCGGCGGCAAGCGGCCCCGGACGACGCTGACGCCGACCATCGTGACCAAGGACGGCGCCCCCGTGCTGGCGATCGGCACGCCGGGCGGCGACAGCCAGGACCAGCAGATCCTGCAGGTGCTGGTCAACGTCATCGATTTCGGCATGCCCCTGCAGGCCGCGGTGGACTCGGCGCGGTTCAACACGCTGTCGATCCAGAGCTCCTTCGGGGAACACCGCATCGAACCCGGCGTGCTGGAAGTGGAGCGCGGCGTGTCCGAGGCCGTGCGCCAGGATCTGGAACGCCGCGGCCATCGACTCAGACTCTATCCAATCGCTTCCTACTCGACGGGCATCGTCGCCGCCGGCGTCGACCCGGCCACCGGCAGGCTCCGCGGCGCGGCCGACGTCCGCCGCGAGCGTGCCGTGGTGGCCTGGTAGCGCTCATCCTGCGCGCCAGCCCGCCGATTGACCGATCTGCTCCCATGGCGGTGCCCATGTCGTCGTTGGCCCGTTCGAATGCGCGATCCGGTCGGTGGCTCTCGCGGGCGTGGTATGCCGTAGGGGTCGTGGTCTGCCTCCTTGGCGGCCTGTCAGGCCCCGTGGGGGCCCAGCCTGCCGGGCCGTTGCCACAGCCCCTGCCGCTCTTCCCGGCGGACAACTGGTGGAACGTCGACGTCAGCCAGGCCCCGCTCGACGGCAACAGCGCCGCCTTCATCGCGTGGATCGGCAACACGCGCGTGCATCCCGACTGGGGTGCGTCGGCCGGCGACCCCGGCGACCCGACGGCCACGTACGGCATGCCCTACGTGAGCGTCCCGGGCTCGCAGCCCCTCGTGCCCGTCACGTGGGTGGCCTATGGCGACGAGAGTGACGACGGCGCACCCGGTCGGCCTCCGGGCTACCCCATTCCTCCCGAGGCGAAGACGACCGCGAGCTACGTCGAAGGCGGGCAACCGGGCAATGTCGCCGCCAGTGGCGATCGACACCTCCTCATGGTCGACCGCGACAACCGGCTGCTGTACGAGCTGTACCGCGCCCACTGGAACGGCGCGCAGAACCGCTGGGAAGCCGAGTCGGGCGCCATCTTCGACCTGTCGCGCAACGACCGCCGACCTGACGGCTGGACGAGCGCCGACGCGGCGGGGCTCGCGATCATGCCGGGCCTGGCTCGCTACGACGAGGTGTTCGGCACGGCACCCATCCGGCACGCCCTGCGCGTGACGGTCCGCGCGACCAACGGCTACGTGTGGCCGGCCTCGCATCGCGCCGGCAGCACGAACGGCGCCCTGCCGATGGGCGCGCGGCTGCGTCTCAAGGCGAGCAAGGACCTCTCGATCTACCCCGCGCACCTGCAGCGACTGTTCCAGGCGATGAAGACGTACGGCCTGATCGTGGCCGACAACGGCAGCGACATGTACGTCACGGGCACCAACGACCCGCGATGGACCCCGCACATGGACGACATCGTCAGCGCCGTGCACGGGCTGCGGTCCACCGACTTCGAGGTCGTGCAGCTCGGGTGGCAGCCGGCGCCGACGCCGACCGACGGCGACAACGACGGCCTGCCCGACGACTGGGAGCGCGACTATGGTCTCGACCCGACGAGCGGCAGCGGCAACCACGGTGCCTCTGGTGATCCCGACGGCGACGGGCACTCGAACGCGGACGAGCGCGCCGCCGGAACGCATCCGCGCGGGACGGCCACGCGATTGCTGGCCGAAGGGCTGCGGCAGGGCGCGTTTCTCACCCGCATCGCGCTGGCCAATCCGTCGCCGACGCAGACGGCGTACACCCAACTCCGCTTCGAGCGTGACGATGCCGTGGTGGTGCGGGTGGCGAAGCAGGTGCCGGCGTCGCAGCGCGTGACCGTGGACACCGCCACGATTCCGGATCTCCTCGGCCACGCGTTCGCCACGGTCGTGGAGTCCGACGGGTTCGTCGCGGTCGATCGGCTCGTCCAATGGGAGGGCGGCCGGGGCAGCCATGCCGAACACGGCCTGCCCGCCTCGTCCACGTCGTGGTATTTCGCCGAAGGCGCGACGTACCCGGGCTTCTCGCTGTTCTACCTGCTGCAGAACCCCGGCGACACGCCGGCGCACGTCACGATGACCTACCTGCGCGAACCGCCGCTCGCGCCACTGGTGCGCCTGCACGAGGTCCCCCCGCACTCGCGGCTGACGGTCTGGGTGAACGTGGACGAGGCCGGTCCGGCCACGCCCGTCACCGGCGCGGCGTCGTCGGCCACCATCGTCGCCGACGTGCCCATCGTCGCCGAGCGGGCGATGTACCGTTCGGTGCCGGCCGCGTTCGAGGCGGGCCACGCCAGCGCGGGAGCGCCAGCGCTGCACTCGTCGTGGTACTTCGCGGAAGGACACACGGGGCCGCTGTTCGAGCAGTACCTGCTGCTCGGCAATCCCGGCCCGACGCCCGTGCCCGTGCGTGTGACCTACCTGCTGCCGACGGGCCCCACGCCACCCGTGACCCATGTGGTGGCGCCGCAGAGCCGGCTGACGGTGCTGGTCAACACCGAGGTGCCGGCCCCGGGGGTGTCGCTGGCGGCGACCGACGTGTCGATGGTGCTCGACGCCGATGCGCCGATCGTGGCGGAGCGGGCGATGTGGTGGCCGGGATCGTCGGCGACATGGCGTGAAGCCCACGTCAGTCTCGGCACCGAGCAGACCTGCGCGCGGTGGGCCGTGGCCGAAGGGGAATGGCGCAGCGGCGTCGACACCTACGTGCTCGTGGCCAACACGGGCCTGTCGGCCTCGCGGCTGCGGGCGACGCTGCTCCGGGAGGGCGCGGCCCCGCTCGTGGCGGAGGTGCCCATCGCCGCCGGCGCGAGACAGAACATCGACATCCCCGGGCTGTTTCCAGAGGCATGGGGTACCCGTTTCGGCATGCTGATCGAGCCCGCGCCGGGCGCGTCGGCGGTGGCACCCCTGGTGGTAGAGTGGGCACACTACAGCGATGCGTCCGGCATCCGCTGGAGCGCCGGTGCGGCCGCCCTCGGCACGTGCGTGCCGTGAGGAGCAGGCACCACCGGCACGGGTCGACCCCCTGACAGGTGCGTGTGCATGCGAGTGGCAATCATCGGGGCCGGTGTGGCCGGTCTCAGTTGTGCGAGAGCGCTGTCGGCCGGCGGCGCGACGGTCACGGTCTTCGACAAGGGCCGCGGGCCTGCCGGGCGCATCTCCACACGCCGCGCCGCGGTGCCCTTCGATCACGGCGCGCAGTACGTCACGACGCGTGACGAGGCCTTCCAGGCCGAAGTGGCCCGCCTGATGCTGGAGGACGTGGTCGCCGAATGGTCGCCGCGCATCGTCGCCATCGATCGCATCGGCGGCGCGGCGCGCCCCTCGTCGGACCTGCCGCGATTCGTCGGGGTCCCCGGCATGAACGCCATCGCGCAGGCACTCGCGGCGCCGCTGGATGTGCAGGTCGACGTGACCGTCACCGCCGTGGATCGGGTCGCGGACGGCTGGCACCTCAAGGCCGGCGGCGAGGACCTGCCCCACCGTTTCGATGCGGTCGTCCTCACGGCGCCGCCGGTGCAGACCGCGACCCTGCTGGGGGCGCATCCGCTCGCGGAGAAGGCGGCCGCGGCGCGCATGGCGCCCTGCTGGGCGGTGATGACGTCGTGGGCCGATGCCGTGGACGTGCCCTACGATGCCGCCTTCGTCAACGACGGTCCGCTGGCATGGATTGCCCGTGATGGCAGCAAGCCCGGCCGCCCGCATCCGCACACCTGGGTGCTGCACGCCTCGCCGACGTGGTCCACCGAGCACCTCGAGCAGACGCCGGACGAGGTGCTGCGGATGCTGCTCGACGCCTTCGAGGCCCTCGTCAGGCGACCGCTGCCGACGCTGGCGTTCTCGACCGCTCATCGCTGGCGGTACGCCTACGTCACCTCGGGCATCGAGGATCCGTACCTGTGGGACGCGACGGACCGGATCGGCGCCGCGGGTGACTGGTGCCGCGCCCCGCGCGTGGAGGGGGCCTGGCTGAGCGGCCGGGCTCTCGCCGGCGCGATGCTCGCGTCCTGATCCACGCCTGCTGAGGTCGCGCGCGGTCCCTGCCGCGTATGCTGGAACGCAGCGATGCTGCACGCGACCACCGACGGGCTCTTCTGTGCGGCGGGGGCCTTCCACGTCGATCCGCCGGGCGCCGTCGATCTCGCGGTCGTCACGCATGCGCATGGCGATCACGCCCGTCCTGGTGCCACACGCTACGTCTGCGCGACGCCTGGACTCCCGCTGCTCCGGCAGCGCCTCGGGCCAGACGCCGTGATCGAGGGATGGGCGTACGGCGAGACGCATCGTCTCGGTGACGTCGACGTTTGCCTGCATCCTGCCGGACACGTCCTGGGATCCGCCCAGGTCCGCATCGCCGACGGACGCGAGACCTGGGTCGTCTCGGGCGACTACAAGCGACAGGACGACCCGACGTGCGCGGCCTTCGAGGTGGTGGCCTGCGACACGTTCGTCACCGAGGCGACGTTCGCGCTGCCAATCTACCGCTGGCCCTCCGTCGACGCCGTCGTCGCCGACCTGCGCGCGTGGGTCGCGAGCAATCGGGACGCCGGCCGCCCGACGGTGCTGTTCGCCTACAGCCTCGGCAAGGCCCAGCGGGTGCTGGCGCTGCTCGGCGAGCACGAGCCCGAGCCACCGCTCGTCCACGGCGCCGTGGCAGCGATGACCGCGGCGTACCGTGAGGCGGGCGTGGCGTTGCCCCCGGTCGAAGCGGTGACCGAGGCCACGCGCGGACCCGTGACGCGCGGGCGGGTCGTGCTTGCGCCGCCATCGGCCATGAATACCCCGTGGCTGAAGCGCTTCCCTGATGCGGCCACGGCGATGATCTCCGGCTGGATGCGCGTGCGCGGGGCCAGGCGCTGGAAGGGCGTGGACCGCGGCTTCGTGCTGTCGGACCACGCCGACTGGCCGGCGCTACTCGAGACGATCGCCGCCACGGGTGCCAGGCGCGTGCTCGCCACGCATGGCTACGCCGACGTGCTGGCCCGCACCTGTCAGAGCCGCGGGCTCGATGCCGGCCTCCTCGACGCCCGCGTGTCCGGCGAGGAGGCGTAAGCGTCATGCGACGCTTTTCCGAGCTCTACGCTACGCTCGATCGGACCGCCTCGACCAACGCGAAGGTGGCCGCCCTCGAGGCCTACTTCCGGGAGGCGCCTCCGGAAGATGCCGCGTGGACCGTGCACTTCCTCGCCGGTCGACGCCTGCTCCGCCTGCTCCCCACGAAGCTGGTGCGCGAGTGGACGATGGCGGTGACGGACATCGAGCCGTGGCTGCTGGAGGAGTCGTACGGGGCGGTGGGGGATCTGGCAGAGACGGTCGCGCTCCTGCTGGACGCCGTGCCGCCGGACGGCGACGAGCGGGGCGTGCCGCTCCACACCTGGATCGAAGAGCGGCTCGAGGGCCTGCGCGGACTGCCCCCCGAGGCGCAGCGCGAGAACGTGGTGCGCTGGTGGCGCGGTCTGCCGTCGTTCGAGCGCTTCCTGCTCAACAAGCTGCTGACCGGCGAGATGCGCGTCGGCGTCTCGCAGACGCTCGTGGTACGAGCGCTCGCGGCAGTCGCGGGTGTGGACACCGACGTCATGACGCATCGGCTGATGGGCCAGTGGGCACCGTCGGCCGCGACCTTCCAGGCGCTCATGGCCCCGGATGCGGCGACAGACGAGGCGTCCCGGCCCTACCCGTTCTGCCTCGCATACCCGTTCGACCAGGCGATCGAGGTGCTCGGATCTCGGGCCGACTGGCAGGTCGAGTGGAAGTGGGACGGCATCCGGGCGCAACTGATTCGACGGGCGGGCCACACCTACCTCTGGTCGCGCGGGGAAGAGGTGATCACCGCGAGATTTCCGGAGGTCGTCACGGCCGCGGCCGACCTGCCCGACGGCACCGTGCTCGACGGCGAGGTCCTCGGATGGGAAGCGGAGGCCCCCCTGCCGTTCGCGCGACTGCAACTGCGCATCGGCCGCCAGAACGTGACGCGGCAGGCCCTGGCCAGTGCGCCGGCGGTGTTCATGGCGTACGACCTGCTCGAGGACGGCGGACGGGATGTGCGCGCGACGCCGTTGCGCGATCGGCGCAGGCGCCTCGAGGCCCTGCTGCTGACCCATGCCCCTGGCCTGCGGCTGTCACCCGTCGTCGAGGAGCCGGATTGGCCGTCGCTGGCCGCGCGGCGCGGCGAGTCACGCGACCGGGGGGTCGAAGGCTACATGCTCAAGCGGCTCGACTCGGCGTACGGCACGGGTCGTCGCAAGGGCGACTGGTGGAAGTGGAAGGTGGATCCGTTCTCGATCGACGCGGTCCTGGTCTACGCGCAGGCCGGCAACGGGCGGCGCGCGACGCTGTTCACCGACTACACGTTTGCCGTGTGGAAAGACGACGAACTGGTGCCGGTGGCCAAGGCCTATTCGGGCCTGTCCAACGAGGAGATCGAACAGGTGGATCGCTGGGTGCGCGCCAACACCGTGGAGAAGTTCGGCCCGGTGCGACGCGTCACGCCAGCGCTCGTCTTCGAGATCGCCTTCGAGAACGTGCAGCGGTCGGCGCGCCACAAGAGTGGCGTCGCCGTCCGCTTCCCGCGCATCGCCCGCTGGCGCCACGACAAGGGGCCCGCCGACGCCGATTCGCTGGAGGCCCTGCAGCAGTTGATCAAGAGCCAGTAATGCCGCGTGGTCTCTACGAGGTCTGCTTGATCAGCTCGAGTTCGATCGTGATCTTGACCTGATCGCCGACGACGTAGCCGCCGCCGTCCATCGCGCGGCTCCAGCTGACGCCGAAGTCCTGCCGGTTGATCGTCGTCGTCGCCGTCGCGCCGACGCGCTGGGCGTTCTGCACCGTGACCGGGTCGGTCGGGCCATCGACGTCGAGCACGACTTCCTTCGTCTTGCCGCGCATCGTCAGATCGCCGATCAGCTTGAACTTGCCCTTGCCGACCGCTTCCGCGCGCTTGCTCTTGAAGGTGATGGTCGGGAAGCCCGCCGCGTCGAAGAAGTCGGGGCTCTTGAGGTGCGCGTCGCGCTTCTCGTTGTCGGTCGTGATGGTCGTGGCGTCGATGGTCGCCTCGGCCTTCACGGCGCCGATGTTCTTGCCGTCGTAGACGATGGTGCCCTCGACCTTGCCGAAGCGGCCGTGCACGTTGCTCACCATCATGTGCTTGACGGTGAAGGAGGCGGTCGAGTGGGCGCCGTCGATCTTCCAGGTCTGGGCGGCGGCGGGGGTGGCGAGGGCGGCGAGCGCGAGGCCGGCGAGGGCGAGACGAGCGAGCATGGGTGACTCCTGCAGCTGAAGCCGGCCCGGATCCCCGTGCGCGCTGCCAGGGACCACCGAAGACCGGAACGGGTTGACGAACGGCCCGTCGTCGCCAGGGGCGTCGGCAGGGCTTGTGGATGTAAACGCCGCAGCGGTGATGTGCGTTACAACACGCATCATAATGCGTGTTGTCACACGCAATCAAGATCCGTGCGCCGGGCGAGGCTGTCGACCAGCGCCTCGAACCCGGCCTGGTCGGCCTCGGTGAAGCGGGCGAGACGCGGGCTATCGAGGTCCAGCACCCCGACCACCTTCCCGTTGTGGCGGATTGGCACCACCAGCTCGGACCTCGAGGCCCCGTCACACGCAATGTGTCCGGGGAACGCGTGCACGTCGTCGACCCGTACCGAGGCGTCGCGTGCGACCGCCGTGCCGCAGACGCCCTTGCCGACGGCGATGCGCACGCAGGCGGGCTTGCCCTGGAACGGGCCCAGCACGAGTTCGGTGTCCGACCGACGCAGGTAGAATCCTGCCCAGTTCAAGTCAGCGGTGGTGTGCCAGATGAGAGCGGCCGCGTTTGCGAGGTTCGCAATCAGGTCGCGCTCGTCCCCGATCAGGGCGTCGAGTTGGGCGCGCAGTTCGGCGTGGAACGTGGTGGGGTCAGCGCTCGGGACGGTCACCTCGAACATGCTTCCAGCATACCGATGAATCCGGCATGCCCGTGACGTCGATCCCGGGGGACGCCCCGGTCGGCGTGTCAGATGTCGGCCGGGGGCCAGCGTCGATTCGCCGATACCGACGAACCCCGGCCGCGGACGCACGTACAACGACGCAGAGACCGCGCCCTCGCCGGGCCATGAAGAGGACCGCCTCCGTGAACGACCTCAGTGCCGACCTCGCCTCCCTGAAACTCGATCGCGATGCCCGCGGCCGCTCGTCGCGCGGGGCCGGGCGCTGGGTGACGCTCGTGGTGGTGCTGCTCGTCGCCGCCGGCGGCTGGTGGTACTGGACCCGTCCGGTCACCGCCACCGTGAAGACGGCCGCCGTCATCGCCCGCACGCCGGGGGCCGCGGGGTCCGCCGATGAAGCCGTCCTCAATGCCTCCGGGTACGTGACGGCCCGGCGCCGCGCCACGGTCTCGTCGCGCATCACCGGCAAGGTCGTCTCGGTGCACGTGGAAGAAGGCATGGCCGTCAAGGAAGGGCAGGTGCTCGCTCGCCTCGACGACTCGACGACGCAGGCGATGCTGCAGTTGGCGGAGGCCCAGCTCGGCTCGGCCCGGACGCAGCTGGCCGAGACCGAGGTCCGCATCCGCGAGGCCGAGATTGCCCTGGGCCGACAGCAGCGGCTCGTGAAGGACGGCGTGGTGCCGGAGGCGGACCTCGACACCGCCACGGCGCAGGTCGACGCGCTGCGGGCACGGCTGCAGGCCGCGCGTCAGGACGTCATCGTCGCCGAGCAGCAGGTGGCCCTGCGTCGCACCGACATGGCCGACACGATCATCCGGGCGCCCTTCAGCGGCATGGCCGTCTCCAAGGACGCGCAGCCCGGCGAGATGATCTCGCCGGTCTCGGCCGGCGGTGGCTTCACACGGACGGGCATCTGCACGATCGTCGACATGACCTCCCTCGAGATCGAGGTCGACGTCAGCGAGAGCTACATCACGCGGGTGTCCGACGGCCAGCCGGTGCGCGCGGTGCTCGACGCCTACCCGGACTGGTCGATCCCCGCCCACGTGATCACCACCGTGCCGACCGCCGACCGCCAGAAGGCCACCGTCCTGGTCCGCATCGGCTTCGATGGGCTCGACCCGCGACTGTTGCCCGACATGGGCGTCAAGGTGACCTTCCTGAAGGGCACGCCCGCCGCCGGTGCCGCCAGCGACCAGGCCGCCGCCAGCACGGCACCGACGCTGTGGGTGCCGACGCCAGCCATCCGGCGTGAGGGCAGCACGCAGTCCTACGTCTTCGTCGCCATGGGCGGCCGCGCCACGCGCCGCCCCGTCCAGGTCGGCCGCGTCAGCGGCGCCGACACGCAGGTCACGTCCGGCCTCGTCGCCGGGGATCGCGTCATCGTCGATGCCCCCGTCACGCTGGTCGACGGCATGTCCATCGAGGAAGCCAGGCCATGAACGCACCCACCACGCCATCGCTCGTGAAGGTTCGCCAGCTGCAGAAGACCTATCGTCGCGGCAGCGAGAAGATTGCCGTCCTGCAGGGGGTCGACCTCGAGATCGCGCAGGGCGAGTTCCTCGCCCTGATGGGGCCGTCCGGCTCGGGCAAGACCACACTGCTGAACCTGCTGGGCGGCCTCGATCAGCCCACCGGGGGCAGCATCGAGGTGGGCGGCGAACGCGTCGATCAGCTGTCGTCGGGCGCACTGGCGCGCTGGCGGGCCTCGCATGTCGGCTTCGTGTTCCAGTTGTACAACCTGCTGCCGGTGCTCACGGCGCAGCGCAACGTCGAACTGCCGCTGCTGCTGACGCGCCTGTCGGCGTCGGAACGGGCCAGGCGGGCCGGTGTGGCGCTCTCCGTGGTGGGCCTGGCCGACCGCGCGAAACACTATCCGCGACAGCTGTCGGGCGGTCAGGAGCAGCGCGTCGGCATCGCCCGCGCCATCGTCACGGACCCGACCCTGCTGCTGTGCGACGAGCCCACGGGCGATCTCGATCGCAAGGCCGGCGACGAGATCCTGGCGCTGCTGCGCGCGCTCAATCGCGAGCACGGCAAGACCATCGTCATGGTGACGCACGACCCGCACGCAGCCGCGTGCGCCACGCGTCTGGTCCACCTCGAGAAGGGGCTGCTGGTCTCCGAGGTGACGGCATGAAGTTCCTGCCGCTGGTGTGGCGCAGTCTGATGCGCCGCAAGGTCCGCACGCTGTTCACGGCGCTGTCGATCGTGGTGGCGTTCCTGCTGTTCGGCGCGCTCATGGCGCTCAAGGCCGCCTTCGGCATGGGCGTGGATCTGGCTGGCCAGGACCGGCTGGTGATGATCCAGAAGGTGTCGTTCATCCAGCCGCTGCCGCGCAGCTACCAGAACCGCATCGCCACGAGCGATGGCGTCGCCGCGGTGACGCATCAGAGCTGGTTCGGCGGCATCTACCAGGACCCGAAGAACTTCTTCGCGCAGTTCGCGGTGGACCCCGAGTCGTGGCTGCAGATGTACCCCGAGTACGTCCTGCCGGAGGCACAGAAACAGGCCTGGTACGCCAACCG
>LNFM01013058.1_pt1 | contig 10724 bp, 13 predicted proteins | sample 596031 | NCBI WGS metagenome assembly LNFM01 (sample SAMN04254537, study PRJNA301005) | activated carbon metagenome | isolation source: dual media filters at the Ann Arbor, Michigan drinking water treatment plant | place: USA: Ann Arbor | reverse complement strand
AGCTCGACAAGCTGGGGGTCACTGGTTCGAGCCCAGTAACGCCCATATCCTCTGTATCAAGCGGCTCCGAGCCCACGTCGGAGTCGTCGTCCGAATCGCACTCGGGAACGCTTCGGGAACCAGCGGGGCGCTTGCTGCTCTTTCGGGGGCCCCTCGGCGAGGACGTGCCAGCCTCCAGGGTCGCCATCTCGTCGGCTCGGGCGGCCGTGACGGCGACCTCGAGGCTCACCCGGTCGCGTCCCTCCACTCGGCGAACTCGCGGGCGTAGTGCTCCAGGGTCATCCGGGGGGTGGCGTGGCGCATGGCCCGCTGGACCTCCAGGATGTCCCGGTGTGGGGCGGGGCGGGCTCGCCGAATGCGTCGTACCACGCCGCGGCGAAGGCGTCCTCGGCGCTCCGAACCGACCGCCGCCCCCCGCGCGAGAGGTCGAACGCGACGAGGATGCAGCCGCCTGAGGTCGAGAGATCAGCCCCCTGTATGCAGCGCTCGCCACCGAGCCCCAGCCGTGAGAACGCCCGCTCCAGCACTCGGACGGCGGCCGGGTGGATGGTCGTGGTCGTCATGATCTCGTAGCGGAACGGGGCTGCCCCGGCCTCGTGTGAGCGGCCGAGGAGGTGCGCAGTGGCGACCATGGGCTGACTCCTTCGCGGATGAGGACTCAGCCTCAGTCCGTCGATCTCGCGGCGCGGATGCTTTCACGCCCCGCATCCACGATCTGCGACGGATTGAGACTCAGTGCTTGGTGCATCGGCCGGCCAGCCCCTCGCTGCGCTGGGTCATAGACAAGTTGCCCACCGGTCGGGCGCCCGCGTGGCCAGCCCTCTGGCTCGGTCGAGAAGAGGCTGGCGCGGTGACGGCACCGCCAAGCAGCGGGCCCGCTGGTTCGAGCCCAGTAACGCCCATCGAGAGGGCCCCGGAGACGGGGCCCTTCTTCGTGCCCCGTCGCGCAGGGCACCGCCCCGTTCGCCGCCCCCGCGGCGGCGGCGAGCCGCCGGGAGGCAGGTGGTCCGCATGCCTCGTCCGGGGGAGCTCTGTCGCGTCGCGACGCGGCTTCTCAAGAATGGGTTCCACCTCTCTCTTGAATCGAGAGGGGCGCCTATCATCCGGTCCCCGCCAGCCGATGGGGCTCGTGATGGCCGTCGCTCAGCATGGGCGCCGGGAGAGCGACCAAGGGAGCCGACGTGTACACCTCGGAGATGGAGATCGCGGACCGCGTCACCTCCATGGTGGAGTGTTTCGAGGCCAAGTCAGGCATGACGTCCCAGCAGTTCGAGCAGCGCTACCAGAGCGGAGAGTTCCCCAGGCTCGCCTGGGCGCTCGCGTGGCACGAGGTGATCGCCGGGCGGATGCCGGCGGAGGCACTGACCGGCTGAGGACCGGTGGGAGGGATCCCGCCGGCCCGCGAGGACCCGTGTGAGGGGTCCACGCCGGCCGGGATCCGTCCCGGTGGTGCAGGAGCGCCCCGGAAACGGCGCGGTGGCGTGGCGGAGCCGGAGGTCGCCCGGTACGCTCGCGGCCTTCACCGATCCGACACATCTCGGGCGCCGACGGCCGACCAGGCCGGAGCGCCCGGCGACACCGGGGACCCGCATGCCGAAGATCCGCCGTTCGATCCTCGCAGTCGTCCTGGCTGCGTTCGCCACCGTGGCGCTCGTCGCCTGCGGCGACGACGATGAGACCGCCTCGCCCACAACCGAGACCACCGCGCTCGCCTGCGAGAAGGCCGACCTCGCCCTCGTGACCCCGGGCACGCTGACGGTCGCGACCGACTCGCCCGCCTTCCCGCCCTACGTCATCGACGACGACCCGACCTCGGGCAAGGGCTTCGAGAGCGCCGTCGCCTACGCGATCGCCGAGGAGCTCGGCTTCACCGCCGAGGAGGTCACCTGGATCCGGGTCCCGTTCAACTCCACGTTCGCGCCCGGTCCCAAGAAGTTCGACTTCGACCTCAACCAGGTCTCGATCAAGGCCGAGCGGCAGAAGGGCGCCGATTTCTCCTCGCCCTACTACACCACGCCCCAGGGCGTGCTGGTGGCCGGTGACTCCGAGTTCGCCGGCGCGACCACGCTGACCGACCTCAAGGACGCCCAGATCGGCGTGCAGGTCGGCACCACCAGCCTCGATGCCGTCAACGAGGTGATCGCGCCGGGCAAGCAGGTGCGGGTCTTCAACGACTCCAACGACGTCGTGCGGGCCCTCAAGAACGGTCAGGTGGACGCCATCGTCACCGACCTGCCGACCACGCTCTACCTCCGCGACGCGGTGGTCGAGGGCTCGACGCTCGTCGGTCAGTTCGAGGCGCCCGGCGGCGACGACTGGGGCGCGGTGCTCGAGAAGGACTCGGAGCTGACGCCGTGCGTCACGGCCGCCGTCGATAGCCTCCGCGACTCGGGCGAGCTCGCCTCGATCACCGAGCAGTGGATCGGCGCCGAGGCGCCGGTGCTGGCGCTGGAGTAGCAGGGGCCGGGCGAACCGCCGCCGGTGGACATCGCCCCCGATCGCCGGGCCGCCCGTGAGGCGGCCCGGCGCCGTCACGCCCGGCGCGGGTCGGTCGTGGCGGCGGTCTCCTCGGTCGTGGTGCTGGGCGGGCTGGCGATGCTCATCGTCTCCAGCCCCGGCTGGGAGGACGTGCAGCGCACCTTCTTCTCCTGGGAGGTGTTCCGCGACTCGTTCCCCGACGTGCTGGCCGGGTTCTGGCTCGACGTGAAGCTGTTCCTCGTCGTCGAGGCCGTCGTGCTGGTGCTGGCGCTCGGCGTGGCCCTCGTGCGCAGCACGCGCGCGCCGGCGCTCTTCCCGGTGCGGCTGATGGCGACGGTGTTCACCGACGTCATGCGCGGGGTGCCGGTGATCCTGGTCGTCTACCTGATCGGCTTCGGCGTGCCGGCCCTCGGCATCGCCCCCGACTGGCTGGTGCAGGACCCGATCTACCTCGGCGGCATCGCGCTCGCCCTCTGCTATACCGCCTACGTCGCCGAGGTGTACCGCGCCGGGCTCGACTCGGTGCACCCGAGCCAACGCGCCGCGGCGCTGGCGGTGGGGCTCTCGGAGACGCAGGCGATGCGCCACGTGATCGTGCCCCAGGCCGTGCGGAGGGTCGTGCCCCCGCTGCTCAACGACTTCATCTCGTTGCAGAAGGACGTGGCGCTGGTCGCGATCCTCGGCCCCCAGGAGGCGTTCCGGGTGGCCCAGATCAGCGCCGCGTCCGACTTCAACTTCACGCCCTTCCTGGCGGCGGCGATGCTCTACCTGATGGTCACCGTGCCGCTCGCCCGGATCGTCGACCGTCAGCAGGCGAAGGCGCGCCGCCGGCAGGGGCACGTGGTGGCGACGTGAGCGCGACCGTCCCGGTGCTCGAGGTGCGCGGGGTGACCAAGTCGTACGGCGACCGGGCGGTGCTGCGGGGCATCGACCTGGAGGTCGGCGAGCACTGCGCGGTCGCGTTGATCGGCGCCTCGGGTTCCGGGAAATCGACGCTCCTGCGCTGCATCGACCTGCTCGAGGAGATCGACGACGGGGACGTCTTCCTCGACGGGGAGGTGATCACCGACCCCTCGTGCCCGGCCGTCGGCGTGCGCCGCCGGCTCGGCCTGGTGTTCCAGGCCTTCAACCTGTTCCCGCACCTGACGGTGCTGCAGAACGTGGTGCTCGCGCCGATGCGCTCGCACGGCGTGCCACGCGCCGAGGCGGAGGCCTCGGCGCGGGAGCTGCTCGGCCGCTTCGGCCTGGAGGGGCGCGAGGGCGACTACCCGGACCGCCTCTCCGGCGGTCAGCAGCAGCGCGTCGCGATCGTCCGGGCCCTCGCCACCCGGCCCCGGGCGCTCCTGCTCGACGAGGTCACGAGCGCGCTCGACCCGGAGCTGGTGGGGGAGGTGCTCTCACTGGTGCGCGGGCTGAAGGAGCAGGGGATGACCATGGTCATCGCCACCCACGAGATGGCCTTCGCCCGGGAGGTGGCCGACGAGGTCTGCTTCCTGCACGAGGGCCGGGTGCTGGAGCGGGGTGACCCGGCGCGGATCTTCTCCGCGCCCGAGCAGCCGGAGACCCGTCAGTTCCTGCGCCGCGTGGTCGAGACGGGGCGCCTCTAGGACACCGGGTTCCGCGCCGATCGGCGCGCGGGCGATGCGCCACTCGGCGCACCACCCTCCGGCGCAGCTAGCGGAGGATCTCCACCGGGGTGCCGGGGGCGACCGTCCGGTAGAGGCGCGTCACGGCCGCGTTGGTGATCCGGACGCACCCGTGGCTGACGGCCTGGCCGAGGAGTCCGGTGGCGTTCGTGCCGTGGATGGCCACGAGCCCGTTGCCGCCCATGAAGCTGGTGAGCACGGGGCTGTAGGCCGTGAGGGTGATGATGTACGGGCCCAGGTACGAGCGCTGGAAGTCGGCCGAGGGCACCGGATCCTGCACCGCGAAGAGGCCGGTGGGGGTGGGGGTGCTCCCCGTGCCGACGGAGGCCGCGTACCGCGCGACCCGGCGACCCGACTTCCACAGCTCCACCTTCCGCGCCCCGAGCCGCACGACGATGCGCGTGCGCGTCGCGCGCAGCTTCACGGCGTCGAGGGGCACGAAGCCCTGGGCGAGGTTCGGCCGGCCGGGCAGCCGCACGAGCACCCAGCGCCGTCCCGTGGCCGGGTCGGTCTGGACTGCGCTCAGCACCATCAGCTGCTGCGCGCGCCGCCAGAACGCCGTGTACGTGGTGACGCGGGCGGCCACCTTGGCGTCGTCCCGCGGCGCCTTGCGCACCGCGACCGATCGCGTGATCTGCGCCGTCCACGAGAAGGCGGCGGTCGGGGCTCCGGGCTCGGCCGCCGCCTGCGGCGCCGGGGCGGCCGAGGCGAGCGAAGCGAGGCAGAGCAGGGCAACGATTGCGGAAATCCGCAGGAACGCGACTACGGGCACGCGTCGGATGAGACAGGCGCGGCGGTGCGGATGCAAGCCGACCTCACAGACTCCTCACAGCGGGATCGCGGAATCGGCGTTCGCGTCGGGCGACCCCACGCGAATAGGCTCGGGGCATGAGGCGCACCCACCTGCTCGCGGCGTCGGCGACGGCCACCGCGATCGGACTTCTCGCGGCTCCCGCCCTCGGGGCCGGCGACCGGATCGTGCACGGTCGCTCGATCGGGATCATCTCGCTCGGTCAGGAGCGCGCGACGATCGGCGGCATCCTCGGAGGCGACGGCGTCGTCATCGCGCGCACGCCCGACCCGCGGGCGCCCGGCACCCGCAACCTCGACGCCGTCACGGTCGCCTATCCGTCGCTCGCCCTCATCGTTCGGTTCCCGACCGACGAGGCCAGCTCGGGAGCGCTCAGCGTCGCCACCCGCAGCGCCCGCTACCGCACGGCCGGTGGCGTCGGGGTCGGATCGTCACGCGCCCGCATCCTCGCAGCCTTCCCCCGCGCCACATGCACCGTCTCGCGCTGCCAGGTCGGCCCCCGCGCGGGGGACGTCCGCATCACCCGGTTCTCGATGTCCGGCGGGCGCGCGGTCCGGATCACCGTCCTCAGCGCGCCCTGAGCCCCTCCGGCACGAGCGCCAACGCGTGGGTCAGCAGGTACCCGGCCTGCACCCAGATCCCGCCGGAGAAGGAGAGACCCAGGTCGCGTCCCATCGCCGGGAGCGCGAGCGCCACCACCGTGACGTCGAGCGGGCCGAGGAAGGCTCCCATCCCGGTCACCGCCAGCACTCTCCACCGGTGCTCGCGGAGCGCGGCGAGCGGGTCGGGCGGGAGCGTCGTCACCCGGGCATCGTAGGCCGGGCGCGGATCGCCGGCGGCGCTCCCGGGGGAGCGGTCAGGTCGCGGTCACGACCCGGTCGCGCCCCTCGCGCTTGGCGCGGTAGAGGGCGGCGTCGGCGGCCGCCATCAGCCGGGCGCCCTCGGGCCCGTCCTCGCACGCCACGCCCGCGGAGACGGTGATGCGTCCGGCCGGCTGCGCCGCGCCTCCGGGGAAGTCGTGGGCGGCGACCGCCGCCCGGACCCGCTCGGCGACGCCGGAGGCCTCGGCCGGGCCGGCGCCCGGGAGGATGGCGCACAGCTCCTCCCCCCCGAAGCGGTAGACCACGTCCTGCTCGCGGACGTTGGCGGCCACCAGCGCGGCGACGCCGCGCAGCACCTCGTCGCCGGCGGGGTGGCCGTGCGCGTCGTTGTAGTTCTTGAAGTGGTCGACGTCGATCATCACCAGGCCGACGGGCCGCGGGGCCCCGGGCGCGCACGCCCGTGCCAGGTCGTCGTCGAGGCGGCGGCGGTTGCCGAGGCCGGTGAGCGCGTCGGTGAGGGCGAGTGCCGTCGCCGAGCGGTGCGCCCGTGCGCCCTCGATCGCGGTCGCGGCCGCGAGCCCGAGCAGGCGCAGCTCCATGGCGTCCTGGTCGTCGAGCGGCCGGCCGGGGTCGCGTCCGACGACGATCGCGCCGGTGATCCGCCGGCCGGCGATCAGGGGGGCGGCGAGCACCGCCACCGGGGACATGCCGGGCAGCGCCGGATCCGAGGAGACCACACCGAGGGCGGGCGCCCCGGTGTCGAGGGCCCGGCCGAGCATTCCCCCGGCCGCGCCCGTCGGCTCGAGGGTCAGGCCCCCGGCGCTCCCGACGGGGGTCGCGACCGCCCCATCGAGCAGGTAGACGGCGACGGCCGGAGCCGCCAGCAGGGAGGCGGCCTCGGTGGCCACCGCGTCCGCCACGCTCTCCATGTCGGTGCCCGAGGCCACCCGGCGGCTCGCGTCGACGATCTCCAGCAGCCGGGAGTTGCGCCGGCTCAGCTCCTCGATGTGCTCGCGCTCCGCGGCGAGGCGCTCGCCCGCGCGCCGCAGGCGCCGGGCGACGGAGCGTCCGATGACCACCGCGGCGGCGATCGTGGCCACCCACAGCACGGCGAGCGCGCCGACGAAGCCCGGTCGCCGCCACGGCGGGGGCGACTCGCCGAGCCGCACCAGGGCGTCCACCGCGGCCTGGGTGCTCGCCGGGGCGGAGGCGAACGAGGCCTGCAGCTCGGTGACCGCGTCGGCGTAGTCGGCCACCGACGCGCCGTCCGGCATCCGCCCGATCGCGGCCCGCGCGAGATCCTCCTCGGCCATCCGGGTCAGCGCCCGGCGGGTGCTGTCGCGCATCGGCGCGTCGGCGTCGGCGAGCCGCTCCAGGGCCGCGGCCCCGCGACGGTCGGCCGTCTCGAGAAGCGTGCGGCCGCCGGCGCCCAGCGACATCGAGTCGGTGAGGTAGGGGTCGAGTTCCTCCGGGACCTCATCGGGCAGCGCACCGAGCGTGTCGAGGGCGTAGATCTCCGCCGACAACGCCGACAGCGCCTCCGTGGTGGACGCCTGGAGGGTCGCCTGGCCGCCGAGCGCGGCCACGGTGCCCCGTTCGGCCCCGACGTACCAGCCGGCCCAGGCGGTCGCGAGCAGGGTCACGAGCACGACGGGGAGGATGCATGCGACCGCGATGCGCCGGACGGAGAGATCCATCCCCCCACCATCGGCCGCTCGGGGTCGCCGGCTGAGCCGGGGCGCTATAGTTGCCTTTCGGCAAGCAATAATCTGCACCGGCGGGAGGAGACGGGCTGACCCCACGAGACGCGTCCCCGATGGACGAGGAGTCGGTCATCCGCCTGCGCAACGCCATCATGCGCACCGGCCGCCGTCTGCGGACGACCGCGGCCGACGAGGGGCTGACGGCGACCCAGTCGGGCGTCCTCGCCACGCTCGTCCGCGAGGGGCCGAGGCGCCCGGGTGACCTGGCGGCGGCCGAGGCGATCAACCCGACCATGCTCTCCCGGGTGCTGGCGCAGCTCGAGGAGCGGGGGCTCGTGGAGCGGGGCCCGCACCCGGGTGACGCCCGCTGCACCACCGCCGCCGCGACACCCGCCGGCACGCGCCTGCTGGCGCGCCTGCGGGCGCGCCGCGCCGAGGTGCTGCGCGCGCGGCTCGCCGAGCTCGACGCCGACGCGGTGGACGCGCTGCTGTCGGCGCTGCCGGCGCTCGAGGCGCTCGCGCAGGTCGACGAGGCGCGCCCGTGACCGCCTGGGCGTCGTCCACCTTCGCGGCGCTGGGCACGCCGAACTACCGCCGCTACTTCGCCGGTCAGGCGGTGAGCCTGGTGGGCACCTGGATGCAGACCGTCGCCCAGGCGTGGCTGGTGCTCGAGCTGACCGGCTCGGGCACGGCGCTCGGCCTGGTGGCGGGCGCCCAGTTCCTGCCCATCCTGCTGCTCGCGCCCTACGGCGGCCTGCTGGCCGACCGGCTCGATAAGCGGACGATCCTGATCGCCTCGCAGTGGGTCCTCGGGGCGATGGCCCTGACCCTCGGCTTGCTGACGGTCACCGGAGCCGTCGAGCTCTGGATGGTCGTCGCGCTCGCGCTCGGCCTCGGCCTCGTGACCGCCATCGACAACCCGGCCCGCCAGTCGTTCGCGCAGGAGATGGTGGGTCCCGGCGGGCTGCGCAACGCGGTGAGCCTCAACAGCGTCCTGGTGAACGCGGCGCGCGCGGTCGGCCCGGCGCTCGCCGGCGTGCTGATCGCGACCGTCGGCATCGGCCTCTGCTTCCTCATCAACGCCGCCAGCTACCTCGCCGTGGTGGTCGCGCTCACGGGCATGGACGCCGATGCCCTGCGCCCCGCGCCCCGGCAGCGGCGGGAGCCGGGGCAGGTGCGGCAGGGGCTGCGCTACGTCGCGGGCACTCCGGACCTCCTGGTGCCCCTGATGATGCTCGCCGTCGTCGGGACGCTGGCCTACGAGTTCCAGGTCGTGCTGCCGCTGCTCGCCCAGGGGCCGCTCGACGGCGGCGCCGGCACCTACGGCCTTCTGACCTCCGCGATGGGGGTCGGGGCGATCGCGGGCGGTCTCGTGGTCGCGGGCCGGGGGCGCACGGGCCTGAAGCCGCTCAGCATCGCCGCGGCCATGTTCGGCCTGGCGATCCTCGCGGCCGCCGCCGCGCCCTCGGTGTGGGTCGCCCTGATCGCGCTGACCGTCGTCGGGGCGACCAGCGTGACCTTCCTCGCGGTCGGCAACACCACCCTCCAGCTCACGGCCGAGCCGCGTTTCCGCGGGCGCGTGATGGCGCTGTGGGCGGTCGCCTTCCTCGGCACCACGCCCCTCGGGGCGCCGGTGGTGGGGGCGATCTCCGAGCATCTCAGCCCGCGTGGCGGCCTGGCGGTCGGGGGCCTTGCGAGCCTCGCCGCCGCCGCGCTCGGCGCATTCGTTGTCGCACGTAACCGCCACCGGGGGCCGCACACGCTGCCATGAGCCGGCGCCGTCCGAGGCGAACCTGCAACAGACGAAACACCGGAATCGGTTCTGTCGCAACGCCAGCCTCTTTACGCGGCGGGGGGTCGCGTGGTCAGTGTTGGGGGAACTGGCCGGCGTGGGCCCACGCACGGATGTCGAAGGAGGAGTTCTCAATGGCTCGGAAGACCACCCCGCGTGTCGGAATGCGGAGGCTCGGCGCGATCGCGGCCGTCCTCGCCATCGGTGGTGGAGGCGCGGGCCTGGCCCTGGCGGCCTCTCCGCACCAGTCCGGCGTCGCCTTCACGTGCGACAACCTCCTCGCGACCATCGTCGGCACGGAGGGCGCCGACACCCTCACCGGGACCGCGGGCAACGACGTGATCGTCGCGCTCGGCGGCAACGACGTCGTCGAGGGCAACGGCGGCGACGACGTCGTCTGCCTGGGTGAGGGCAACGACCGCGCCAACGGCGGTGACGGCAACGACCGCATCTTCGGTGAGGGCGGTAACGACTCCGTCAACGGTGGCCCGGGCAACGACCGCATCGACGGCGGCGACGGCGACGACCGCCTGGTCGGCAGCACCGGCGACGACACGGTCTTCGGCCGCGCCGGCAACGACACCCTCGACCTCGGCGCGGGCAACGACGTCGGCGACGCGGGCCTCGGAAACGACCGGGTCCTCGGCGGCGCGGACAACGACCGGCTCGTGGCCGGCGCGGGCATCGACACCGTCAACGGCGGTGCCGGGCGCGACGCGATCTTCGGCGGCGCGGGCCGCGACACGCTCGACGGCGGCGCGGGCGCCGACCGCATCTACGGCCAGGCGGGCGTCGATGGGATCGCCGGCGGCCCCGGCAACGACCGCGTCTTCGCCGGTCCGGGCGATGACATCGTGAACGGCGGCCCGGGCGCCGACCGGCTCCGCGGCGGCGCGGACGCCGACCGCGTCTCCGGCGACGGCGGCAACGACTTCGTCTTCGGCGAGGGCGGCGACGACACGCTGGCCGGCAACGCGGGCCGCGACTTCGCCAACGGCGGACCCGGCTCGGACTCCTGCTCCACTGCGGAGATCACCAAGTCCTGCGAGAACTGATCGGCCGGGCATCACCCGGAGCCGCATGCGGCTCCGGGTGATGCCCAGGAGTACGCTCGTGCGATGGAACCGACCGACGCAGGCACCCTCGTACGGATCTCCGGCAGCGGCCCCGATGCCGACGGCATCGTGTTCGACGCGCCGAGCAGGTCGAAGATCATCGTCGCGGTGGTCGACCGCGCGCGCGGGCCGGTCTTCCGGACCGTCCACCCGGACGCGCTCGGCCCCCGCGCCGAGGCGGGGGCGGACGACCCCGCCCTGACGCAGCTCATCCGCCGCACGCCGCCGCCCGCACACGGGGCCGCGCGGGGCGGATCGGGCGCCGTGCGCGGCAGCTCGGGCCACGCCCGGGCGGCGATGCACCGCACCACGGGGAAGTAGAGCCCCACGCCGACGGTGGGACGCGCCCGTCCGGGCG
>LNFM01013057.1_pt1 | contig 10724 bp, 11 predicted proteins | sample 596031 | NCBI WGS metagenome assembly LNFM01 (sample SAMN04254537, study PRJNA301005) | activated carbon metagenome | isolation source: dual media filters at the Ann Arbor, Michigan drinking water treatment plant | place: USA: Ann Arbor | reverse complement strand
ACTGACAACGCTGCTACTTCGACGCAGGTGATGAATGATGAGAGCTCGCTGCCGCGCCGCCGCTCGCTGCCGCGCCCCGGCTGTCGTATGGGAGTAGATGCACCCATCGTCGTTGCCCGAAGCGCTGCGCGGCCTCGCGTGGCTCGCGCCAGACGCAGCGATGAACGCGCTCGACGAGTCCAGTCGCGCCCTCGTCGAGCGGCTGCTCGTCGAGCACCGGCAGCGGCTAGTGCTCGCGGTGCCCGCAGGCCGATCGATGCTGCCTGGGCTCGAGTCGCTTCGCTTCGAGCGGTCCTTTGTGCGATTCGTGCAGGCCTATACCGAGGCGTGGGAGCAAGCGATGGCGTCGCCCTTGGACCTCGCCGACACCGCGTGGTGCGCGGCCATCGAGCAGGCGATGGTCTCGTCCTCGAGCGGGTCTTCGATGACTGCGCTCGACGCGGTGGATCGACGCTCGCAGGGATGGACGCGGGACCTCGCGCCGTTCGCGATGCTGTTGGTGAAACGGTTCTCGAAGGTGAGCGGGGGCAGATGGCGCTTCGAGCTGCGGTGACGCGGAGATTGCTGTTGCGAAGCGCGTCGAGAACCGCTGTATAACTCTACAAAACATGGCCGAGCGACTGCTGATTTACAGCGATCCGAAGATCTCCGTGTGGTGTGACGTGGATCGACGGTTGATCCAGCACAAGATCCATTCGCCGGTGCTCGGCGCGACGTTTCAGGCGGCGCTCACCAAAGGGGCCGAGGCGATGGAGCGGTACGGGGCGGACAAGTGGCTCTCGGACGATCGACTGAACGGCGCGCTGTTTCCTGCGGATCTCGAGTGGGTCGAGCGCGAGTGGTTTCCGCGCGTCTCGAGAGCCGGGTGGAAGTTCTGGGCGTTGTTGCCGCCGACCTCTGTGATCGGTCAGATGAACATCAAGCAGCACATCGCGCTGCACAAAGCGAAGGGGATCACGGTCGACGTGTTTCGCGACGAGCTCGCGGCGTTGGCGTGGCTCGATCAGCAGCGGTAATCCGCCCGCTCGCTCGTCTCGGCTTCGTCGCGACGACGCTCACGCCGCGCTCGGCGCTGTGGGCTCGAGCGCGAGCGAGCGCTGACGTCACGAGCGTGCGGTCGCGATCCCCTTGCGGTTCGTCGGGACCGCGCTCACTGCTGGTGCCAGCCGCCCGCGTAGAACATGAAGAAGTGTCCGTCGCGCTGCTCCCAGTCGCCGACGAAGTACGTCTGTCCTTCGCTGGCCTCTGCGGGCAGGTCGCTCTGTTGCGCGACGTGTTCACCCTCGAAGGTGACGGTCTGTGGCGCCAGGGTGAGCGCGCCGCTGCTGCGCTCCCACGCGCGATAGGCGTTGTAGGCCTCGACGAAGCGGTCGATGTGATTGCCGGTCGAGACCATGTGCCAGCGGTTGGCGGTGGTCGAGCGAAGCGAGCCCGCGTTGTACGCAGCGGCGAGCTTGGGCCCGTCGTTGCCGTGTTGATTGCGCTGATACGAGCTGGCGATGTAGCGAACGCCGACTTCGAACGAGAAGTCCGGATCGCTGTGCATCCTCGCTTTGCAGGTCGCGGACGAGAGCCCCGTGACGCCGGCGCAGGTGCTGCCGGTGACCTGCATCGGCCCCGAAGAGAGCCCGTCGCTCGAGCCCGCGGGGTTGGTGCAATTGGATTCAGTGATGGCCGTCGCGACGACGGCGGCGCGCGAGACGTTGTAGCGATCAGCCCAACGACGGATCGAAGCGCCGTAGCGGGACATGCAGGCGACGATGCCGGCGGCCGAACCGGTCGGAGCGCCGCTGCGCAGGCTGATGGTTTGGTTTTCGACGCGCCACTCGACGCCGCCGAAGATGTTGTGAAAGCCGCGGTCGGGATCGAGAAAACCGCGTGTTCCGGGCGTGGGTTCGATCATGGGCGTCCCTCCGCCCGAAGCGCTGACCGTGAGGTATTGCCCGAAACAAAACCCCTCGCGACCGCTGAACGAGACTCGGTACCAGCCGCTCTGCGGAGCGCCATCGACGAGCCGCACGCTCGAGCCCGAGGGAATCACCGTCAGGATGCGATGACCTGTGCCCGCGCCGGCGCGGAGGTTGAGCGCGGCGGTCGTGCGAGCGGTCGTTCCTGCGGGGTAGCGCGTGGTGATCTCGTCGCCGGTCTCTGAGGCGCCGATGAGCTCGAACTCCTCGACCGGCGGGTTGCCGTCGATGAGTCCTTCGGGGCCGCAGCCGTACGCGAAGGCGCCGAGCGAGAGGGCTGCAATCCAGAGCGCGGTGTGGCGAGGGTTCATGACGTTGGCTCTCCGATCGCTGTGTCTTCAAAGGTCGCGCCAACGTCGACGACGCGATGCGCGCAGCGGCGCTGCGTGCGCGCGAGTCGGGCTCTGTCGCGCACGAACGCACGGAGGCGACAACGTCCTACATTGATATTCCCTGCGAAAATCGAGCATTTCGCGAGTTCTCGCCTGTCGATGCGCGGATCGATGGGGTCGTCGCGACGCCGACGAGGGTGCGGCTGAGTCGCCCGTGGGAGACGGGACGCCCGGTGCGCCTCGGCTCCCGCGTCGCTGCTGATATTGTCGAGAAGTGACTCGTTCGACCCTCGTTGGCTGCGCGGTTGCGCTCTCGCTCGTGGTGCTCTCGGATCGCGTCTGCGCGCAGCCGCTGTCGGGGCACAATCGAACGCTCTGGGTCGCTGCGTCCATCGGCCCGACGATCAACGTCGCGAACGACCTCGGCGTAGAGACAGGGTTCGCCGCGCTCTCGCTGCAGCAGCAGATCGGCGTCAGGATCGGGACGGGCGCGGTTGGCGCGTCGATCGCCCTGGATTTTCGCGAGAGCTTCGCGGGAGGACGGCTGCTCGGCGGCGTGGTGTCGTGGAGCGGATTTCAGTTCGAGGTCGGTCCGCGTACGTGGTTCGACCTGACGTTCGGTCCGTCGCGGTCGTTTTCGATTCGTCCCAACCTCGGGATGCACTTTTTGTTGCTCCAGCGCAGCGCCGCGGCCTTTGGCTTCTCTGGCGGCCGCACGGACTACGGCTTCGCGCCGCAGGTCGCGCTCGATCTGCAGGTCGTTCTGTTCGATCGCCTCACGATCTTCGCCCGGCCGTTCGGCCTCGACATCGCGGTCCTGTTCGAACGCGGCAGCGGCGCATCGGGCTCGACCACCGTGCGCCATCAGGTCGGCTACGACCTTCAGTTCGGCGCTGGCGTGACGTTCTGAGCTTCGGGGGGCTCGCGCGCGACGAGGCTCAGCGCTCGGCGCGCTCTCTCGAGAATCCCCCGTGAAAACCCAGCGGGAGCGACACGTCGACCGAGGCGCTCGCGACGAGCTCCATCGAGCGCGCGTCGACGACCGCGAGGGTCGAGCGCGACTCGCGCGTGTGCGAGCCCACGGAGAGGAGCACTCCGTCGCCTTCTTCGGTCGCGCCCGGGCGCCCCACGAAGAGCGGCTCGCCGTAGACCATGCCCTCTTGCGCGAAGCTCTTCGCAGCGCCGCCGCGTCGGTCGACCGCGACCAGCCGCGAGCGCGAGTTGCTTCCGTCGAGCGTCACGTTGGCGCCCCACATCAGGCTCCGTCGAGGCCCGTCGGTCCTGCGATCGACCGAGGGAAACTCGAACCGTTCGGTCCCCAGCGGCTCGACGAGCACCGACGACGCTCCGGGCGCGATCCTCCAGCGCTCGGGCTTTGCCGACAGGTCGATCGTCGCGCGAGCGAGCGAGTCGGTCCGCAGGGTCTCGATGATCGAGGTGTCCGGGTACGTGAGCACGTCCAGCACGACGTGGCCGTCTTCGTCTTCGAACGCGTCGATCGTGTGAAACACGAAGACCCCTGGCGCGCTCACCTCGCGCACGGCGCCGGTGCTTCGGTCCATGACGGCCAGCCGCGTGGGCGCGCTGCGATCCCACTCGAAGTGCTCGATGAAGCCACGATCCGAGAAGAGCATCGTGAGCGGGTTGGCCGTGAGCGGGTGGCCGATGAGCAAGACGAAGCGCTCGGTGAGCCCGAACGAGTGCGTGTACGGCACGCGGCCCGGGTGCCATCGACCCACCTCGCGGCGCGCGCGGCCGTCGACGTCGTGCTCGAAGACGACGAGCGCGGGTCGTCCGTTGAGCGCCGTTCCGACGTTGACCCAGCGCCCTTTCGCGCGGTCGAACTCTGGGTGAGCGAGGCTCGCCATCGCGCCGAGCTCGTCGTGCCACTCGTGCTCGCGCAGGACCGACAGCGTCTCGGGGTCGACGACGAGCTCGTGAACGCTCTCGGTGAGCGCGACGAGCGCCTCACCCCGAGGAACGATGTTCACGTTGGCGTTGTCCGTCTGCGCCGGGGCCGGGCTGCGGAGCTTCTCGAAGAACCCGCGACGCATCCGCGTGCCAAACGACGCGCGGTCGAAGCGCCCCTCGCGGACCTCCCGCGCGAACGCCGAGTTCAGCTCGCGCCATCGCAGCGTCGCGCCGCTCGGCTCGATGGAGAACGAGAACAACAGTCCCAGCGCGTCGAACCAGTGATCGCTCTCCCACGAGCCCGCGGTGAACCTCGCAGGAGCCGTGCGAAACACCGCGCCGCGGAGCCACGGCGGGAGGGACCCCTCCCAGACGGCGCGCCGCTCGCCGCTCGCTTCGCTCGGCGCGCGAAACGGCGCCCGATTCGCCAGAAGACCCGCGCTCGAAATCGATCCGTGACCGTCAGCCATCTCGTCCTGCCTCTCTTTGCAACACTGCGACACTGCACCGCTCGACGAGCGAGGTGCTCGCGATGTGAGCGAGTGTTTAGATCAATCCTAACGGCTGTCAAGATCCGATCGTTCGTGCCATGCTCCGCGCACGGTCGTGAGTCGTTCGAAGGGCGCGTATCACCACGGGGACCTGCGGCGGGCGCTGATGGACTCGGCGCTGGCGCTGGTGACCGAGCAGGGCGTCGCGGGCCTCTCGCTGCGCGAGGCGGCGCGGCGCGCGGGCGTGTCCGCTGCGGCGCCGTACCATCACTTCGAGAGCCGCGAGGCGTTGCTCAGCGCGCTGTGCACAGAGGGATTCGCGGAGCTGTCGGCGCGCGGCGAACATGCGCTCGCAGAGGCGCCTTCCGACGCCGGCTCGCGGCTGGTCGCGCTCGGGCGCTCGTACGTGCGATTTGCCCGCGAGCAGCCGGGGCACTTTCGGCTGATGTTCTCGACGAGTCACAACCCGACCGTCGAAGGCTCCCCGCTCGCTGATCCCCGCTCGCTCAATGGGTTTACGCAGCTGGTCGACGCGGTGAAGGCCGCGCAGCGCGAGGGCGCGGCTCCTGCGGGAGACCCGGCGGGGCTGGTCTTGCTCGCGTGGACCATCGTTCACGGGCTCGCGACGCTCACGGTCGACGGCGCGCTCGCCGATGGGATGCCTACGTTCGCGCTGCCGCCCGAGGGTCTCGACGCGCTCGCGATGGAGACCTTTCGCGCGTTGTTGCTCGCGGGCGCAGCGCAACGATCGACCTCTGCCTCTGTGCGCTCGAGCGCCGCCTCGAAGCCTGGTGCGCGGCGCAAGGCGGGGCCTCGCTGAGCGCTCGCGCCTCCCGCGCGCCGTTGCCTCGACGTCCCTTGCGTTATCCTCGGTCGATGAGCGCTCACGAAGTCCCGGACGATGGAGAGAAGATCCACAGCCTCGCCGACGCTGCGCGAGAGTTCTTCTCGAGGCCGGGGCCCCGGTTGATCCTCGCGACGGCGGCGGCTCACTGGGCGCGGCGCGCGGTCGCGGGGCCTCCCACCGTCGGCGACGCGGTCGCCGCGGGCGCGGTGATCGTCTGGTGGCCGCTGCAAGAGTGGCTCGCGCACAAGCATCTCTTGCATTGGGAGCCGAGGCCCGTCGCGGGTCGGCACGTGGATCCGTTCTTCGCGCGAAAGCACCGAGAGCACCATCGAGAGCCGCGGATCATCGCGAACACGCTCTTGCCGGTGCGGGTGGTGCGCGACGCGATCCCCGCGAGCATGGCGGTGTTTCGGCTGCTCGTTCCTGCGGTGCGCGCGCGCCGCACGGCGAACGCGATGTACTCGACGATGGCGCTCGCCTACGAGTGGACGCACTTCCTCGTGCACACGGGGTACAAGCCGAAGAGCGCGTTCTTCAAGCGCGTGCGGCGCAACCATCGGCTGCATCACTATCGCAACGAGAACTACTGGCTGGGATTCACCTTTCCCGCCGTGGACACCGCGCTCGGAACCGATCCCGACCCGTCGAGCGTCTCGGCATCGCAGACCGCCCGAGACCTGTACGGTTTGGGGACCTGAAGCGCGTCGTCGGGGTGGGCGCGTCGGCAAAGACCCTCGCGGACAGCGTTGATGGTCGCGCTCAGGGGCGCCGCGGCTTGTCGTCGCCGGTGATCGTGGCCGTCTCGGCGTACGCGAGCGAGGCGCGCGCGACTCGGCAGGCGTCATGAATTTCGCTGGCGAACGCGAGCATCGACGGGAAGCGATCGGCGGGATCTTTGCTCAAGGCGCGCATGACCGCGGCGCTCATCGCAGCGGGGATCGTACGGTCGAGCTGGGCGAGGTTCGTCGGCGTTCCGTGCAAGATCCCTCCGACGATCTCTGGGAGACTCTTGCCCTCGAAGGGCAGCCTCCCCGTGAGGCACTCGAACAACACGACAGCGACGGACCACTGGTCGGCGCGGTGGTCGAGCGTTCGTTCTCCGCGGGTTTGCTCGGGGGCCATGTACGCGGGCGTTCCCACGAGCGTGCCTGTGCGGGTGCGCACCAGCGCGCTGTTCGAACCGACCTTCGAAATCCCGAAGTCGAGGAGCTTCGGGTGCATCACTCCGTCGGACTGCATCGCGAGAAAGATGTTGTCGGGCTTGACGTCGCGGTGCACGACGTCGCGCCCGTGCGCCGCGCTGAGCGCGTGCATGATGGGGACGATGAATCGCTCGACTTGCAGCAAATCCAGACGCACATGCTCGTCGAGCCAGTCGTAGAGCGAGCACCCGCTGAGCCGCTCGAACGCCGCGTAGACACCGTACCGGCGGTCCGTCCCTCCGTCGACGATCTGCGCGATGTTCGGGTGATCGAGCTCTGCGACGATGCGCGCTTCTTGAACGAACCGCTGGACGGCCACCTCGTTGCTGGACCACCTGGCGTGAAGGACCTTCACGGCGACCGCGCGATTGGTAAACGACTGCACCGCCTCCCACACTGCGCCCATCCCGCCCTCCGCGATGAGCGACCGAACGGTGTATCGCCCGCCAATGACGGCTCCCGGGGTAACTGGCTGCGTGAAGTTGCTCACGAGGTTGCTGTCCAATCGTTGTCGCGCGTCGGAAGAGCTCGAGTCTGCGCTACGCGACCCGGAGTTTCCAGGGCATCAACGCTCGCGCTGGCGATGGACGGAAGCGACCGCTCTCTCAGCGACGCTCGCCGTACAATCGAGCGTGATGACGAGCTCGACCGAGACCGACGGGTGGAGAGCCCTCAGTGGCTACGACGAGATCCGCTTCGAACACGGCGTCGCGGTCGAGGTTCGCCTGCACGTCGCCTGCGCCGACGTCGGGGTCGGTGGGCACTGATGTGCTCGGGCGTGCGCTCCGGCAGACGCGCAGAGCTACGCGGCCACCGAGAGCTACGCCCGGCGAATCGCGGGCGAGCCGGTCGCGCTCGGCGCGCGCGAAGAGCGAGACTGCCCGAGCAACCCGCACGCGGGCTGGGAGTACATCGCGCTCGTGCGTTGAAAAGATGTGCGTATCGTCCGTCGCGGCGCGCTTCAGCGAGGAGCGCCGCCGAAGTTCTGCGTCCAGAAGTGCCGAAAGCGCGTGCTCGGCGCAGCGTAGTAGCCCACGCCGAGCTGCCTGTACGCGGGGTTCATGATGTTGCTGCAGTGCCCGGGGCTGCCCATCCACTGCGTCATGGTCTCTTCGGCGGTGGCGTTTCCCGCGGCGATGTTCTCGCCGATGGGAAACTGCCCCGTGTATCCGGCGCTCATGATGCGCTGCTGCGGCGTCGTGCCCTCGGGCGTGTTGTGCGCGAAGAAGCCTCGCGTGGCCATGTCCTGCGAGTGCGCCCTCGCGGCGCCGGCTAGCTCGGCGTTCGTCACCAACGGCCCCGCGGGGCCGAAGCGCATGCTCCCGCAGACCGCGCCGCGGGCGCGCGCCTCGTTTACCAGTCGCAGCATCTCGTCTTCGAGCGGGTTGCCGCTCGGTGGGACGTCTGCCGTCGATCCGCCGTCGGTCGGCGTGTTCATCGGTCCGCCGCAGCCCGCCGCGCCGAGCGCGCAAATCATCGCGGTAAGGACAAACGATCGAACCGCCAGCCTCGAGGTGCTTGCTTCAACCATGGCTGTTGAATCTACCGCGATCGCGCGCGCAGCGCGAACGCTGACGACCTGGCTCGGCGTAAAGCAGCGGGGCTGGCGACCCGGGCGCGAGGAGGCCAATGAATGCTGGATCGCTCGCGGGCTACTCAGCGCGGACCCCAATGAAGATCTGGCTGCCGTCCTTGGCTGCGTCGCTTCTCGTCGCCTGTGCTCCCTCCGCTCCTGCCCCCGACGCCGTGGCAGACAGCGGCGTGGAGTCTTCGGTGCTGGATTCGTCGATCGAGGATGGCTCTGCGCCGGATGCTTCGATCGACGCAGCCATCGAAGACGCAACGAGCTCGCCGGACGCGACAAGCTCCCCGGACGTGACGAGCTCGGACGCTTCGTGCTCTCCGCCCGATGCTGGCGCTCTCCAGCGCAGCTACTACTGCGACACGTCGTCGGTGCACGTGCTCGCGCGACCCGGCTCGCCTACGCTCGTCATGGCGATCGCTCGTTTGGGATCGAGCCCGTCGATGGGCTGCGGCGTCGTCGACTCTGTCGAGATCGTGCGCGGAGCCATGATGCTCCAGCGCGTCGAGGGCGCGCAGGTGTTCTCGGTCGGCGCGACCAACTCGCTCGTCGCTTCTGCGACCGCAGCGCCTGCGCTCGAAGCTGCGTGCGCAGACAGGACCGGTCGTCTCAACGCGTACGGAATGATCATTCGCGGCCGCGACGGTCGAGGACCGTTCGAGGCGCGCTGCGGCTCGGCAGCGTCCGGCGCTCGATGGCCGCCGGGGTTGCATCTCGCGTGTCACAGCGGCCTCGAGCGACCGCCGCTCTCGTCGGCGGGCGCAAACTTCACGGTGATGAGCGTCGGCCCGTCGAGCTCGACCACGGGATTCGTCTCGATTCCGCACTCCGTCGGCGCGCCGGCGTTCACGATGGTGGATGTGACCCTCGAAGTGCTCTCGCCGCAGCGCGCGCCGTTCAGCGCAGGCCCGCCGTTGTCCGGCGTCGTCACGATGGGGTGGAGGAACAGCGCGTCCGAGACGACCGTGGGCGCTCAGCCGTACACACAGCTGTCGCTCAACGCGTTCGGACCGGTCCCGTTCGCCTCCGAACTCTGCCCTCCGCCGTCGATGCCGGGGCCCGGCGGGATGCTGCCTCCCTTCTTTCTCGCGAAAATCTCTGGACGAAACGCTCGCGGACCGGTGACCACCGAGGTGCTCTCGTCCTGCACGTCGCTCGTTCGCTGAGCGCCTGAGCGCTTCGACGCGGGTGCGGTATCGTGTTGGCTCGGTGATGCTCTCTCGCTTTGCTACGAAGTGCGCTGCGCTGGTGATGGTGGCCACGGCAGGTTGCGGCGGACCACGGGTGAGTCCCATCGACTCGGGCGTCTCGAGGGACGCTGGCGTCGTCGAGGACGTCGCGGTGCTCGAGCCGCAGCCAGACGTGCTCGAGCCGGGCCCGGATGTCGCCGCGGACACGAGCGAACAAGACGCTCCCGTCGTGGTCGATGCGGGCGACGGGGCAGCGCGCTGCGCGGGGCGACCGTCGCTGCTCGGACGACCGTCGATCGTGTTGATGTCCGGCGGACGGATGCGCACCGCAGCGCTGTTCTTGCCGGCGGGCTACGACCCGACCCGCGCGTACCCAGTGATCCTTGGGTTTCACGGGTACACAGAGAGTCCCGTGGCGTTTGCGCGAGTGAGCGCGCTCGATCGACGCGGCCCCGCGCGCGGATACCTCACGATCATGCCCGAGGGCGTCAGCACTGGCTTCAACGCCGGCAACTGCTGCGGAACAACCGTGGCCTCCGGCGTCGACGACGTCCGCTACGTCCGCGATCTCCTCGCGTGGCTGCGAGACAACGCCTGCGTCGACCCGCGGCGCATCTACGCGACGGGCTTCTCGAACGGCGGCATGCTCTCTCACCGTCTCGCCTGTGAAATGGCTGACGAAATCGCGGCGATCGCCCCGACCGCTGGCATGCTCGTGCTCGATCGATGCGCGCCGTCGCGACCGATCAGCGTGATGCACGCGCACGGGACGGCGGACGTGGTGGTGCCGTACCTCGGGAGTCCTCTGCTGCGGTTTCCTCCGGTGCTCGACGTGATGCGGGACTGGGCGGCGCGCAACGGATGCCAGGCGGTCCCCGAGGAGTTCTTCAACCGCGGAGACGCGCGCTGCGTGCGCTATCCCAGGTGCCGCGATGGCGTCGAGACGATCCGTTGCGACGTCACCAACGGCGGTCACACCTGGCCCGGCGGGATGAACCTCCCGATCGCTGGCTACACGAGCCGCGACCTCGACTCGACCGCGGTCATTCTGGACTTCTTCGATCGCCACGCGCTGCGGTAGAGGCGAGGTCGACGGCTGTGACTGTTTAGCAGGGAACCGGATTTGGGCGCGACAGCCCTGGTATTCGTGAGGGAACAACGCGGACGCTCGCTCGCCTCACAGCCAGAGGTCGCGCCCTCAT
>LNFM01013056.1_pt1 | contig 10725 bp, 10 predicted proteins | sample 596031 | NCBI WGS metagenome assembly LNFM01 (sample SAMN04254537, study PRJNA301005) | activated carbon metagenome | isolation source: dual media filters at the Ann Arbor, Michigan drinking water treatment plant | place: USA: Ann Arbor | reverse complement strand
TGCTGAAAGTTTCAGCAGGTCAGTGGAACACCCTGGTCAATTTTCAGTCGGCACTTCGACTTCTAGATGGTCAGTTTTCGGTCGGCGTCAACACTGCCCATCTACAACTCGCCGCTCGAGTACCCCAATGTCATGAACATGGTTCGCTCTGAGTCCTTTGCCCCCTTCAGGCGTTTTGGTCAGTTTTTTCTCTATAAGTGGTACTGGCTGCGCGACGAGAAGATCTGAAGGCCCGAGGGAAGACAGCCAGCATGACCGCACCACCACAAGTAATCGCCTTCCAGCAGGACCCCGGCAAACCGGAGGCTCGCCGCCTGCGCGACCTGCCCGATCGCGTACTGAAAGGAGACCCCCACCACGAAAGCACGGTCTTCTTCACCGATGCGTCTAGCGACCTGATCGCTGGCACATGGACCAGCACGCCCGGAACATGGCGGGCCTTCACTGAACGTGACGAATTCTGTTGCATCGTTGTGGGTCATGTGCGCCTGATCGGCGACGACGGATCGGTGCGGTCTTTCAGGACCGGCGACGCATTTCTGATACCCAATGGCTTCCGAGGTTACTGGGATGTAATTGAGACCACGACCAAACACTTCGTGGTCCGGCATCGACACTCCAGCTAATGGACGGTTGGTCATCTCGTACACGCAAACCCGGTCACAACGCCGCGGCCTTCCATCGATAGACAGGAGAACATGCATGCCCAAGAAACGCCTTGTCACGCAGTTCGGTATGGGCACATCGATCCGCAGCGGCAACTACACCGAGGCCTGCGCGCGTGCCATCCGCGACGCCCTGTGGCATAACTCGCTGAACGTGGCAGATGCATTTGACTTCCCCAAGGAGGCCATGCTCATTGACGTAGAACTGGGTGTCCAACGCCCAGAGCAAGTAGACATCGATGCGTTGACAGTTGTTTTTCCCTACGGACGTCCGTCGATCACGGTGGTCAAGGGAGGCCTGGATATTCCACGACGGGAGAAGCCGGGATGGAGCATCGTCGCCAACGCAGCGATCATGGTTTCGTTCGATATGGAATCCACCCATGAATGAGAGACGCATCATCTTGGAAATGGGATCTGGCAACGATCTGTATGGGTGTGATTACACCAAGGCCGCATGCCGGGCGGTGCAAGATGCGTTGCACCACTCTTCAATCGTCCTGTTCAAGTCGCTGGGCTATGGCCACCGCGACATGCGGGTCCGGGTCACCATAGGCGTTCAAAAGCCTGATCTCGTGGACATTGCCCGGGTGAGCGCAGAACTGCCCCGAGGCATCGCCGAAGTCACAGCGGTATTTGGTGGGCTCAATGTGCATGATGCAGAACAAGACACCACCCATGTCATCGCGACCGCCGCGATCGAAGCGTTTTTACCCATCGAACAAGGTCATTGGCGGCTCAGCGGTAAAAGCCAGCAAGCGATCATCTAGGTGTATCGAGGAAACTTAATGACCACAGCACCCCGCACGGCCACCACTCAGGCCCGTCAACGCCGCGAAACTGGACCGCCGCACTTGGCAATCAGCGTTAGCCGTCATCCGCGTTTACCAACTTCGTCGAGGCTCTGTACCGCATTGCAGCCCTCCAGATTTTTGCGTACTTGAGGTTTCAATGTCTGGTTTGCAGCGAAAGGCGACAGCGATGATGAAATTCTGAGCCCGCAGTTTTTTCCACATTGCGGACTTCCAAAGTCTGGCTGTCACTGGTATTGAAAGTCAGCTCATGGGTGTTCTGCAGACATTGCAGGGATGTTGCGCGGCGCCATGCACGCAGGCCGGTGAAGCACAACTCCGATTTTTTCTTAGCTTGGCTAGTTGCGCTCCAAAATCGCCTGCCTCAAAGCCTCGACAGCTTCGGGCATGTGCTCGTCAGACAGGTTGGAGAAACCGAGCATCAACGCTGGCGGGAAGCGACCCTCAACCACGAAGTCCGACAGCGGACGCGGCAGCAAACCACGGCGCCACGCGTTCTCGGCCACACGGCGGTCATCCTGATTCTCTGGCAGCCAGCCGATCAGGTGCAGGCCTGCGTTCAGCACCTCGATGTCGACCAGGCCCGCCAGCGACTGTTTGAGTTGCCGCTGAAGGGCGTCCTGTCTGCGCCGGTAGTAAGTCCGCATGGTGCGAACGTGGGACTCGAATGCCCCACTCTCGATCAGGCGGGCAATGGTGAGCTGCGTCGACAGGTTGGGCGGTCGGCCGATCAGGTCGATGAGTCTGGACACAATGTCCACATACCGCTTGGGCACCACAAGGTAGCCAACCCCCAGGGAGGGCAGCAGCGTCTTGCTGAAGGTGCCGAAATAGATCACGCGCCCGTCCGGATCGAGGCTCTGCAACGACGGTGCCGAGGCGCCGCCAAAGCGGTATTCGCCGTCGTAGTCGTCTTCCAGCACCAGGGCGTCTCGCTCGCGGGCCCAGCTCAGCAGTTCCAGCCGGCGACTCAGGCTCATGGTGTGGCCCAGTGGCGCCTGCCTGGCCGGTGTCACGTAGGCAAAGCGCGCGCCTTCGTCCAGTCGTCGACCCTCGGCGACCACGAGGCCCTCCGGATCCACTGGCACAGCACTGGTGCGCAAGCGAAACAGCGCGAACGACTTCCTCGCACCGGGGTATCCAGGGTTCTCGGTCCACGCCCCATCGCCCGGGTTTGACAGTCCCAGTAGCACCAGGTGCAAGGCTTGGTGCGTGCCGGAAATGATGAACACCTGGGAGGGATCACACACCACACCTCTGCTGGCGCCGAGGTAGGCAGTCACCTGCTCTCGCAGTTCTGTGGCGCCCTCGGCCGGGCAGCGGGCTGCGCCCGACCGAATCAAGCCCAGCGACACCCGACGCTGGATGCGCACATACAGCTCGGCAGGGAATGCGGCAATGGAAGGAATGCCCGGGTGGAAGGGCTGGGCCAGGACGCCGCGCTCTGTCCGGGCCGGTGCCGTGTGGATCACACGCTGGGCCAACGTGGCGGATGGACCGCTGCCTGACGCGCCATCGGAGGCAGCGCGCTGGGTCAACGCACCCAGTTCTTCGGGCAACACCTCCGGAATGAAGGTGCCTGATTTTTCGCGGGCAAGCAGGTAGCCCTCCGACTGAAGTTGCTCGTAGGCTTGAGCCACGGTGGTTCGCGAGACACCCAGTTCGGCCGCGAGGTTGCGCGTGGCCGGCATGCGTGTGCCCGGTTTCAGGCGACCAGACAGGACGACCTCTCGAAGCTCCTGAAACAACTGACGGCTGATGGGCACGCGGTCGTTGCGCAACAGGCTCAAGCCGGGCAGCAAAGCTCCTGAACTGTGTCTGGCCACATGACTCCTTCGGCAAAAGTGATTCTGGCATCTGAGGATATTTGATTCTGGCCGTTTTCAGCAATCCACAATGGCGCCAAGATGGCGACACGCCTGCCGGAACCCGCTCCCGACCATCCAACGACAAGGCACGTGCCGCACCCCAACCATGCTGAATGCCCGCTCGCTCACCCCACAGTCCGCCAACCTGTCCACACCGCAAAACGCCGTGAGCGATGAACAGGTGATCGCCGCGCCGGGCTACTTGCCATTCAAAACCGAGGTGACGAAGCCGGGCCAGGCGTTGCCTCGCGGCGCTTGCGACTGCCACTTTCACATCTTCGAAGCTGCGACACAAGACGGCCAGGACTTTCCTCTGGCAGAGCCACGCAGCTACACGCCGTCCCCTGCCACGCTGGACGCTTATCGCGCGATGGCAGGTGCGCTCGGCATCGAACGCGCCGTGCTGGTGCACCCCAGCGTGTATGGGCGCGACCATTCGAGCTTTGTGCACTGGTTGTCGTTGTGTCAGGGCTGGATGCGCGGCGTGGCCGTGGTCCATCCCGACACGCTGCTGAGTGAGATTGAACGCTGGCACGCTTTGGGAGCACGCGGGACGCGCTGCAACGCCTTGTTTGACGGCGGTGTGGATGCCGACGAACTGCCGCGAATCGTCGAGCGGGTGCGCGATTTGGGTTGGCACCTGCAGGTGCTCATGGACGTGGACCGCGACCCGGAGCAGGTGCTGCGCATGGCCGACCTCGGAGTGCCACTGGTGGTCGATCACTGTGGGCACGTGCCTGCCACGCACGCGATGAGCAGCCGCGGCTTCCAGAATTTGCTGTCTCTGGTGCGTGAAGGGCGCGCCTGGGTAAAGCTCTCCGGCCTCTACCGACTGACGCCGCAGCGCAGCGGTTTCCATGACACCCGCCCGATGGTCGAGGCCTTGTTGCACGCCAACCCGGCGCAGTTGGTCTGGGGCAGCGACTGGCCCCACCCGGCCATCGCGCCACCGATGGTCGATGACGGCCACCTGGTCCAGGCGCTGCTCGATGTCTGCAGCACGGCGGAACTGCAGCAAGTGCTGGTCGACAACCCTACGCGCCTGTACTGGTCCAACTGAAGTTCCCATGCAGGCCATTTTTTTCCGCCCCGCTCACCTTTCACGCACCAGGAGACAACCATGAACCATCGAATCAAGCTTCGCAGCATCCTCGCACTCGCCGCATCAGCGTGCCTGACTTTCGGTACGGCTGCGCATGCGCAAACCGCCACCGTGATCAAGCTGGGCTGGACCACATCCGACGGCCCGCAAGACCCGTACGCCGTGGGCGCACGCGCCTTCAAGAGCGCAGTCGAGCGTGACAGCGGGGGTCGTATCGAGGTCCAGCTTTTTCCCAACCGCGCGCTGGGCGACGAACGCCAGATGCTCGAAGGCATGCGCTTCGGCACGGTCGACGCGGGCATCATCACCAACGCCGTGATCGCCCAGCTTGAGCCCGCTTTCAGCGTGAACGATCTGCCTTTCCTCTACGGCACCGAGGCGCAGGCCCACAAGACGCTCGACGGCGAGATCGGTCGGGAGCTCGGCACCAAGCTGGCCGGCAAGGGCATCGTCCTGCTCGGCTTCATGGAAGGGGGCTTCCGCAACATGATCAACAACAAGCGCCCGGTCACCACGCCGGCCGACGTGCAAGGTGTCAAGTACCGGGTCATGCAGAACCCGGTGTTCATCGACATGTTCACCAGCCTGGGCGGCTCAGCCGTTCCGATGGCCTGGGGCGAGACCTTCACCGCCGTGCAGCAAGGCACCATCGATGGCCTTGAAATCCCGCTGGCGGTGATCGAGTCCAACAAGTACTTCGAAGTCACCAAGTTCCTCTCGCTGACCAACCACACCTACTCGGCGATCGGGCTGGTGATCAGCAAACGCACGCTGGAGAAACTGCCAGCCGATCTGCGCAAAGCTGTCCAGACGGCTGCCAACTCGGCCATCGCGATTCAGCGACAGGTCGCGGTCGCCGATGCCCGCAAGACGCTCGCAACGCTCGAGGGCAACGGAATGAAGATCAATCCGGTCAGCGATGTTGCGGCCTTCCGCACGGTGGTCAAACCTGTCTACGACAAGTTCCGCCAAAGCGGTCAGGGCGCACTGCTTGACAAGGCCCTCGCGGCGGTCAAGTGACGGTCCGAGGCGGCGAAACACAGCCAGCGGAGATGCTGCCCAAATGGGGGCATTCCCTTCGCACGGCGCTGGCACATCTCGCCAGCACCGTGCGCGTGGTCATGGTGTCGCTGGTGACCGTGATGCTCGTTGCCCTGGCGCTGCAGGTTGTCATGCGCTATGCCTTTGGCCGGGCGCTGAGCTGGAGTGAAGAACTGGCGCTGCTGTGCTTCAGTTGGTCGTCGCTGCTGGCCATTGCGCTGGGCGTGCGCGACGCGGTTCATGTGCGGCTGGATCTCCTCGTGGTCAGCTTGCCTCGCAAGATGGCGCGCTGGCTCGACAAGCTGGTGGCCCTGGTGGTCGCGGGCGTTGGGGGTTTCATTGCGTGGGCCGGACAGAACTACGTGGCCGATTCCTTTGGCGCAACGTCGGCCGCGATCGGATACCCGACGGCGTGGTTGTATGCCTGTGCGCCTGTGAGCGGCGCGCTGATCTGCCTGTTTGCCCTTGAGCACCTGCTGCTGGGGCCACCTCCCGGGCTGCCGACAGCAGCCAACCCATCGCAGTAAGGCCTCAATGTCGACAACCGCCTGGATTTTGACGGTCGGCTTCACAGCCTTGGTGCTGCTGGGCGTGCCGTTTGCTTTTGCCATTGCGCTGAGCGTGATCGCGGTACTGCTGGCGGTGGGCATCGAGCCGATGCTGTTGCCGCAGACACTCGTTGCCGGCACCCAGAGTTTCAGTCTGCTGGCCATCCCCTTTTTCATGCTCGCCGGCGAGCTGATGCTCGCTGGTGGGCTGTCTCAACGTCTGGTGCGCGTTGCCGAAGTTTTTGTGAGGCACTTGCCTGGAGGGTTGGGCTTGGTGGTGGTGCTGGCTGCCCTGGTGTTCGCCGCTGTCAGCGGCTCCGCGCCCGCGACCACCGCCGCCATTGGCGCCGTCATGATCCCGGCGATGGCCGAACGTGGCTATGACCGCGCTTACGCCACCGCGTTGGTGGTGAGCGCCGGTGTGCTGGCTCCGCTGGTGCCGCCATCGATTGCCTTCGTCATCTGGGGTGTGATCGCGGAGCAGTCGATCAGCAAGCTGTTTCTGTCGGGCGTGGTCCCCGGGTTGCTGATGGCCAGCGGCATGGTGGTGCTGATCGTCGTCAAGGCGCTGCGGGATAAACCTCAACGCGAGGCTCGTGCCGGATGGAGGGAGCGAATCGCGGCATTGCGAGAAGGCATCTGGGCATTGCTCGCACCTGTGGTCGTGCTCGGCGGCATCTACGGTGGTGCCTTCACGCCCACCGAGGCTGCCGTTGCTGCCTGTGTTTACGCCTTGGTGGTCGGGGTGGTGATTGAGCGGCGCCTGCGATGGCGTGATCTGCCCGGCATCGTCTCCCGGGCCATGTCGATCAGCGGCGTGGTGATGGCGGTGGTCGCGGTGTCCAGCGGCTTCGGTTTTCTGGTGGCGCAAGAGCAGCTTGCGACCAAGCTGGCCCTGTGGCTGTCCACCCAGTTCGAAAGCCGCTGGAGCATGCTGCTGGCCTTGAACCTGGGCTTTTTCGCCATGGCGGCCGTGATGGACGAGATCGCCATCATGGTGATCCTTGGTCCCATGTTGATCAGCATTGCCAATCAGTTTGGTGTGGATCCGATCCACTTCGGCGCCATGATCGTCACAAACGTGGCGATCGGCATGGCGACCCCACCCATTGGCTACTGCTTGTTTGTCGGGATGGCCATTGGGGGCGTTGGACTCTGGCCCTTGTCACGTGCCATTGCACCCTTCATCCTGATGATGCTCGTCGTGCTGATGCTGGTGACCTACGTACCCTCGGTCGCATTGCTGTTGGTCAAATGATCCACCATCTGAGCAGAGCGTGACCCTCGAGCTCTGCTAACGTCATATCTCGAATCGGATCGGGATTGGCAGGTTTAGGGTGGACTGGGGCCGGTCGAGGTGCGGAATGGCTGCGCGATGTGATTGCCAAGACCACCGCTGTTTGTTCCGCTTGCGAAAGTCTGCAACCAGTCTGCGCTGTCCACCGGAGTGCCGCTCTGCAGCGGTTCTTGAAGTCTATCCACTAGGTCACCACGCCAAAAGGGTGGCTCGAGAAGATTCAGAAAAACAAAAACCACCGAGGTTCAGATGCATCTCTTGCGCGGGCACGGGTTCCTTGAAGCTTGAGTAAGTTATTTCCCGCGCAGGCGATCAGCGTACGCCCTCTCCGGCAACTGACACAAACGGTCACGTTGAAAGGGTACAGCGGCAGCATGCCGCAGCCGAAAATACGGGTTCCTTTACAGAGTTGGAATGCGAAGATGGCGAACGTTTTTGACATGGGCTACGAGCCCAGTGACCTTCATGTGACCATTTCAGAACTGATGGTTGCCACGGCCGATCAATCCGATAGCCAGTTGGACTCAGCCATCTCGCAGGTGCTCAAAACACTGCGCGACCGCATGGGTATGGACGTGGTGTTCTGTTCCGAGTTTGTTGATGGCTGCCGCGTCTTCCGCCATGTTGAAACAACAGGCATCCGGCCAACAATCGCTGTTGGCGGCTCTGACCTACTGGAGGAAAGTTGGTGCCAGCGCGTCGTGGACGGTCGTCTCTCGCGTTACATCACAGACGCAAGAAGAGACCCTACGGCCGCTGCTTTGCTGGACCAGTTGCCCTTCTCCATCGGGACCCACATCAGCACCCCCATCGTGCTGAAAAGCGGAGAGATCTACGGTACCTTGTGCTGCTTCTCATTTAGTCCTCAGGACAATCCCAATCCGGATGACCTGAAGACGCTGGAGATGACCGCCAAGCTCACCGCGATGCGCCTGGAGGGACGGAGCGTCAGATCCGAGCCTGTCAAAGCTCACGCGTGGGCGCTCACGCCGAAGTAAGCAATCAGCCCCTGGCGAACGAAAAGGCGCCTTTGTGCTGTCTGGCTGGCAGCGCGACTGCGATCGCCTTCTTGGCTTTGGCTACTTAGGTGTACTGGGGGAAGCCCATACAGAACCTTGCCCAGGGGTAGATCGACTGACTCAAGCTGGGGGAGCAAACGCTGGATCTCGGCCTCCGGAAGTCATGCAAACAAGTGGTTCTGCATCGGGTCTGCTGGATGGGCCATGCGGCTTCCAGATGAGAACATGTGTTTGCGGGATGCAGATCCAGCGTGCAGGTGCTGCGGCACTGACGGCACGAATGAAGTGCGCGTTGACTGGACCTCACACTGAAGGGATCAATGCATGTTGAGCCTCTTGTGAACGGTTTTCCACGGCTGCAACGAGTGGTACCAGTCAACTGGTCATGGCGATGAATATTCGTTCTGGCAAACAGAAGTGCCCCGTGCATGCGAGATTCGTGCGAGGTCCTGTTCAGGACAGGTGGGAGGCGATGAGATCGGGTCGTTGAGATTCATAATGGAGCCCAAACAACTCATTGCAAAACAGACACCCAGCTCTGTCGTTGGAGGAGAACCATGGAAATCCCTTCAGTTTCTGCGCATCCGTTTGGCCATGAAGCGGCAGTCCTGCCCACACACATTCGAGCAGTCTCACTCCTGTCATCAGTTCTGACGCCCGGGGTACTGCAAGAAGCGATAGACAGCCTCGCTCAAGGTGTTGTCTGCTTTGATTCAGACCATCAGTTGATCTGCTTCAATCGTCGCTACGCCGAAATGTTGGAACTGCCTGCGGAGTTTCTGCAGCGGCAACCATCCAAACACGAGATCGTCGCCTTCCAGCGCCAACGCGGGGATTTCGACCCACCTGGAAGGTTCTTCGATACCGGCGGACAGACTGTTCATCCCGACCCCGTGACCGACGAAATGCCTGAGCATTATTGGCGCACCGTACGTTCTGGCAAGACGCTTGAGGTGACTGTTTCGCGATTGTCTTCTGGTCTGTATGTGCGCACCTTCAGCGACGTGTCGGCCTACTTTCAGGCGCAACGTGAGGCACAGAAGAATGCCTCTCGCCTCGAGCGCATCCTGGATGCGACCAACCCAGGTACTTGGGAGGCGCATATTTCAACGGGTCGCGTAGAAATCAACGACGCATGGGCTCGCATGTTTGGGTACCAACTCAATGAACTGCAGCCAATGAGCCGTGAGCAATGGCGCACCATGATCCATCCGGAAGACATGGTGCACACGCAGGTCGCATCCTTGGCCTTCTTGACTGGAACATCAAAACAGTTCGACAGCCGCTTTCGCATGCGCCACAAGGCGGGTCACTGGGTGTGGATCCGCTGCACAGGCAAGAACTACGACGGCGTTCTTGAAGACGGATCGATTGTCATCTCCGGCACCCTGTTTGACATTTCAGAGAAGGTCGCCGCACAGCAGCAATTGACAAGTCTGACCGACCAGCTGAAGGAAGAGGTCGATGTTCAACACGGCCAGCTCGATCGGGCTGTTCGAGACATGGCGCACATATCAGCGGGGCTGGCTCATGACTTGCGTACTCCACTCAGATCTATCAATGGCTTTGCGAGCATTCTGGGTGAGGAGGTCACTGCAGCCAATCCAGAGCTCGTGTCCACATACGCCCAAAAAATCGCCGAGCTCTCTGGGCGAATGGGTCGAATGATCTCTGCAATGCTCGAGCTGTTACAAGTTTTGCAGCGACCGACCAGCCTCAAGCCCATCAGTGTTTCGGTCTTGGCAAAGGAAAAAATGGAGGGGCTGCGGGCTGGCTCAAATGTGGACTTCGAATGTGCCGAGACGCCGCTCGTCAACGCCGATCCTGACTTGCTCGGACGGGTCCTCGAAGAATTGTTGCGCAACGCCGTGGCGTACACCAAAGAGTCCTCCAGCCCACGCGTTGAAGTTGGGTACGTCTCGGAAGACCGAGTCTATTTTGTTCGCGATAACGGCGTTGGGTTTGACATGGCGAAGGCGGATCAACTCTTCAAGCCGTTCACTCGCCTGCATCAGGTAGAGCCTTCGGACGGGCTGGGCATGGGACTGGCTATCGCGAGCCGCTGTGTGGAGAGGTTGGGAGGGCGCCTTTGGGCGAGCTCGTCACCGGGGACGGGATCCACGTTCTTTTTTAGTCTCGGAAAAGATTCTGACTTTTGACTCGGGGGAGCGCCAGGCTCACGGTGCAGTGCAAGCTCGCCCCATCTTTCGGTTATCTGCGCGGTGTGATGGCACGCCTGGCCACCAGGCCCGAGCTGCGAGACTTGGTGCAAGGCTCCTTGATGGTCCGCCTGCATCAGCAATCACTTGCCACAGCCTGCCAGCGTTTTCACTCGGTGAGTGAGCGGCTGGCGCGCTGGTTACTCATGAGCCA
>LNFM01013055.1_pt1 | contig 10725 bp, 8 predicted proteins | sample 596031 | NCBI WGS metagenome assembly LNFM01 (sample SAMN04254537, study PRJNA301005) | activated carbon metagenome | isolation source: dual media filters at the Ann Arbor, Michigan drinking water treatment plant | place: USA: Ann Arbor | reverse complement strand
GCGACGTCGGTCCACGTGACGATGCCGAAGCAGTTCGCGCCCTGGCAAAGCGGCGCCTCGACGCTCTCGAGGAAGTCGGCGATCGCATCACCGTTGCACTCGAAGTAGCCGCCCGGATCGCCGACCGGATCGTACCAGTGTACGTCGAGCGACTGACCGTCGATGATGCCCGTGCCTTCGTTCGGGATCGTCGTGCCCGGGTTCGCCGGATCCGGATCGTGACCGTAGCGCATGAGCGCGAGGTGCATCGAGTCGTCGAAGAAGCCGTTGTTCGCGGTCACGATCGCTTGGACGGCATCCACCGCGGCTTCCCAGCGCGTGGTGTTGTCGTCGAAGTCCGTGTTCATCGAGGACGAGTAGTCCATGATGATGAGAAAGTTCGGCTTCTTGAACGAGCACTCGTTCTCGCCGAAGCACTCCTTGCCGCCGGCGACTGCAGTCTTCTCTTCGTCGCCGATGAGCGCGAGGCCGAGGCCCGCGATCGCGCCGAGTTGAATACCGAGTCGCTTCCAGGAACCGAGCAATGCCAGTCGCTTCATGTCGGGTAACCTGCTGCCAAGTTAATTGGCGAGGAAAGATGTTGGTCGGAGCGCTGGCCGCCGAATGAACGACAACCCGGCCCCCTTCGGGCCACGCCCACGTCACCGTACGGGACGAAGCGACATGGCGTCAACCATGCACGGGCGCGTTCGAGGTCGCGCGTGCCAGTGCATTCGGTGGGGCTTTGGGGGGCTGTGGGGGAGTGAGGCAACACACCGGGCACCTTCGTCGCACGCGATGAAGGGCGTATGCTGGCGCCGCCGTGTACAGCTCGCTGCGCAAGATCGACTTCGTTGCACAGGCGCCCGATGGCCGCCGGCTCCTCGTGCAGACGGATCATCGTTCCCCGGCCGAAATCGATGAGGAGCCCGAGCTTTCGACGCTCTTCGCCCTCGCGCGCATCCTCGTGCCGCAGCGTTCCGACGCCGCACGCGACGGCAACGGCGTCGCGGTCGTTCGCTACGTCGCGCTCGGCGGCATGCACCCCGTCATCGCGCGCGTCGTCGCGTCGACGCATGCGGAGCTCGAGGTCGATCGCGCCACGGTCGATCTCGCGAGTGTCGCGGTGAGCGACCCCGCCGACCTCGCAGACGAGGCTTTCGCGGGGCTCGGGCGCCGCGTGCTGGCCCGCCATGGCTTGGCGCCGACCGAAGAAGGTCTCGCGACGTTCGAGCGACGGATCGACGGCGCGCCGACGGAGGACGACGACGAGATCGGCTACTGGACGACCGTCGCCGAGCTGGCCGCGGTCGCGGGCGAGGTGATACGCGCGACGGTCGGTGGCCGTTGGGTCGCCGACGGTCACGCGTACGCCGACATCCCGTTTCTCTTTCGCGCCGGCGACGAGGACCTCAACGTGAACGCCGTCGGCAAGGCGGTGAAGTTCCTCGCGCACGGCGATGCGGAGAGCCCTCGGCACCTGCTGCGCGCGCTCGAGGATCGCGGCACGCCGGCGGGGCCGTTGCTCATCGGGCTCAAGCCGTCGAGCTGGGGCGCGGCCGACGAGATGGTGTGCGAGCCGATGGCCGATCTCGCGCGCGCAGGCGCCGACGTGCCGCTCATCGTCTATGGGCACGACCATCCGAATACGTTCGCGATGTTCAAGCGCGGCGACGAGCCGCGAGACATGGCGGCGTTGCGCGCCGAGGCGCTGAAGAATCTCGCGGCGATCGACATCGAGGTCGAGAAGGTCGAGCTCGAGTCACTCACGTTCTGGCTCGGCCACGGCAACTACTTCGCCGCGGAGAAGATCCTCGACGTGCAGTTCATGCAGCGCATGCACGGGATCATCGGCGAGCTCATCGCGGCGGCGGTGCCCGAGAAGGGCCGCTTGTTCATGACGAACGCGGCGGTGGATCCGCAGGCCATCGCCGGCTTCGTCGCGATCGCCCGTGGCGTGTATCAGAAGAACGAAGGTGGACGGCAGCTGTCGCCGACGGTGTTCCTCGTGTCGCAGGGGCAGATCGTCGGCGTCGCGCACACCGAGGATCCCGACTCGTCGAAAGTGGATCCCCTCTCCGGCAAACCCGCAGGCAAGCGCCTTCTGAATTAGCGTCTCGGCGACCAGACCGCGATCGAGAGGCCCGCGGCGAGCTCGAGGCCGCCCGCTCGGAACGCGACGCGGCCGTTGGTCTCGGGTGACGTGACGATGCGGGCGATGCCTGCAGTGGGCATCGCGGTGCCGGCGAGCTCGACGAACGGGCCGATGGCGAGGTGGCGCTTGCCCATCGCGATGCGGGCCAAGGGCGAGATGCGTAGGGCGCCGCCGAGCAGCGTGCCCACCGGGCGGCGACCGGATCCGCGAGGCACAGCGCCGCCCTCGGTGACGAACCACGGCTCGACGACGGCGCTCGCGGTCGTGTGCAACGCGAACGCGCCGCGATGCCACGCGTAGCCGCCACCGACGTCGATGCGGATCCGTGTGAGCACGTGACCCACGCTGCTGCGCATGCCCGCACGCACGCCCGCGACGACGAGCGCGCCCCGGCGCAGACGAACACCACCGCGCAGTGCGACGCCACCGGCGGCGAGCAGCGCATCACCGGGCGGCGGCAATCCGGCGACGACGAGGCCCTCGCCGCCGAGGCCCCACGCGTAGCGCGGCACGGGTGCACGCGGTGATGGTGTGACGACCGGCGGCGCAGCGGGGCGCAAAGGTGGCGGCAGCGGAACGTCGCGCAGATCCGGTGCGAGATCCTCACCTTCGATCCCCGCGAAGAGATTGCCCACCGTCGTCGCGATCTCGCGGGTGCGATCGCCCGGCGCCGCGTCGATCGTCCGCACCCACGCCCGCGCATCGCCGAGCGTGAGACGCAGCGTCGTGCGCCCGTCGGCATCGCGCTGCACCTCGAGATACGCGAACAGCTCACCTTGTCGGGGCTGGCGCGCGCGATCGGATCGACTCACCGGGCACGCGCCGACCCGCAGGCGCACCGCAGCCTCGAGCGCGACGAGGTCGTCGACGCGCGCGTCGATCACGAGCGCATCGATCGCGCTCGTCGAACGCGGCGCGGATGCGGGTGTCGCATTCGGCGTCGAAGGCGGCGCCGGTCCGGCGACCGCGAGCAGCAAGCTGAGCCCCGTGGCGATCACTGCGGCCGCGGCGGCAATCTAACCGCACCACTGTTGCGCACGCCAGCCTTCAATCGGCGGCGCAGGTCTCGGCGACGTCGAACCAGGTGCACTGCGGGTTTTCCATGCAGTCGAGCTCGCCGACCCCGAAGCACGCGGGACACTCGACGAACACGCAGGTGCCGGGCTCCTCTGCAATCCACTCGCAGCCCGGCGCTGCGACGCAGCCCTCCATGCCGAGCTCGTTGCACGGCGTCAGGCTGCACTCGCCTTTTTCGGGCATGCCGAACCACGTGCACAGCGGCATCTCGAGGCACACCTCGTACGGGAAGCCATCGCACGCGATCTCGGCGTCGGGATGACACGCGTCGACGAAGCACGGGCCTTCGGCGTACCAGTCACAGGCGGGCACCGCCTCGCAGCCTTCTTGCTCGCCGACGACCTCGGGGCAGTCGAGCGCACCGCCCTCGCCGCCACCTTCTGTGGTCGCTTCGGCGCTCGCCTCCGCGACGCTCGTCTCTCCGACGCTCGCCTCTGCGCCGGTCGTCGTGTCGCTGGTCGACTCGGCGTGCGTCGTCGATTCCTCGGCGGACTCGGTCGTCGGATCCGCTCCGCTCTCGCTACTGCTCGGGTTCGTCGTGCTCGGGTCGTCGGACGTCCCGGTCGACATGCCCGTCGATCCCTCGGCGCTGTTCGTGCCGATGCTCGTCGCGGGGTCGTTCGTCGTCGGCTCGCCGGTGTCGGCACCACCGGTCGATCCGTCGGTGCCGCCTTCGAGAAAGAAGTCGGTCGTGCACGCGGCGGCGAGCAGCCCTAGCGCGGCGATGCGGTGTCGCACGATCAGGGCGCGCCCCCGAGGCCGCGCTCGGCCTGCGCGCGATACGAGCCCTCCGGGAAATCCGCGAGGTACTCGCGCCAACACGCTGCCTCGTCGCTCGCCGACTTGCGGCACAGCCCTGCACGCGCATCGTCGGCGAATCGACCGCGCGGCAGCGCAGCGAGGTAACGCTTCCACAGCGCGACCTCGCGCGCCGCATCGCCACGCCGACGCGCGAGCGTGAAGAGATCACCGTACGCGAGATCGGCGAGGCGCGACTTCCCGGCGAGCGCGATGAGGGCCTCGAACTTGGCCTCGGCGCTCGAGAATTCGCCCGCCTTCCAGGCGGCGTGGGCCTCGGCGTCGAGCGTCGCGACGCGCTCGGCCAAGGTCGGTGGCTTCGCCTCGGGCGGCTTCGGCTCGGGTGCCGGCTCGGGGCTGCGCGGGGATTTCTTCTTCGGCGTGCGCGCTGCGACGACAGGTGCGGCGTCGATCGATGCGGCCTCGATCGGGGCGGCCTCGATCGGTGCGGCCTCGAGCGCCTCCAGCGGTGCGGGCGCGAGCGGTGCGGGACGCGGCGTGATGGCGGCCGTCGGCTCGCCATCGTCGATGACTGCGCGCTCGAGCTCCTTCGACGATGCGCCGCCCTGATGCACCGCGGCATCGGCTGGCGCCTCGGCGCGCTCGGTCAACACCTGTACGCCGCGCACGATACCGAGGCCGGCGACGACGACAGCAGCGAGCGCGAGCACGAGGCCCCCCATGCGGCCCATGCGGCCCAGGTTGCCGACGCGACCGGTGCCATGACCCAGCGCGACGCGCCGAGTCACAGTCGCCGCCGCGGCGCCACGCACCGCGGCATCGTGCTCGGTCGCGGCACGCACGTCCTGCACGAGGTTCGCGAACGCAGGATCGTCACGCGTGGCCCGCTGTGTGCGGCGCTGCGCGAGCGAGATCACCGGCTCGGCCTGCTCTGCGTCGCTCACGGCCTGCGCCGACACGAGCTTCGGATCGAGCTCGTGCGCGCGCCGCAGCACCGCGGCGAAGTCCCACGGCACGGCGTTGCGTGCGAGGTCGTCGTCGACGGCGGACGCGACGTCGTCGAGCCACTCGTCCAACCGCGGATCCGGATCTGGCTCCGAAGCGCGCACGTCGTCGTCCTCGAGGAGATCGCGATCGTCGGTCACGACGCGCCCTCCAGCGGTGCGAGCCAGCCGAGCTTCTCGAGCTCGGCGCGCAGGCGTTGACGCGCACGCGTCGCACGCACGGCGAGGTTGCCAGCGGAGATCCCGAGCTGCGCGGCGGCCTCGGCGGGCGGCAGGCCCTCGAGGTCGCGCAGCACGAACGCCTCGCGCAGGTGCTCGGGCATGTCGGCGAGCACCGCATAGACGATCTTCGCGCGCTCGCGAGCGAGGTGCGTGCGATCGACGTCGGCCGCGGGTGCCGCGTCACGCACCTCGTGGATCGCCCGCAGCCGCTCGTGCGCCGCCTTGGTGTTCGTGGTGCGCCGCCAATGATTGCGCACGACGTTCACCGCGATGCCGTGCAACCACGTCGAGAACGCCGAGCGACCATCGAAGTCGCGCAGCGACACGAGCGCGCGCGCGAACACCTCTTGCACGAGATCCTCGACCGCCGCCTGCTCGCCCGCGAGGTATCGCGTGTGGCGGAAGATCGCCGCGAAGTAGAGCTGGTACAGCCGCGCCCACGCATCGGTCTCGCCCGCACGCGCACGCGCGACCAGCTCGGCGCCGTCGTCGGCCCCGCGGACCGGAGGCCCGAAGGTCGAGCCGAACTGCGGCTGCGTGGTCATACGGGGCATGCGAGGGGCCGGTAAGGATGGGTAGCGCGAGCGGCCCGCCGATTACGTGGGCCGGACGACATCGCCATCGCCCAGCGTGACACGGGCCTGCGGCGGTTGGAATCGTTGATGAATCCCGTCAGACCGCGAGGCGGGCGACCGCCGCGCGCACGACCGTCGGACGCAGTGCGCGAGCGAGCGTCGCGAGCGAGGCCGCGCTACCCAAGGCCAGTGCACGCTCGACGAGGACCGCGTGCAGCAGCGTGCCCGACGGCTCGGCGCGCGCGAGCACGAGGCCGGTGTCGGCGAGTGTGATCCCTTGCGCGAGTACCTGCGCGATCGCGGGGCCGAGCGCCGGGGCCGACTCGCGTGCGATGACCTCGCCGATCACGTCGATCATCTCCCGCGGCAGCGCGACGCCGACGAGATCGGTCGGCGCGGGCGGTGGTTCGGCGATGGGCGTGCACGGCAGATCGTCGTCGTCGACGCGCACGACCTCGCACCACGTTCGCGTCGCGAGCACGAGCTGCGCCGACCAAGCGTCGCCGTCGCGCACGAGCACGTGGTGCTCACCGCCGCGATCGTATGCACGACCATCGACCCAGATGCGCTCGATCTCGTGGCGCCGCTGCACGCAGATCCGCGGCGTCGGCCACGACCACGTGTGGGGATCCGGCACGAAGTCGACCTCCGGCACGATCGCACGCGTGCCGAAGCCGGGCTCGCACGTGAAACGCTGCTCGGCATCGTCGCGATCGCCGTCGACGCGGAAGCTCGACGCGAGCGTCGTGAACAATGCCGACGTCGGATACGGGCCGCGGTAACGCAGCGATCGCGTGCCGGCGCGCTGGGCGAGCACGGCGATGAGGTTGAGGATCGCCGTGCCTGCGCCGGGCGGCAGCGCGCCCGGAACATCGACGGCGGGAATGCACGCGGGCGCATGCCACGACACGGTGGCGATCTGCGCGATGGGCTGGCCGTGGCGATGCACCGCGTCACACGGGCCGAGCAGCAGGTGCTCGCCCGTCGCCGGATGCAGCTCGAGCTCGTCGTGGGTCGGCAGTCGGATCCGCGCGTGCGCGAGACGATCGCCATCCCAGCGCAGTCGCCATGCCTCGTTGCCGAAGCGATCGATCTCGACGGTGCTCACGCGGGCACCGAGCGTAGCACCTCGTGGACGAGGGCCCCGTGCGCGTGGCATCGTGCGCCGTGATGCTCCGCGTCGCGATGCTCGCCCTCGTCCTCGGTGCGTGTGATCGCGGCGATGCGCCTGCGGAGGCAAAGGCGACCGACGCGAAGGCGCCAGAAACAAAGGCAGTCACGACGGCGCCAGAAGCAAAGGCGGTCACGAAGCCGCCCGAAGCAAAGGCGGTCGCGAAGCCGCCCGAGACACCGCCGCCTTCGCCCGCGCTCGCGCAGTTCGAGAGTCACACGGGCAGCCTGTGGAACGACCGCGCCGAGGGCATCGCGCCGCTGACCGGCGGTGGGTTCGGTGTCGTCGGTCGCTGCGAGCCGGTCGAGTCGGGCCGCGAGAGCGAGTGGGACGCATGCGTCACGTACTTCGACAGCGCGGGCGAGGCGGGTGCGTCGGCACGCCTCGGCGGCGCGGGCACCGACGAGGCATTCGAGGCCGCGATCGGCACGCCCGACGGTGGACTCGTCGCCGTCGGTGGTGCCGAGATCGGTGGTGCGCGCGAGGCTCGTGCGACGCGCTTCGGACCCGACGCGAAGATGGTGTGGGAGCGATCGTGGGGCGGCGCGGGCGACGATACGGCGCTCGCGATCCTCGCGGACGGCGAGGGCTGGATCGTCGTCGGCTCGTCGCATCGCCCCGAGCACGATCTCGACGTCGCGGTGTGGTGGCTCGACGCGGAAGGCAACGAGCAACGCGAGCGCACGTTCGGCGGCGAGAAGAAGGATTTCGGCCACGCGATCGCGAAGACCAGCGATGGCTGGGTGATCGCGGGCTTCACCGGATCGAAGGGCGCAGGCAAGGACGACGCGTGGGTGCTGCGGATCGACGCGGCCGGCGAGCTGCTGTGGGATCGCACCTACGGCGGTGCGGCGCACGACGGCGCGTTCGCGATCGTCGTCGATCCGACGGGCGACCTCGTGATCGCGGGTGACTCGGAGGGCGTCGGCTGGATCGCGCGCATCGACGACAAGGGCGAGCTGAAGACCGAGACGCGCGTCGACACCACGAAGAAGATCCGCGCGTTGGCACGCAGCGGTGACGCATTCGTCGGCGTCGGCACCGTCGCGAAGGATCCGCTCGGCCCCGCGTGGGCCGGTCGATTCGACGCGACGATGAAGCTCGTGAACGAGCGAACGTTCGCGCACCCACGCATCGCGGCGACCGACGTGATGGCGACGCCCGACGGCGGCGTCGCGTTGGTCGGCAACTGGCCGAGCGTCGGCAGCAACTATGCGAACTTCTGGCTGTGCAAGCTCGACGCGGCGGGCGGCGGGTGCGGTGGAGCCGGCACGCCATGAGGGTGCGCGTGTGCCCGATCCTCGCGCTCGTCGTGGCGTGCAGCAGCGACACTGCGGCGCCCGTCGATGGCACCGATCCGACCTCGAGCACTGGAACATCGTCGTCGAGCGGCACGACGACGACCGCAGACCCGACCACGAGCGGTGCCGACTCGAGCACCGGTGAGCCGATCGATCCGCCGCCTGCGTGCGGCTCGCTCGACTACCCGTGGCGCGGCCTCATCGCCGGGCCGGGCGAGCCGGAGCACGATGCGGATCTCGAGGCAGCAGCGCGGGTACACGATCGACTGCACGACGGTCTCGCCAGCCTGCCCGTCGGCATCGCGGGTGACGTCTCGATCACCGGCACCGACGACGATGCGACGCGCGAGCTCGTCGCCGACTATCTCGCTGCGGCGCCGATCGACTTCGCCGACGCGACCGGCGTCGATCCGAAAGATGTGATCGAGTGGCAAAAAGCGACCGGTGCATTCGCCGGCGTCGGCATCGCGGCCGACGCGTATCGCTATGGCACGCTGCGCGATCAGGGCTACGACTGCGCCGAGATCGAAGCTGCACGCGCGAGTGTCGTGCGCGCGATCGAAGGCCTGCACCTCGCATCGGCGGTGACGGGCGGCGACGGCACGATCGCCCGCGCGATCACGCATCGCGAGTGGCCCGGTGCATCCGCGACCGCGACGGTGCCGCTGTTCGACATGGACGGCGATCCGCAGCCCCCCGAGAAGACCAACGGCACGTTCCGCGAGGACAACTCCGGGCGCCACCCCGACATCGTGTGGGAAGACGCGTGCAGCCGCGATCAATTGATCGGCTGGGCGATCGCGTTCGGTGCGATCTGGGAGGTCGTGCGAGACGACCCCGCCTTCGACGCCGCGCGACTACAGCAGCTGCAGGCCGACGCCGCTGCGATCGCGCGCGCGCTGATGGTCGTGCGGCCCAGCGGCTTCGACCTCGAGATCTGGGATCCCGACGGCCGCCCGACGCCCAACGGCTACCTGCACGAGAACAACGTCGACGGCAACTACGTCGGCTTTCTCAACGGTCAGCACGCGCTGATGTCGAGCGGCATCATCGCCGCGCTCGCGTACGTCGCTGAGGATCCCGAGATCGATGCGTACCTCGCCGCGCTCGTCGAGGATCGCAACCTCGTGCACATCGCGGGCACGAGCGTCTTCATCGACTTCGGCGCGCAGACGAACCACTCGAACTACAACATGGCGTTTTCCGGCGCGCACCTGGTGACGCGCTACGTCGACGATCCCGTGTCGCGTGAAGATCTCGCGCTCGCGGCCGAGCGCCTCTACCACTATCCCGACTCCGAGTACCAAGTCGCGGAGATGGGCCAGGCGCTGTTCGATCTGATCTACGCCGCTGCGATCGCCGACGCGAGCGCGTTCGGTCCGACGACCGCCGAGCCGAACGAGGACGCGCTCGCGATCGCGATCGAGGGCCTGCGCGCCTTCCCGGCGCCGCCGTCGTGGAGCTTCACCGTGACCAACTGCGACGAGGACGAGATCGCAGCGGGCACGTGCATGCTCGCCGACGGCACCGTCGCGCAGGTGCTCGGCGCGATCGGTCACAACGACGCGCTCGTCGTCGACACGCCGGTGCCGCTCGCGATCCGCCCGCCCTCGAACTTCTACTGGCGCACAAATCCGTACGAGCCCAACGGCGGCGGTGACGGCACGGGGTTGCCGGCATCGACCGACTTCCGCTTCACGTACTGGCTCGGCCGGTTCACGCGCCGCGCCGAGTGACGCGCGCGCGTTGAACCGCGAGGCGGGCTGGGCCATAGTCCGCCCGTGCCCCGCGCCCACGCTCTGTTGCTCGAGAAGGTCCACGCCAGCGCCGACGACGAGCTCGCACGCCGCGGCATCAACGCCACGCGCATCGACAAGGGTCTCGACGAGGACGAGATCATCGCGGCGCTGCACGCCATCGCGGGCGATCAGCCGCTCGTCGTCGGCATCCGCAGCAAGACCCGCGTGACGAAGAAGGTGATCGACGCCGAGCCGCGCCTGCAGGCGATCGGTGCGTTCTGCATCGGCACCGATCAGATCGATCTCGCCGCAGCGCGTGCCGCAGGCGTCGCCGTGTTCAACGCGCCGTTCTCGAGCACGCGCAGCGTCGCCGAGCTCGTGATGGCCGAGCTCGTGATGCTCTCGCGTCAGGTGTTCGCGCGCAGCCGCGCGGCGCACGAGGGCAAGTGGGCGAAGAACGCCGAGGGCTCGCACGAGATCCGCGGCAAGACGCTCGGCATCGTCGGCTACGGTCACATCGGCAGCCAGCTCAGCGTGCTCGCCGAGGCGTTCGGCATGCAGGTCGCGTACTACGACATCGTCACGAAGCTGCCGCTCGGCAACGCGCGCGCGTGCGCGACGCTCGAGGAGCTGCTCGGCAAGAGCGACTTCGTGAGCCTGCACGTGCCCGACACCGACTTCACGCGCGGCATGATCGGCGCGGCCCAGCTCGCGGTGATGAAGTCCGACGCGCACCTCGTCAA
>LNFM01013054.1_pt1 | contig 10726 bp, 6 predicted proteins | sample 596031 | NCBI WGS metagenome assembly LNFM01 (sample SAMN04254537, study PRJNA301005) | activated carbon metagenome | isolation source: dual media filters at the Ann Arbor, Michigan drinking water treatment plant | place: USA: Ann Arbor | reverse complement strand
GATTACTGTCTGAGGAACCTTTAGCTTTTGGATCTAGAGTTTTGCTACCTGATAAATTTAAATCAGATGCTGTGATTTGTGACTGACTACTTAATAACACAGCACGGCTAATTTGATGACGCAATTCGCGCACATTGCCAGGCCAATTGTATTCTTGCATGGCTTCTATTGCTGACTGACTAAACACGTGTTTACTTAGGCCATAACGTTTTTCTGTTAATTGCGTAAAGTATTTTGCTAATTGCAATATATCGTGGCCGCGCTCGCGCAACGGTGCCAGCGAAATTGTCATCACATTTAAACGATAATACAAATCTGAACGAAACCGCCCCTGTTGAGACATTTCATGCAAATCTCGATTTGTGGCCGCAATAATACGTGCAGGTACAATCCGCTCTTTAGTTGAGCCTAAGCGCCGCACACGTCTGCGTTCTAGCACACTCAGTAATTTTGCTTGCAGCGTTAAGGGTAATTCACCAATTTCATCCAAGAATAATGTGCCATCTTCAGCCGCTTCAATTAAGCCAGGGCGGGATGAAATAGCATTGGTAAAAGCACCTTTTTCATGCCCAAACAACTCACTTTCAATCAGCTCATTGGGTAGTGAAGCACAATCCACATGCACAAATGGCCTATCTGCATTAGTGCCAGACGCATGCAGCAAACGTGCCGCTACATCTTTACCTGTGCCAGTTTCACCAGTAATTAACACCGTTGGGGCAATTGCATCCGCGACATGACTTAACTGAGCAATACGCGCAATTTGCATATGAATGCTTTGTGTGGCGGGGCTATCGCCAATTAAAGTGACGCCATCACTTGAATGTGCGTTGCGTTGACGCGAATAATCGACGCTTGCTAATAGCGTCGCTGTTTTTTCGTTTTTTTCAACAATTAACAACAACTCTTCTAAATCAATGGGTTTTTTTAAATAGTCATGTGCACCTAATTTCATGGCGGTCACAGCATCACTTACTTCACCGTAAGCTGTCATCACTATAGTCACGATATTTTTTGCCACAAATTCGGCAATTAAGTCTAAGCCATTACCATCTGGCAATCGCATATCTAGCAATACTAAATCTGCGCTAAATTGTTTATGTATAGCGCGTGCATCGATTAAATTTTCAACATGCTCACACTCATACCCTGCTTTTTGCAAACGCTTTTGTACAGCGCGTGCAAACAGCACTTCATCTTCCACAATCAATACTTTTTTTGGTTGTGAAAAATGCTGTTTAGATTTTAAATCTTCTAACGGGGTTTGTTGTGCGAGCAATGTTGTCCTCAATAACGCATTAATTATTATCTAAAGCAGCAACTGATTTTTTGCCGCCAAACTCATAGCGAACACCAAACCAACCTGCACGCGGCGCGCCTGGTGCATAAAATGCTGGTGTTACTTCGTTACCAGTAAATGCGCCTGTGCTTGCATCAAAACGATGCTCGCCTAGCAAGCCGCCATTGTTATATTCGCGGTCAAATATATTGTTGACTCTAGCGAACAGTTGCCAGCCACTAGTACCAAAGTTGTAGCGCGTGTCTAGATTCATCACTAAATAACCACTGACTTTAGCGCCTTCACCATCAAACTGGTTGTTTTCATTGCCGCGGGAATATTGGTCAGAGAATGCAAATATATTGGTACCAATATTCCATGAAGGCGTTACATCGTAAGCTGCGCGCAATTTCAACTGATGTTGTGGAATACCAGGAATATTATCGCCTTTACCAACTTGCTGGATTTCACTACCAGCTACAGTTTCGTTTAGCTCACTTGCAATTTCGAAGTCTGACTCATACGTCGCTTTTACGTAGCTATAGCCAAGTGCCCATGTAAATTTATCTAAACGGCCATTTAATGCGGCATCAAACCCTTGGCGCCTTGTTTTACCAACGTTATCAAAGTAACCAGCACCTTGCGCATTGGCGGCAATAAATTGAATATCATCAAAGTTTTGTGCGCGATAAGCGGCTAGTGACCATTTAACATCTTGCGTTAAATTGCCACGCAAGCCCGCTTCGAATGTTTTTGCAACCACTTGATCTAGCGGCGGATCACCTGCAAAAGCATTCGGTAAACGACAGGGTTGGTCAGGATTAGCGCAACCCAACTCAATGGCTGTTGGCGCACGGCTACCTTCGTTGTAGCTTGCATAAGCCGTTAAATCTTTACTTGGGGTGAAGTTAACACCAACTGCCGGGTTAATACGATTAAAGCTTTGGTCGCTAGTTAATGAAGAGTTATCTGCTTCAACTGGATTAGGGATCGGATTAAACTGATCGTCGTTTTCTACTTTAGTGTGGTTATATCGCGCAGATAGCGTTAAATGCCACATTGGGTTAAGCGACAACGTATCGGTTGCAAATACACTCCAAGTTTTAGATACGCCACGCAATCTAACTTGCAAGTTTTCATCTTGTCCTGCCAAGGCAATGCCATCTGGGCCCAACTCAGCTGGCTCGTTGAACACGCCTGTGCCGTCGATGCCACGTGTGCTGTTCACTAAACCATATTCAGTATTTTGTCTGAAGTTCGTTCTGCCGTAATCATAACCAAAACCTGCAATAAACTGATTTTTCATTTGCATAAAATCTTGGCCAAATGTCAATTGCGCATTAAAACCATATCCTGTGCGGTCAGATTGGGTACGGTTGAGCGCACCACTACAAAACTCATCTGAATCATTTCCAGCAAGACACTCTGCGTTGGCTAACGCTAATTCTGCTGGATCGACAGTACCATTACCATCACCCAGTAAATCTACTGCTTCATCATCAAAGTCATCATTGCCATCACCATTCAATGTGCGTGTTTTTGCTTTGCGATAATAGGTATTGCCACTTAACTGTGTGTCATCATTAAAAAAGTGACTCCAATTTAAATTAAAAAATGACAGTTTATTTTCGGTTAAGTCTGGTCTGGTTAAAATCGAATCTCGGCCTTGTTGGCGCAAAAAGTCATTTGGTGCTAAGCCGTTACCAATTAATTTATTATCAGCGCCTGTGTAGCTTAAATTAAGTGCTGTGGTTTCGTTTTGCCAGCCCACTTTTGCAAATAACTGGCCCACATCGCTCGGTGAAAAATCGCGCCAGCCATCTTCAGAAAACACATTGCCAGAAATAAAGTAATCAATTGAGCCATCTTGCGTTACGCCACCAAACTCTGCTGAACCGGCTTTACGACCCCAAGAACCTTGATAATATTCGATGGCACCACCTGGATTTGTGCGGCCACTTTTGGTTTGCACAGATAACGCGCCACCCAAAGTATTAAGGCCAAACAAAGGGTTAGAACCCGGAATTAAATTAATGCTATTGATTGAATTAGTTGAGATTAAATCCCAGTTAACCACATCACCAAACGGCTCATTCACACGCACGCCGTCAACAAAAACGGATAAGCCTTGCGGTGTGCCAAGCAATGGCGAAGCTGAGTAGCCGTGAAAGCTAACATCAGGTTGATACGGATTATTTTGCGTGTCATTGACGCTAACGCCTGTTAAGTTTTGATTAATATAATCTGCAATACTCAGGCTTTTTTGCTCAGTCAGTTGCTCGCCTTTTACCGATTGCACGTTGGCAGGAATTTGCTCTAAAGGCAACCCAATACCTTGCAATGGCGTTGTGCTGATGACTTCAACTTTTTCAGTTGTAATCGCACTTAACTCTTCTGCTAACAATGACTGAGGCGCAGCGTAGGCTGCAATAATGGCTAATAATATATATTTTGGTTGTAATGGTTTTCTCATGTTTTCTTCCCTAGGAGTGGATTTGTACATCAGATAAACATATGCAAAATATATTCCAGTATTTAATGCTAAAAAATAGCCAATAAAATCAATCACTCATGATTAATGTTTATGTCTAAAATTGATTATAACTGCAAAATATGGTTGTATACAACCACCATATTGGCTGTATACAACCAATATGGTGGTGGTTAAATACTATTTAAAAGCTGCTTTGGTGGCACATTTAAATAGCCACGAATGACAGACCAAGCGGCTAGCGGGATAAGAAGTGTGTTTAACACAAAAATACCAACGGCTAAATTGATATTCAATTGATAAGGTATTTCCAATACAAAAAGACTTAAATAAGCGCTTAGCGTTACTGCCATGATAATGGCTACCAGCGCTGCCACTACCCCAATACTGGCGAATTCGGTCAGCAAAGCAATTGTCACTTGCTGGCGCGATGCGCCTAATACACGTAACAATGCCGATTCCTGCAGGCGCGCTTCACGGGTGGCGATTAATGCGGCATACAGCACAATTAACCCTGCAACTAAGCAAAACATAAAAACAAAACCAACCGCCAACGTCAACTTATTCATTATGTCGCGCACTTGATTCATGATGCTGGCGGTATCAATCACCGTAAAGTTGGGAAATTGCTGCACCAACGCGTTCATGTCTTGATTTTGAGGCAAGTAAAACGCGGTCATATAACTAGTTGGGTAATTTTTTAGGGTATCTAACGGGGTAACAGCAAAGAAATTAGCACGCATGCTATCCCATTCCACTTTTCGAATACTTTTAACCGTTAAGTCGATGCGGCTACCCGCGATATCATAAGTTAACACATCGTTAAGCTGAATATTCAGCGTTTTGGCAATGTCTTCTTCAATGGATACAAATGGCTTTCCTGCTTCGTCAGGTTGCCACCAACTACCCTGCAACAGCTTGTTATCGGCTTGCATTGTAGCCGCGCTAGATAAATTAAATTCGCGCGAAACCAAGCGTTTTGCGCGTTCATCCTCAAACAAATCAGGGTTGATTTCTTGATTATTTTTCGCCACTAATCGGCCACGTATCATAGGAAATACTTGCGGTTTATCAACTTTTAATGCTTCAATGAATTGCCTAACTGGCGCAACTTGATCTGGCTGAATATTAATCACAAAGCGATTGGGCGCATCAACCGGCATAGAGCCGCGCCAAGCGTCTAGCAAATCGGTTTTAATCATCATCAGCAACATCAACACCATCGCGCCCAAGCTAAAACCAATCATTTGCGCAATCGATAAACCCAAACGACGATTCAGATTTGACAAGCCGAAGCCGATGGCATACTGGCCTTTTAGCTGCTGACTAAAACGATTAAGCAATTTAGCTAAGCCAAAAGCCAACAAGCCAGCCACTAAACAAATACCTAAAATACCTGCTAAAAATGCCAAAGCCAATTGCCAGGTTTTAGCTAACACAGCAATTAGAATCATGCTCACCAGCACAATAGGTGTGTATTTCAACCAAAGCTTAACAGGCGCTTCTGCTTCATCGCGGCGTAAAATACGCATAATAGAAACGTTTTTTAGCGCTTGAATATGCGGCCACATAATGCTGAACAAAATAGCAAAAGAAAGACTAAGCCCCATTAATACTGGCATTAAATTGGGGCTAGGTAGTGTTTCAACAAATAATTGGCCTGCAATATAAGCCAGCCCATATTGCAAGATATAGCCAATTAAGCAACCCAGCACGCCGCCAATCAATGCCAGCATGGCTGTTTGCAACAGCAATATTTTTTGTATCACGGCCTTACTAGCGCCAAAGCAACGCATCAGCGCGGCGGTATTGGTGCTTCTTGCCACAAAGGGCGCGCTGGCGAGTAACATCGCCACAATAGATAGCACTACACTCGCCATGGCACTTAAGCCTAAAAATGTTTCGGCTTTATCCAGTGCACTTTTGATTTCTGGCCTAGCGGTTTTAACGTCTTGTATGCGTTCACCACGTTTTAGTTTTGGCGTAATAGCATCAGAAAACCGAGCAACATTATCAGGGTTGCCTGCAACCAAAAACTGGTATTTAACGCGGCTACCAAACTGAATGAGCTCGGTTTTAGCAACATCATCCGCATGCATCATCAAGCGTGGCGCAAAGCTAAACATATCGCCACCGCGTGACGATTCACGCACCAAAATACCCGAAACTTTAAATTTGCTAGCACCTACTTCAACTCTATCGTTAATCGCCACATTTAAAACATTGGCTAGTCTGGGCTCTAGCCATACTTCGCCTTGGTTTGGTGTGGCACGAATATTTTTTGCTGTTATTTGAGGGTTAAGTTGCACATTGAAATCGCCTCTTAACGGAAAGCTATTTTGCACCGCTTTAATTTCCGCTAATTGGTTGCGCTCACCATTAATGGCCATACTGGGGAATTCCAGCGTAGAAGTGCTTTGCAGGTCAAACTTTTTAGCTAGTTCTACATAATCTGCGGGAATCGCTTGGTCTGAAATCACCACTAAATCTCCGCCTAGCAGCATGCCGCCTTGCGCGTTTAAATGTAGCGCGATACGATTGATAAAGAAATTCACCGCCGTAATCGATGTCACCGCCAAAATCAGCGCAAACACCATCACGCGCAAATCGCCCGATTTCCATTGAGAAAATAATTGCTGAAAACTTAATTTAAGTATCATGCGCTTAAAGCTTCGCTTAATTGACCGTTATTCAAGGTGAGTGTGCGTTGACAACGTTGCGCCAATTTTGCATCGTGCGTGACCAAAATCAGCGTTTTACCCGCCGCTTGATTCAAGCTAAAGAGCAAATCAATAATGCGCTCACCTGTAGCCAAATCCAAATTGCCAGTGGGTTCATCTGCAAACAAAATGGCAGGTTGCGGTGCAAAAGCACGCGCAATCGCTACACGTTGCTGCTCGCCGCCAGAGAGCTGTTTGGGGTAATGATTTAAGCGCATACTTAATCCTACTTTTGCCAGTGTTTCTGTAGCGATTTGCTTTGCGTTTTGCTGATTGGATAGCTGCATGGGCAACATCACATTTTCTAGTGCTGTCATGGTGGGTAATAATTGAAACGATTGAAACACAAAACCCATTTGCTTGCCGCGAATTGCCGCGCGCGCATCTTCATCTAAATCGCTAAAAGCAGCGCCTTGCACAGTCACGCTACCGCTGGTTGGATTATCCAGCCCCGCCAACAAACCGAGCAAGGTGGATTTGCCAGAGCCTGAACTACCTACAATCGCGACACTTTCGCCCAATGCCACTTGCAACTGCAAATTGGTTAGAATGTCTATTTTGTTTGGCGCTTCGCCCACACTTTTACATAAGTTTGTCGCCAATATGGCATGGCCGCGCGTTGTTAAATCTTGGTTAATCGTTTGAAAATTCTGTTCAGAAAGTAGCATGTATGCATTCTCGTTTATTTGGTTTTATTCGCTCAACTTTTATTACTGTGTTTAGTGCGCTTGTTTTCGCTTTGGTTGCAAGCACGGCACAAGCCGCACAAACCATCGTTGTTTTTGGTGATAGCTTATCGGCCGCTTATGGCATCCAACCTAATACAGGTTGGGTCGCTTTGCTAGAAAACAAACTAAAACAACAAAATAGTGCGTATAAAGTGGTAAACGCCAGCATTAGCGGCGAAACAACAAGCGGCGGATTAACCCGTTTTGATCAAATGCTTAAAACGCATCAGCCCAATATTGTAGTGATTGAGCTGGGTGCTAACGATGGTTTGCGTGGCCTGAGCTTGAGCGATATGCAAAACAATTTAAATAGCATGATTTCGCAAGCCAAAGCAAAAAATGCGACCGTAATGCTGTTGGGAATGAAAATACCGCCCAACTATGGTATTCAATATACGCAAAAATTCAGCGCCATCTACGAAACTTTAGCCCAAAAATATAAACTCAATTTAGTGCCATTTTTCTTAGACGGAGTCGCAGGGAACCGTAATCTTGTGCAGGATGATGGTCTTCACCCTACTGCGGCCGCACAGCCAAAATTGCTGGAAAATATCTGGCCAAAGCTTGAAAGTTTGCTTAAAAAATAAATTAAAGCTGCTGCCAAGTTACAACAAGACCCATTTCATCGGCAGCTGCTTTTAAGCTGGCTTCTACGGCAATATTTGGAATCATTGCCAGCGTTTCATTGATGTAAATCAAAGGCAATTGGCTACGCTGCCAAGGTGGCATTGCGGCTGTTTGCAAAACCGTTTTTAAGCTGCGGCTAGGGCGATTTAAGTCGGGCTGAATACGCTCACCACCCACGCGGGTTTTAATGCGTAAATGCTGATTGTCTACATATTTTAAGCTTAACCCCGCGCCCAATTTTTTCTCAAAAGTTAACGCTGTTTGATTTGCTAAATTTAATACCGATTCGCCTTGCCAAACGCAATCAACTGGCAGATTAGGCATTTTGGGGACTAGATAGGCGCAGTCTTGAAATCGCCTTAATGTCAAATCACTTTCGGCTTTTAGGCGAATTTGAATCGCCGCATCAGACTTTGCATGCAACAACTGCTGCGTGATTTGTTGTAATTGCGCCGTGCTTGGCATTAAGACGCTGTTTTCCGCAAGCCACCAACGCAGCACATTATTCATTCGATTAAAATCGAGCACTTTTAAGGGCGTTAAAAGCAATGTTTTTTGACCCAATTTTTGGGTTAAGTCCGCTTGAGAATCTTGCGCTGCCAGCACATTTAATAAGTCATTCGCCTCAGCCAAATGTTGCGCGGTGCGCGTCAACGTCTGTTTGATGGCAGGATATTGCTGCATTAAAATTGGCAGCACGCTATGCCGCATAAAATTGCGGTCAAACTGGATGTTAGAGTTGCTATCGTCTTCTACCCAGTTCAATTGATGATCTTGGGCATATGCTTCTAATTCTGCCCTGCTGATATTGAGCAAAGGCCGCAACAGCTTTCTTGCATCATCCACAGCCGCCATGCCAGCTAAGCCTCTTACGCCCGCGCCACGCACGAGTTGCAAAAGCAAAGTCTCCGCTTGATCATCTTGATGATGTGCGGTGCAAATATAATCGGCATCCGTTGCCAGCAGCGCTGCATAGCGCGCTTTACGTGCACTTGCTTCAACACCTAGCCCGCTATTAATATCCACTTTTACTGTTGAAATTGTCAGCGGAATATTAAGCTTGTCACAAGTTTTCTGGCAAAAACCTGCCCATGCATCCGCCTGCTGATTTAAGCCGTGATGTACATGATGTGCGCTAAGTTGAAAAGGTAATGTTTGGCGTAGGTTTGCCAATAGGTGAAGCAATACAGATGAATCTAAACCGCCACTTAAACCAATAACAACCTGCAACTTAACACCTTTTTTTGCTGAAAAAATAGTGCTAAAAAAAGTGTTAACTTGTGCGTAAAGCGTATTTTTAGTCGTAGATTTTCGATGCAACTGTTGTTTTTGCAATGATTTACTTGGCGACGGTTTCTTTAAACTTGCCATAACTCATCAAGCGCGCATAACGTGCGGTTAATAGCTGATCAGTCTCTTTTTTCTGTAAGGCCACCAATTGATCTTTAAGCGTTTTTCGTAAAGATTGCATGGTTAACTCGATATCGCGGTGTGCGCCACCTAATGGCTCACTGACGATAATATCGACTAAACCCAATCCTTTGAGTCTATCTGCTGTAATGGCTAATGTTTCAGCCGCTTCTGCCGCTTTGCTGGCACTTTTCCACAAAATAGAGGCGCAACCTTCTGGTGAGATCACCGAATAAGTAGCAAATTGCAGCATTAATAGCTGGTCAACCACGCCTAAAGCCAGCGCGCCACCAGAGCCGCCTTCACCAATAATCACACCAACAATCGGTGTTTTTAGCTCAGCCATGACATATAAATTCTTGGCAATTGCTTCACTTTGCCCACGCTCTTCGGCACCAATGCCTGGGTAAGCGCCCGGCGTATCGATTAACGTCACAATCGGCAAACCAAATTTTTCAGCTAATCGGTATAAACGCAGCGCTTTTCGGTAGCCCTCAGGGCGCGGCATACCAAAATTACGGTACTGACGCTCTTTCACATCGCGGCCTTTTTGATGGCCAATCACCATCACAGGAATGCCTTCAAAACGCGCTAGTCCACCCACAATCGCGGGGTCATCTGCGTAGGCGCGATCGCCGTGCAACTCTTCAAAGTCGGTAAATAATTCGCGAATATAGTCTAATGTATAAGGACGCTGCGGATGACGCGCAACTTGCGAAATTTGCCAAGCGCTTAAACTTTGATAGGTTTCTTCTAGCAGTTTTTTTTGCTTTTTTTGCAGCTGATCTAGCTCTTTCGAAATATCAAGGCTGTCATGCTCATCATGCGATACCTGCAAAGCTTCAATACGCTTTTCAAGCTCAGCAATGGGCTGCTCAAAATCTAAGTAGCTTATCTTGGTATCTGTGGCGCGTCTTAATGTCATCAGTTTATATTGCTCATTTATTACAAACAGTTTAATTATATAGGATTTTAACGTTTTCTTTCGATAACCAATCCGTCAAATGCTGCAATAATTCATCATGCAATTCTACACGCCAAGCGTCACCCAACATCATGCTGACCTGACTTTTTGCATTGTGATATTCAATTTTTACGGGGCACCATTTTTTATCGGAATCGGTATTTTTGCGTTTATATGGGTTCAATATCGCGGTTAGCTTTGCCGCATCCGATTGGCCATTGCATGAAATTTTAAGCATGCTGGCATATTGGCTGCGCGCAGCGGCTAAATCGAACAATTTACGTGCATTCACGCGTATGCCGCCAGAAAATTCATCATGGCTCACACGCCCTTCAATCACCAACAAATTGTCTTCTTTAATCAAATGCGCGCTTTGGTTCAGCATCTCACTACCCACCACCACATCCACCCGAGAAATCGCATCATCAATCGTGACAATCGCCATTTTGCCGCGCTGCGTCATGCGCACTCGCACGCCCACCACAATGCCCGCCATTAATTTTGACT
>LNFM01013053.1_pt1 | contig 10726 bp, 8 predicted proteins | sample 596031 | NCBI WGS metagenome assembly LNFM01 (sample SAMN04254537, study PRJNA301005) | activated carbon metagenome | isolation source: dual media filters at the Ann Arbor, Michigan drinking water treatment plant | place: USA: Ann Arbor | reverse complement strand
TGCCGGGCTGCACGCAGATGGTGGCGCCGTTCAGGTCGCGCGCGGTGCGCACGCCGGCGGCGGTCTTCACCATGAAGCCCTGGCCGTCATAGAAGTTGATGCCGGTGAAATCGAAGCCCAGGGAGGTGTCGCGGGACAGCGTCCAGGTCGTGTTGCGGGCCAGCATGTCCACTTCGCCGGACTGCAGCGCCGTGAAGCGGTTCTGCGAGGTGGTCGGCACGTAGCGGACCTTGGTCGGGTCGTTCCACAGCGCGATGGCCACGGCGCGGCAGTAATCCACGTCGAAGCCGCGCCACACGCCCTGGCTGTCGGGCTGCGCGAAGCCGGCCAGGCCGGTGTTCACGCCGCAGATCAACGTGCCACGGGCGCGGATCGAATCCAGCGTCGCAGCGGCGGAAGCCGGGGCCTGCGCCAGGGCCGGCGTTGCCACCATGGCGGCCGCACCAAGCATGGCGGTCAGGGTCAGGCGGAGTGCCTTCATACCTTCAACTCCCTCAATTTCTACACGAAGCCTCTGGGCCGACCGGTTCTTCCGGCGGCACGTTCCCTGCGGGTCGGAACCCTGGGTTCATGCTGCGCCAGCGCCGGGCGGGGATCAACGCGCAAAATCTACGCGTTCTTCACCTTCGCTAAGCGGCGCGCCAGCGCATGTCAAACGCTCCATCTTAAAGCTACTTTCCCAACTCCGCCGCCCACGCCAAGCTGCGTCAGCGGCGCTGTCGTTGCTGCGTCAGCGGCGCTGTCGTTGCTGCGTCAGCGGCACTGTCGTTGCTCCGTCAGCGGCACTGTCTCGTTGCCGCGTCTTGCGCCGCTGTCAGCTCAGGAAGGCCCGAATGCAGATCATGACCGCCGAGCAGATCCGGGACGCCCTGCCCTGGGCCGGGCTGGAGGCCGCCTTGCAGGCCATGTTCCGCGATGGCTGCGAGGCGCCGCTGCGGCACCGCCATGCACTGCCCGAATCCGGCATGCTGCTGCTGATGCCGGCCTGGACGGCCCGCCACACTGGGGTGAAGACCGTGCATGTGCTGCCGGCCAATGGCGCGCGCGGCCTGCCGGCGGTGCAGGCCGTGTACCTGCTATCCGATGCCGCGACCGGCCAGCCCCTGGCCATGCTGGATGGCGGGGAGCTGACGGACCGCCGCACCGCCGCCGCCAGTACGCTCGCCGGCCGCTTCCTGGCCCGCCCGGATAGCCGCCGCCTGCTGGTGCTGGGTGCCGGCCGCGTTGCCGCCGCCCTGGCGGAAGCCTGGTGCGACCGCTTCCCGATCGAGCAGGTGGCGATCTGGGCGCGCAAGCCGGCCCAGGCCCAGGCGCTGGCCGCGCGGCTGGCCGCCCACGGCCTGCCCGCGATGGCCGCCGCCAGCGCCGACCCGGCGGGCTATGACATCGTCTCCGCCGCCACCCTGTCCGAGACGCCGCTGATCCGCGGCGCGGAGGTTTCGCCCGGCACCCATGTGGACCTGGTCGGCGCCTTCCGCCCGACGATGCGGGAAAGCGACGGCGCCCTGCTGGCCCGCGCCACGCTGGTGCTGGACACCCGCCCCGGCGGGCTGGCCGAGGCCGGCGATGTGGTCCAGGCCATCGCGGAGGGCGCGATCACCGAGGCGCATGTCGCCGCCGACCTGTTCGACCTGTGCCGCGGCACCCATCCTGGGCGCCGCGATGCCGCGGAGATCACCGTGTTCAAATCGGTCGGCTGGGCCGGGGAGGATCTGGCCGCCGCCGTGCTGGCCACCGGGTAGGGGTCAGCGGCGCCGGGTTCGCTCCGGCGCGATGTCCACCGGGCCGCCGCGCAGCTGGGCCTGCTCCATCGCCTCCCCCGGCTGGGTCGCGCCGGGCTGGATCGGGCGGTCTATCGTGCCGGCGGCGTCGTCTTCCCCGGCTTCCTCCCCGCTTTCGCCTTCGCGCACGCGTTCGCCGCCCGGCAGGGTCGGGCGCAGCGCGTCCTCCGCGCCTTTTGCTTCGTCCAACCGGTCCTTGTCGTCCATGTCAGCCTCTCCTCAGCGCGGAGGATCCGGAACGCCCGGGGCCGGTGCGCGGTTGCGCGGGATGCAACCTGCGGCGTGCCCAGGCTTTCCTGATCGCGGACAGACCGGAGCGACAGGCATGAATGCATGGTGGCAGGGCGCGGTGATCTACCAGGTCTACCCCCGGTCCTTCCGTGACGCGGATGGCGACGGGGTGGGGGATCTGCGCGGCCTGCTGGCGGGGCTGGACCACATCGCCCGCCTTGGCGTGGATGCGATCTGGCTCTCGCCCATCTATGTCTCGCCCCAGGCCGATTTCGGCTACGACATCGCCGACCACTGCGCCATCGACCCGGCCTATGGCACCCAGGCGGATTTCGATGCGCTGGTCGAGGCCGCCCATGCGCGCGGGCTGAAGGTGATGCTGGATTTGGTGATCGGCCATACCAGCGTGCAGCATCCCTGGTTCCTGGAAAGCCGGGCGCGGCGCAGCGGGCCGCTGGCGGAGCGCTATATATGGGCCGATCCGCGGCCGGACGGCACGCCGCCGAACAACTGGCTTTCGGTGTTCGGTGGCCCCGCCTGGCGCTGGGAAAGCCGCCGCCGCCAGTACTACCTGCACCATTTCCTGTCCGACCAGCCGGCGCTGAACCTGGCGGAGCCGGCGACGCGGGAGGCGGTGTCCGAGATCATGCGCTTCTGGCTGTCCCGCGGCGTGGACGGCTTTCGGATCGACGCACTCGATTTCCTGCACCGCGACCCGCAGCTGCGCGACAATCCTGCGGCGCCGCCCAAGGCGGAAATCCCCTCCAAACTGTTCGGGATGCAGCTGCACCAATACGACATGATGGGGCCGGAGACGCCCACCATCCTGCGGCACCTGCGCGCCACGGCGGACGCCTTCCCGGATCGCGCGCTGCTGGGCGAGCTGTCCTCGCAGCCTGGCGCGCATGCCCGGGTGGCGCGTTCCACCGCCCCCGGCCTGCTGCATATGGCCTATACCCTGGCCCCGCTGCGCGGCGTCTTCGACCACCCGATCGCGACCGCCCTGGTGCAGGCCGCGGCCAACCCCGATGGCTGGGCCTGCTGGTGCTTCAGCAACCACGACGTGGTCCGCACCGCGACGCGCTGGGCGCCCGGCCAGGTGCCGGATGCGCGCGTCACCCGCCTGCTGCTGGCCCTGCTGCTGACGCTCCGTGGCAGCATCTGTGTCTATCAGGGCGAGGAGCTCGGCCTGCCCGAGGCGCAGCTGCCCTTCGAAGCCCTGCGCGACCCTTTTGGAATTGCCTTCTGGCCGGATTTCGCGGGGCGCGACGGGTCGCGCACGCCCATCCCCTGGCATCAGTCAAAGCCGCATGCCGGCTTCACCACCGGCACGCCCTGGCTGCCGGTGCCCGAATCCCATCTGCCGCTGGCGATCGATGCGCAGGAGGCCGATCCCGAAAGCCCGCTGCACTTCACCCGCGCTTTGCTGACGCTGCGCCGCTCCCATCCGGCCATGGTCACCGGCGATCTGGTGCCGCTCGACCTGCCGGCGCCGCTGCTGGGCTTCGATCGGGTGGACGCCGAAAGCGGCGCGCGCCTGCGCTGCCTGTTCAACCTCTCGGGCCAGCCGGCGCCGGTGCCGCCCGTGCTGCTGGAGGGCGCGCAGCCTCTGGCGGATGCCATCCTGCCCGATCCGCAGGGGACGCTGCCGGCCTGGGGGGTGGCGTTGGCGCGCGTGAAATAAACGCCGCGGTCACGTCGAGCCCAGGCCGAAGGGTCCAGGATGTTCCGCGCCTGCCGCATGAAGGGTCTTCCTTTCCATCGATTCGACCGAATGGATGTCGCGGCTAGCGACGGGCTCTGTGGTGCCACTCAGAAGTTCGAAGACCCGATCCGGATCACGGATGTCAAAGAACCCGTAGGGGGTCTCGGAAACGCCCCCGTTCGGGGTCCGCCCCCTGTAAACCGCTACAATGACGTCACCCCTGCGATCATTGCGCCAGATAACCTTCAGGTCCTTGCGAAAAAATTGATAGCACCAAACGGTCTTTCTTCCATTCGGACCGAAGAAAACCTCCAATATCCTTTTGTTGGTCAGGAAATAGACGGAACGCTTTTGCCGAGGGCGAGCCGAGACAAGGAACATTCGGGAAAACAGCGCGAATGCCATAAAAATGGGAAAAAATAGTATGTTTACAAACAAGAACCCGGAATGCCAGTAGTACAATGCGAGACCCAATCCCAACCCGTTGACTATCAGCATAAGGAAAGACAAAAATAATAGGAAGAATCCATCATACAGACCTAGTTCGCCCAAGGCTTTCGGTCCCGGACGACCGATCCAGGTCACCCTCTCACCTGGCTGGAATATGTTCTTGAGGCGGCCGTCGGCCTTCCACTTCTTTACGACGCCAAACATGACAGCTCCCTTCCAGCGAAGCCTTGTTTGCGAAGGCCGGCGTGATCTCAATCCACCAGGCGCATTGAAAAGTCGTCGAAAGGTGTTCCGGCGGGACCTTCGACTTTCACGCCCTGGCGCTCGGGGTCGAAAAAAGCAATCCCAGCCAGAGCGTGCAATGGCACGCCTGACGCAAAGGCTGCGGAACAGGCTGTGTCCTGCGCCACGACCTGCCGAGCACGCAAGACGATGCGCACCCCTCCCTGGACGGCCGGCCCGCATCGCGCTTCAAGCTTCGCGATCGAAGTACGGAGCCGCTTGAAGCCATGACCCCCGCACAGCGCGACGCCCTGATGGGCGTGACCACCGCCACCCTGACCACGGTGCTGCTGAAGAAGGGCGTGCGCTTCTGCTACATCGCCGGCAGCCGGCCGCTGGAGCCCGGCCCCACGAAGCGCATCGTCGGCCCGGCCTTCACGCTCCGCTTCACCCCGACGCGCGAGGACCTCGCCACCGTCGATAGCTGGGCCTCGCCCACCTCCACCCGCGCCGCGATCGAGGCGATGCCGGAAGGCGCCGTCGCCGTGGCGGATGCCATGGGCAGCACCGCCGCCGGCATCTTCGGTGACATCCTCTGCGCCCGCATGGCGAAGAAGGGTGTGGCCGGGCTGGTGACGGACGGCATGGTGCGCGACGGCGCCGGCGTGATCGGCACCGGCCTGCCCGTGTTCTGCCAGGGCTATGTCGCGCCGGCCTCGGTCGCCGCGCTGAATTTCGTGGGCTGGCAGGAGACGATCGGCTGCGGCGGCGTCACCGTGGTGCCGGGCGATATCATCGTGGCCGACCAGGACGGCGCCGTGGTGATCCCGGCCGCGCTGCTCGATGCCGTGGTGGATGCGGCGGTGGAGCAGGAGCGGCTGGAGGCCTGGATCATGGTCGAGGTCGGCAAGGGCGTGGCGCTGCCGGGGCTTTACCCGGCGAATGCCGAGACCAAGGCCCGCTACGAGGCCGACAAGGCCGCCGGCCGGGCGTAAGGCCCCCACCCGACCTCCCCCGCAAGTGCGGGGGAGGGGTTTTGGTCAGCCCAGCGGCGGCATGGGCGCGCCGGTCTCCACGCGCATCTGCATCCGCGCGATGGAGCCCCAGGCGCGGTCGTATTGCGGCGGGGTGCGCATGGCATCGACGCGGCCCAGCGCCACGGCGGCGCGCATCGGCCAGTAGGGGTCGCGCAGCGTGGCGCGGGCCAGCAGCACCAGGTCGGCGCGGCCCTCGGTGATGATGGCCTGGGCCTGCTCCGGCTCCGTGATCAGGCCGACGGCCGCCACCAGCACGCCCGCACCCTGCTTCACCGCCTCCGCCCCCGGCACCTGGTAGCCCGGGCTCAGCGCGATCTTCTGGGACGGGTCGATGCCGCCGGATGAGACGTCGATCAGGTCGATGCCCAGCGCCGCCATGCGCTTCGCCAGCTCCACGCTCTCCGCCGTGGACCAGCCGCCCTCGATCCAGTCGGTGTGGGAGATGCGGAGGAACAGCGGCACCTCCTCCCCCACCGCCTTGCGCACCGCATCCGCGATCGCCAGCGGCAGCCGCGTGCGCCCTTCGAAATCGCCGCCCCAGCGGTCGTTGCGGGTGTTGCAGATGGGCGAGAGGAACTGGTGCAGCAGGTAGCCATGGGCGCCATGCAGCTCGATGATCTTGTAGCCGGCGGCCACCGCGCGCTGCGCCGTGGCGGCGAAGGCGGCGGGCAGGCTTTCGATCTCGGCTTCCGCCATCGCCCGCGGCGCGGCGAAGTGGCCCATGGGCAGGTTGCTCGGCCCGACGATCTCCCAGCCCGGCGTCGCGGGTTCATCAATCCAGGCCGGCGCGCGGCTGGCCTTGCGGCCGGCATGGCCGATCTGGATCGCGGGCACCGACCCGGCCTGGGCAATGGCCGCGGCAAGGCGGGCATGCGAGGCGATCTGCGCATCCTCCCACAACCCGACATCGCCCGGCGTGATCCGGCCCTCCGGCAGCACGGCGGTGGCTTCCACCATCACCATACCGGCGCCGCCGATCGCGCGCTGCAGCAGATGCGCCAGGTGCCAGTCGGTCGGCCGGCCATCATCGTCGCAGCAATACTGGCACATCGGTGAGATGCCGATCCGGTTCGGCAGGGTCACGCCGCGGATGGTCAGCGGGGAGAACAGATCGGTCATGTGGCAGGGATATCCCGTTCAGGGTCCAAAAGGCGGCAATCGGCCGAGGCGGCTTTCCATGACCAGCAGGATCGGCGCCCGGCCCGGCGGCGGCGCGGCCAGGCGCCCGGAGGCATCGGCCGGATAGCGGGTGAGCGTCACGGTATCGCCGACATTGCCGCCGACCACCTCCACCACCCCCGGTGCCACGGCGGTGGCGATGTCGCAATGCATCGGCCGCGGCCGCCCGGCCTCCGCCCGGCGTTCGGACCAATGGGCCAGCCGGTTGCGGCTGCGGTCGAAACACACAAGGTCGCCCGGCCGCGGCGCATAGTCGCCGGGTGCATGCGGCCGGAAGGGCGCGGTGGCGGGGAAGGCATCGGCATCGGCGATCAGCGCATCCAGGTACAGGGAATGCGCCGCATTCGGCGGAAACTCCCGCGCATCCACCCCGGCGGCGCGGAACACCCAGGAGATGAAGGCCGCCGACCAGGCCGGTTCCGACCACAGCGCCGTGCTGGACATGCCGGACAGGCTGGCGGCGTAGATCGGGCGGTTGCTGCGGATCGCGCCCTCGTCATCCTCCACGGCGCGCCAATAGGCCAGGACGCGCGGGAAATTGGCGGGATCGGATTCGGCCGGCGCGATGTCGGCCGCCGCGGCCGGATCGGGCCAGGCCTGCCGCACCACGCTGCCCCAATCCTGCCATTCGCCCAGTGCCAGCCGCACCACCCGCGCCGCTGCCGCCGGCGGATAGGCCAGCGGCGCCGTGGGCGGTGGCGGCGGCGGCCGGGGCGCGGCGCAACCCGCCAGCGCCAGCAGCAGCAGGGCCGCAAGGCCCAGCCTCATGCCGGCACAACCAGGGCCGGGGCGGCGATCTGCGGGACCGGCAGCCGCAGGGTCGCGAGGTCCGGCGCGATCAGCGCCAGCACCACCGCCGCCTGCGCCGCCGGATGCGCCGATCCACCGAGGGGCGAGGGGACCACCTCCAGCGTCCCGCCCCGCACACGCACCAGGGCGCGGAGCAGCCCGATCGCCTGGCGGTGCAGCGCGGCGGCCTGGTCGGCCAGCGCGGCGGGCAGCACCGCCGGCCGCTGCGCCGCGACCAGCGCCAGGGCGCCGGCGGCCCGTGCCACCAGGCCCAGCGCCTCCGCATGGTCCCGCAGCGCGCCGGGCGCCCCGGATTGCAGGGACAGCCCCTCCACCACCACCATCCGGCTGCCGTCGCGCCATTCGGCCGGACCCGGGCGCACCGCGGCCAATGCCTGGCCGATCGGCCCGGCCAGCCGTTGCGGATCATCGGCCGGCTCACCCATGGCGCAGAGCCGCGTCAGCGCCAGCAGGGCGGTGGCGTGGCTGGCCAGGCCGCCCGGAAAGGCGCCATCCGGCCCCCGCCGGGCCAGCAGAAGCGCTGCCAGCGCCTCAACCGGTGCCGCAGCCCCGGCGCGCCGCCGGGCTTCCGCCGCCAGCAGCGCCCAGGCCAGGTCCTGCACGCCCGGGCTGCCCGCCAGCAGCGCCGCCATCTGGCGGTCGAACCAGCCTTCCAGGGTGGCCAGCCGCCCGGCCGGCAACGGCAGGCGGTAGCAATCGTGGGCGGCGTACAGCAGCTGCGTCGCCACCGCATGCAGCGCCGCGCCCTGCGGGGGCAGCGGGTCCAGGTCCAGCCCGGCCACCGCGTCGGCGGGCAGGGTCATCACCCGCGCTGCATCCTCCGCCCGGATGCCGGCGGCCAGCAGGCGGTCTTCCCGCACCACCTGCGTGGCGCCTGCGGCAAGCGTCTTCGGGCCGTGGCGCAGGATCAGCCAATGCAGCGCCCCGGGGCGGCCGGCCACGGCCTTCACATTCATCACCTGCGCCGGTGCCCGCGGCCGGATGTGCAGGGTGGGCGCGCCCGGCGGCCAAGCCTCCTGGCCCAGCGCCACATGCGGCACCGGCGTGCCTTCCGCCCAGGGTGTCAGCCCGGCCGCTGGCGGCGGGGCGAAGCCGCGCCAGGCCGCGCCATCCGGCGCCGCCAGGCGACCTTCGGCCATTTCCACCCCTGGCGCGCCGAGCTGGTCCAGCGCGGTGGTCAAACGCAGGCGGGACAGGCGCTGGCCGGCATCGGCGGTGAAGGTCACGGTCAGCCGCAGCAGCGGCGATTCGGCCGAGATCTCATACTCGTAGCGCAGCGTGCCGGCTTCCATCTGCCGCGGGCGCAGCCAGCCGCCCTGGCCACCGATGCGGCTTGCATGGCTCAGAACCAGGGTGGCGCGGTGCCGGGTGATGGCGACATCGCGGATGGTGTCCTCCACATCCACGCCGTTGCGGTAGCGACCCAGGCGGAATTCCGTGAGGTTGCCGGTATGCAGCACCGGCGCGCCGGCCTCGCCGCGCAGCTGCTGCCGCACCAGCCCGGCGGACAGATCGCCGGTGAAGCGATGGAACGGGGTCAGGATCTCGAAATCACACGGGTCGTCGCGCAGCAGCTCCATCCCGCCCATGGCCGCGCGGCGGCAGGGCAGCGGGGCCTCGGCCATGGCCATGACGAAATCCAGCACGCCATCGGCGAAGGCCGGGTCGGCATCCCGGATCTCCGGCTGCGCCAGCAATTCGGCGGCCTTGGCATTGGCGGGCATGGCGCAGAAGCTGCCGCCCTCCACCCCCTCGCCATCCGCCAGCGCCATCAGGCGGCGGCCGCCGACCACCACATCGCGCAGCAGCGGGCCGCGGAGATGGGCGATCAGCCGGTCACGGTCGGCGGTGTGGAGCAGGTTTCGCATGGCGCGCGGAAAGTCTCCCCGAGACTGCGGCAGGATACCGCCTTCGGGGCCGGCGCGGGAAGGGCACGCAGCCGCGTGCCCTGATGGTTTAACCCACCGGTCTCAGCGACCGGGTCTCAGCGGCCGGTCATGATCCGCTCGACCAGCTGCTTTGCCGTCGGCACGAAGCCGTTCGAATAGAAGGGGTCGCTGGCGAAGCGGAAGGCGTTGTGGCCGGCGAACATCAGGTTGCGGTCCAGCGACCCGTCATGCGCCACATCCTGCAAGGTCTTCTGGATGCAGAAGCTGCGCGGGTCCGCCTTCTTGCCGGTGGAGAAATCCGGCTCGTTCTGCGTCCAGTTCGAGAAGCGGCAATGGCTGAGGCAGCCCATGCACTCGATCTGGTCCTTCAGGATTTCCCGCGCCTCGCCAGGCGTCACGAAGATCAGCGTGTTGTCCGGCGTGCGCATCGCCTCGACGAAGCCGGCCGCTTCCCAGCCCTGCACCCGGGCGCGGTCCTGCGGCGTCAGGTAGACCAGCCGCTTGCGCGGGCCGACGCCGTAATCGGCGACATGCTCGCCCACCTGCTCCGCGGTGAAGGCCACCTGGCGCTCGCTGCGGCCTTCCAGCTCGCGCAGGAAGTCGTTGCGAACGGCGCTGGAGTAGAAGCCGGTCGGCGAGAAGGCCTGCAGCGAGACATCGCCCGGCTTCAGCGACAGCAGGCGGTCCTTCCAGGCTTCGCTGATCGGGCTTTCCTTGGTCAGCAGCGGGCGGGTGCCGAATTGGAAGGCGATCGGGCCGAGGTCGGGATTGTCGATCCAATCCTCCCACTCCTCCAGCCACCAGACGCCGCCGGCCATGATGATCGGCACGTCGCCCAGGCCGAATTCGCGCATCTGCTGGCGCAGCTTCAGCACGCGGGGGAAGGGATCCTCCGGCTTCTTCGGATCCTCGGAGTTGGACAGCCCGTTATGGCCGCCGGCCAGCCACGGATCCTCATAGACCACGCCGCCCAGCCATTCCCGCGTCTTGGAATAGGCGCGCTTCCACAGCGCGGAAAAGGCGCGGGAGGAGGAGATGATGGGGTAGTAGTAGACCCCGTAGTCGCGGGCGATATCCGCCAGGCGATAGGGCATGCCGGCGCCGCAGGTGATGCCATGGATCAGGCCCTTGGCCCCTTCCAGCATGCCGCGCGCCACACGCTCCGCCCCGCCCATTTCCCACAGGACATTGGTGTGGATGCGACCCTGGCCGTTGGAGCGTTCATACGCTTCCTTCGCCTGGGCGATGCCGCCGGCGATGCCATAGGCCACCAGCTCCTCATGCCGTTCGCGGCGGGTGCGGCCGGAATAGGTCTGGCGGATGACCTTGCCGTCCGCATCGTAGCTGTCGGCATTCACGGCGGAGAAGGTGCCGACGCCGCCGCCGGAGGCCCAGCCTCCGCAGGTCGCCCCATTCGAGACG
>LNFM01013052.1_pt1 | contig 10726 bp, 10 predicted proteins | sample 596031 | NCBI WGS metagenome assembly LNFM01 (sample SAMN04254537, study PRJNA301005) | activated carbon metagenome | isolation source: dual media filters at the Ann Arbor, Michigan drinking water treatment plant | place: USA: Ann Arbor | reverse complement strand
ATAGAGTTCCATTGAAACTGGGCATGTAAGATCTGGAAAGCTTCGCACAAAAGCACGAGCTTTCAAAATAACGGTAGACTCATCCACCTTCCATAGTCTCCCTGATTTTCCGGATCTGTTCGAGTACTCTTTCCCAGGCGTCCTTTCCTATTGGCCGTCCGCGCGATCTCATTCTGGCAGCGGATTCAAAGTCCTCAATGGAAACTTTGGAACTTTCCAAAACATAATTCAATAAATCCTCGTCAACTGGTTGTTGTACGAGGAATTTCAAGATTCTTGCTTTGCGTTCTCCAGGTCGCAGCGCGCGGATCAAGTTATCCACAGTGTCATCCGATGGATCAGCCTTTTCCCCCGTCTCCAGTCGGTGCACATATGCATGATCGAGATCGGCCAACTGACCCAATTGTCGCAATGATAGGCCCTTTTCGGTCCTGAGACGCTCAAGAAGTCCACCAAACCCTATCGACATATGCCCTCTTGACTTGAAGGTAGTTTGCGGGTAGCCTGTTGTCTAGAAATATATTTACAGACAACATATTGACTCATAGCAAGACGTGCTTATAACAATGAAAATCGAACGAATAATGGCAACTGTAGTCCAACTGGGCAACACAATTTACTCTAGCGAACATGCCAATGCAAGCAGCATTGAGGTGAAATTAGGACTGCGTGATCAGTCAGGAACGCCACTAAACCAATCAGCCAACGAGAAAGGAGTCCTATGGGGAAAAATGATCGTTACGTTGTGAAGCATGAAGATGGATGGGCCGTGAAAAAACCCAGTGCTGAACGAGCAAGTAGTATTCATCGCACCCAACACGAAGCTGAACAGTCGGCCAAAAACACCGTCGCAAACCTTGGCGGAGGAGAAGTGAGGATTCAGGGACGCGACGGACAGTGGCGCGATTCCGATACGGTATCACCCGGCAACGATCCTTGCCCTCCGCATGATCGTAAGCACTAAGAGTATTAGGATACCCCCTGAAGCAGGCCGTCGATGAAACTATGACTCTACCAAGAAAGGATCACCATGAGCGCCCCACATAAGATTGTTTGCTATCCGGTAGGGAATGGCGACACAACCCAAATCATTTTATCAAACGGTCGTCGGATACTGCTCGATTACTGTCACCGGAAGAAGGGAGAAGAAACTGAATCACCAGAGATCGATCTCAAGGAACGACTCAAACAAGAGCTGAAAAACGCCGAGCGAGACTATTTCGACATAGTCGCCTTCACCCATGCTGACCTTGACCACATCCAGGGCAGCACGGAGTTCTTCGACCTGCAACATGCAGAGAAATACCAAGGGGAAGGGCGCATTAGAATTCGTTGCCTATGGGTTCCGGCCGCTATGTTGCTCGAAGAGGTCGAAAGGGATGAGCAGAGTGAGGAATTCTGTATCCTACGTCAGGAAGCGCGACACCGGTTACTTGAGGGCAAGGATATTCTCGTTTTCTCTAAACCCGACACACTCAAGGATTGGCTGGAACCAAAGCTTAAAGAACGAGGGGAAGCGGCTAATGCAAGGGACCACCTATTTATTGACGCCGGAACCATTGTGCCTGGCCTTTCGCTAGCATCCGATGGCGTAGAGTTCTTTTGCCATTCCCCTTTCATTAAGCACTGTGATGGAACTGACATCGTTAGAAACTCAGCATCTCTGGTATTCAATGTCCGCTTTCTAATTGGAGAAGCAACTTATGACTATTTCCATGTTGGGGACACTGAATGGACCGATATTGAAGATATTGTAAAGACCACTCTCTACCACAAGAATGACGATCGACTCGCATGGGACCTATATAACATCCCTCATCACTGCAGCTACCTTGCTTTGAGTGACGAGAAAGGGGATACAGAAACCAATCCCAAACCCCTTGTAAAACATCTATTACTGCAAGGTAAGAATGATGCCTACATGGTTAGCTCCAGCAAACCTATTCCTGATTTAGAAGAATCATATAAAGAGACTCAACCTCCACATATTCAAGCACGCAAAGCATATAAGAGACATCTCGAGGAAGTTGAGGGCCGAAAGCTTCTTGTGACAATGGAAGAACCAAACGCCAACAAGCCGGAACCACTTGTTTTTGAGATAGCAGGCGGGGGTATCATCTGGAGACGCTCAATATCCATTGGCAGTGCAGCCATTGTGACATCGCGCCCACCAAGAGCTGGATCATGAAGGAAGAGTTTTACACCCTTCCCAATCTCCGAGAACTCGATGGCGAGAGTCATCTAAAACTTCCTCGCGCGCGAGACTTGCTCTCTACTGCAAGGCGACAACGGGATTACTCTGTCCGTCAATTACTCCAGAGCACCGAGGGCACTTTTGAATGTATTGTTGTAGACGTTGAAACTGACGGGGTTCCGAAGAACAACCCGTACGGTATCCGATACAGAGAACGAGTAGCTTTGTGCGTGCCAGAAAACCCAAAAGAATTAGTGCAGGTGCTAGCGCTCCGCAGAGAATTTCCGACGCTCATCCATCAGAATCAAGCAGCCCCCAACACTCCGCGGAATCTGTGTCTCAACTTTGAGCCAGCAGCCTCGGTTGCGCGAACGTGGACGCCACAGGCTTTTCTGCGGCGAATTCAGTGGTGGCTAGAGAGTAGCGCTACAGATCGGCTTCATCCCGTAGATCAACCAGTTGAGCAATTATTTTTTGTTTGTGCGGGTGAACTAGTGCTGCCGTGGAATATGAACGAGATCCGTAAGGACACAGACATTCGTCTGGTCATCAAATGGGGCCCTGAAAGGCCTAACGGAGGCGTCACATTCTTCCTTGAACCTCTTCCAGCAAATAGCCAGCTTCCCAAGGGGGCTATCCAGCCTATTGCGGTCACTCTTCCTGCGATTGTCCAGCGTCAAGTCGAAAGTGACCCTACAACATTAGGTGAGTTATCAGATCTTCTCGAAAGCCGCAATGTCAATTTCCCTCAACTATTGAAAGACGAGTCTTCAAAACATGTTGGAGAAATGGGAGTGCCTGAATCTGCAGACGCCCCGCTTTCAGTCATCATCTTGACCATTCCAGTAACGCGATCAGAAGGACAGACCGCGGAAAGAATAACGCATCGCGCATTTGTGGTGAAGACTGGCGCGTTGAAGTTGGGAGCTCTTATCGGATCCCTTTTTTTGCATGAGGTGTACGAAGGTAAGAAAAGCATCAAAAAGTATTTTAATGCAGGTGGAATCTTAGGTGCTAAATCGATCAGTACCTGGCGCGATTTAGGCATCTTGCCTCTGGAGGTACTTTCTCGGAATGATACAGCTTCGTACAGAAGGCAGTCAGGGGTTAGAGATGAAGGTCCATCTGGAGTATTAGTTGGTGCAGGATCGCTTGGCAGTGCCTTGATGAATCTTTGGGGTCGTTCCGGGTGGGGGCGGTGGACGGTAATCGATAAGGACCATATTAGACCGCATAATGTGACTAGACATTCAGCCTACGCTCAACATGTTGGCCATCCAAAAGCAATGGTCGTCGCGGATCTACACGAGGCAGCGATGCATGGCTCCAGCACTCTCACTCCCGTATACGCTGATGCTTGCGATTTCTCTCAGCCTTCCGTGATGGATGCACTGACTCATACCCAATTGGTTGTTGATGCGTCTACCTCTCTCGAATATCCCCGCAGCGCCAGTCATATTGAAGCAATAGGCCGGCACATATCAGTATTCGTTACTCCTAACGGCAACGCGGCTGTCTTGCTTGCTGAAGATGAAAAGCGTGGTATTAGGGTCAGAAGCATCGAGGCACAGTACTACCGTGCGCTAATTCAGGAGGCTTGGGGCAAGCAGCATCTCGATGGGGTCCATTCGTTTTGGAGTGGTGCTAGCTGTCGAGACATATCCATGGTAATGCCCTACTCCAGAATTATGAGCTATGCTGGCATATTGGCAGAACAGATCCCGATGATATCGCTTCGTCCAGAAGCCGTTATCCGCATTTGGCAGCGAGATCCACAACGTGGGTCGGTAGTGGTGCATGATTATCCTGTGGCATCAGAACGCCAGATTAAGTTTGGCGAAACAGATCTTTACATCGATGCGGCAATAGAGCAACAACTTCGAGAGTGGAGATCTGCAAACTTCCCAAATGAGACCGGCGGAGTTCTATTGGGTTACCATGACTTCAACATTTCTGCACTGGTAGTCGTTGCAGCCCTTCCAGCACCCCCTGACAGCAAATCAAGTCCTCGTTTGTTCGAACGTGGTGTTGAAGGTTTATTACAGGCGGTGCAAGAGGCGTCACGGCGAACGGCAGGCATCGTTGGTTACGTCGGCGAATGGCATAGTCATCCACCAAAACATTCAGCGTCGCCCAGCACAGACGATTTCGTTCAACTCGTGGATCTCGCGCGCAAAATGTCAGAGGATGGGCTTCCTGCTGTACAACTTATAGTGGGCGAGAAGGATGTACAGATACTCCAGGGCACGATGAAAGAATGATTTTGCCACCGAGCATTGCACTTGCTCTATCAGGGGGCGGCATCCGAGCAATTGTTTTTCATCTTGGCGTGATACGACTGCTCGCAGAACGTCGCTTACTTGAGCACGTCGAACGAATCTCTACAGTGTCCGGTGGCAGTTTGCTTGTGGGGCTAATACTTCAAGCTAACCAGTATCAATGGCCATCCTCAGATCTCTTTATCGAGTCGGTATACCCAAATCTGCGTAATTCGCTGTGCGATAAAAGCTTTCAGTGGGGAGCCCTCCGGCAGCTCCTAAACCCTGTAAACCTGCCGTTCGTTTTTTCTCGAGCAAATTTATTGGCATTAGCTATCGAAAAAGAATGGAATATTCGGATTAAGCTATCTGAATTGCCGATTAGACCTGAATGGTCCATCAATGCTACTACAGCTGAGAATGGCAAACGTTTTCGGTTTAAGCGAAGTGATATTGGCGACTATCAGCTAGGCTATGCTTCTGCTGGAGACTTTCATCTTTCGAGCGCGATGGCAGTTTCCGCTGCTTTTCCCGGAGGGTTCGGACCACTACGGTTAGACGCCACGCTCTTCAATTGGCAAAAACGGGAATGGAATGCGCTTAAGGGAACTGAGCAGCCTGTCAATATAGGCTACAAATCTCTGCATCTATACGACGGGGGTGTCTATGACAATCTCGGGTTGGAACCATTTTTTGATGCAGGGCGCAGCAAGGCCAAGCATCCAGGGACTGCTATCATCGTCTCGGATGCCGGACGTCCCTTACCTTCCGGATTCGATTTCTTTTCGCTGAATCCGTTTCGACTTAAACGTGTCGCCGACATCATGTCAGACCAGTCTCATGCATTACGTGTTCGGACCTTCTCCAACTATCTCCAGGAAAGCCCCGGACGGGGAGCGTTCATATATATTGGGACGCCTATAGAGCCTACGTTACCCTGTAAGTCGGCTACATACACCTCGAACTTTCCTACAACATTACGCCGAATTGATCTTACGGAGTTCGACTTGCTGGCCAACCATGGATATCAGGTAGCGAAACAGGCTGAGCAAGCCTATGGCTTATGAGGCTACCCAAAATCGAAAGAGAATTGATGCGGCCTTGTGCAAGCCCTGTGAAGGGAACGCGATGTACTACCTTGCAGGAGACGATGTCCAAACAACCAAACTAAGGACAAGATGGGCAGTGATTCGCACCGTGTCTTCGACGACATTCCTAATCGACTCGTTTTTTCCACCAAACCAGACTGAGGCTGGGACCTTTCTAAGGCCTGTTGGCTCTTCATCTCGCTTAAGAAGAGCAGAGGCTCCAGATTCGACAGGAAGGCTACGTCTCGGCCAACATTGCGCTTCCTTAGCACTGGGACTTAGCTCAAACCACTGTCGGCCGTGCTCGCTTGAACAAATGAGGGCGGCTTCACTATTTGTCAGCTGAACCGCTCGCATAGCGGTTGCCGTAATGCTGGTTTCGAACTGTTCCGCTAGCCACCGCACCGTCTCAAACGTCATGGCCCTATTCTGTAACAGCGGTTGAAATAGATACTGGGGGAGAAGCAATTCAGATGCATAGCGATTCGCCACTCCTTCTCTATCATGCCCATCCCATTTGCAAATTAGCTGTTCATTATCACAGACTAACGCAACTTTGCCGCGATGCTTCAGCCAATGTCCCAGTTCATGTGCGGCCGAAAATCTTTTTCTCGATACGGTCGCTCTCTGGTTGACCGTGATAATTGCACGATCGCCGTAGCCGATTATCCGCCCCTCACATCCTACAAGTGGTTCGTATGTCACGGTAGCGCCGCAATATTGAGCAATGGCTTCAATATCGATCTCCTGGGGAGCGGTGACTCGCAATGCTTTAAGAAGTGCTTGGGGATCGTCAGCAATCATGGTTGGCCGTGCTGGAAAGAAGACCCTTTTGAGTCAGTAGCCATAGCATCATACAGAGGAAATTCTATGAGTTATCGACTTAAGGAAACACGTCAGATCGGCATGGATACAGGGGCTAGATGACATGGTACTGCAAGACCCGTCGCGACGGCAAGCTGAAGACAATTTTAAGGTGTTTTCCTACAGGCTCGTTAAGCTTGCGGAGGTACAGCAGTGAAACCAAACCTGTTCCAGTTCGCCACTTCAGAACTCTCGCAAGACGCGATCCTGTGCTGGCTGGCGGCTTGGGCCGACCCAGGTTCTGCCGCGCACGACCAAGCTCTACATCAGCTGGGCCAAGCCTTTCTGAAGATCGTCGTCGAGAAACACGGCAAAAAGGTGCCCGACATCCGGACACCCATCAAGATCACGAGACAGCACAGGGGCATCGATGTGCTCCTCGTCATCAACGACTCAATCGCCCTCTGCATCGAGGACAAGGTGGGCACCACGGAACACTCGGAGCAGTTGCAGCGATATCTCGCCGGTCTGAAGGAGGACGGTTTTTCCGAAGACCAGATCATCCCTGTGTATGTTCAGACAGGTGAGCAGGGCAGCTACCGAGGGGTGAAGGCGGCAGGGTACGGCGTGATACGGCGCGCTGAACTGATCGCACTTCTTCGCGAGTATCTAGACCAGGGAGGCTCAGATTCGGTTGCGCGCGATTTCCATGACTACCTAGCGGAAATCGAGAGGCGGGTAGCGGCATTCCGAACACGCCCATTTTCGGAGTGGGAGTGGTACGCTTGGCAAGGCTTCTACTCGGAGATCCAGGATCAGCTTGGCGACGGCGAGTGGGGTTACGTCGCGAATCCCTCGGGTGGATTCCTTGGCTATTGGTGGCACTGGCACGCCGAAGCGGATTCTGAGCAGTACCTGCAGATCGAAGAGGGAAATCTGTGTTTCAAGATTTCGGTCGATGACGCCGCCAAACGGCCCCAGCTACGCTCAAGGTGGTTGGCGCGAATCCTGGAAGCAGGGCGTAATAGAAGCTTTCCAGTCTTGAGGCCCCAGCGGCTCGGTACTGGTCAAACAATGACGGTCGCGCTCTACGATGGGGAATTCCGCGTCCTCAACAGCCACGGCTGCTTGGACATTGATGCTACGGTCAACGTGTTACGTAGCGCCACCGAGGTCCTCGACGAGGCCGTGGCTGGAAAGCCTAATTGAGCCCTTACAATCGACGCGCGCGGCTGAAGGGCAGCGTTAGCCTTGGGCATTTCAGATCGGCTGGATTGGAGCATAATGAGCGGATGGTTTCGAGCAGAACAGGTGGCTATTTAGAGCAGAATACGCAACATAGCTAACCAGCAGAGTGTTAGCGCCCCCTCAGCTTTTCTTAAATTTTAGGAGGCCTAGGACATGAAGCTGTTGCAAAAGACTGTCGACGTCTGAGGGTGCCAAGTCGCTCAATTTTCGATACTGACCGGTTAGCACCGCAGGTTTCAAATAATGATGGTGTGCGAGACAAGCTTTGAGAAGAACCAGCTTATCCTTCATAGAAGTCGGCAGAGTAATGCGGACACGTTTCAGCGAAGCGACCTCTTTTTTATAGGCTTGACGGGATTGGTCCAGTGCCCGCTCATTATACGCTCCAAGCGCTTCTGCGACTACTCTTTGTGCTTCCAGTCCAAACTCTTGCGGGTCCAAACCGCTTTCTCGGATGTCTTCGTCCAACTCCTCCTTGGACATACTCATTATGGCCTCAGCTTGCATATCCAGGAGACGTCCATATTGCACGTCAACGCTATTTGATTTTGTTTTCATTCAGCTCCTTTTACAAACGTTTCTTGATCTTGTGAACAGCGCGCGTCACTTGCATATTGTATACGGAGTATTGCCGTTTAGTCAGGTTGAGCTTTTTGCAAATCTCTGGTCCGGTCAACCCATCCATCTGCAACTGAAACACCCTATGTCCCATGGACTCTTGGCCTAGAACCATGGATATCTTGCATTTAATCTTTGCCACCATGAGCTCACGGTGTTTTGCCTCTAATTCCTCTTCCGGATTTGGAAGTGCAGAGGGGAAATCATCTGCGGTCTTCGCTCTCATCTCATCATCGGCGCCTTCTTCATCTTTAGAACTGAGCGATGAGACAAGCATCGGCTCTTGGTACCGTTGGCTTTTGTGGTGCTGCGCATGGTTACTCACTTGTGATTTGATCACCCAATAGAGATGAGTGCACAGTGAGTACTGCTTCTTCCACGGTCGCGAACCTTCAAGCGTCGCCAAAATGGCTTCATGTAAATAATCATTATCCTCTCGGCCGCCCGTCAGCGATCCCACTCCAGCTGAAAACGATCTGGCGGCCCATTTCAGGAGTGTGTACTCTTCGGAGGTGAGAGCCTCGATAGCCCGCCCGATTTCATTCTGACTGGCAATCACAACGGTCCTTGGTCCCAGTGGGTTAGAACTGCTGGCCCTAATCTTTTTTATCGGTTGTTAAAAAATGCCAAAAACACAGTATACGCAAGTACGCCCTACGAACTTACCTCCGCAGGCAGTCAGGATAACATGAGAGGGAAAGACGGTGATGAGAAAATCGATTTGGGAACAGAGAACGCTCGAACGCGACAATATAAAACCGGTGTGGAAACAGCCTCGTGGAAGTTATGGGAACAATTTTTGGCAGATGTACAGCTGGAAACTAGGTCGAGACGTGCACTTTTACAGCAGCCTTGAGCGCGACCACGGCGTCATAGTAGAAGCCGATCCGAACGTCGTCCGGTTTTGCGAACAGCCCCTCCGCATCCGGATTAAGTTGGACGGCCGAGACCGTGAGACCGTGATCGACATGCTGGTTCACTTTATGGATGGTCGCACACAGTTCCGCGAAGTGAAGTATGCGAGTGCTGTGGAGAATGCTGAGCACGATTCGCGCCTAACTCGCCAACTCGCCGCCCAGGAAGAATGGGCTTTTGTCACAGCCAATGACTACAAGATCGTCACGGACCAGGAAATCAGACAGAAGCCGCAGTTCCTTCGGAACTGGAAACAGATCTTAAGCCATCTTGCCCCATATGCGTCTTATGATCTCGCAAAGATCGAATCTGACATCCTCGCAGCATTCGATGAGCGGGATTCATGGCCCCTCGGATACCTGGCGAATAATGTATCTCTTCGAGATCAGCAAGCCGTCAAGGCGGCGATCTTTCGACTTATCCACGGCGGTCTCTGCACGGCTCCACTTGACCTATTTCCATTAACAAACTCATTGATTATTTCGAGAGGGACAAAATGAAAGCGCCGAAGCATAGGGTGGATCGCGACTCGCTCCCGCCAAAGATCAAAGATCTCTCACAGTGGCCAACGGTAAACGTCACTCTCTTGGCAGACGAAGATGCCCACTTAGTAGAGCGGCGTATTCTCGCGGTCCGCAACTATGTTGCGGGATGCCCGGTTAAAGTCATCTCAAAAGAAACTGCCATCCCACGGCAGGAAATACATCGGCTGATGGATCGTTGCTTGGCGGAACACCCCGATGGACACATCTGGGGATTTCGAGCTTTGGTGAAGGGCTGCCATATCAAGGCATATGTTCGGACGGCACCTATAAACGGCTCAAGACCGTCTCAGCACGGTGGGGCCGCTGGTGCTTTGACAATGCTGTTTGATCAATATCCCTGGATCCGAGAAGCCGTAGATGCCCTGTTCTTGAAAAAGGTAGAGGCCGGAGTAGTTCACGAATCCAGAATGCCCATCAAGGTCATTCATAAATGCTTCATTGATAAATGCAGGGAAGCTGGCCTGAAGGCGAAAGACTATCCCTTCAATATGAACCATAGAGGAAAGCGTGCGCTTACGAGCCATCTACGTCGATTGCTCATCGCGAATCCGAAGACGGCTGTAAAGGCACGTTATGGAGATGATGCTGCCCGAGCGCTTGCTTCGTCCGATGCGGGGACGGACAGCATCATAACAAGACCTTACGAACGGGTGGAGTTTGACGGTCATAGGATTGATCTGTTTTGCACGATCGATCTGCCGAACCCGTATGGGGGAATACAAAAGGTCACTCTGAACCGCCTGTGGTTGCTCGTCATCATCGATGTGAAGACACGTGCTATTTTGGGATATAGCCTCGTGTTAAACCCCGAATATAATTCGGAAGACGTGCTTCGATGCGTTAAGCATGCGCTTACGCCATGGAAGCCAATGACGTTAACTATTCCCGGATTACGGTACACACCAGGCAGTGGACTGCCTTCAGGAGTGTTCACTGAATGCGAGTGGGCCTTGTGGGATGAACTATGGTTCGACAACGCTAAAGCAAACTTGGCAGACGCAGTACGGATGAATCTCACCCGAGTCATCGGATGCCATATCAATGCCGGCCCCGTAA
>LNFM01013883.1_pt1 | contig 10727 bp, 9 predicted proteins | sample 596031 | NCBI WGS metagenome assembly LNFM01 (sample SAMN04254537, study PRJNA301005) | activated carbon metagenome | isolation source: dual media filters at the Ann Arbor, Michigan drinking water treatment plant | place: USA: Ann Arbor | reverse complement strand
CGCATTGGCTGTCCAGACGTCGAAGTCCTCGCGGCCGTGGCCGGGCGCGGTGTGCACGAAGCCGGTACCGGTGTCGTCGGTGACATGGTCGCCGGGGAGAAGAGGCACTGTGAAGTCGTAGCCTTGACCGGCGAGCGGATGCGAGCATGTCAAGCCTGACAACCCGTCCGCGACGATGTCACATACTTTCTCGTAACTGGTGACCTTAGATTGCTTGAAAACATCGGCAGCGAGTTTGTCAGCAAGGACAAGAAAATCACCTACCTTCGCCCAATTTTCTGGCGGAGCACTGGTCACTTTATAGAGAGCGTATTGGATTTTCGGCGAGAACGAGATCGCGCGATTACCAGGCAACGTCCACGGAGTCGTTGTCCAGATGACGACAGATGCACCTGCTAGATCGCTGTGCCAATCGGGGACGTTCGCAGCCGGCTTGGCATCGCCAATAATCATGACCTTTGGGCCGACGTACTTAACAGGAAACTTCACCCACACCGTGTCGCTGGTATAGTCCTCGTACTCGACCTCGGCTTCCGCCAGCGCGGTCTTCTCCACCACACTCCACATCACCGGCTTGCTGCCGCGATACAACGTCCCGTTGGCGGCGAACTTCACTCATGGTCGAATAGTAATTGCCCCAGTCGCCCTCGACGCCCAGCCGCTTGAATTCCTCGCGCTGCACCTCGATCCATTTCTGCGCGAAGGCGCGGCACTCGCGGCGGAATTCGTTGACGGCGACCTCGTCCTTGTTCCGGCCCCTGGCGCGATATTCCTCCTCGATCTTCCATTCGATCGGCAGGCCGTGGCAGTCCCAGCCCGGCACGTAGTTGGAATCGAAGCCGAGCATCTGCTGGCTGCGCGTCACCACGTCCTTGAGGATCTTGTTGACCGCATGCCCGATGTGAATGTTGCCGTTGGCATAGGGCGGCCCGTCATGCAGCACGAATTTCGGGCGGCCCTTGGCGGTCTCGCGCAGGCGCTCATAAAGCTTCTGCTTCTCCCAGCGCGCCAGCAGCATCGGCTCGCGCTCGGGCAGTCCCGCGCGCATCGGGAATTCGGTCTGCGGCAGGAACAGGGTCTCGGAATAATCGCGGTCGGGCTTGCTCATGGCCGGGTTAGTAGCAGGCGATGGGCGGGGCGCAAGTCCGGCGATCGCCCAACCTTTGTCCGCCTCATCCTGAGGAGGGCGCGAAGCGCCCGTCTCGAAGGATGGGGCGCCCCCATGCTTCGAGACGCGCCTGCGGCGCTCCTCAGCATGAGGCCGAAAAAGATTTAGGATTTTAATCACAAATTTGTGACTGGCGTGCCGCCCCATAATAGGATTATATTCAAATTGCCCGCTCACGAGGGGCGTCTTCCGGAGACGTCTTGAGGATGGAACGGGTGCGGCGCCTGCGGGCGGGTCGTGACGGACGATCCGCACTCGGGTGGCCCCGGGGCTCCGCCCTACGGGCATTACGACCCGTGTGCGAGGAGCTCGCTGTGGCGGCGCAGGGCGCGAATGCCTTGCGCTCGTAAGCGCGGCCCGGGGTTGGCGGATCAAGGCCCGAAAGCCTCCGCTCAGAACGCCGCGACGGTGCGCCGAGAGGCGGCTGCGTCCGGAAACGGCCGCAGCGACATCAGGACTGGCCTGCGTCTGTCGGCGCGCCGTCCCCCTCACGCGCATGTCGGGCCTGCCCGATATGCGCAACGTCAAAAGCAGCCCGGGCGCGATCGCGCCGCGGGGATAGCGGAGCTTTGGCTGGATGGGAAATCTCTCGACTATCGTCCCCGCGAAAGCGGGGACCCATATCCAATGGCAGTGGTTATGGATTCCCGCTTGCGCGGGAACGACCTCAAGATGGGATTGCGCCCAGCTCCGGAAACGCATCCCCCGCCCGCGCCAGCGCCTCGCGCGCGCGCTGCGAGTCGATATCCATCTGCGCGGTCAGGGCCGCGAGCGAAGAGAATTTTTCCTCCGCGCGGATCCAGCCGATGAAGGCGACATCGAGATGGCGGCCATAGAGATCGCCGGAAAAATCGAACAGGAAGACTTCGAGCAATGGCGCACCGTTGTCGAACATCGGCCGGCGTCCGAAGCTGGCGACGCCGTCATGCCGCTGGCCGCCGACCGCGACACGCACCGCATAGATGCCGTGCTTCAGCCCGCAGGCCGGATCGAGCCTGACATTCGCGGTCGGATAACCGAGATCGCGGCCGCGCTTCTCGCCGTGAATGACTTCACCCGACACGAACCAGGGATAGCCGAGCAGTTCGGCGGCCTCCACCACGCGCCCGGCGGCGAGCGCGGCGCGGATCGTGCCGGAGGAGACCGGACGTCCCTCGTCCTCCAGCGGCGCGACGATCTCGACCGGAAAACCGCGGCGCGCGCCCTCCTCCTTCAGGAAGGCCGGCGAGCCGACGCGGTTCTTGCCGAAATGAAAATCGAAGCCGACCGCCGCGCCGCCGACCGCGAAGCGCTCGACCAGAATCTTCGCCACGAAATCCTCGGCCGGCAGACCGGCGAGCGCGGCGTTGAAGGTGAGCACGATCGCGCCGTCGGCGCCGGTCGCCGCCAGCAGCCGCAGCTTCTGCGTCTCCTCGCTGAGACGGAACAGCGGCTCCTGCGGACGGAAGAAGACGCGCGGATGCGGCTCCAGCGTCAGCACCGCGGTCGGGCGGCCGAGCTCCCGCGCCTTGTTCATCGCCGCGCCGATCACCGCGCGATGGCCGCGATGCACGCCGTCGAAATTGCCGATCGCCACCACGGCGCCGCGCAGCGCCGCGACGTTCTGCTCGTCGCGCGCAATGGCGAAGGGTTTGCGGGGGCTGGACTCGGGCATGCGGCGGCTGGTGTCGGGTTCGCGCACCGTGTCGGCCGGTGCAGGCGTCAAGTCAAGCGGCAAGCCTCACGCCGGCTGCACGGGCCGGCCCGGCACCGACACGATGGCCTCGCCGTCCAGAACGGTCTTGCCGTCGACCGAGGCCTCGCAATGCAGCCGCACCTTGCGGCCCTCGGGCACCAGCTCGACCACCTCCACGGTGACGATCACCACATCGCCGATCTTCACCGGTCCGAGGAAATTCAGGGTCTGCGAGCGGTAGACCGCCCCCGGCCCCGGCAGCCGCGTGCCCAGCACCGCCGAAATCAGGCTCGCGGTATAAAGGCCGTGCGCGATGCGCTGCCCGAACCGGGTGCCGGCGGCGTAGTCGTCGCAGAGATGGATCGGATTGTCGTCGCCCGACAGGGCCGCAAAACCGATCACGTCGTTATCCATGACCGTCTTCATCAGGGTCTCGCGCATGCCGGCGCGCAGATCCTCGAAATACAGGGCCCGCACCATGCGGGGGTCGACGGGGGGTCTGGAGGCGGCTGGCGGCATGGCTGTGGCTTACTCAAAGACGGGTGGCGTCACAATCGCTGCACTGCAAAAGACCCGCAATTCGCCTTTCGGATGCGCGATTCCGGGCGTTTTGCGGCGGTTTGGCCGGTTAACGGGCCGTTCAGCAGATTTTACTACCGTTGCGGGCAGTGGAATGGGTCCGGGACTTTTTGTTCCGGGCCCTTGGCATGGCCGAGCCGAACCCGGCCTTTCGCGACGCGGAGCCGAATTATGGCAGTCGATCTTTCGATGCCCGTTCTCGTGGTCGATGATTATCAAACCATGATCCGCATCATCCGCAATCTGCTGAAGCAGATCGGCTTCACGCAGATCGACGATGCCAGCGACGGCGCGCAGGCGCTGAAACGGCTGCGCGAGCGCCAGTATGGCCTGATCATCTCGGACTGGAACATGCAGCCGATGACCGGCTTCGAACTGCTCAAGGAAGTGCGCGCCCATCCGCAGATCGCGGCGACACCGTTCATCATGATCACGGCGGAATCGAAAACCGAGAATGTGGTCGCGGCGAAACAGGCGGGCGTCAACAATTACATCGTCAAGCCGTTCAACGCGCAGACGCTGAAAGCGAAGATCGACGCCGTTTTCCCGTGAGCGTCACCACGCCAGCCGGTGCGTGACCGCTTTCGGCTCCGCGCCGGTCTCGGCAAAAATCTTCCGCACCGCGTCTGCATCGGGAATATCGCGCCCGCCCAGTTCGCCGGAGTGGATGCCCGAGGTCACGAACAGGCAATCGATCCCCTGCTTGAGCGCGCCCCTGAAATCGGTGCGCACGGAATCGCCGATCGCCAGCACGCGCGGACGCGGCGTCGTCTGCTTGCGGACGCTCGCCGCCTTGGCCAGCGACATGTCGTAGATCGGCGCATAGGGCTTGCCGGCATAGAGCACCTCGCCGCCCATCGATTTGTACAGATCCGCGATCGCGCCGGCGCAATAGATCATGTCGGTGCCGCGCTCGACCACCACGTCGGGATTGCCGCACACCATGAACAGATTGCGCCGCCGCATGACCGCGAGCATGTCGCGGTAATCGTCCGGCGTCTCGGTCTCGTCGTTGAACAGTCCCGAACACACGACATAGTCGGCGGTCTCCGCATCCGCGAAGCGGATATCGAAGCCCGCGAAGATCGAATGATCGCGGTCCGGTCCGAGATGAAAGATGCTCTGGCCCGGCCGCTGCGCAATCACGCCGCGCGTGACGTCGCCGGACGTGGCCAAGCCGTCATAGACCTCGTGCGGGACTTGCAGGCGATCGAGCTGGCGGATGACAGATTCGCCCGGGCGCGGCGCATTGGTGATCAGGATCACCGTGCCGCCCGCCTGCCGGAACCGGACAAGCGCGTCGCAGGCCGGCGCGAACGCCGCGACGCCGTTATGGATCACGCCCCAGACGTCCGACAGCACGACATCGTACTGCGGGGCCAGCGTGGAAAAACGGTCGGTCAGCACGGTCACGGCGATGAATCCGGAGGGAGAGATGCGAACGGGTTTCCGTTTAGATCATCGGCCCGGAGCCGTCACCTATCCTGTCGCGCGCGCACCGAGAAGGCCCGGCACGACGTCACGGGGATCGGGGGCGGTGTCGCGCGCCACCACGTCGTTGCGGTCGCCGACGCCCTGCAACGCCTCCGCCCGCACCGGCCGCGGCGGGGAGAACAGGAAGCCCTGACCAAACCGCACGTCATAATCGAGCAGATCGACCACCACGGCTTCGGTCTCGATCCGCTCCGCGACCAGGCTGATGCCGTGGCGACCGAGCAGATCCGACAGATCGGCGGTGTGAATATCCGCCGTTTCCGGAGTCCGGTTGAGCAGCAGGGCGGCCGGCACCTTCACGAAGCGGATGCCGCGTTCGGAAAGGTCGCGCGGCCCGAATTCGAGATCCTTGACGTGATCCATCGAGAAGCGGAAGCCGAGCTCGCGCAGGCTGGCCAGGCTCTCGCTTTCCAGCGGCCCCATCGCGCGGAACGAGTCCTGGGTGAATTCCAGCGTCAGCGACGGCGTCAGCGCCCGGTTCGCCTCCATGAATTGCAGGAATTGCGGGAAGATGACGGGGTCGTTCAGCGTCGTGCCGGAAATGTTGCAGAACAGCCCGATCTCGCGGTTCTTCATCAGCAGCCGGCGCAGGACCTGCACGCAGCGGAACAGCAGCAGATTGTCGATCTTGGGCATCAGCCCGGCGCGTTCGGCAATGCCCAGGAAATCGCCGGGCAGCACCAGCGTGCCGTCCTCAGTGCGCAATCGCGTCATCGCCTCGTAATAGCGGACCTTGCGCTGGGGCAGCGTGAGGATCGGCTGCAGATACAGGTCGATGCGATTGGCATCGACCGCACTGCGGATAATCGCGACGATGTCCTCTTCGGTCTTGCCCTTGAAAATGCCGGTCGTGAGCGGCCTGGTGTCCGGCTTCGTGTCCGCCGCCGGCTCGGCTGCAGCGACAGCGGCCGGTGCGCTGGTGTCCGCCACCGGTCCGGACGGCGTCAGCGGCACGAGTTGCGGGGCCGCGGACACGGAGGCCGCGAAAGAACCGGGGCCGGTTGCGGCCAGCCTGGCCTCGTGCATGGCGACGGTTTCCGCCAATTGCCTGAGCAAGCCGCCGAGCTCACCGATTTCCACGGCCAGCGGATCGTTCATGCCGCGCACTTTCGGACCGCCGGACGGCTCGTTTTCAAGCGCGACGACACGGCGGCCCAGTTCGGCGACCTGTTTGGCCAGATCGGCGGTGCCGCGCGACAGATCGGCGATCTGTTCGCCGACATCGGTGCGGTCGCGCACCCGGGTGGACAGCGTGTTGTAGAGCGCCAGCGCGGTGAGCGCGGCCAGAGCGACGATGCCGGATTCGGCGACGGACAGCCCGAGCACCAGATAAACGAGCGCACCCAGCGAGGCGGCGATCAGGACCACGCAGACCGCGATGAAAATGGCAGTGATGCGTAACATCCGGACGTCCCTGGACGGCGCGCAAGGTGATTCGGCAAGCTGCCGCATACTGTCCAACACCTGACGCGATCAGGCAAGCAGATGCGGCGGCGGCGGTTCGAACGGGGACATATCGGACCGGCGTCAGGGCCGAGGCGGCACGATCACATAGCGCAGCCGAAGCATCTTCCGGCGGGCGTGAAACGGGATTTCGACCACCGATGCCTCGCTCTCGGCAAAGCCGAACATTTTTTCCCAGCGGCGCAACAGCCAGTCCACGCCGCGGCCGTCGGTCCAGACAATGAGAACGCCCTTGCGGCGGACGTCGTCCATGCTGATCCAGGGAGAGCGCTCGAGGAAGCCGTGCACGATGACGTGCGGCCGGTCCTTGGAATAGACTGAGATGTTGTTGACGGTGAATTCCTCGCCGGTCACATAGACCAAAGGCGCCTTGGTCTTTTCGTGCCAGATTCGGGTGAAATATTCCGCCGTCGCCTGGCCGGGAAACTGGACCGCCAGGGTGCGGTCGCGGAACACCGATTCGACCGCCGGCACAGCCGCATAGAGCACGGGCATGGCGACGAAGATCGCGGCGAGCCCGGCCGCAAAAGATTTTTGCCGGGCGATGTTGGTCACCGGCCCGAACCAGACCAGAGCGGCCAGCGGCAAGAACGACCAGAGCGGATAGCCCCAGAGCAGGACGGGGAGCCGTCCTGACAACATCGCGACCAGTGTGACGATGGCAAACGGACCGAAGGCGAGCATTGTCACATAGCGGCGATCGAAACCCGACTTTCCATCGGCGGGTTGAATCACCGCACGCGGCACATAGGCGAGCGCCAGCAGTCCAAGCGCCGGCAATACGAAGAAGATCTGTCCGCCGATCCAGCGCAAAGGATAGACGATGAAGTCGTGCCAATGCTCCGCCTTGCGTGCGCGCAGTTCGGCATAGACGAACGGACTCTCGCCGATATTGTCGAGCAGCCAGAGCAGATGCGGACCGATCGCCGCGCCGAAGGCCAGGGCCATGAGATAGGGGCCGGGTGTCCGCCAGCAGCGACGGGCAACGGGATCGAACAGCAGAAACAGGCCAAGGCTCAGCCCGAACACAACGGCGGAATATTTGGTCCAGAAGGCCAGCGCCACCACCGCGCCGGCGCCCATCCAGTAAAGGGCATGACCGCGCGTCAGCGCCCGATACAGCAGAAAGCCGGCCCAGGCCCAGATCGGCAACTGCATCTGGTCATGCGCGAACTTTACCGCCGAGTAGTTGTAATAATGGATGCCCTGCAGCGCGAAAACCGGGATCAGGGCCTGAACCGGTCCGACGATATCGCGTGCAAGGAAATACACGCCGAGCATGCAAACCACGGCCGCGAGCGGCCCGAGCGCGTAGACGGCATGAATATCCCCGACGGCGCGATAGATCAGGTCGGTAATCCACCAGGGCAGCGGAGGATGCTTCCAGTAGCCGATCTGCCATTCCTTGCCCAAAGCCAGCCCTTCCGCGAGGTCGAGCTGCAGGTTCGGGCTGAGCGCCATCGGCAGAAAGGTCCACAGGACCAGATGGGCTGCGAGCACGGCCGCAAGCGCCCGAAAAGGGTGCTGTTTTGCGTACCCGACCGCCGCCCCCAGGGCGTCCGCCGCTCTGGTTGCGGTCGCCGCCATAAACCCTCCCCGTTGAACGCACTTGGCTTATCGGCCAGAATTTGCGTTGGTGCGCGGGCTTAGTGCCCGGCAGGTCCGCTGCCGTCAATGGCTTGAGCGGCACGTATGGACGAGTGATGGCGAACCCGGTCCCGGATATTTCGGTCGTGCTGCCGGCCCATAACGAGGTCGGCAATATCGGACCTATCGCCGCCGCGCTGGCCGGCATTCTAAAGCCGTTCGGACGCTTCGAGATCGTGTTCGTGGACGACGGCTCGAGCGACGCCACGCTCGCCGCGATCCGCACCGCCGCCGCGGGCGATCCGGCGATCCGCTATCTGTCCTTCACCCGGAATTTCGGCCATCAGGCCGCCCTCCGGGCCGGCCTGCGCCATGCGCGCGGACACGCGGTCATCGTGATGGATTGCGATTTCGAGCATCCCCCGGAACTGATCCCGCAATTGCTCGCGGCCTGGCGCGACGGCGCCATGATCGTCGTCACCCGCCGCGACGACGGCGAAGCCGATTTGCCGGCAGTCAAGCGCGTGACCTCGCGGATGTACTACCGCTTTCTCGACGCCATCGGCGATGTTCGGATCGAGCCGGGCAGCGCGGACTACATGCTGCTCGACCGCACCGTGGTCGACACCGTCAACGGATTGCAGGATCAGGATGTCTTCCTGCGCGCGCTGGTGCGCTGGCTCGGTTTTCCGATGACCTCGATCGCGTTCTCGCGCGGGGCGCGCATTCACGGCGACAGCAAATACACACTCAAGCGCATGATCGATCTCGCCGTCACCGGCATCGCGGCGCACAGCGTGCGTCCGCTGCGGCTCGCCATCTGGCTGGCGCTGGGATTGGCGGCGCTCGGATTTCTGCTTCTGGTCTACACCGTGGCCAGCTATTTCTTCGTGCCCGGCACGATCACCGGCTGGACCTCGGTGATGGCCACCATCGCCATCCTCGGCGCCGCGCAATTGCTGGTGCTCGGCATCATCGGCGAATATGTCGGACGCATCCTGCGCGAGGCGCGCGGACGCCCGCCCTACATCATCGCCGAGACGGAGGCCGACCGCGAGCGCGGCACCGTCACGCCGCTCAAGCAGCCGGCGGAATGATCAACTCACCGACCTGATCACCCGGCCGACCTTATCGAAAATTTCCTCGATCTGTTGTTCGCTGACGATCAGCGGCGGCGACACCGCGACCGAATCCCCCACGATGCGGAACATGATGTTCTCGTCATGGAAGCCGCGCTCCATGGCTTCGAATCCGCGCTTGCCGACCGCATCGGGCTTGGAGGCAAGATCGATTCCGGCGGTAAGACCCACGCAGCGGATGTCGAGGACATTGGGAAGACCCTTGAGGCTCATCGCCGCGTCGCACCAGAACGGCTCGAGTTTCTTAGCGCGCGCGAACAGGTCTTCCTCGCGATAGAGATCGAGCGTGGCCAGCCCCGCGGCGACCGCGAGCGGATGCGCGGAATAGGTATAGCCGTGGAAGAATTCCACGACATGCTCGGGGCCGTTCATGAAGGCGTCGTGGATACCCTTGCGCACCAGCACGCCGCCCATCGGAGCGGAACCCGACGTGACGCCCTTGGCAAAGGTGATCATGTCCGGCACCACGCCATAGCGTTCGGCCGCGAAGGCATGGCCGAGACGGCCGAAGCCGGTGATGACTTCGTCGAAGATCAGCAGGATGCCGTATTTGTCGCAGATCGCGCGCAGCCGCTGCAGATAGCCTTTCGGCGCCGGCAGCACCGCCGTGGAGCCCGCCATCGGCTCGACGATGACGGCGGCGATCGTGGTGTCGCTGTGCAGCGCGACGATGCGTTCGAGTTCGTCGGCGAGATGCGCGCCCCAGTCCGGCTCGCCTTTGGAAAAGGCCTGCTGTTCGCGGTTATAGGTGTGCGGCAGATGGTCGACCCCGGCCAGCAGCGATCCGAACGCCTTGCGGTTGTTCGCCAACCCGCCGACCGACATGCCGCCGAAGCCGACGCCGTGATAGCCGCGTTCGCGGCCGATGAAGCGCACGCGTTGCGCCTGCCCGCGCACATTCCAGTAGGCGAGCGCGATCTTCAGCGCGGTGTCGACCGCCTCCGATCCGGAATTGCAGAAGAACACGTGGTCGAGATCGCCGGGCGCGAGCGCCGCCACGCGGCTCGCCAGTTCGAAGGCGCGCGGATGGCCGAACTGGAAGGTCGGCGCGAAATCGAGTTCGGCGGCCTGGCGCTGGATCGCTTCCACAATCGGCGCGCGGTTATGGCCAGCATTGGTGCACCACAGGCCCGCCGCGCCGTCCAGCACCGCCCGGCCCTCCGGGGTGTAGTAATGCATGTCCCTGGCGCGGGCCACGAGCCGCGGCCGCGCCTTGAACGCGCGATTGGCCGTGAACGGCATCCAGAAACTTGCAAGATCGTTCGGGACGACGGGGGCGGCGGCGGTCTTGGCGGACATGGCTCTCTCCTGCTGGCAAGCTCCGCAGAGACGGGAGCGGCCATGGCGACTGGATTATCCGCTTTCGCGGATAATGACAAAAACGGGGGCGGCTGCTACCACCGCGCCCAATCCTGACCCTGGAATTCAGACATTCAATGGCGAAGCCCCAGAAGCTGAGAGCGCGGCTGCCGCGCGGCCTGTCCGACCGCGGGCCGGCCGAGATCGCGGCCACCCGCCGCATGACCGACACCATCCGCGAGGTTTACGAACTCTACGGCTTCGAGCCGGTGGAGACGCCGGCGATCGAATATACCGACGCGCTCGGCAAGTTTTTGCCGGA
>LNFM01013050.1_pt1 | contig 10727 bp, 8 predicted proteins | sample 596031 | NCBI WGS metagenome assembly LNFM01 (sample SAMN04254537, study PRJNA301005) | activated carbon metagenome | isolation source: dual media filters at the Ann Arbor, Michigan drinking water treatment plant | place: USA: Ann Arbor | reverse complement strand
GCTGATTCGAAGCGACTATCTGTTCGGGTCCGTAGTTCTGGTTGTTTGCGTTGCCAACGCAGTGAAATCCCCCGAGCTGTAGCGCACGACCACTCGAGGGGGAAGCGTAGAAGCCCTCGTAACCGGATACTTCATCCGCCATCATCTTTCGCGGCACCGGCGGTTCGTACAGACAACACTCAAGGTTGCAGAACACGACATCGGCGTGCTCGAAGGTCTTCGAGACACTTCGGAACGGTACGGCCGGATCTTCGACGCCCATGAGATTGACGTCACCCGTCAACATTACAGTGGTTTTCATATCTGCCTCCTCCAGATTGTTCTCGGCCACGTGCAACGTAGCGCGCTCCAAGCGCACTAACATTCGCGGTCGAATTGCCTTCTACTTGTCAGTTCAGCTCGCCGTGCGCGGCCATGCAAACGATCACGATCATCCAGCTTCGAAAATAGCTCACTGGTCACATCCCCTTCAGCATGATTCATCCATCTGCATCACACAACAGCATTGCCGAATAGTCCATCAACGAGGCCAGCTGCAATCGATTTCTTGTGTGGTTGCATGCCGAAGCAGCGTGGCCACTCAAGCCTTTCCGTCCAATTCGTCGAAGACTTGCTGGGCGACCCTGAAGCTATCGAGCGCCGCAGGAATGCCGCAGTAGACGGCAGCTTGCATAAACACCTCACGGATATCTTCGCGGGTCACACCGATGTTCTCTGCTGCGCGGAGATAGATTTTCACCTCCTCGGTTCGCCCGGCGGCCGTCAGCATCCCAAGGTTGATCAATGCGCGCGTTCGATGATCCAACCCAGGCCGACTCCAGAGCGTCCCCCATACGTACTCTGCGATCAGCTCCTGAAAGGGCTGGTTGAACTCCGTGGTCTTGCTCGCCGCTTCATTGACGTACTTGTCGCCGAGTACCTTGCGACGCAGCAGTTGGCCCTTTTCGTACAGCTCACTCATCTTGCTCTCCAATCGTTATGGCGCCTCGGATAGGCGCTTAATCCACTGCCATTGAGCACCAATGCTCCATTCGGCGAGACCGGATGCGGTATTCCAGCGACCTCGCGCGGGCTTTGACCGCCGTAGCAATCAGTCCTCCAAGGCTTGGTCGAATACAGCAACGGTTCATGTCATCGAGCACATTGCTTGCACGCACGATCGCCAGACGACCTCAGTGGTACGCACACTTGACTGCGGCAGGACTCCACTAGCCGGACGCCCTGACCGATCCAAGCTCTGCCAGTATTCCCGCCCGCGGTTCATGCTCAATGCTCCAACAGGCGTTCATCAATTCCTCGCTCTGAGACCGGGAGAGCACTCCCTCGGTGAGCCCGTATGCCTTTGCTTCGATATCGCCATCCGACATCGGCCGAGCGGCGCTACCAATTGCGTGGTCCACGTGATGATGCAGTTCGGTACCACTTCGAAGCATCACCTGCAGATCGGCTTCATCCTCACGAATACCCGAATCGGGCAGGACTTGGATACGGCTACGCAGTTCGGCCACGTCGGCTCTGTTGACCATTTCTGGTTCGTACTCGCTGAGCGTCAAGCGTCTCGTGAGCAGCGACATGGCTGCTGAGTGAAATACGCTCAGCTTGGCCTCCCCCGGCGTCGCGGGTGACTTTCGTCCGCACAGTTCAAGCACCAATGGATGAACACGAAGCGTCACTTGCTGAATCTCCGCAGCATCCAGATCGTGTTTCTTGGCCAAGGTAATGCATCCATCGGCAGCAGGATGCACCACGATCCCGCATGGAAAGGGCTTGTACGTGTTTTGCATGATCTCGAACGTGACGCCCAGATCTCGCGTGAGCGCGCCTAGATCCGGGTTCTCGCCGAGTACATGAGCGAATCCGCGGGGTGCTTCGATGGCCTTCTCGGAGCTCGTGTAGTCATGCCGCGCAAGGAGCCCGGCGACGAGGCCTCCCTGTGCCGCGCGCCCCATGTGGAAAGACTTCGTCATACTGCCAAACATTTCGCGCAAACCGGCAGCTTGCGTGACAGCAAGGCCGAGCGCCCAAACCGTATGCTTTTCGTCGAGCTGGAGCAGCCGTGCTACCGCTGCGGCCGCTCCGACGACGCCGGCAGTACCCGTGATGTGCCAGCCTCGCTCGTAATGCCATGGATAGACGACGAGGCCCAAGCGACACGCGACCTCCATGCCCAAAGAGAATGCATGCAGAAACTCGGACCCGGGAACCGTCATGCGCTCCGCCAAGGGCAGAATAGCGGGTCCGATCACACCTCCGGGGTGGATCACGGTCTTCAGGTGGGTATCGGTAAATCCGAGGGCGTCCGCACTGATGCCATTGATCAGCGCGGCAAGAAGTGCGTCCACTCGCTCCGCCCGCCCTAGGAGCGCACACTCACGCTTACCCGAGAACTCGTCCAAGGCACTCAATGCACTCAGTACGGAGGGATGCCTGCTTCCACCGACGGAACAGGCTAGCCAGTGGAGCAGCGCCCTCTTGGACTCGTGACGCACCGAACTGGGCAAATCCTCCGGCCTGGAGTTGACGATGAATTGGGCTAGGGCCCGCGTTGGGGATTGTTCCACGTTCGTGCTCACAGTTGGATCGCGTCGATATTCTTCGGGTCTGCCTTCAACTCGCCGGCGTCAATCCTCCTGACCAACGCGGTAAGCGCCGCATGAGTCGGCGCCGGCACACCGACTTCCTGGCCCTTCTCCGCCACCAAGCCATTGGTGAAGTCGATCTCGGAGCGTCGGCCGCGCGCGACATCCCTACCGACAGACGATTGAGATGGTTCCAATAAAGTACCCATCCAGTCGGTAAGGCCATCTTGAACGCGCTTCAACGCGCTCGCATCGCCGCGATCAGCGTTCGTCCATTCATCGGGTTTGATGCCGAGCACGCTTCCCAATTCATAACCTTGTGCTCGGCCGACCGCGATCGCTTCGGCCGCCAACTTAAGGCCAATGCGATGGGCTTTGCCTCGTTCAATGTAAACGACTCGATTGTCGAGACCGGTCGCCCCCAGAAGGCCGTGCGTGATCGTGTTCGCAGTCAACTTCGTCCAACGCTCTCCCCACAGATTCTGTGTGACGTTCGCAGCGTCGACCTGGGATAGCATCTGAGCAAGTTCGGTCGCGCGCGGCGTCACTCGTCCGTGGACCTCGCCTACCCGAAAAACCGCGTGCTCCTTGCCCCCGGTTCCTCCGGGTTGCTGGTATCGCCTGATCCGGCCGGGTTCATAGCAGTTGACGCTGATCGTACTCACAATACATCCGACCGCCTTGCCCCACCCAACGACGCTCGCAATACGGTCTTCGTTGATCCCGTTCTGCATGGACACGATGTAGCCCTGCGGGGAGAGATACTGTTGCATCATCTCTGCAGCCCACTCGGTGTCGTATGACTTCGTACAAACGACCACGATATCGGCCGGCTTCTTCACGAAGCCCTGAACCTCGTACAGATGCATCGCCCTCACCCGCACGACATGCTCCCCCTGCGACCCGGACAAGTGCATGCCGTCTCGGTTCACCGCCGCAACATGCTCGGGCCACGGGTCGACGAGCACGACGTCCTCACCAGCTCGAGCGAGATGCGCACCGACATACCCACCCACGGCGCCCGCACCAAAAAAGACTATGTGCTTTCCCATAACGATTCCTGTATTCCATTGCGGTAGAGATGCAGATTCATCGTACGAACACCCGGCCTTCGCGGATCAACCGAACGGGCCATGCACCGACCGGATCGACGGCACCGCCTGAATCGGCCGTACCACTGTCGCGGCCAGGGTGCGCCGAATAGTGCACCCTGACGGTGACGAGAGCTCTTCATGGGGATCGCTCGATCAGCAGTGCGTCAAGGTTCTCAAGGCCTTGGGTGATCTCCCCGCGCTCGACGCTCCTTACGAGGTCTGCGAGCGCTGCTTGCGTCGGCGCCGGGCGGCCGATGGACGCTCCCTTCTTCGCGACATAGCCGCAGGTCCAGTCGATCTCGGTGCGCCGGCCATGCTTCAGGTCGTGACCAACGGAGCCGAAATGCGGCTCTTTCGATCGCTCCATCCACTTCAGCCAGCCCTCCTCGATCGCCTTGACTGCAACAGGTCTCCCCCGCGAAGCATCCTCCCAAAGGGCTGGGGACATTCGTAGAATGGGTTCGAGGTCGTGGCCGAGCGCCTGAGCAACTCGAATGGCTTCGCCCGCACAGCGAATGGCGAGTTCTCGCGTCTGCGGATTGTTCATGAGTGCGTGATCGCTGATCCCGGCCGCTCCCAGTATGCCGTGATGCATCGAATTGGTGACAAGCTTCGCCCAGCGTTCGCCCCACAAGTTCGTCGTCACCTTTGCGCTGTCTACGGACGCTAGGATACCCGCGATGGCCGCGGCCCTAGGCGTGATTCGGCCGTGGAGTTCGCCGACCCGGAAAACGGTGTAATTCTCGCCACCTGGCGTACGTGCCCGGTGGATGCATCCGGGTTTCAACAACATGACGCTGATCGTGCTCGCGATACAGCCCAGGGTGCGCTCATCGCCCACAATTCGAGCGATTTCGCCTTCATTGATACTGTTCTGCAAGGAAACGACGCACCCGCCTTCACTCAGGTAGGGTCGAATCATTCTTGCCATCCACGCACTGTCGTACGACTTGGTACAGATGAATGCCAGGTCGACGCGATCACGCACGAACTGCTGAACCTCGTGAATGTGGAGGGCACGCGCTTTGATGGAGCGCCCGCCCGTCGGGTCTGACAGATGGATGCCGTTCGCATTGATGTAATTGACGTGATCCGCCCAGGTATCGACAAGATCGACATGGTAACCGGCGTGCGCAAGCTGTCCGCCAACGTAACCACCGACAGCCCCGGCACCGAGAACGGCGATATGCGGATTGCTGAGCTTCAACATGATGTCAACTACCTCGCAATCAGCGGGAGAATATGCTCGCGCGAAGGCGAAGCTTCGCCTCGCTCGATACGGCGCACGATGGATGTCAGCGCATCGTGGACTGGCGTAGGGACGCTCTTTGCCTGGCCCTCACTGGCGATCAGTCCGTTGATATAGTCTATTTCTGAGCGCCGGCCAGAAAGAACGTCTCTTCCAAGCGACCCATGTCCGCGCCGGCCGTCGGTGGTCTGTCTATCAAGATAGGATAACAACGCCCCGTCGATCGTCTTTCTGTCGACCGCGCTCCCGTCAGCTGCCGCGAGCCACGTCTCGGAAGGAGTCGACACGACCGGCTCGACGTCATAGCCATGCGCTTGTGCGACTCGGATACCCTCGGCCGCAGCCCGCACTAGAATGCCTCGAAGTTCTGGATCGGCCAAGACCTCCTCATTGACGAGTCCCGTCGCTCCCAGTAGACCCATTTGCATTGCATTGGTCACGAGCTTCGACCAGCGTTCACCCCATAAATTGGTGGTCACCGCCGCGGTATCGACTCGGCCCAATAGCGCAGCCAGTTCACGGATGCGAGGCGTAATGCGTCCATGCAATTCGCCCAAGCCGAATACAGCGTGCTTGGAACCGCCGGGCGTACGGAATCGACTGAGATGCCCAGGGCCGAGCGTGCTTACACCGATCGTATTGAGCACGCATCCCACGGTGCGCCCGGGACCAACGGCGCAGGATATATGCGGTTCGTTGATGGAGTTCTGCATCGACACCACATAACCGTCGGGCGCGAGATAGTCACGAATCAATCGTGCGGCCCAACGAGTGTCGAACGACTTCGTCGCGATGATGGCAATGTCCACCGGCGAGCGCGTCAAGCTCTGTACATCGCTCACGTGGAGTGCACGGACCATTATTGAGTGATCCCCTTGTGTGCCGGTAAGGCGTACACCATGGGCCCGTATTGCCTCGATGTGCTCGACCCAAGGGTCGATGAACGTGACGTTCACGCCGCTTCGCGCGAGGTGGCCTGCTGTGTACCCGCCAACCGCGCCGCATCCAACGAATGCGATGTGGGGTGTCTTGTCTTCGCTCAAGCGCTTTCCTCCTCCAACTCGGGACCGACCTAGCAAGAACGCCGCAGCTTCGGTTCCCTAGGTATGTTTTGCCTCGAGGCACCGTTCATGGCCTCACCTCGTCCTTGCGGAAAGGAACGAATATCCTCGTGACGTCGTCCACCTGATCCGCGCGTCGCACGATTTCGATGAGGGCTCTGGCCTGCTCGAGTCCGCCATAAGGCTCGAACAATGAGATCACCTTGTGGTCGATCTCTTCCGGAGTCATGGGATATTGCTCATGGCCCTTGGGATGCTTCACTTCTCCTTGCACTTGCGCCCCATCAGCCAAGCTCACCGTGATCCGACAAGGCGAGTAATCCGGAAACATCGCGCTCATCTTCTCATCCTCGTGCACCTTCGTGCACGCCATGAGGGAGAGGACTTGCGGATGACGCAATGCGTCAAGGCGAAATGATTCCTCGTTGATCTCGCCGTCAAGAAAGGCACGTGCGACGACATAGGGAAGACTATGATCGGCGGTCTCGGCGGTTGCTGGTGCCCAGCGCGACGAGGAACCCGCCATGAGATCGACCGCGGTACGATGAGTGTCGATTCGAATTGCCTTGATCCGCTCTATTTGTACCCGGTCACGAATGCTTAACGCGGCCCAGACGGCTGACTGCCCGTGGTAACAGATCGGGAAGCACTTAATGTGGGTACGCGTTATCCGCTGAGGGGGCTGGCTCGCGAGAAGTCGCCATTCGAACCGACCGACCGCATCCCACAAGCCATACTTCCCCTCGATGGGCGCCTCCGGACCGGTGAACCCCGCTTGCGCCAGAAGTGCTGCGAACACACCGTTGCGGGCGCCATTGGCACCAGCGCTTCCCTTCCAGCTCGATAGCTCACCATGGCGAGTCTGGTACATCGCCATGTTGGGCACGAGCGCAAGTGACACCGCGTGGCCCAACTGTTCCCGCCCAAGCCCCAACAGGTAGCCGGATGCAAGCGCCGTTGCCACGACGCCATACACGGGCTGGTCCCAGCCCTTGGAGTTGAAGTCGAAGGCATCGCATCCGCTGCAGTACACCTCGTATGCGATCGCAATCGCGGTAAGGAGAGAACGACCGTCGCACGCGCCAACTTCCGCCGCCGCCAGAACGCCGGCGATGGTGTCGCTTGGGTGTCCCCCGCTCTTGGTTCGGTACATGTCGGAGAGGTCGAGCACGCGCAGCATCGTGCCGTTGGCGAATGCAGCCATCTCGGGGGCTACCTTGAGCGGTGACCCCAGCAAGCTTGCCCCCTCCTGCGTCGGGTAGCGCCCAGCCAGACGGCATGCAGCGACCGAGATTGGGTGGTGAAAGCCCGCTGCCACGCAAGCCAACGAATCGAGCAACCGGGTCTTCGAAGCCTCGATAGATGCCTCGGGAAGCGCATCGAAACGCGCCTCGAGGACATAGTCGACCAGACTCGCTGTTGTCGAATCCATATCAACCCAGCGTTAGCAAATCGAACACGGCACCGACCTCCCGCTCCTGCTCGACACGCCAGAGGACGTCCAACGCAGGCGCGATGCGATGCGCTGGGAGAAACCTTCCAGCGAGGGCGTTGAACTTGCTCTCCACTTCCGCGTCGGACATTGGGTTTTTGACATGGCCGCGCGGATACTCCACTTGAGCCACTTTAACTTCCCCACTTCGCAACCTCACTTCCAGACGGCAGGGAATCGATCCGGAAAAGCGGCGCGTAAACTCAGGGTCTTCCTTCACCGCCACCTTATCGGCCAAAGCATGGACTTGCGGGTCCCTTATGCGGGTGTCCGAAAACACAGCATCGCTGAACGCACCATCGAGCAGCACCGCAGCGAGAATGAATGGCAAGCTGTGGTCGGCGCTCTCTCGTGTGGTTGGATGCCATTTCTCCGGTTCACTTCCGATTTCGCTCCACGCGAACCAGTAGGTGTGCACGATGATCGCTTCGATCTCATCGGACTTGATCTGGCGGCTGAGCTCTAGAGCTGCCGTAATCGGTGATTGCGAGTGGTACTCCGACAGAAAGAACTTCAAGTGCGACTGGGTCACCTTGAACTCGCCCTGGGACTCGGTAAGCGCGCCCAGGTCAAACTTCCCGATCAACTCCCGCAATCCGTGCGAGCCCTCGATGACGTTCGACGGACCCGTCATCCCTTCTGCAGCAAGCAGGGCCGCGAACACACCGTTGCGAGCGGCATTGCCAGCGGCGACGCCCTTCCACATGGAGAGATCACCCCGACGCGTGGCATGCAGCGCAATGTTCGGCGTGACAGCCAGGGCAATCGCTTGACCGAGCTTCTGCTCATCCAGCGCGAGTAGTTTGCCCGCGCCCACCGCAGTTGCGACCACTGTATAGAGCACGTGGTCCATGCCGTGATCGCGCATGCAAGCCCCCCGAAAGAAGGCGAAGTAGACTTCGTAGGCAAGCGCTATGGCGGTCAGCAAAGACTTGCCATCCGAACGCGTGACCTCCGCCATGGCCAGCATGGGGGCGATCACATCACTCGGATGCCCACCGCCTCCAGGCAGCGTGTCGTTGCCGTCGAGATAGCGCATCATGACGCCATTAGCGAAGGTGGCCAACTCGGGCAGCGTACGAAGTGGTGTACCGAGAATGCGTGCCCCGGCCTCGCACGTCGTGCGACTTGCGAGACTGCGTGCGATGCGGCACGGTTCATCCTCGTAAGCGCCCAGCCCGCAGCCCAGCGCATCGATCAGGCGACGCTTGGCTTCGTGCACAGCACTCGTGGTGAGCCCCGAGAACTGCAACTGCTGCGCGTAGCCGGCGATACGTTCTATGGTGCCATCCATCGCATCTTCCCTGTTCAGTGCCTGCTTTACTGGGGCTTGATCCCCGCTGCACGCGCGAGCTCGATGTTCTGGGCGACCTCGCGTTGAATCATTGCAGTGAACTGTTCCGGCGAGTTGGTTTGAGCTTCCAGGCCTTGCCTGAGAAGATCCGCCCTCATATCCGACGCATCCACCACCTTTCGGACACTCGTGTTTAGACGCGAGAGGATATCGGGTGGCAAATTGGCCGGTGCCATCATGCCGTACCAACCGGTCCTGTCGTAGCCCGTTATCCCCGCCTCGTGTAGTGTTGGCAGATCTGGCATCAGAACTGAGCGCTTCGCCGTACTTATCGCGATGGCTCGCAAGCGCCCAGCCGCAAGAAGTGGCTGCGCGGCGGTCACACTCGCGAAAATCATGTCGGACTCCCCCGAAGCGACTCCGATCACCCCTTGCGAGACCCCCTTGTACGGCACGTGGATTGTTTTCACGCGTGCGAGCGAGTTGAATAGCTCGGCCGCCAGATGGGCCGAACTGCCGATGCCGGAGGTGGCATAGTTGAGCGAACCCTGCTTAGCGCGTGCGATCGCCACCAACTCCTTGGCACTCTTGGCGGGCACCGACGGATGGATGGCCAGGACGAAGGGGCCACTGGCGATCAGTGAAACCGGCGAGAAGTCCTTCGGCAAGACGTAGCTCAATTTCGCACGCATGGCCGGCTGGATGCTGTCGGCGGCCGCCATGACGAGCAAGGTGTATCCGTCCGGGGCCGCTTTGGCGACCGCTTCTGTCGCGATGATGCCCCCGGATCCAGCGCGGTTTTCCACCACGAACGGCTGCCCTAGGCTCTCCGAGAGTTTCTGCGCAACCATCCTTGCTGCCGTATCGGTGCCTCCACCAGCAGCGAAGCCGACCAGGATACGCACTGGCTTTGCGGGATAGCTCTGGGCGTTTGCCGTTCCAGCCACCGCATAAGCGGCGACTGCGATCGATGCCAAGACGAGATGTGTGCGCATTCGCGGCCATCCTTGTTCGGTGGTGAATTTAATCGGAGTACATAGGCCCGAGCGCGCCTTCATCAAGCCTTGTCACTGGCCGGATATGACGGGTGGCGGACTCTTCAATCTACCCCCGCACGGCCGGCGCGCGCGGTAACGTTCAGGCGTGCTCGCCCCATTCCTGTTGTGAGCGAGTAGCACAGAGCGCAAGAAACTCCTCCTCCAGACTTAGCACTACGTGTCCATCGTCGACTCCGCGAAGACTTCTTCCAGCTGGATGAGGCGCGGCGTAAGTCCCTGCTCGAGGGAGTACTGCGCGACTGTTTCAAGCGCCGCACGATTGGCCTTGATGCCGTGCTGCAGAAGGGGAACGTTCAAGCTGGCATACGCCTCCGGCGACAGCAGCCCCGCGGCCAAGTGATATTCCGCATGCTCGATGCGTTGCGCGTTGGCGATCTCGTTCGCGCGAACAAATGCCTTATAGAGATTCAAGACCACCCAAGGATGTCGATCAACCACAGCGCGCTTTACCGCCATGCCGTGATTGATCGGGAAAAGTCCACACTTCTTGTAATAGCGCGCGCCTTCCGCCACCGGGTCCCGAAACAGCGGCTCGATGTCAGGATGATTCCAAAGATCCGCAGTGCTGCGGTCGATCAGATTGCGATCAATGAAATACAGCAGCGTGGCATCGAGCTCACCCGAAAGCATCATCGTGCCTATGTTCTTCTCTGGTGGTATGCGATGAACAGTGACACCTGGCGGGGATCGGAATCCTGTCGCCCCCCCGTGGCTTTGCGCTGGCGAGCGCTCCATCCAGAACTCCATCTCGCGAGGCGCGACCCCCCATTCGTGCTCCAGTATCCCACGCGACCAAACCGCCGCGGTCTGCTGGTACTCGGGTACGCCGACTCGCTTTCCGCGCATGTCAGCGGGGCTTACGATACCGGCCGCCTTTCGCACCAGGATCCAGAAGGTCGC
>LNFM01013048.1_pt1 | contig 10728 bp, 9 predicted proteins | sample 596031 | NCBI WGS metagenome assembly LNFM01 (sample SAMN04254537, study PRJNA301005) | activated carbon metagenome | isolation source: dual media filters at the Ann Arbor, Michigan drinking water treatment plant | place: USA: Ann Arbor | reverse complement strand
CGCGCAGGAGGGGCAGACGATCAGCATGGGTTGGTGCCTCGGGACGGTTGTCCCTCCCCTCCACCTTTGCCCAACAGGGTTAATTGGCGGTTAAGTCCCCGCCCGTGGCATGATCGCGCGGCCGAATCGCCGGCGCCCAGAGGAAAGGCGACGCCTTGGTCCGTTTCGAGAATGTCGGCCTGCGCTACGGGCTGGGACCCGAGGTGCTGAAGGATCTCTCCTTCGGCATCGAGCCGCATTCCTTCCAGTTCCTCACCGGGCCCTCGGGCGCCGGCAAGACCAGCCTCCTGAAGCTGCTGTTCCTATCGCTGCGGGCGACGCGCGGCATCGTCACCGTCTTCGACCACGACACCTCGCGCCTGTCGAAGGACGAGCTCTCGGTCCTGCGCCGCCGCATCGGCATCGTCTTCCAGGACTTCCGCCTGCTCGACCACCTGACCACCTACGAGAACGTCGCCCTGCCGCTGCGCGTCCTCGGCAAGGAGGAGGCGAGCTACCGTTCCGAGGTGATCGACCTGCTCGAATGGGTCGGCCTCGGCGAGCGCATCGACGCCTATCCGCCGATCCTCTCCGGCGGCGAGAAGCAGCGCGCGGCCATCGCCCGCGCCGTCATCGTGCGCCCGGAGATGCTGCTCGCCGACGAGCCCACCGGCAATGTCGATCCGCCGCTCGCCAAGCGCCTGCTGCGCCTCTTCGTCGAGCTGAACCGCACCGGCACCGCCGTGCTCATCGCCACCCACGACCTCTCCCTGCTCGACCAGGTGGAGGCGCGCCAGCTCGTCATCCGCGAGGGCAGCCTGACCGTCACCGATCCCCATCATGCGGAGGCGGGCGGGTGGTGAGCGGAACCCGCCGCAGCGCCGCCCTGCGCCACTGGCTGGCGACCCGCGAGCGCGACGGGCTCGCCGGCCCGTCGCCGGCCGGAACGCGGCCGCGCGGCGCATCCCTCGTCCCGCCCTCCTCCATCGCCGGGCGAGCTCTGGCGGTGATCATCGCCATCATGACCTTCCTCGGCTCGCTGACGGTCGGCAGCGTCGACCTCGTCCGCACCGCCGCCGCCGACTGGACCTCCTCCATCGTGCGCGAGGCGACCATCCAGGTGCGCCCGGTGCCGGGCCGGGACCTTGCCGCCGACGTCACCCGCGCCACCGAGATCGCCGTGCGCTTTCCCGGCGTCGCCGACGTCTCGCCCTACACGGCGGAGGAGACGCGCCGCATGCTCGAGCCCTGGCTCGGCACCGGCCTCGGCGCCGAGGACCTGCCGATCCCGCGCCTCATCGTCGTCAAGCTCGCCGACGACCGCCGCACCGACATGGAGGCCTTCCGCCGGGCGCTGACCGCCGAGGTGCCGTCCGCCAGCCTCGACGACCATCGCCAGTGGTTCGACCGCCTGAGGGCCATGGCCCGCGCGGTCATCGTCGTCGGGCTGGTGATCGTCGCGCTCATGGTGGCCGCCACCGGCCTTTCCGTCGTCTTCGCCACCCGCGCCGCGGTCGAGACCAACCGCCCGGTGGTCGAGGTGCTGCACTTCGTCGGCGCCCGCGACGCCTTCATCGCGGCCGAGTTCCAGCGCCATTTCCTCTGGCTGGCGCTGAAGGGGAGCCTCGCCGGCGGGCTCGCCGCGCTGGGTGCCATCATGCTGTCGGGGCTCGTCGCCGGGCGCTGGCGGGCGACCGCCGGCGGCGACCAGATCGAGGCCCTGTTCGGGTCCTTCGCGCTGGGCATCACGGGCTATGCCGCCATCGCCGGGCTGGTCGTGCTGGTCACGGCGGTGGCCGCCCTCACCTGCCGTTTCACGGTGATGCGCACGCTCGGGGCGATCGATTAGGCTGCGGGGGGCCCTGCACGACCCCAGTGCGTCCTTCGAGACTCGCGCCGGACGCTGCGTGGCCGCCATGCAGCTCTCCCCCGCACCTCATCCTGAGGTGCGAGCGCAGCGAGCCTCGAAGGACGCACTTGGCCGATGCAGGCCCCCGTGACCGTGAACCCGCCCGTCACTCCAGCAGGCGCTGGTAGTTGATGCGGAACAGCCGCTGGTCCGGCCGGGTGCGCGGATCGAGATTGTGCAGGGCGACCGACGTCTCGTAGCCCTGGGCGTCGTAGACCGTCCACTGGCGCAGCGTCATGTCGGCGGCGTTGAACAGCACCATCAGCCGGTTGGTGCCGCCGAGGGCCTGGCGCTCCTCCAGCATGACGATGACGTATTCCGGGTCGCGGGTGACCGAGGTGACGTTGGCGTCGCGCAGGATGTCGACCCGGTCGGAGAGCAGGAAGCGCAGCGGCGTCTGCGACAGGGGGTAGATGTCCTGGGTGTTGAGCCGCCGGTCGCGCACGGCCACCGACTGCCCGTCGGCGATCACCTCCACCGGGCTCGGCGGATTGTACTGGAAGCGGATCTTGCCGGGCTTGTCGAGATAGAGGCGGCCTGTGGTGCGGCGGCCGTCAGGGCCGATCTGCACGAAGTCGCCCTGCATGTAGCGGATGCTGTTGAAGTAGGCGTTGACCTGCTGGGCGATGTCGCGGGAATCGGCGTCGACGCCGCGGGCGGCGCGGGGTGCTGCCCGGCGCACGGGCGAGGACAGCGGCGCGCCGGCAGCGGGGGCCGCTCCCGCCTGGGCGGGGGGCGCCGCGGGCGCTGCAGGCGCCGAGGGCGCGCCGCGGGGCGGAGCCGCCCCGCCGGGCGGGCCGAGCTGGAGCGGGGCACCCTGGGCGAGGATGAAGGGCCGGTCGCTGGCGGCGGCCGGCAGGGTGGCTGCGGCGAGCCCGGCCAGGGCCGCGATGGCACAGCCCAGCGCCGCGCGCCGCGCCGCGGAACCCTTCGGCGGGAGCCGGATCGCGCGGGTCTCAGGCGTCATCGTCGGTCCTCGGCGCAGCTCGGTCATCAGGGTCATGGCGAAGGGGAGATAGGCAGCCGTTGGGGCGATTTCGAGGCGGCAGCCCCTCAGTCCGCCCCTTCCGGCACCAGGATTTCGCGCTTTCCGGCGTGGTTGGCGGGGCCGACCAGGCCCTCGCGCTCCATCCGCTCGATCAGCGATGCGGCGCGGTTGTAGCCGATCTGCAGGCGGCGCTGGATATAGGAGGTGGAGGCCTTCTTGTCGCGCAGCACCACCTGCACCGCCTTGTCGTAGAGGTCGGCCGGCTCCTCGCCGAAGGCGCCCTTGTCGAAGACCGCGCCGTCGTCGCCGTCGCCGTCCGCGCCCTCCTCGTCGTCGGTGGTGACGGCGTCGAGATAGTCGGGCGAGCCCTGCATCTTCAGGTGGCCGACGATGCGCTCCACCTCCTCGTCGGAGACGAAGGGACCGTGGACGCGGCTGATGCGCCCGCCGCCGGCCATGTAGAGCATGTCGCCGCGGCCGAGGAGCTGTTCGGCCCCCTGCTCGCCGAGGATGGTGCGGCTGTCGATCTTCGACGTCACCTGGAAGGAGATGCGGGTGGGGAAGTTCGCCTTGATCGTGCCGGTGATGACGTCCACCGAGGGGCGCTGCGTGGCCATGATCAGGTGGATGCCGGCGGCGCGCGCCATCTGCGCGAGGCGCTGGATGGCGCCCTCGATCTCCTTGCCGGCCACCATCATCAGGTCGGCCATCTCGTCGACGATGACGACGATGTAGGGGATCGGTTCGAGGCCCATTTCCTCCTGCTCGTAGATCGCCTCGCCGGTCTCGCGGTCGAAGCCGGTCTGCACGGTGCGGGTCAGCACCTCACCCTTGGCCTTCGCCTGCGCCATGCGGGCGTTGAACCCGTCGATGTTGCGCACGCCGAGCTTCGACATCTTCTTGTAGCGTTCCTCCATCTCGCGGACCGCCCATTTCAGCGCCACCACGGCCTTCTTCGGGTCGGTGACGACGGGGGTCAGCAGATGGGGAATGCCGTCATAGATCGACAGCTCCAGCATCTTCGGGTCGACCATGATGAGCCGGCACTGGTCCGGCCGGAGCCGGTAGAGCAGCGACAGGATCATGGTGTTGATGGCCACCGACTTGCCCGAGCCGGTAGTGCCGGCCACCAGGAGGTGGGGCATCTTGGCGAGGTCGGCGATGACCGGGTCGCCGCCGATGGTCTTGCCGAGCGCGATCGGCAGCTTCTCCTTGGCGGTGATGAAGTCCTGGCTCGCCAGCATCTCGCGCAGCAGCACGTTCTCGCGCTTGGCGTTGGGCAGCTCGATGCCGATGGCGTTCCGCCCCGCCACGAGGGCGACGCGGGCCGAGATGGCGGACATGGAGCGGGCGATGTCGTCGGCGAGGCCGATGACGCGGTTGGAGCGCGTGCCGGGCGCCGGCTCGAGCTCGTAGAGCGTCACCACCGGGCCCGGGCGCACGTTGATGATCTCGCCGCGCACGCCGAAGTCGTCGAGAACGGAGGCGAGCGTCGTGGCGTTGTCCTGCAGAACCTCCATCGACATGGAGGCGTCGCGCTCGGAGGGCTTCGGCTCGGTCAGGAGGTCGAGCGGCGGCAGCTCGTAGCTGTCGTCGGCGCCGTCCGGCGGCGGCAGCGGCAGCTTCTGCTGGATGGCGGCCGGCCGCGGTGCGGGAGCCGGCGCATGGATGCGCGGGCCGGCGACGGACTTCGGTGCGAGCTCGGAGGGCAGCGGCGGCTCGTCCTCCTCCTCTTCCGGCTCGTGGGCCGGCGCGATTTGCGGCGCTTCCATCCGCTCCGGCTCCTCCATCGGGGGGCGGCCGGCGAGAGGGGCGTGATAGGTGCGCGGCTGGCGATCGGGCGCCGCCTCGATGACGGGCTCGCGGCGGACGCCAGAGGTCTTCTTGGCCGGCAGCACGTCGTCGTCGGGTTCGGTGAAGAAGGCCTTGGCACGGGCCGCGATGCCGGGGCCTGCCGGTGCTGCGGCCTCCGTCGGAGGCGCGCCTGCGGCGGCGCGGGCCGTCTGGGGGGCTTCCGCCACCATGCGGGCGAGGCGGGCGCGGGTCGACAGCATGCCGTGGGCGACAGCGCCCACCGCGCTCGACACCATGCCGCCGACGAAGCCGGGCTCGCGGTCCTCCTCGGCCGGGCGGCGGGCCTTCGGCGCGACGCGGTCGATCTCCTCCGACAGCGTCTCCGGCTCGGGCCTGAGGATGCGGCCGATGGCGGCGGCGAAGAGCAGGAGGCCGATGCTGCCGGCCACCGCCAGCGCCACGTAGCGCGCGATGCCGGTGAGGCGGCCGAACAGGGCGGAGAGGACGGTGAGGCCGCCGTCACCGATGACGCCGCCGATGCCCGTCGGCAGCGGCCATCCGGAGGGCGCGGGCAGCAGCGAGGCCGCCACCGCCAGCACCATGGCGGCACCGATGCCGAGCGGCACGCGCAGGCCTTCGCGGTCGAAGGGGCGGGCCCGCAGCATCAGCCAGCCCCAGATCGCCGACACCGCCAGCAGGACGACGGCGGCGAGGCCGAAGAGCTGCATGAGGAGATCGGCGAGGATGGCGCCAGGGCGGCCGATCCAGTTCTTCACGGGCGCGTTGGTGGCGTGGCTGAGCGAGGGGTCGCCGGCCGTCCAGGTGAGCATGGCGACGGCGGCGACGAGGACGGCGGCGAGAATGCCGAGGCCGGCGAGGCGGCGCAGCTGGCGCCGCATGGCGCCGCCGAGGCCGTCGGGAACCAGCGAAGGTCCGGTGTGCCGGCGCACCACTGCCATCGTCAATCATCCCATGCATGCGAGGGTCTCGCGGCGGGACGGCACGCTGCGCGCCCTCCCCGGCAGGCCCTCCGGTTCAGCGGGGACCTTACCGACGCAACGGTTGACGTGGGATTAACCATCGCCCGCCGCGGAGCCGTCCGCAGGCCGGCGGGGCGCAAGCTGCCGGGCGGGCAAAGAAAAACCCCGGCGCATCGCTGCGCCGGGGAGTGGGGCCTGAAGGAGGACAGGCGTCAGAGATTGTAGGCGCGCTCGCCGTGCTCGGCGAGGTCGAGACCCTCGCGCTCGCGGTCCGCCGTCACCCTCAGGCCGACGATCACGTCGACGATCTTGAAGATGATGAAGGAGCCGATGCCCGACCAGACGATGGTGAAGAGCACCGCCTTGAGCTGCGCCCAGACCTGGGTGCCGAACTCGTAGGCGCCGACGGCGAGCTCGCCGGGCTTCGATTCGTAGTCCGGGATGCCGGCACCGCCGAGAGCGGTGTTCACCAGGATGCCCGTGGCGATGGCGCCGATGATGCCGCCGACGCAGTGGATGCCGAAGACGTCCAGCGTGTCGTCGTAGCCGAAGGCGTTCTTCACCGTGGAGCAGAAGATGAAGCAGACGCCGCCCGCGACCAAGCCGAGGACGATGGCGCCCATCGGACCGGCGAAACCGGCGGCGGGCGTGACAGCAACGAGGCCGGCGATGGCACCCGAGACCGCGCCGAGCAGCGACGGCTTGCCCTTGGCGGCCCATTCGACGAACAGCCAGGACAGGGTCGCCGCGCCGGTGGCGACGTAGGTGTTGATCGCCGCCATGGCCGCGACGCCGTTGGCCTCGAGGTTGGAGCCGGCGTTGAAGCCGAACCAGCCGACCCAGAGCAGCGCGCCGCCGATCAGCGTCATCACCAGCGAGTGGGGAGGCATCAGCTCCTTGCCGTAGCCGATGCGCTTGCCGATGACGATGCAGCCGACGAGGCCGGCGATGCCCGCGTTGATGTGGACGACGGTGCCGCCGGCGAAGTCCAGCGCGCCCCAGGAGAAGAGGAGACCCGCGTCAGCCTTGACGGAGGCGAGCTTCGCCTCGGCTGCGGCCTTGGCGGCGGCATCCGTGCCGGCGGCCGCAACCGCCTTGACGGCGTCGGCGATGGCGTCGGGGCCGGCCCAGTACCAGACCATGTGGGCCATCGGGAAGTAGATGAAGGTGACCCAGAGGACCGTGAAGAGCAGCAGCGCCGAGAACTTCACGCGCTCGGCGAAGGCGCCGACGATGAGGGCCGGCGTGATGCAGGCGAAGGTCATCTGGAACAGGATGTAGGCATATTCCGGGATGACGACGCCGTTGGAGAAGGTCGCGGCGGTAGAGTTCGGATCCACGCCCATCAGGAAGGCCTTGGAGAAGCCGCCGACGAAGGCGTTGAGCCCGCCGCCCGAGGTGAAGGACAGCGAGTAGCCGTAGATCACGTAGATGATCGACACGACCGCGACGATCACGAAGACCTGGGTCAGCACCGACAGCATGTTCTTGGCGCGCACCAGGCCGCCGTAGAACAGCGCAAGGCCGGGGATGACCATGAGCAGCACGAGATAGGACGAGAAGAGAACGAAGGCGGTGTCGCCAGCGGTCGGCTTGGGCGGGGTGGGGGCCGGCGCCTGGGCGAGGGCGGGTTCGGCGAGGGCCGCGGCAAGGCCCGCCAGCGCCAGTGCGCCGAGGCCCCACCTGGAAAGGCTCGATCTCATCATGTGGACAATCTCCAGAGGCATGTCGTGTTCGGTGGGAAGGCGCGTCACAGCGCGTCGACGTCGGTTTCGCCGGTGCGGATCCGCACCGCGTGCTCGATCGACGTGACGAAGATCTTGCCGTCGCCGATCTGGCCGGTCTTGGCGGCGCCGGCGATGGCCGCGACCACCTTCTCGACATCCGTGCCGGGCACGGCCACCTCGATCTTCAGCTTCGGCAGGAAGCTCACGGCATATTCGGCACCGCGGTAGATCTCGGTATGCCCCTTCTGGCGTCCGTAACCCTTCACCTCGGTGACGGTCAGGCCGTGGACCCCGATGCCGGTCAGGGCATCGCGGACCTCCTCCAGTTTGAATGGCTTGATGATCGCCATCACGATCTTCATGTCGTCATCCCCGATTGGCTCCGTCAGGACGGAGGTCCTGCGGGAGCGTGTGTGTCTGCGAGCCGGCCGCCGATCCCGAAGGCCGAAGTCCGAACCGGGGTCAGGGAATCAAGTCGCGTGCCACACGCACGGCGGCGGGGATTTCCTCGCCATTCCAGGGACTTGACCAACGGGTGGCGGCTGCACGACGCAGCCGGATGCCCAGTTTGCCTTCATTTTAGGCAAGGGCCGGGGTTCGCCCGAGTTCGGCCGTCATTTGGGTCCGGGAATGCCTAGAAAATCGGCAGATCGCTCAGCCGCGCTTCTTGCGCAACAGGCCTTCCTGCGCCACCGAGGCCACCAGCACACCCTGTCGCGTGTAGATCGAGCCGCGGGTAAACCCACGCGAGCCCTGCCCCGACGGCGAATCGTGGGCGTAGAGCAGCCAGTCGTCGGCACGGAACGGCCGGTGGAACCACATGGCGTGGTCGAGGCTCGCCGCCTGCACCGACTGGTCGAAGAAGGAGCGGCCGTGCGGCACGTTGGCCGCGTCGAGCAGCGTCATGTCGGAGGCGTAGGCCAGCACGCAGCGATGGATGACCGGGTCGTCCGGCAGCGGCGCCGTGGTGCGGATCCAGACGTGGAACTTGCCCTCCGGCTGCCGCTCGCCGGTGTAGCGGCCAAACTCCACGGGGCGGATCTCGATCGGCCGCTCGCGGGCGAAATAGGCCTTCATCGCCTCGGGCATGTGGGCGTGGAAGAGCTGGCGCACGTCCGCCTCCGACTTCAGCTCCTCGGGCGGCGGCACGTCCGGCATGGCGAACTGGTGCTCCTCGCCCTCCTCCTCCACGTGGAAGGAGGCCGACAGCGAGAAGATCGCCGCCCCGTGCTGGATCGCCTTCACCCGCCGCGTCGAGAAGCTGCGCCCGTCGCGCACCCGCTCCACCTCGTAGATGATCGGCGCCTTCGGGTCGCCCGGCAGCACGAAATAGCCGTGCAGCGAATGCGGCCGGCGTTCCTCCACGGTGCGGCAGGCGGCAACCAGCGCCTGGCCGATGACCTGGCCGCCGAAGACGCGCTGCCAGCCGTCCTGCGGGCTCTTGCCGCGGAAGAGGTTCACCTCGAGGCGTTCGAGGTCGAGGATTCCGAGGAGATTGGCGACGGCGGACATGGGGGCTCGCGGAACGGACGGGGTCTGCCGCCAGAAATCACCCTCGCAGGCCCCGGGTCAACCGCCGTCAATGCGCCGCCGCGCTGCGCTTGGTGGCGAGCGAGGCGGCGATCACCAGCACCGTCACCACCGCGATCATCAGGGTGGAGATGGCGTTGATCTCCGGCGTCACGCCCAGCCGCACCTGGCTGTAGATGCGCATCGGCAGCGTCGTCGACCCCGGCCCGGTGGTGAAGGAGGCGATGACGAGGTCGTCCAGCGACAGCGTGAAGGCGAGGAGGAAGCCCGCCACCACGGCCGGCATGATGATCGGCAGGGTGATGCGTGTGAACACCTGCCAGGGCCGGGCGCCGAGATCGGCGGCCGCCTCCTCCAGCGACCGGTCGAAGGTGACGAGCCGCGACTGCACCACCACTGCGACGAAGCCGCAGGTGAAGGTCGCGTGCGCCACCGTCACGGTCCAGAAGCCGCGGTCGATGCCGAGCGAGACGAAGAGGAGCAGCAGCGACAGGCCGGTGATCACCTCCGGCATGACGATGGGGGCATAGACGAGGCCGGAGAACAGGGTTCGCCCGGCGAAGCGCGTGTAGCGGGTCAGCGCCAGCGCCGCGAGGGTCCCCACCACCGTGGCGAAGGCGGCCGAGGCGGCGGCGACCTTCACGGTCATCCAGGCGGCGTCCATCAGCTGGCGGTTCTGCCAGATGGAGGCGTACCAGCGCGTCGAGAAGCCGCCCCAGACGGTGACGAGCTGGCTGGCATTGAAGGAGAAGATCACCAGGATGACGATCGGCAGGTAGAGGAAGGCGAAGCCGAGGGTCAGGGCCGTGGCGTCGAGGAAGCGGGAGCGCGGAGACATCATCGCCCGGCCTCCAGCTGCCGCGCCTGCTGGCGCTGGTAGACCATGATCGGCCCGACGAGGATGACGAGCAGCAGCACCGCGACCGCCGAGGCCACCGGCCAGTCGCGGTTGGAGAAGAATTCCGTCCACAGCGTCTTGCCGATCATCAGCGTGTCAGAGCCGCCGAGGAGGTCCGGGATCACCACCTCGCCGGTGATCGGGATGAAGCAGAGGAAGCACCCCGCGACGATGCCCGGCAGCGACAACGGCACGGTGATTCGCCAGAACGCCTTCCACGGCGGGCAGCCGAGGTCGCCCGCGGCCTCCAGCAGCGTCCGGTCCATCCGCTCCAGCGTCGCGTAGAGCGGCAGCACCATGAAGGGCAGGTAGGAATAGACGACGCCGATGAGCACCGCCGTCTCGGTGTTGGCGATGGGGAGCGGCGCGCCGATCAGGCCGACGGCGAGGAGCAGCTCGTTGAGGAGCCCCTCGGGCTTGAGGATGCCGATCCAGGCGTAGACGCGGATGAGGAAGCTCGTCCAGAACGGCAGGATCACCGCCATGACGAGGATCGGCCGCCACCGTTCCGGCGCGCGCGCCATGGCATGGGCCATGGGATAGCCGATGACGAGGAGGATCGCCGTGCCGAGGCCGGCGATGCGCAGCGAGGACAGGAAGGCCTCGATGTAGAGCCGGTCGCCGAAGATGACGCCGTAATTGTCGAGGGAGAGCTCGCGCGCCTTGGCGAGCCAGCCCTCCGGGCCGTCCGCGAGCCCGAAGGTCGGCGTATAGGGCGGGATGGCGGTCGCCACCTGCGACAGCGACATCTTCGCCACGATGGCGAAGGGCACGAGGAAGAACACCGCCAGCCACAGATAGGGCACGAGGATGACGGTGCGGCGGGTGGCGCGCTCGCTCATCGGGGGCACCCTGAGCCGGTCTGAACACGCGCCGCCACCTCACCTCTCCCCGGCGGGGAGAGGTCGGCCGAAGGCCGGGTG
>LNFM01013047.1_pt1 | contig 10729 bp, 10 predicted proteins | sample 596031 | NCBI WGS metagenome assembly LNFM01 (sample SAMN04254537, study PRJNA301005) | activated carbon metagenome | isolation source: dual media filters at the Ann Arbor, Michigan drinking water treatment plant | place: USA: Ann Arbor | reverse complement strand
TCCCTCGACACGGCCACGGAGGAGAGGATCGCCGCCATCGTGCGCCGAGCCGCGGGGTGAGCGACAGGCGCGCGTTCGTGGAGGGTGGACGCCCACACGGCACGTGACCCGGGGGAGCGGCCGGGCGGGACGACGTCCACTTCACCGGGTTCGGGGGCGGTGAGCGGACCCACGGTGTCCTAGCGGGCGATGACGTCGTCGGCGAACTCGACCAGGCCGGCGGCCTGGCGCATCAGCGCGTTCAGCGTCTGGCCGCCGATGCTGTGGAGCCCATAGTGCGCGTTGTCCTTCTCGTCGAGGATGCGCCGCAGCTTCTGCGCCGCCGCGTCGCCGCCCGGGGTGATCTGGGAGAGGACGGTGATCGCGTCGCGGTGGTCCGCCGAGCGTGAGCGACGGCCGAGAGCGGCGCAGCAGGCGGCATCGGACGCGGCGATCCCCGCCAGGACGGCGAGTGCGGCTGCCGTCATGGCCGACTCGGCGATCTCCCGCTCGCTGTCGTGCACCAGGTCGGCGACCTCGAGCATCTTGCGGGCGTGGGCGAGTCGGGTCCGTGCGTCGGCCTCGCCGCAGGGTTGGCTGCGCTGCGCGCGCGGTGGGCTCACCGCGCGGACGAGCGCAGCAGCTCGCGGATCGGGGTCCCGGTGAGGTCGATGGCGTCGCCCTCGAGATCGCCCACGATGACCGGCCGCTCCTCGCGCAGGCGTTCGAGGTCGGCCTCCTCGAGCTCGTGGATGCTCAGATGGTTGCCGCTCAGGCGCTTGATGCGCTGCGAGAGCGCGTCGAGGTGTGCGGTCCACGCCTCCGCCGGGGTGCCTGTTGGGCGCACCACCAGGAGGTCGATGTCGCTGCCGGTGTCGCCGTCGCCGCGCGCAGCGGAGCCGAACAGCGAGGACGAGACGGGGGCGGGGGAGAGCCCGTTCACGCCCTCGCGCAGGGCGGTGATCAGGCGCGGGCGGATCGCGACGAGCGTCTCGATCGCAGGTGCCGCGAGGTGCTCCCGGTTCAGCGAGTACATGAGCGCCCGCCCTGCTTCGGTCACGTCGAGCACGCCGGCGTCGGCGAGGCGGCCGAGTGCACGCTGCGCGGTTCCGTGCGCGAGGCCTGCGAGACGCGTCACCTGACGGCCCGTCATCGGCGCGCGGGACCCCGCGAGGACACGGAGGATGTCCAGGTCGTGAGCGCCGGAGATGACGCGGTGGGGCCGGCCGATGTCCACCTGGCCAGTATGGCCGGATCATGGGCCATATGTCCAACATCCGGGCCATCGGAGCGAGGCGCAACGCGCTGACGGCGGGCCCGACCGCGACGCGTCCCGTGGAGGACGGTCTACGGACGGGCCCGCGCGCGCTACCGGCTCATCGCCGCCGATCGATGTGGCGCACGGTCAGCCGGACGGTCTTCTTCGTCGTCCAGCGGCCGTTCTGCGCGATCTGGACGCGGATCTGGACCGGCCCGGAACGGAGCAGGCGTCCGTTCCAGCGCCCGGCGATCCGGTCGCGGTTCAGACCCCGGTCACCGCGCAGGATGGTGGCCGCGGCCGGCCGGTAGCGTCCGTTCGCGCGGGTGCGCAGCACGAGGCGGACCTTGGCGGCGCGGTTGAGCGTGAACCGCAGACGGGCGGCGGGGTACCGGCAGCCGGCGCCGCGGCACCACACGATGGCCTTGCTCGTCACCGACATCCCCGTGATCCGCGGCGCGACCGGCGGAGCCGCGGGCGTCGGCGTCGGCAGCAGCGGCGTGGCGGGCGTGGGTGCCGGGGAGGTCGTCGTTGGTTCGGCGGCGACGGTGTAGGTCATCGCGGCGGTGGTGGTGAGGGTGTCGTCGCTGGTCGCGGTGACGGTGTAGGTGTGCGTCCCCACGGTCGAGGTGTCGAGCGTCCCGCCGGGGCTCGCGGCGCCGTTCGAATCGGTGCACGAGTTGATCCCGGGCGCGCCCGGGGGGTCGGCGCACGCGAAGCTGGTCGCCACCACCTGGTTCGGCCGGTAGGCCTGCCCGCCGGCCGGAGCGGTGATCGTCGCGGTCGGGACGCCACCGGCGTACATCGACAGCGTGTTGGCGTTGAGGTTGACGGTCGCGAATCGTCCGCCGTCGGGGCTGAACGCCACGAGCACCGGCCCGGGGTCGGTCGGGGTCGGGGTGTCCACCGCGGTCAGCGCACCCCCGGCCGCCACCGAGAACACGGACATGGTGTCGTCGCCGCCGTTGGTGCTCACCAGCAGCCTCCCGTCCGGACTGAACGCCACGAAGGTCGGGTGGCTGCCGCCCGCGGTCGGGGTCGTCGCGACGGGGGTCAACGCACCCCCGGTCGCGACCGAGAACATCGACAGCGTGTCGTCGTTGTAGTTGGTGGTCGCGAGCAGGCGCCCGTCCGGGCTGAACGCCACCGAGGTCGTGTTGGCGCCGGCCGGGGTCGTGCCGACCAGGGTCAGCAGACCCCCGGCCGATACCGAGAACACCGACACCGTTCCGGTGCCGCTGTTGGCGACGGCGAGCAGCAGTCCGTCCGGACTGAACGCCACCGACTGGGGGGCACCGTTGGTGGTCCCCGTATCGACCGGGGTCAGCAGACCCCCGGCGGACACCGAGAACACCGAGACCGTCCCGGTGGCCCAGTTGGCGGTCGCGAGCAGCCCGCCGTCCGGGCTGAACGCCACCGAGATCGGGTCGCTGTTGGTCCCGGTCGAGGCGGGGGTGCCGACCGCCGTCAATGCACCTCCGGAGGACACCGAGAACATCGAGACCGTGTCGTCGCCGTCGTTGGCCGTCGCGAGCAGCGCCCCGTCCGGGCTGAACGCCACCGACCACGGGTCGCCGCCGGTCACGGTCGGGAAGCCGATCGGGGACGGCACACCCCCGGACATCGAGAACATCGAGACCGTGTCGTCACCGTTGTTGACGGCCGCGAGCAGCGCGCCGTCCGGATGGAACGCGACCGAGCGCGGAAGGCTGCCGGTGCCGACGGTGCCGGTCTGCGAGAACGCCGGCGCCGCCGACGCCGCGGACGCGCCGGCGAGGAACACCGCGCCGAGCGCCAGCCCGGTCACCCACGCCCGGCACGACCCGCGGACGGGCGCTCGATCCCGCCGGAACCCCGGCGGCCCAGCACCATGGTCGGACATCACGTCCCTCTCCGTCGTCCCGCGCGCGGCACACTGCCGCAGTACGTCGTTACCGCCGGCCGCGACGGTGCGCGGTCGACTCAGACGAAGGACAAAGGGGTCAGCGCCCGGACACGAGACGTTGGCTCGATCAACAGCCGCCTGTCGGCCGCATCGGCCGCGACCCCGGATGACTTGAGCGCCGGGGCCGGACCCGACGACGGGCCTCGGCTCGAGGGGGCGGGGAGGCGCCGGTGGCGTGGCGCTGTCCCGGGGAAGCGCGCGGATCGTGCCAGGGGGTGCGGGGCTCTCGTCCCGATCGCTTGAGCGTCCCCTCGGGTCGCTTCTACCGCATCACTCGGGCGATGTACGTATGGCCGGGGGGGCTTACGCGGAGAGCTGCACGCCGTGCGCCGGTGAAGTGCGGCGCGTCCGTCCACGGACCGAGGGTGCGGCCGATCCACTGGCCGCGCAGGAATCGGCTGCGCGCGGCGGTGAGGGGCAGAGTGCGCGTGCCGGTCGAGGTGCCGCCTGCGCTCGCGAGGAAGGTCGCGGTGACCGAGATCCTCAGACGTCCCGCCTTCGCCAGCCGGTTGCGCACCGATGCGGGGAGGCGCAGCACGACACCTGCGACTCTGGCAGTCGCGGGCAGGACGACCGTCCTCGTGCCGATCCTCGCCGTGGCGCGGATGGTGAGCGTGCCCGCTCCCGGCGTGACGACGCGGAGGCGCGCGCGGCCGAGGTCGGTGCGCGACTGCGCGGCGGCGGCCGGCACTGCGGGGGCGGCGGGAGGAGGCGTCGCCGGTGGCGGGTTCGTCGTGGGGGTCGGCGGCGCCGGAGCCGCGAGGGGGGTGCCGGTGCCCGAGAGGGCGAGGGTCGCGGGTGAGGGGGCGTTGCCGGGGATCGTCAGACCGGCGGCCTTGGCCCCGCTCGACGTCGGCGCGAAGCTCACGGCCAGGGTGCAGGTGGCACCGACGTCGAGGGTCCGGCCCGAGCAGGTGTCGGCGGTGATGCGGAACTGGCCCGGGTCGGCGCCCACGAGCGTCGCGGAGCCCACCGTCAGTGGCCCGTCGCCCGTGCTGGTGAGGGTGAGCGTCCGGGCATCGGAGACCGAGTCGGGGATAGTCCCTCCGAAGGCGCCGTCGCCGGTCAGCGAGGAATCGGGGGTCCAGGAGGCGGCGGCAACGCCGAACGGCCCGTTGGCTCCGGTGACGAGGTTGTTGTCGGTGCCGGTGCCGTCGAGGTTGGCGCGCCCGATCGTGTTGATGCCGTAGTCGGCCCAGTACACGTGCGTGTCATCGGCGTCGAGGTAGAGCAGCAGGCCGGGCGGCGAGATCAGGGCGGTGTTGACGCCGGTGCCGTCGAGGTTCGCGCGGCCGATCGCGTTGGTGTCGTTGGTCCAGTAGACGTGGGTGGCGCTCACGGCCACGCCCTGCGGCGCCGAGCCCGTGGCGACGAAGCCCTGGTTGACGCCGGTTCCGTCGAGGTTCGCCCGGCCGATCCTGTCGGTGCCGGAGTTGACCCAGTAGACGTGGGTGTCGTCCACGGCGACCCCGCTCGGCCCGTCGCCCCCGGTGATGAAGTCCGCATCCACGTCCGATCCGTCGAGGCGGGCCCGGCCGATCGTGTGGTTGGAGTAGTTGGCCCAGTAGACGTGGGTGTCGTCCACGGCGACCCCGCTCGGGTCGTCGGCCCCGGTGATGAAGTCCGCGTCGGCGTCCGATCCGTCGACGCGGGCCCGGCCGATCGTCTGGGCACCGAAGTTGGCCCAGTAGACGTATCCGACGCGGGTTGCGACCGCCAGGCCGCTGGGAGAGCTGGCATCGGCGATCGGGGTTGTGCGGGCGCTGGTGCCGTCCAACTCGGCCTGACCGATCGTGTTGGTGCCGATGTTGGTCCAGTAGAGCGCCGACGCCGCGCTTGCGGCTTGGGCGCCCACCGCGAGGAGCAGGGCGGCCATCAGGGCCACGACCAGGGAGCGCACGGGGCGGGCACGGGGCATTCGCGACTCCGAGGGCTGGTGCGCTCCCACGGACGCGGGACCGAGATGGGGTGCATCGACAGTCCGGGAGACCGGATTGAGGCCGGGGGTCGGGGACATCGGTATCGACCGTGGGCGACCAGCCGCGAGCGGGTGTTCTGCCCACGCTCTGATGAGCAGGGCTGAGCGGTGGTTGAAATCGGCGCCCGCGCGCATCGCGGGTCGCGCCGTGAGCTCCCACGGATGTGAGGCGGGAACCCGGTAGGCAAGCGGGGTCCAAGGGAAGCCGACGCGCGGATTCGAACCGCGGACCCCTTCATTACGAGTGAAGTGCTCTACCAACTGAGCTACGTCGGCCCGGGGGCCCGTGAAGGCCCACGACCCCGAAGCCTAGCGAGCCGGGCACCCCGATCGGAAGGCCCGTCCCGAAGGTCCCTCCCGGGGCTTGACGCGGGTCGCCGAAGGGGCCATGGTCGAGGTGGAGATCGTGAGCGGCGCCGCTCCATCCAGTGCCCCGCTTGCACGGTCGAACCGCGGGAACGGGATGAGGACGGGATGCACAGGCGACAGCAGGTCGACCGCGCTCCATACGTCACCCTCAGGGGCAACACCCGGGGGATCCTGACGGTCGCGCTCCACAGCGCTTCGCGGTCGGACGGAGCACCTCGCCCGGACGACGTCCTGCCCGGATCGCGTCTCCCAGCGCGCGCCACGATGCGGCGCACCCCGATCGGACCACCACGACCACGTGGCCGGATGAACGGCGCCCGGACGGGCGGTTGGCCGCGGGGAGGTGACGGCCTCTGGACACGGCGATAGAGGGCGGTCCGTCGCTCTGAGCACCGCTCGGGGCGAGGGGCCGTCCGTCTCCACCAGATGAGGCGCCGCCGCCGGGGCTCCGGGAACGTGACGCTCCGGGGGTGACGTCGCACCACACGAAGAAGAGGGGCCGCAGGCGCACACCGTGCGCCGCGGCCCCTCGCTTCGTGGTGGATCAGGACATCAGGGTGCTCAGACGCCCTTCGTGTACGTGTGGGCCGCCACCGTCGCGGAACCGATGACGAGGCCCTCCGTGAACGGGGTGCCGCCATCGCCGAACGCGCCGTTCAACGCCGCCGCGGCGCCCGCGGTCAGCTTCAGCGTCACACCCGACAGCTTGATGTAGCGCTTGCCGGCGTCGACCTTCAGGTCCGTCAGGTCGAGGGAGAACAGGTCGGCGCGGTCGCCGCCGTTCTTCGCCGTCCCGACGAGGCCGGAGAGGCTCGGCGCGTCATCGATGTCGATGAAGTACCGGCTCAGGAACACCGTCGTCGCGCCCTTCGTGAACTTCAGGCCACCGGCGTGGCGGATCTGGCCGGCGAGGGTCGTCGAATCGACGACGCCGAACGTGATCGGGAAGCTGATCCCCTTCGAACCGGCGTACGCCTTGCCCGACGGCGCCACCGAGATGCCGAGCGACGTCAGGGCGCTCGCGGCGCCCGGGTCGAGGGCGACGGTCGTCGCGCCCTTGTAGAGCAGGACATCCGCCTGCGCCGCGGGGGCGGCGGGGGGAGCGGGCTTGCCCTTCGTCGCCATCGCGCCCGGCACGAGCATCAGGGCGGCGGCGGTGAGGGCGGCGGCGACCACGGCGACGAGCAGCCGGGGGCGACCGAGAGTGGACCTCATGGGAGGGACCTCCAGGAGAGTGGACGGGTCGCCTGCGACTACGAGACGACCCCACCCACCGGTTGAGCCACCGTCACCCCGGCCCCGCCCCGGCACCGCCCCGGCGCCGCCCGTCAGTAGCTGAGGCGCCCCGGACCGACGAGCCGCCCGTGGGCGCCGTGACGCGCCTCGTCGAGGCGCACCAGCAACGCCTCCGCGGCGAGCTCGACCCGCGGGTTCAGCTCCAGATCCGCCCGCGACACCTGGATCTCGGCGACGGCGCGCTCCAGGAACGGCAGCCGCTCCGGCACCCCCACCTCCCGCAACTCCTCCAGCCGCTCCGTGTGGCGCACCGCCCGGTCGGCCCCCACCGCCACCGCCAGCGCGTCCGCCGCGGTCGTCGCCGCCGCGTCCAGCACCTGCGTCCAGCCGTCCGTCACCATCCTCCGGCGCTCACGCTTCTCCTGGTCCTCCGCCCGCTTCACCGCCGTCCGCTCCCCGCGCTTGCCCTCGAGGCCCGCCGCCTCCGCCCGCAGCCGCACCAGCTCCTCCGACGGGTTCCCGTCGGCGGCGCCCTCCATCCGCGACTGGATCGCCTGCACCACCGCCGCCGGGGCCGACGCCCGGCCCGCCAGGGCCGTCAGTGCGAAGTCGACGCCGATGCGGTGCATCTCCGCCTCGAACGGGTCCATCTGCTCCAGCGAATGGCGCCAGCCGAGGGAGCGGAACGGCACCGGCAGGCACCGCGACCGGATCGTGTCGAGCAGATCCGACGGGTGGTCCGTCACCACGATGATGTGCGACCGCGGTGGCGGCTCCTCCAACGTCTTCAGCAACCGCGACTCCTGCTCGCGCAGGCGCTCGATGTCGAGGACCACCATCACCCGCCGCCGCATCACGCTCGGCCGGCCCGCGATCTGGGAGAGGCCCTCCTCCAGGTCGCGCAACAGGATCTGCTGGCCCGTCGCCTCGATCACCGTCAGGTCGAGCGCCCGCGCCGTGCGCTCATGCGCGCCCTCCGGGTCCATCAGCGCCCACGCCACCTCCCGCGCCGCCGCGCGCTTGCCCGTGCCGGGCGGCCCGAACAGCAGGAGCTGCTGGGGGGCGTCGTCGCGCGCCACCACCGCCCGCAGGATGCGCTGCGCCAGGGGCTGCCCCGGGATCGTGATCACGACAGCGCCCCCACCGCGTCGCGCACGCGGGCGTGCACCTCACCGGGGGTGCCGACGCCATCGACGAGCCGCACGCGCTCCGGGAAACGGCCGGCGAGCTCCCGGTACCCCTCCGCCACCCGCGCGTGGAACCCCTCGCCCTCCGCCTCGATGCGGTCCGGGGCGGGTTTGCGGCGCGCCGCCGCGAGGGGCGCCGGCACGTCGATCACCACCGCCAGGTCCGGCAGGCACCCGTCGACTGCGGACCGGTTGACCTCCCACACCGCGTCGATACCGAGCCCCCGGCCCGCCCCCTGGAACGCGAGGGACGAATCGACGAACCGGTCGCTCACCACCCACGACCCCGCCGCGAGCGCGGGACGCAGGACCACCCGCACGTGCTCCGCGCGCGACGCGGCGAACAGGTGCACCTCGGCGAGGAGCGTCATCGACAACGACGGCGCGGCCAGCACCACCTCGCGGATCAACTCGCCGACGGGTGTCCCGCCCGGCTCACGGGTGCGGACGACGGTGCGGCCCTCCGCCTCGAGCGCATCGGCGAGCAGGCCCGCCTGGGTGCTCTTGCCGCTGCCGTCGACACCCTCCAGCGCGATGAAGCGCCCGGTCACCAGGGGTGGACCTGCAGCGCGGTCGCGACGACGGCCGCCACGATCGCGACGCAGATCGCCCGTCCCGCCCACCTCACCCACGCCGGCGGGGTCAGCGCGACGCGGTGCACGTCGGCCTCCTCCGCGAGCCGCGCGTACACGCCGGGGCGGCGGGGTTCCTCGTCGGGGACGGTCACCGCGGCACCGCCCACGGCGCCTTGCCGTTCACGGGAGCGTCATCCACACTGCCCCTCGTTTCAGGAATGGCCCTCACACGTCCGAAAGGTAACAGCGTGAGCACCGCACTCATCACCGGCGGCGCAGGGTTCATCGGGTCGAACCTCGCCGACGCCGTCCTCGCCGACGGCCGCGCGTGCCACATCGTCGACGACCTCTCGAACGGCAAGCGGATCCGCCTCCCCGGTGACGCCGAGTTCCACGAGCTCGACATCCGCCGGGCCGACGACCTCGCCGCCGTCGCGGCCGCCGCGAAGCCCTCCGTGATCTTCCACCTCGCCGCGCAGGCCGACGTCCGCCGCGCCCTCGACGACCCCGCCTTCGACGCCGACGTCAACGTCATCGGCACCATCAACGTGCTCGAGGCCGCCCGCGCCGTCGGCGCCCGCGTCGTCTTCGCCTCCACCGGCGGCGCCGGCTACGGCGAGTACCCCGAGCTCCCCGTCCCGAGCCCCGAGACGTCCGCCACCCGCCCGCTCTCCCACTACGGCATGAGCAAGATGGCGGGGGAGGGCTACTGCGGCCTCTACGGCCGGCTCTACGGCGTCGCCGCCACCGTGCTCCGCCTCGGCAACGTCTACGGCCCGCGCCAGGACCCCCACGGCGAGGCCGGCGTCGTCGCGATCTTCTGCGGCAAGGTCCTCGACGGAGACCGCCCCCGCATCTTCGGTGACGGCCTCCAGACCCGCGACTACGTCTACGTCGGCGACGTCGTCCGCGCCTTCCTCGCCGCCGAGGCGGGGGAGCCCGGTGAGACCGTCAACATCGGCACCGCCACCGAGATCACCGTGCTCGACCTGCTCGAGGGCCTCGGGTACGACGGCGAGCCCGAGTTCGCCGACGCCCGGCCCGGTGAGCTGCAGCGCAGCGCCCTCGACAACGCGAAGGCCGCGGCGCTCTACGGCTGGCGGCCCGAGACCTCGCTGCGCGACGGCCTGCGGTTGACGTACGAGTCGGTCATCGCGGCCCGGCAGGCGCCGGACGCCCGCCCCCCCGGGGCGTTCGCGACGACGTGATCCGGGGCGGCCGAACCTGGCCGCCCTCCAGGATCGCCGCGGGCCCCTCGTCGACCATCCACGAGAGGGTCTGCGGGTGCACGTCGATCGCGTCGGCGGCCGCCTGCACGCCGGGGCCGAGTTCCGGGCCGCGCCACGGCCCCGCCGAGTGGGCGTCCGAGGCGATCAGGTGGGCGGCCCCGCCGGCGAGGAGGATCCCCGCCGTCCGCCGCGCCGCCGGCCCGTGGTCACCGAGGAACGACCCCGCCGTGAGCTGGACGAGGGCCCCCCGGCCGATCACGTCGCGGATGCGGTCGGGTGACCGCTGGATCGCGTCGGCGCGCTCCGGGTGGGCGAGGATCGCCCGGAAGCCGCGGATCTCGAGGTCGCGAAGGATCTCGCCGAGCCGCAGGGGCCACCCGAGGAACGGCATCTCCAGCAGCAGCCACTCGCCCCGCCCGCCGAGGGTCGACATCGCCAGGTCGGCGTCGTTCATGCGGGGGAGGTGGTCGAGCGCGATCTCGGCGCCCGTCGTCACCTTCAGCCCGATCTCGGCCTCGGTCAGCGCCGCCGTCAGGTCGTGCACGCCCGAGTGGACCCGTGCCGGGTCGGTCGGGTACCCGGCGATCATGTGGGGGGTGCACACCATCGTGCGGGTGCCGCTCTCCCACGCGGAGCGCGCCATCGCCACCGAGTCCCCCATCGTGGCGGGGCCGTCGTCGAGGCTGGGGAGCAGGTGGGAGTGGAGATCGATCACCCACCCAGGGTAGCGCCGGGGTCCGCTGTCCCCGCCCCCCGGGCTGACGTTCCGGCGGCGGCGCGATACAGTCCCCGGCGGACCGGGGGGATTAGCTCAGTTGGGAGAGCGCCTGGATCGCACCCAGGAGGTCAGCGGTTCGAATCCGCTATCCTCCATCCGGACTCCGAAAGCCCCGCACATGCGGGGCTTTCGTCGTTCCGGGGCCCGTCGCGCGACGACGGACCCGCCCGGCGGCTCGTGCCACGTGACCGACGC
>LNFM01013046.1_pt1 | contig 10729 bp, 12 predicted proteins | sample 596031 | NCBI WGS metagenome assembly LNFM01 (sample SAMN04254537, study PRJNA301005) | activated carbon metagenome | isolation source: dual media filters at the Ann Arbor, Michigan drinking water treatment plant | place: USA: Ann Arbor | reverse complement strand
TCTCCTCGACGACGATCACTTCCTCGAGGCCATGGGCGAAGCGCTTGGCGCCTTCGGGTTCCAGCGGCCAGGTGACGCCCACCTTGTAGAGGCGGATGCCGAGCGCGCGGGCGCGCTCGTCGCCGATGCCGAGATCTTCCAGCGCCTGGCGCGTGTCGAGATAGGCCTTGCCGGTGGTCATGATGCCGATGCGCGCGCGCGGCGGATCGATGACGGTCTTGTCGAAGCCGTTGGCGCGCACGAACGCCTTCACGGCATCCATCTTGGGCCCATGCAGGCGCCGCTCGGCTTCCAGCGGCGGATCGGGATTGCGGATGCCGAGGCCGCCGGGCGGCAGCTGGTAGTCCGTCGGCAGCACGATCTTGATGCGCTCGGGATCGACCCACACCGAGGCGCCCGACTCGACGGTTTCGGAAATCGCCTTGAAGCCCACCCAGCAGCCGGAGTAGCGCGACAGCGCAAAGCCCAGGATGCCGAAGTCGAGATATTCCTGGACGTTGGCCGGATTGACGACCGGGATCATGGCGGCCGCAAATACCTGCTCGCTCTGGTGCGGCAGGGTCGAGGACTGGCAGCCATGGTCGTCACCCGCCAGCGCGATGACGCCGCCATGCGGCGAGGTGCCGGCGGCGTTGCCATGTTTCAGCACGTCCATCGAACGATCGACGCCGGGGCCCTTGCCGTACCAGATCGAGAACACGCCATCGACCTTGGCGCCGGGGAAGAGGTTGACCTGCTGGCTGCCCCACACCGATGTCGCCGCAAGGTCCTCGTTGAGGCCTGGCTGGAAGTGGATGTTGTTTTCCTTGAGGTAGCGCTTGGCCGTCCAGAGCGCGTTGTCGTACATGCCGAGCGGGGAGCCGCGATAGCCCGAGATGAAGCCGCCGGTGTTGAGCCCGGCGGCCAGGTCGCGCTGGCGCTGCATCATGGGCAGGCGCACCAGCGCCTGGATGCCCGTGAGATAGACGCGGCCCTTGTCGAGCCGATAGCGATCCTCGAGGGCGTAGTCGCCGAAAACGAGTGGAACGGAAGTGACGGCGGTGCTCATCGCGGAAGGCCCTCCGGTGCGGCGGCGTGAACGGGCGTTTATCCGCGCTGAGCATAGCGGCCCGGGCCGTCGGGGGGAAAGGCCGCAGGTCGCGTCAGCAGGGGTGAATTTCGCATCCTTGTGGGGCCCCGACCGTTAGTGGCATGTGGCAAATCGAGGAGGGCGCCATGGCCTACAAAACGATCCTGGTGCACTGCGATGGCGGACGGGGCATGGAAACGCGTCTGAAGCTCGCCGTCGATCTGGCGGTTCGCTTCGACTCCCATGTCGTCGGCCTGCACGTCCGTCAGCGATTTCACGCGCCGGCGTTCACCGACGCCGATAAGGCGATGGACGCCCTCTACAGAACCTACGAGGCGACCGCGAAAGCCGAGGAGGCCGCAGCGTCCACAGTGTTCAAAAAGGTGGTCGGGACCAAAGGCTGTTCCAGCGAATGGCGCGTGACCGATCGCCATGCCGACGACGAGGCGTTGTCCGGCCGGGCCCGCTACGCCGATCTCGTGGTCGTGGGCCAGAGCGATCCGGATGCGCCGACCATGGCGCCCCCGGACCTCGCCGAGAACGTTGCCATGACCAGCGAACGGCCAGTGCTGGTCGTGCCGCATGTCGGCGTGATGAAGCCGCCGGGCAAGACCGTGATGTTGTGCTGGAACGACAGCCGCGAGGCCGCGCGGGCGGCGACGGGCGCGCTGCCGCTGCTCGCAGCCGCCGACAAGGTCATCGTCCTGCTCGTCGATCCCGCCAATGGCGCCGGTCGGGCAGAGCCGGGCGTCGATGTCGCGGAATGGTTGGCTCGGCACGGCGTCAAAGTGACGGTCCAGCGCGACAGCGCCGCCGGTTCAGACGTCGGTGGCGTGATCCTGTCGCGCGCCGCCGATAACGATGCCGATCTCATCGTGATGGGCATCTATGGACATTCGCGCATGCGCGAGATGGTGCTGGGCGGCGCCAGCCGCACGCTGCTGGCCAGCATGACGGCGCCGCTCCTCATCGCCCACTGACGGTTTGCGTCAGCCGGTGGGCATCAATTGGTCGGCTTCTTGCCGGCCTTGTAGTTGGCCACCGCCGTCTTGAGCAGGCGGTACTCGTTGCAGCCGAACACGCAGAGCGAGTCGAGGCGGGCGAGATGCTGTTCGGCCTGGGCCAGCTGGTCGAGCATCAGATAGGCCTCGCCGATGTACTCGTGTGCGCCCAGATGCCGGGGATCGATGGCGAGCGCCTGCTGGTAGTACTGCAGCGAGCCGTTGGGGTTGCCGGATTTGCGCGTGGCGAAGCCCATCAGGTTGTAGGCATCGGCGTTTCTGGGGTCCTTGCTCACGACCTGCTGCAGGAGGGGCAGCGCGTTGGCGTAGTCGCGGGCTTCGATCATCGCCTTGGCGCGCGTGTAGTTGGGATCGGCGGGCTTGGCGGCGGGCTGCTCCGCCCCGCCACCGCCGCCGGCAGCGAAGGCGCTGGCCGCGAGGCCGAAGCTGAGTGCGGCGAGGATGGCGATTAGGGTCGAGCGCATGGTGTACCTCCTGATGCGACGGATTCTTGCCCTGCGGCTGCCGGGGGCAACGAAATTCTTATGACATTGCCGTGAGATCGGCAGCGCTCTTGAACGCGCGCACAGCCAGCCGGCCCTGCCGCCCCCGGATTTCGACGTCGTGGCGGGGGGCCGTCTCCGGGGCCGCGCCGGCGCGGTCCAGCAGCTCTTGCGACACGACGAGCTCGGCGCCGAACTCCTTGGTCAAGGCCTCGAGGCGGCTGGCCGTGTTGACGGTATCGCCGATCGCCGTGATCTGGGCCGCGCGCTCGTAACCCATTTCGCCGACGATGGCCGGTCCGGCATGCAGGCCGATGCCGATGCGGAGCGGCAAGTCGAGGTCGCCCGACATGGCCTCGTTGAGATCGTCGAGGGCAAGCGCCATACGCCGCGCGGCATCGAGGGCCTGTTGGCACGCCGTCTGCGGATCGCTGGCGAGGCCAAAGATCGCCATCACGCCGTCGCCGATGAACTTGTCGACTCGGCCGCCGGCCGCCTCGATCGCCTGTCCGGTCGCGCGGAAATACCGGTTGAGCAGGAACACCACGTCGTAGGGCAGCTTGCCCTCGGAGATCGAGGTGAAGCCGCGGATGTCGGCAAAGAGGATGGCAACGTAGCGCTCGCCGCCATGGGCCTGCGGCTGGCGGCGATAGGCCTCCACCGGGCCGGCCGATGCCGGCAGCAACGGCGTTATCCGGTAGCGGCCGGGCGGCGGCCGAAGCTGGCAGGCGAGGCGCACATTGTCCGGCGCGCCGACGCGGGAGAGCACCTTCTGCTCCTCGGCCGAGGGTGGCGGCAGCCTGGCCCGATCCTCGCCGCCGATGCGCACGCGGCAGGTCGAGCAACGGCCGCGCCCGCCACAGACGGAGGCATGCGGAATGCCGGCGATGCGGCTCATCTCCAGGACGGTGAGCCCCGCGGCATGGGAGGCCGAGCGCCGTTCGCCATAGTTCAGGTGGACGACGCCGGCGCGGCGCTCCCAGAGCGTGCGGGCCGGACGCGCCAGCAGCAGCACGACGAGGAGGCCGAGCGCCGTGAACTGAAGCGCATCGGCAATGGTGTAGAGCGTGGCGATCTGGTCCGCCGTCGGGACGCGCGCACGAACGAAGAGTTCCTCGAGGAAGCCCGGCCGCTGGGCAAGCTCGGCAACGTCGCGTAGCGCAATGCCGGCGCCGCCGATGCCGGCGATCGGCACCAGCAGGGCGAAGGCGTAAAGCGCCGGCAGCCACGCGCGGTACCAGGGCCGCAGGCGCCAGGCGAAGTGCAGGCCGATGCAGGCATGCAGCCAGACGACGAGCGGCAGCGAGAACTGGCGGACGATGCCTGTCCAGTTGCTGACGAGAAGCGAACCCAGCACCCAGGGGTAACCCGCTTCGACGTTGTAGAGTTCGTGAGCGAGGCGCGTGCCGACGACGTGCATGGTGCCCAGCGGCACGATCAGCACGCCCAGGATCCACTGCGACCATTCCCAGCGCGACAGCCTGAGCGTCCGCCGCTGGTAGAGCGACCACAGCGCCAGGCAGAAGTGTACGAGCAGCGCGCCGTAGAGGACGATCTGGCCGAGCGGATTGTGCCAGATGAAGACGAACCAGACCCGGCCGGCCTCGAGCACGCGCAGCGAGATCAGCCCGAGCGCGTGATTGAGCAGGTGCGTGACGACGTAAAAGAAGAGGACGTAGCTCGACCAGAGGCGGATCCGTCCGGCCATGGCGCTATCTCAGCAGCGGCAACACCGCTTCGGGCGGCCGGCCGATCGCGGCGCGTGCGCCCGCCACCACGATGGGCCGTTGCAGCAGGATCGGGTGGGCGGCGATCGCCTTGGCGACACCGGCCTTGCCAAGGTCGGTCTTCTTCTTGCCGAGCGCCTTGAACTCCGCCTCGCCGTCGCGGATCAGCGCGTGCGCGTCGCCGCCGACGAGATCGATCAGTTTCTCGACCTCGGCCTTGCTCGGCGGCTGCTTGAGATAGTCGCGGATCGCAGGCTCGACGCCCTTCTTGCGAATGAGTTCGAGGGTCTCGCGCGATTTGCTGCAGCGTGGATTGTGCCAGATCGTGATCGTCATGGTTGAATCATGGCCGGGCGGTCAGCCTTCGTCCAGCGCATCGGGCGTGGCGGCATCGACGACCTTGCGGGCGATGTCGTAAGCGAAGCCGGCGCGGGCCATGGTGGCGAGATCGCGCAGGCGATGGTCCGCGCGGTGCTCGGCCAGACGATAGGGGCCGAGCCGGCGGCGGCGGGCGAGGGCGGCCGCCGCCCGCCATTCGCGCTGTGCGGGCGTCACGTCCAGTTCGACGTCGAGGCCCTGCATCGCATCGTCGAGTGTTCCGCCGTCGATGCCGGCCATTTTCAGTTTCTGCCGGGTGACCCGGCTCGACGTGCCCCGCCGGTGCAGCGAGCGCGCCTTGGTCTGGGCGAAGGCCTTGTCGTCGATCACGCCGGCATCGACGAACTTCGCGACCACCGCTTCGATCGCCTGCTTGACGTTGTCCATGATCGGCGCGTCGAGCATCTTGGCCCTGGCGACGCGTCTGTTCAGCACGCGGCGCAGGCCCTCGGCGGTGCTGGGGTAGCGTTCGAGGTAGAAGGCCGCGGCGTTCTGGAGATATTTCGCGGTGATCGGACGTGCGACCCGTTTCACCCTTCAGCCCCTGAGCGGAATACCGACCATCGCTTCCAGTTCGGCGATCGCCTCGTCGGGATCGCCGACCTTGATGGTGCGCATGCCCATGGCGCGCGCCGGCTTCAGGTTGATGCCGAGATCGTCGAGGTAGATGCAGCTCTCCGGCGGCACATCGAGCAGCTCGCAGGCATGTTGGTAGATGCGCGGATCGGGTTTGCGCAGGCCGAGCTTGCTCGATTCCACGACATGCTCGAACAGGGTCATGATGTCGGCTACGGCCCGGGCCTTTTCCGGGCTGCGCGCCATGCCGGGGCCTTCGCCGGCCTTCATGTTGTTGGTGATGCAGGCCACCCGAAAGGCTGCCTTGCAGCGGCGGAGTGCCTCCACCATCTGCGGCCGAATGTCGCCGCTTATCGACTTCAGGACCCGCCATCCGTCGAGCTTGTGTCCTTGCGCCAGGGCTTCGGCCTCGAACAGGTCGACGAAGCCCGCAAGGGAGACCTCGCTGCGTTCCATCTTCGCCCAAGCATTTGTATCGGGATTGCGCGCATTCAGGCTGCGGATGAAATCTTCGGGAAGGCCGGCCTCGGTTTCGTAGCGGCGGAAGGCCTCGAAGGGGCTGCTCAGAATGACCCCGCCGAAGTCCCAGAGGACGGCTCGGGGGGATTTTGCATGGCTCGTATTCATGGGTGGTGCGACGGTCTTTACCTTGTTCCTGCCCTACTCGGCCCTTATCTCATGCCTTCCATAGGCGACGGCTTGGCCATTGGCCACCGATTGCCTCACTCCGGTTTAGGAACACGGAAATGAGCGAAGCAGCCTTTGCAGGGCGCGGCGATGCCGTGGCGCATAACGACGAAGCAGGAGCGACCAAAGTGGTCCATAGTGACGGCCGCAATCGGCGCGCGGTCGAGACGCGCCGCAAGGTGATCGCGGCCGCCAAGGCCATGATCTCCGAAACCAGCACGGCCCCCACGGTCGTGGCTGTCGCCAGGCGGGCAGATGTCTCCGTCCGGTCGGTGTTTCAGCATTTCGGCGATGTTGAGTCACTTTTCGTAACTGTCATGGATTCCATCCGGCAGGATCTCGTCGTGCCGCCGGTGGGTTCGAACGACCGTCCCCTGGACGTTCGCATCGCATCGGTGGTGCAGAACCTGGCCGAAGTCTTCGACAAGATCGTGCCCCTGCGCGTCGCCGCCGGGCAGTTCGCCGGTCATCCGGCGCTGATCGAGCGGGGACTGGCGTCCAAGCGGGAGTTGCGTGCCGCCACTTTCGAGGCATTCGCGCCCGAATTCGGCGTGCTGAGCGAGCAGGCCCGCGAGGAATTGGCCGACGCCATCGGTGCGGCCCTGTCCCTCGACGCCTGGATCGTCCTGCGCCGCCGGGATGGCCTCGGCTTCGAGCGGGCGACGGCCGTCTGGCGGATGACGTTGACCGCACTTCTGGCTCACCGCTTCGCCGCGCCGGCCGCGGAATAGCTTCCCCCGCTGGCCTTGCTGGTCCCAATTGACTTGTCGATTGGGATCAGTGACTTAGGGGCCCCTGTCCGGACATTCCAGCGCGGCAAATGGCGACCAGCCAGCTTCATGAGGACTTTTCGCGAGAGGAGCACGTCCAGGCGGGCTCCGATCGTGGTTTCGGGTTCGTTTTCGCGGGCGTTTTCGCCATCGTGAGCGCGATCTCGCTGTGGCGCAGCGGCTCCACCTGGCATTGGGCGCTGCCGCTGGCGGCCGCCTTCCTGCTGGTGGCGCTGGTCTATCCGCGCCTGCTCGGCCCCATGAACCGGCTGTGGCTGAAGTTCGGGCTGTTGCTCTACAAGGTCATGAACCCGCTGGTCCTCGGCATGCTGTTCTTCGTGACCATCATGCCGATCGGCCTGGTCATGCGGGCGTTCGGCAAGGATTTCCTGCGGTTGCGGCTCGACGGCAAGGCCAAGAGCTACTGGATCGACCGGACCCCGCCGGGCCCGCCGCCGCAATCCATGCGCAATCAATTCTGATCTGGCAATTCTGATCTCGAAAGGATCGAGCAAATGGGCTCCATCATCGTCGAACTCTGGGCCTTCATGCGCGAGCGCAAGAAGTTCTGGCTGTTGCCGATCCTGGTCATGATGGTGATCTTCGGCGGTCTGATCGTGCTGACCAAGGGCTCGGCGATCGCTCCCTTCATCTACACGCTGTTCTAGGCGGGCCCGGGGCGTCGCATGCGGGTGCTGGGCATCTCGGCCTTCTATCACGACAGCGCCGCGGCGCTGATCGAGGACGGCCAGCTGGTCGGCGCCGCGCAGGAGGAACGCTTCACCCGCAAGAAGCACGACTCGGGCTTTCCGCAGAATGCCGTGCAGTTCTGTATCGATCGTGCCGGAATCAAGATGGCCGACGTCGACTACGTGGCCTTCTACGACAAGCCGTTCCTGAAATTCGAGCGGTTGCTCGAGACCTATCTCGCCTATGCGCCGCGCGGCTTCACCTCCTTCCGCATGGCCATGCCGCTGTGGCTGAAGGAGAAGCTCTTCCAGAAGGTCCTGCTGCGCGACGAGATGAAGAAGTGGGAGCCGGACTTCGACTGGCAGAAGCGACTGCTGTTCGGCGAGCATCATCAGAGCCACGCCGCTTCGGCGTTCTTTCCCTCGCCGTTCGAGGAAGCCGCCGTCCTGACCATGGACGGCGTCGGCGAGTGGGCCACCACGTCGCTGGGCTACGGCAAGGGCAACAGCCTGGAAATGTTGAAGGAGCTGCATTTCCCGCATTCGCTGGGACTGCTCTATTCGGCCTTCACCTACTACACCGGCTTCAAGGTCAATTCGGGCGAGTACAAGGTCATGGGTCTCGCACCCTATGGCGAGCCGCGCTTCAAGTCCCTGATCCTCGACAAGATCGTCGACCTCAAGGAAGACGGCACCTTCCGCCTCGACCAGTCCTACTTCGACTACTGCACCGGCCTGCGCATGACGAACGACAAGTTCGCCGGCGTGTTCGGCATAAAGGTGCGCAAGCCCGAGGAAGAGCTGACGCAGATCCACATGGATCTCGCCGCCTCGGTGCAGGCCGTCACCGAGGAGATCGTGCTCCGTCTCGGCCGCTCGGTCCGCAAGGAAACCGGCGCGAAGAATATCTGCCTGGCCGGCGGCGTGGCACTGAACTGCGTCGCCAATGGCAAGCTGCTGCGCGAGAACATCTTCGACAATATCTGGGTGCAGCCGGCGGCCGGCGATGCCGGCGGCGCCGTCGGCGCGGCCTATGCCGCCTATCACGGCTTCATGGGCCAGCCGCGCAAGCTCAACGGCCACATGGACGGCATGGCCGGCTCCTATCTCGGGCCGGACTACACCGACGACGAGGTCGCCGAGCGCTTGGCGGCGGTGGGCGCCAGGCTCACCCGCCTCGACCATGCGCAGATGATCGACCAGACCGCGCAGGCGCTGGCCGACGAGAAGGCGGTCGGCTGGATGCAGGGCCGCATGGAATTCGGGCCGCGCTCGCTGGGCGCCCGGTCCATCCTGGGCGACGCGCGTTCGCCCTCGATGCAGAAGACGCTCAATCTCAAGGTGAAATACCGCGAATCGTTCCGCCCCTTCGCGCCGGCGGTGCTGCGCGAGGACGTCGACAAGTACTTCGAGATCAATACCGACAGTCCCTACATGCTGATGGTGGCGCCGGTGGTCGAGAGCCGCCGCCGCAAGATGACCGCCGACGAGGAGAAGCTGTTCGGAATCGAGAAGCTGAACGTGCCGCGCTCCGACATTCCGGCGGTGACGCACATCGACTATTCCGGCCGCGTGCAGACCGTACACAAGGAAACCAATCCGGCCTTCCACGAACTGCTGGAGTCGTTCAAGGCCAAGACCGGAAGCTCGGTGCTGGTGAACACCTCGTTCAACGTGCGCGGCGAGCCGATCGTGTGCACGCCCGAAGACGCCTTCCGCTGCTTCATGGGCAGCGAGATCGAGGTCCTCGTGGTCGGCAACTGCCTGCTCCGCAAGGAAGACCAGGATCCGGCGCTGAAGCTCGACTACAAGAACGCCTTCGAGCTCGACTAGCCCGATGAGGGCCGTCGTTTGCGATCGCCTCGGCGATCCGTCTGTCCTCAAAATCGAAGAGAGGCCTCTTCCCGAACCGGGGCCGCGCGACATCGTCGTGAAGGTCGGCGCGGCTTCGGTCAATTTCCCCGACGTGCTCACCGTTTCGGGCGATTACCAGCACAAGCCGGACTTGCCTTTCGTGCCCGGCATGGAAGGCGCGGGTATCGTCCACGCCGTGGGCGCCGAGCGCCTCGACTGGAAGGTCGGCGACAAGGTGATCTTCGGCATCCGCCCGGGCGCTTTCGCCGAGTATGTGGCCGTGACGCCCAAGGGCCATCTGCTGCGCCTGCCCGAAGGCTGGTCGTTCGCCGAGGGCGCGGGCTTTCGGGTTGCCGCAACCACCGCCTACCATTCGCTCGTTCATCGCGGCGCCTTGCACCCCGGCGAGGTCGCGCTGATCCATGGCGCGTCGGGTGGCGTGGGGCTGGCGGCCGTGCAGCTCGCCAAGCATCTCGGCGCGCGCGTGATCGCAACGGGGGGCGACGACGAGCGCCTTGCCGTCGTCAAGCAGAACGGCGCCGACGAGGTCGTGAACTACCGCACATCCGATTTCGTCACGGCCGTGAAGGCGTTGACCGACGGCAAGGGCGCCGACGTGATCTACGATCCGGTCGGCGGCGAGGTGCTGGAGAAGTCCATGCGGGCCGCGGCCTATGGCGCTCGCCTGCTGGTCGTGGGTTTCACATCGGGCGGACCGAGCAGGCTCATGTCCAACCACGTGTTGATCAAGGGCCTATCCATCCTGGGCATCCGCGCGGGCGAGACGCTGCTGCGTCTGCCGCAGAGGGGATACAGCTACGCCGAGCTGCCAAAGCTTGCAGCTCTCGGCATCATGCGGCCGCACATCTCGCATCGCTTTCCGATGGAGCGTGCGGCCGATGCCTTCCGTGCCCTGATCGACCGCAAGGTCGTCGGCAAGGCGGTGATCGAGATGCAGATCTGATCTAGCGCGAGAAGAAGATCGTCACCTTGCGGTCGACCACGGACGCGTCTTCCTTGCCGAGGCTCATGTTCCCGAACGCCTCGGGGTCGGCCACGATATAGATGTGATTGGCGGGCACGCCGTCCCGGATCATCTGTGCCGCGACGGCCTGGGCGCGCGACCGCGACAGCTTTTCGTTGAACGCCTTGTCACCCAGCTTGTCGGTATGGCCGATCAGGCAGATGACCGACACCTGTCGCGCCTTGGCCGTGGCCGCCGCCTGGGCGATGACCGGCTTGTTGTCGGCCCTGATCTGGGCGCTGCCGAGATCGAACAACACCCGTGCCGGCGGCGGCTGGTTGCCGCCGCCGCCGCGCGGGCAGGTGCCGACGGTCTGGGCGAAGGAGGGCGCGGCGGCGAAGAGGAGGCCCGCCGCGACGAATACACCGAGTCTTTTCACTTGAGCTCTCCCTTGAGGGCCATTTCGACGAACGGCAGACGATCGTTGCCGAAGAACATCATATCGCCCACG
>LNFM01013045.1_pt1 | contig 10729 bp, 9 predicted proteins | sample 596031 | NCBI WGS metagenome assembly LNFM01 (sample SAMN04254537, study PRJNA301005) | activated carbon metagenome | isolation source: dual media filters at the Ann Arbor, Michigan drinking water treatment plant | place: USA: Ann Arbor | reverse complement strand
GCGTCGGCACGTTCTTGTAGATCTGGGTCGGCGCGATCATGGGCGTGCGCACCAGCGGCATGTTGATGGTGGTGAAGCTGATGCCCTGGTCGGCAAACTCGCTGGAAGCGCAGCGCGTCCACGCGTCCAGCGCGGCCTTGCTCGCCACGTAGGCGCTGAACCTGGGGGCGTTGGTCAGCACACCGATGGAGCTGATGTTGACCACATGGCCCTTGCGCTTGGCCACCATGCCGGGCAGCAGGCCCATGGTCACGCGCAGGCAGCCGAAGTAGTTGAGCTGCATGGTGCGTTCGAAGTCGTGGAAGCGGTCGTAGCTGCCTTCGATGGCGCGGCGGATCGAACGACCCGCGTTGTTGATGAGGAAGTCCACACCGCCGTGGTTGGCGATCAGCAGTTGCACAAATCGATCAGCGTCGTTCATGTCGGCGATATCGGCCGGGTAGGCAATGAACTCGTAGCCCTTGTCTTTGGCTTCCTTGCAGGCTTCGTCGAGCTTGTCCTGGTCGCGTCCGCAGATGATCGTCACCGCACCGGCCTCGGCGAACTTGTGCGCGGCCGCCAGACCAATGCCCGAGCTGCCGCCGGTGACCAGCACCACCTTGCCCGCCACGGTGCCTTTGAGGCTGCGGTCGATGTGCAGGTCGGGGTCGAGGTGGCGTTCCCAGTAGTCCCACAGCCGCCACGCGTAGTCCTTGAAGTTGGGGCATGCAATGCCGCTGCCCTTGAGGGCCGCGAGCGTCTCGCGGCAGTCAAAGCGGGTGGGATAGTTGACGAAGGTCATCATCTCCTCGGGCAATCCGAGGTCTTGCATGATGGCCTTGTAGACACGGCGCACCGGCGCCAGCGCCATCAATCCCTTTTTCACGCTCTTGGGAATGAAACCCATCAGCGCGGCGTTGATGAACAGGTTCATCTTGGGCGCGTGCGCGGCCTTGCTCAGGATGTCGAGCACGTCGCCCACGCGGTAGCCCATCGGGTCCACCAGGTGGAAACAGGCACCGCTGCTGCGCTTGATGTGGCTGATGTGGTCGAGTGCATCGACCACAAAGTCCACCGGCACGATGTTGATGCGGCCGCCTTCCAGGCCCACGCTGGGCATCCACGGCGGCAGGATCTGGCGCAGCCGTTGGATCAGTTTGAAGAAGTAGTACGGGCCGTCGATCTTGTCCATTTCACCGGTCTGGCTGTCACCCACCACAGCGGCGGGGCGGTACACGCTCCACGGCACCTTGCATTCCTGGCGCACGATCTTTTCGCTCTCGTGCTTGGTCATGAAATAAGGGTGGTCCAGGCCTTCGGCCTCGTCGAACATGTCTTCGCGGAACACGCCTTCGTAGAGCCCGGCGGCCGCGATGGAAGACACGTGGTGGAAGTGGCCGGCGCCAATGGCCTTGGCGAATTCCACCGTGTTGCGCGTGCCGTCCACGTTCACCGCGATCTGGCTCTCGGCATCGGCCTCGAGGTCGTACACCGCAGCCAGGTGGTAGAAGTGATCGATCTGGCCTTTGAGCGCCTTGGTCTCGTCGGCCGACACGCCCAGCTTCTTGCTGGTGAGGTCGCCAAACACCGGCACCGCGCGCGCCGGACTCACACCCCAGGCCTCACGCAACGCCGCCACCTTGCCTTCGCTTTCCTTGCGGATGAGGAAGTGCACCACCGAGCCCTTGCGCTGCAGCAGCTTGGCCACCAGTCGCTTGCCGATGAATCCGGTGGCACCGGTGACGAAGTAATGCATGAAGGTCTCCTGAATCAGATGGGGGTGTGAGTGACGAGAAACACCGTCCATTCTTGTCCACGAACCTGCGCGGCCCATTCCGCAAAAACCCGCGTACGCCGCGCCGGCATTAGTCTTGCGCCCCTACACAGGGCAGGTGACCTGCCCGTACATTCGCTGAACTCGGGCTTCGGCCTGTCCATCCATTTCAATCCAAAGGAGCATTCCATGGTCAAGAAGATCCAGAAGAACGGCAGCGCCAAACAAGCCTCGGCCCAGTCGCACAACTCCCCGCTGTCCGGCGCCATCAAGGACTCGGCCCAGCAGATCTGGCTGGCTGGACTCGGCGCTTTTGCCAAGGCGCAGGAAGAGGGCGGCAAAGCGTTCGAGTCCCTGGTGAAGGAAGGTCTGTCGATCCAGCGCAAGACCCAGGCCGTGGCCGAAGAGCGTATTTCGGAGGCGACCAACAAGGTCAGCAGCATGGCCACCGACATTTCTTCCAAGGCCTCGGGCCAGTGGGACAAGCTGGAATCGATCTTTGAAGAGCGCGTGGCCAAGGCGCTGAACAAACTGGGTGTTCCATCGGCCCGCGATGTGGACGCGTTGATCAAGCGCATCGATGCGCTCAACCAGCATGTGCAGCAACTCAGCGGCAAGGCGCCTGCCAGGACGGCTGCCCGCAAGGCCGCACCTGCCAAGAAGGCCGCTGCCAAGCCTGCGGCCAAGAAGGTCGCGGCCAAGCCCGCAGCCCGCAAGACCACCCGCAAGGCCGCCACGGTCTGAGCGCGGTGAGGCCTGACGGCACCATTTCAAACAGGGGCGTTCGCGCCCCTTTTTTGCGTCTGTGCCCCATGCTGCAACGCAGCATGTTGAGCCACACCCGCGGTCTACACTCGAACGCATGACGATTCCGCGCGCAGCCCACCCCGTGCCATCTTCCTTGCCTTCTTCAGGACCGGCGAGAAGTCGTTCGGGCAAGGCAACGGGCCCTCGCATCGCGTTGGCCCTGGCCGGTGGCGGGCCGCTCGGTGCGATCTACGAAATCGGCGCACTCTGCGCGCTGGCCGACGGTCTGGACGGCCTCGACCTCAATCGCTGCGACCACTACGTCGGTGTGTCCGCCGGTGGCTTCATTGCCGCCGGCCTGGCCAACGGCATCACGCCGCGCGAACTCTGCGAGGCCTTCATCGAAGACCGCCCCGGTGGGGACAACTTTGACCCTGCCTGGTTGCTCAAGCCCGCCTGGGCCGAGTTCGGCAATCGGTTGCAGCGTCTGCCCGGCCTGCTGGGCAGCGCGCTGTGGGCCTGGGGAGTGCAGGGCAAGAGTCTCACCAACGCGTTTGAGCGTCTTGGCGCTGTCCTGCCCACCGGCGTACTGGACAACGAGGGCATTCACCACCAGATCGAGCGGCTGTTCAGCCAACCCGGACGCACCAACGACTTCCGCCGACTGCGCGCCCGCCTCACGTTGGTGGCCACGCAGCTCGACACGGGCGAGGCCGCGCCGTTCGGCAAGGCCGGGTGGGACCACGTGCCGATCTCGCGCGCCATCCAGGCCAGCGCGGCCTTGCCCGGCCTGTTTCCGCCGGTGGAGATTGATGGCCAGCACTATGTGGACGGCGCGCTCAAGAAGACCCTGCACGCCACCGTGGCACTTGACGAGGGCGTGGGCCTGCTGCTGTGCCTGAACCCCCTGGTGCCGTTTCGGGCGCACGCCGTGGGCGAGCAGACCGATCACATTCCTTCACTGGTCGAAGGTGGTTTTCCGGCGGTGATGAGCCAGACCTTCCGCTCCATGATCCACTCCCGGTTGGAGTTGGGCATGAAGAACTACGAGCGTCTCTACCCGGGCAGCGACATCGTGCTCATCGAGCCCGATCAGCGCGATGCCAAGCTGTTCACCGCCAATACCTTCAGCTATCGCCAGCGCCGCGAACTCGCCGAACATGCCTACCAGCAGACGCGCAAGATGCTGCTGAAGCGACAGGCCGAACTGACTCCCAAACTGGCGCGCCACGGCGTGACGATGAACACGACGGCCTTGCGCAACCCCGACCTGCGGCTGGTGAATGATCCGTCGGTGCCCGCCCAGACCGTGCTGGGACGGCAACTGCACGCCACCCTGGACGACCTGCAGCGCCAGTTGGGCCAAGCGGCTCTGAGCCGCTGAACGCGCCATGGCCAAGAAAGCGCCCCGCCGCACAGCAGAGCGCATCCTGGAGGTGACGCTCGAACTCTTCAACCGCTTCGGTGAGCCCAACGTGTCGACCACGCTGATTTCGGCCGAGTTGGGCATCAGTCCGGGCAACCTGTACTACCACTATCCGGCCAAGGACGAACTCATCAACTCCTTGTTCGGGCGCTACGAGAAGGCGTTGGGTGAGTTGCTGGGCGCCAGTGAAGGCGTGCGCAACGTCGAGGACGCCTGGTTCTTCCTGCACTCGCTGTTCGAAATCATCTGGGAGTACCGCTTTCTGTACCGAGATCTCAACGACTTGCTGTCCAAGAACCGCATGCTTGAAACGCACTTCCAGAGTGTGTTGAAAGACAAGACGCGCGCCATCCGCAACCTGCTGGCGGCCCTCAGCCGCAACAGTGCAGTGAGCATGGATGCGCGCGAGGTCGAGCCCACCGCCGAAAGCATGGTGGTGGTGCTCACCTATTGGTTGAGTTTCGAGTACGTGCGCGATCCGCGCCATGCGCTGGAGCCCGACAACGCGCAGCAGGCCTTGATGCGCGGCGCCCACCATGTGCTCACCCTGCTGGCACCCTACCTTGAAAGCTCCCAGCGTCAGCACCTGATCCATCTCACCACGGCCTACGGCCCTGGTGCCTGAACGCATTCCGGAAGAACACGATGGAAGCATGGACAACTTTTCCCGGGACCGTGATCCCACGGTTCGATGCCCTCGGGCTGCAGAACCAATGGGGCCGTCTGCACACCGGCGATGCCGAGCCCTTGCCCGAGCGTTCCGATGTGCTGGACGCCTGGGTTGAGTTTCACAACGGAGAGTTCCAGCGCTCCGCCCTCAGTGGCTTGGCGCTTGGCGATGCCGGCCTGAATGTGGCCAACAAGGCCACCTGCATCTACGCCAATTACCTGGAGCCGCGCGAACATACTCGCCAGCAACTGTTGCTGGAAGCAGCGTCCAGAGCAGAAAACCTTCAAAAGCGTGAACCCGAGAACGCCGGGGCCTGGTACTGGCAGGCTTATGCGTTGGCGCGTTACAGCCAGTGCATCAGTGTGACCAAGGCACTGACGCAGGGACTGGGCGTGAAGATTCGCCAGGCACTGGAGACCACCATTGCACTGTCGCCGCGACACGCCGATGCGCATCTTGCGCTGGCGGGCTACCACGCCGAAGTGATCGACAAGGTGGGTGCGCTGGTGGGCGGCATGACGCATGGCGCCAGCAAGGACGCCGGTCTGGCGCTGTACCAGAAGGCGCTTGCGTTGAACCCGGACTCGGCCATCACACTGTCCGAGTACGCCAATGGCCTGATCATGCTCGACGGTCACAAACGCATGGAGGAAGCCCGCCACCTCCAGGACCGTGCAGCCGCCGCTCGACCGCTGGATGCCATGGAGCAACTGTATGTGGCGTCCGTCCGATTGATGATCGAAGGTTAGGCTCGAGGGTTAGGGCTGCCCTGCATGACCGAAGCCATAATCGCCCCCCATGGAAACCAAGTGGCTCGAAGATTTTGTCAGTCTCGCTGAAACGCGCAGCTTCAGCCGCTCGGCTCAGCTGCGCCACGTGACACAGCCAGCGTTCTCGCGCCGCATCCAGTCGCTGGAAGCCTGGGCGGGCACCGATCTCGTGGACCGGTCTTCTTATCCCACACGCCTGACGCCGGCAGGCCAGACCCTGTACGACCAGTCGCTTGAAATGCTGCAGGCCCTGCAAAGCACGCGCGCCATGCTCAGGGCTCACACGGCTGCGGCTCAGGACGTGATCGAGTTTGCCGTGCCACACACCCTGGCATTCACGTTTTTCCCCTCCTGGCTCTCCAGCCTTCGCGAGAGCTGCGGACCGATCAAGAGTCGCCTCATCGCCCTGAACGTGCATGACGCGGTGCTGCGACTGGTCGAAGGCAGTTGTGATCTGCTCATTGCCTATCACCATGAGTCGCAGCCGATCCAGCTGGATGCCAACCGCTACGAGATGCTCCCATTGGGTCGCGAGCTGCTGGCGCCCTATGTGAAGCCCAACGCGAGCGGTACGCCCAGTTTTTCCCTGCCCGGTCTGGTCAATCAGCCGCAGCCGTATCTGGCCTATGCACCCGGTGCTTACCTCGGCCGCGCGGTGGACCAGATGCTCAAGCAAAGCAGCGTTCCGGTCCACCTGGACCGCATCTACGAAACCGACATGGCCGAAGGGCTCAAGGCCATGGCGCTGGAGGGGCACGGCATCGCATTCCTGCCCGCCAGCGCGGTGCGCGCCGAAGTGGCTGCACGCAAGCTGGTCTCGGCTGGCGGCGGACTGGAGACCGCGCTGGACATCCGCATCTACCGCGAGAGGCCCTCTGCGCGCAAGGCCAAGGGCCCGGTGGAGAAATTCTGGAGCTACCTTCACAACCGGCCAGGGATGTCCTGAGCCTTGATGGACCTTCAGGAGCCCTGAACCGGGCGTTTCGCGCCGGCGGCGCGTTGGCTGATGGGACAATCGCGCCATGAACAGCCCTCTTGACTCCCTCACCATCACCCGCCCTGACGACTGGCACCTGCACGTGCGCGACGGCGACGCCCTGCGCACCGTGGTGCCGCACACCGCCGCCCAGTTTGGTCGCGCCATCATCATGCCCAACCTCAAGCCGCCGGTGACCACCGCGGCGCAGGCGCTGGCCTACCGCGACCGTATCCGCGCTGCCGTGCCCGAGGGCGTGAGTTTCGAGCCGCTGATGACGCTCTACCTCACCGACAACCTGCCCGCCGACGAGATTGCGCGTGCGAAAGATGCCGGTGTGGTGGCCCTCAAGCTGTACCCGGCCGGCGCCACCACCAACAGCGACGCCGGCGTGACCGACATCCGCAAGACCTACAAGACGCTGGAGGCCATGCAGCGCGCCGGGTTGCTGCTGCTTGTGCATGGCGAGGTGACCTCACCCGACATCGACCTGTTCGACCGCGAAGCCGTGTTCATCGACCAGCAGATGATCCCCTTGCGGCGCGACTTCCCCGAGCTGAAAGTGGTGTTCGAGCACATCACCACACGGGAGGCTGCGCAGTACGTGGCCGAGGCCGGCCTGTTCACGGCCGCCACGCTTACCGCACACCACCTGCTTTTCAACCGCAATGCGATCTTCACCGGCGGGGTTCGCCCGCACTACTACTGCCTGCCGGTGCTCAAGCGAGAAACCCACCGGCAGGCCCTGCTGGCTGCCGCCACCAGCGGCAACGACCGCTTCTTCCTTGGCACCGACAGCGCGCCGCACCCGGCCCACCTGAAGGAACATGCCGCCGGTTGCGCCGGCTGCTACACCGCGCACGCCGCCCTCGAGATGTACGCCGAGGCCTTTGATTCGGTGGGCGCGCTCGACAAGCTTGAAGCCTTCGCCAGCTTCAACGGCCCGGCCTTCTACGGCCTGCCGCGCAACAGCGGCAGCGTCACCCTGAAACGCGAAAGCTGGACCACCCCCGAGAGCTTCCGATTCGGCGAAGCCGATCTGAAGCCATTGCGGGGCGGGGAATTGTTGCCCTGGCGTCTGCAGGCTTGATGCTGGAAGGCGTGTCACCGGACTGGTCCGAGCCCTGGTTCGCGCCGGTCGCAGCCGACGGCAGGTCGGTTCAACGCTACCTGAGCGCCGGCCGCGCCTTGCCGCAAGCATTGAGTGCGTTGCCCGCTTGCCCGGTCCGCTTTGTGCCCCAGTCCGACCTGCCCCCTGGCGAAGCCTACGAGCAGTTCATCTTCGACACCGGTTGCGTGCCCACGCGCGACAACCTGCACGACTTCTTCAACGGCTTGTGCTGGTTGCGCTTTCCGCAGACCAAGCAACGGCTGAACCGTCTGCAAGCGGCCGAGATCGCAGCGGCCGGCGTGCGCGAGGTGCGCGGTCCGGTGCGCGACGCGCTGACCCTGTTCGACGAAAACGCGGCGCTGCTGCAGGCGCCCGAGCCGCTGTGGGACGCATTGATCGAGCGCGACTGGCAACGGTTGTTCGTGGGCCTTCGCCCCCTCTGGACGCAGGCGAGGCTGGTGCTGTTCGGTCACGCGTTGCTCGAAAAACTGGTCACGCCCTACAAGTCGATCACGGCCCACGTGTTGCGCGAGCCAGTGCCCATGGCGCTGGGCGAGGATCTCTCCGCCTGGGACGTCTGGCTGGCGCAGGCATTGAGCGCGCCCGCGTTGGCCGCCAAGCCGTTCACGCCGCTGCCGGTGCTGGGTGTGCCGGGTTGGTGGCCTGCCAACGAGGATGCCGGGTTCTATGCCGACGCGAGCGTTTTCCGCGCGCCACGGCAGCCGGTTGCGAGCGGCGCACCACCTTGATGCACCGCGGGCGCGCCTTGATTTCGCGCCCGCCAGCCCCATACTGGTTTCTCGGTATCATCCGCCGGCCTTCCCGGTGACACCAGCGATTGGTGGTCTCAGGAAGGCGGGAACCCGCAAGGCCCGTCCGGGTCACATGCGCAGTCCGGTGCCCTTTGGCGCCGCTGCACCACTGGAGAAAACATGAAACGCATCTTGCTGTTCGTTCTGACCAACTTTGCCGTGATGGCGGTGTTGCTGGTCACCACCCGCATCTTGGGTGTGGACCGCTTCCTCACGGCCAACGGCCTGAACATGACGGCGCTGGCCGGGTTCTCGCTTGTCATCGGCTTTGGCGGCGCCATCATCTCGCTGCTGATCAGCAAGCCCATGGCCAAGTTCAGCACCGGCGCGCGCGTGATCAACCAGCCGCAGACGGCCGACGAGGCCTGGATTGTGGAAACCGTGCGCCGTTTCGCCGACAAGGCCGGCATCGGCATGCCCGAGGTGGCCATCTTTGAAGGCGCACCCAACGCGTTTGCCACCGGTGCGTTCAAGAACTCGGCGCTGGTGGCGGTGTCCACCGGCCTGCTGCAGAACATGACCAAAGAGGAGGTCGAGGCCGTGATCGGCCACGAGGTGGCGCACGTGGCCAACGGCGACATGGTCACCATGACGCTGATCCAGGGTGTGATGAACACCTTCGTGGTGTTCCTCAGCCGCGTGATCGGCTACGCGGTGGACAGCTTCCTGCGCAAGGGCGACAGCAACTCGTCAGGCCCCGGCATCGGCTACATGGTCACCACGATCGTGATGGACATCGTGCTGGGCTTTCTGGCCGCCATCATCGTGGCCTGGTTCAGCCGCCAGCGCGAGTTCCGCGCCGACGCTGGTGCCGCCGGTCTCATGGGCCGCAAGCAGCCCATGATCAACGCACTCGCCCGCCTGGGTGGGCTCACCCCCGGCGAGCTGCCCAAGACCATGCAGGCACTCGGCATCACGGGCGGTCTGGGCAAGCTGTTCTCGACGCACCCGCCCATTGAAGAGCGGATCGCGGCACTGCAGCAGCAAGGCTGATCGGGTTTCGACCCACAACAAAAAAGCGACCTTCGGGTCGCTTTTTTGTTGGTTTGCCTAGGTCAGCGGTTGCGTTCCCAGCGGTCGTTACCCCGGTGACCGTCGCGGTCCCCGTGGCGGTCATGTCGGTTGTACCCCGGGTGGACCGAACGGTGGCCGTTGATGAAGATCACGCCTGGCGAGACCTGATAGCGCGGGTAGTACTGCGTGCCGATGGTGATCCGGGTGTTGGAAGGGTAGTACTCGGTCTGAGGGCGGTAGATCGGTGCGTTGTTGTAGACCGGCGGTGCGTAGCCTTGAGGGGGCAGGGCGTCCGCGGGCGACACGCTGAGGCGGATGGTCGGGCCAGGGTCCTGCGGCATTTGCACGTTGTACTGGCGCCCGGCGTACTCGTAGACCACGTTGTAGGCCACGGTGCGGTTCTCGTAGAAGGTTTGCGTGCCGCACTGGCGGTAGCTTTCCGTGTAGGGCTGGCCGGGGCCTTCAACGCGGTTGCCAATGATGGCACCGCCGATAAGGCCGATCACGGTGGCTGCTGCGCGGCCGCTGCCGTTGCCGATGGCGTTACCCGCCGCACCGCCCGCGATGCCGCCGAGCAGGGCGCCCGCACCCGATGGCTGGCCCTGGTAGGTCACGCTTTCGTCGCTGCACACCTCGCGCGGCACGGCCACCTGCTGCACCACGGGCGTGCTGCTGAGCACGCGGCCTTGTTCCTCTTGCGCGTGCGCGGCGCTCGTGCCCAGCGCCAGCAGGCCCAACACGGGCATCAGAACGGGATATTTCATGGCGAACTCCAAATAACAACGGCAAAAGTGTGCGCCAGGGCGGTCAATCCGTGATGCACGGCTTGTAAAGATTCGTCAATCCGAGGGTGATTTCACGCTGTTGCGTCGCGTCTGTGGGGTTTTCAGCAGATCAAGCACCAGGGCTTCGGCCACCTTGAGTCCGTCCACGCCGGCCGAGAGAATGCCGCCGGCGTAACCCGCGCCTTCGCCCGCCGGGTAAAGCCCGCGCGTGTTCAGGCTCTGAAAGTCGTCGCCGCGGGTGATGCGCAGCGGCGCCGATGTTCGGGTTTCGACGCCAGTGAGCACGGCGTCGGCCATGTCGTAGCCCTTGATCTTGCGGCCGAACACCGGCAGCGCCTCGCGCATGGCTTCGATGGCGTAGGCGGGCAGGGCGGGCGCCAGATCGCCCAGCTTCACGCCCGGCTGGTACGACGGCACGACCTCGCCCAGCGCACTGGACGGGCGCTGCGCCACGAAATCGCCGACCAGCTGGCCCGGCGCCTCGTAGGTGCCGCCACCGAGCTGGTAGGCGCGCGCTTCGAGCTGGCGTTGCAGCACGATGCCCGCCAGCGGGTGGGTCTTGCCCGCGGCCGCGAGCGCGGTGGCCTGCCCGGCGTAGCGCACACCGTCCTGCTCGCCGAACGCGGCGGTCCACAGCGGTGCATCCTGGGGAAAGGCCTGCGGGA
>LNFM01027986.1_pt1 | contig 10730 bp, 8 predicted proteins | sample 596031 | NCBI WGS metagenome assembly LNFM01 (sample SAMN04254537, study PRJNA301005) | activated carbon metagenome | isolation source: dual media filters at the Ann Arbor, Michigan drinking water treatment plant | place: USA: Ann Arbor | reverse complement strand
TGGAGAGGTGGCAGAGTGGTCGATCGCACCGCACTCGAAATGCGGCAGGCTGGGTGACCGGTCTCGGGGGTTCGAATCCCCCCCTCTCCGCCAAGATCGATGTTTCATTTTGTATCTTCAACGAATCTTCCAACCTTATGATTTTCAGCGCCTTGAGAGCCTTTTTCGTCTCGCTGTAGGCCTCGGCGACGCGTCCTGCCACTGCTGTTAGTGGGTGGACAAGAGAGCGGTAGTTGGCTGCGGGCGCAGGGACTCTTGGCTCAACTGCGGCGCGAGGCACGGCGACCGTTAGAATTGAATTCATCTCACATCGCCGGGCTTACCTTGTCGCGGCAGCGCATCAGGGGCATGACGCGCGTCCCGAACTTCTCCATCCCCTGCACGAACTCGTCAAAAATCAGCATCACCCCCTCGACGCCCGGAATCTCGGACATCTGGTCGAGCATTCGCGCGATCGTGGCATAGGAGCCGACGAGAATTCCGGAGATAGCAGGCACCCGCCCATCCGCGCTCTTATGCCGTCGGGCCGGCAGGCTGAGCGGGTCTTTATTGGGGTCGTCTGCCGCCTGGGCGTCGCGATAGTCGAGCGCCTCGATGTCGGCGCCGGCCTTGTAGTGCGCCCATTTGGCCTGGGCCAATTCATCTGTCTCCTCGGCGATGACGATCGTCATGAGCAGTGCACCGCAGGAGCGGCCGGTCTCGGCCGTCGCTCTCACGAGGCGGCCGACGCTTGGAGCCACGGCCAGGGGCGTGTTTTCGCCGAAACTGGCGCAGAAGTTGTAGTCTGCGTACTGGGCGGCGAACTTGGTCCCAGCATCGCTCTGCGCCGCGCAAATGATGGGGATCTTTGCCGTTGGCCGCGGGCTGCAACGGCAGTCGTCCATCTGAAAGAACTCCCCCTTGAGGTTCGAACGGCCGGTCGCCCAGAGTTCCTGCATGACCGTGACGTACTCGGCGCAATACTCGTACCGGCGCTTGTAGTGCTCGGGCCCGGGCCAGAGCCCCATCTGCGAGTACTCGCGTCGCTGCCAACCGGAGACGATGTTCACGCCGAACCGGCCGTGCGAGATGTTGTCGATCGTCACCGCCATGCGCGCCGTGATCGGCGGGGGCATCGTCAGCACGGCGCAGGTCGCAAAGAGCTGGATGCGTCGTGTCTGGGCGGCAAGTCCGGCCATCAGGGTGAAGGAGTCGAGGTTGTGGTCCCAATGCTCTGAGGGGCCGCCGAAGCCGTGCAGCTTGATCATTGACATCGCGAACTCGAAGCCGAACGCCTCGGCCTTCTGCACGACGGTGAGATTGAGATCGTAGCTCGGCATGAATTGGGGTGACGTGGTCGAGATGATCCAGCCATTGTTCCCGATCGGAATGAAAACGCCGAGCTGCATTTCGAACACTCCAGACGATCGACCTGATCTGCCCGCACAGCGGGGGTGGCACGCGCGCCGCGAAGCCGTCGCCCTGCTCCAGTGTGCACTGTGGCGCGACCGCCTGACCCAGTAAAGCGCAACGCAATCGCCGATACGACGCAATCGCCGAAGTCGGCGGCCCCAGACGAGTCAATCGGAGACGTCATTCAACGCACGGGGGAGCATGTGAACCATCAACTTGCCGCTGCCGCGCGTGCGTACCGTACGCTGCGGGTAGCGAGGGGGAGCTACTAGTCAGCAGAAGTGGACGATGATGGGCAGATTGGAGGTCTGAGATGAAGGGCATAACATTCACGGGTAACCGCACGCTGGACGTGATGAGGTTCCCAGACCCGACGCCGGGTCCGCGCGATGTGATCCTGGAGATCAAGGCCTCTGGCATGTGCGGCACCGATCTCGGTGCCTACCGCAGCCCGACCGGACGCGTGGCCGTTGGGGCGCAACGGGTCGAGGGACCGGTTATCGCCGGTCATGAGCCGTGTGGTGTCGTGGTGGCTGTCGGATCCGCCGTCGGCGAGCGAGAGGCCAAGATTGGTGACCGCGTCATGGACCACCATTACGACGGCTGCGGCACCTGTCGGCACTGCCAGACTGGGTGGACCCAGATGTGTCTCGAAGGCGCGGTCGCCTACGGTTATGGGGGGCATGGCGCTCATGCGAAGTATATGCGGGTCGCGGCGCACTCGCTGGTGTCGCTTCCGGAGGCGGTCTCGTTCCCGGCCGGTGCGGCCGTAGCCTGCGGCACCGGGACCGCCTACGGCGCGCTGAAGCGCATCGGCCTAGAGGGTGACCAAACGATCGCCGTGTTCGGCCAGGGACCTGTGGGGCTTTCGGCAACGCTTCTTGCGGTCGAGATGGGGGCACGGGTCATCGCCGTGGAAACGTCGCCTGAGCGACGCCAGCTTGCGCTCGACTGGGGCGCCGACGTCGCGATCGATCCGAGCGACGTCGATCCCGTTGCGGCGATCAAGGAACTCACACACGGGGAAGGCGCTGACAAGACGATGGACTGCACATCCTCGGTTGACGCGCGACGGGCGGCGGTGCGCTCGACCCGGGTCTGGGGGACGGCCTGTATGGTCGGCGTTGGAGGAGATCTGCACATCGAAGTCATGCCGGACCTGATCTTCCGCCAATTGAACATTGTCGGGCACTGGACCTTCTCGAAGACTGTGCAGGCGGACTGTGCGCGCTTCATCGCGGATCGAAATATCGCCCTGGACAAGATATTCACCCACCAATGGGACATTGCCCAGGCAGCCGAAGCCTACACGCTGTTCGATCAGGCCAAGACCGGCAAGGGTGTCTTCGTCTCATTCGACTAGGGCGCTTGCTTAGGGGCAGCCGAAGCGCACTCAGGTGGGGTTGTGCCAACCTATCGTGAGGTGTGATCGGTCGTGTCGCTGCAAGCGGATGGCGCACGTCGATCAGACGCGTAAGATCGCTCGAGCTATGAATGACAGGTCCCCAGGGAGCCGCAGGATGAAATTTGGTCTCGGACAATCGGTGCTTCGCGAAGAGGACAAGCGCTTCTTGCGCGGGCAAGGACGCTATACCGATGACATCAATCTCCCGAACCAAGCCCACTCCTACATCCTGAGATCTCCCTATGCTCATGCCCTCATCCGCGCGATCGATGTAGGCGCGGCGCGTGCCTCGCCGGGCGTGCTCGCCGTCTATTGTGGCAAGGACATCGCGCAATCCGGGCTGGGTGATCTCCCCTGCTTCGTTGCCAAGGCTGTGCCCCATAAGCGGCCTGATGGTCAGCCCATCTTCGTTCCGCCGCACCCCGCTCTGGCGATCGACAAGGTTGCTTTCGTCGGCGACTGCGTTGCTTTCGTGGTGGCAGAGACCCGGGAGCAGGCACGGAACGCGGCCGAACTGATCGTCGTCGACTATGAGCCGCTGGCCGCGAACACGGACGCGCGGGCCGCATCTTCCGGGCAGGCGCCGCCAATCTGGGAGGCTTGTGCCGACAATGTTTGCTACCTTGCGGAGATCGGTGATCGGGCAGCGGTTGAGCTCGCTCTTGCTGGCGCTCATCATGTGACGCGCATCGAGTTGGAGATGCCGCGTGTTGCCGTCAACGCTATGGAGCCTCGGGGTGCACTCGGCGACTACAGCGCCTCTGATGGCCGTTACACCCTCTATGCCGGCAATCAAATGCCGCACGATATGCGGCATTGGTTGTCGGTCGCGGTGCTCAAGGTGCCGGAGTCGCAGATCAGGATTGTCAGCCCCGACATGGGTGGGTCCTTCGGCCTCAGAGCGACGATCTTCCCCGAAATTCCGCTGGTTCTTTGGGCGTCGCGGCAGCTGGGGCGTCCCGTCAAATGGGTCAACGAACGGTCCGACGGCATGCTCGAAGAGCAGGGCCGAGATTTCGTCATGCGTGGCGAGCTTGCCCTCGATCGCAGCGGGCGTTTTCTTGGGCTGCGCGTCGACGTCATCGGCAATATGGGAGCCTATCTCTCCAACTTCGGTCCGCATCCGCCGTTCGGCAACATCGGTGGCGTGGCAGGCGTTTATGCAACGCCCGCCATGCATGCGCGCGTCACCAGCGTGTTCACGAACACCGGGCCAACGGGCCCGGTACGCGGCGCCGGACGCCCCGAGGCGACGTCATTGATCGAACAGATCATCGATAAGGCTGCCCGTGAGATGGGCATCGACCGGGTTGCCTTGCGCCGCCTCAATATCATCCCGTCCTCCGCCATGCCGTTCCAGACGCCGCTCACCTACAATTACGACTGCGGAGAGTTCGAACGGAACATGGACCAGGCCCTGGCCATGATCGACACCGCAGGCTTCGAGGCGCGGCGTGCGGAGGCAAACGCCGCAGGGCGCCTTCTGGGCCTCGGGATTGCCAATACGATCGAGCAATCGGCCGGTGGCAACGACGAAGGCGGCGAGATCCGCTTCGACCGGCAGGGTCATGCAACCATCCTGATGGGCACTCATTCGCACGGCCAAGGGCACGAGACGGTCTTCAAGCAGCTCGTTTCAGAGCAGTTCGGGTTGGACTTCGACGAGATCCGCTTCGTGCAGGGCGATACGGATGTCGTCGCCTATGGCCATGGCACCGGAGGCTCCCGCGTGTCGGGCCTGGGGACGGCGGCGCTGCTGGGCGCAGTCGAGAAAATCGTGGCCAAGGGACGTCTTATCGCGGCGCATGCGCTTGAAACGGACGCTCAAGGCATTGAATTCTCCGAGGGAAGATTCCGTGCGAAGGGGACAAACCGCTCGCTCGACATCCGGGAGATTGCGGCTCTCGCATTTCAACCTGCTCTGCTTCCCCCCGGCACGGACAGCGGACTTTCCGGGTTCTCGACATTTCGGCCGAAGGCACCGACGTTTCCGAACGCGTGCCATGTTGCCGAGGTCGAGATCGATCCCGAGACAGGCGTTGCCCGCATCCGCCGCTATATCGCCGTTGAGGATGTCGGTACGGTGCTCAATCCTCTCCTCTTGGGCGGGCAGATCCACGGCGGCATCGCCCAAGGTGTGGGCCATGTGTTCGGCGAAGAGTTCATTTGGGACGAGAGCGGGCAGCCTCTGACGGGATCTTTCATGGACTACGTCATGCCTAGGGCAGACGATCTGCCGGTTTTCGAGATCGCGATCAACGGCGTGCCGACAACCCGCAATCCTCTGGGGGTGAAGGGCGCCGGTGAAGCGGGAACAGTCGGCGCCGTTGCGTGCCTGACAAGCGCAGTCCTCGATGCCGTGGCGCCTCTCGGTATCACAAGCTTGCCCACCCCGTTCACGCCGCACCGCCTGTGGCGGGCCATCAATCGCGCGAACGTGCAAAATGTTGCCAAGATATAGCGGCGAAGTGCAGCGAAAGCGGCCATGCGTTGGCGTCGTTGGGATACTGCGGGATGATCTTCGGCACGCCCGCTTGCACTGCATGTTAGAGCAACGTCCGGCAGGCTCACTGATCTCCCTTTGGACGCCGCTGCGGGCAGCGGCAGCGGTAGCCTCGGCTTGAGCTTGCCGCGCGTTTAACGCGTGCCTGCGCCCGGCCCGGTGGTTGATGTTCCGCGAATATTGCCGTCGGCGCACGCGGCTACGAACTCACTTTGCGTCAACTCCCCGTCACCGTCTTCGTCGGATGTCGTCGGCGTCATTCTCGGCAAGGGAACCATCGACGCTGACCTCCTGCCACAACACCGCGCATTCAGCGGCACTGAGTTGAGGATCGGGCACCTGCGCCTGCGCAGAGACGATGCAGAGCGCGAATGCCGCGCCCACTGTAAAGATCTTCAACATGACATTACCTCGACTGCTTCTACTGCGTCCGGAAACGCTCGCGGCTCTCGCCTGTTCCTGGACCCAGCGAGTTGGGTTTCAAGCGCCGAAGTGCCGCAATCATGAAGCGTGTCACGGGAACCGGTTTCCGGAGAAACGACACGCGATTCGTTCTTCTGAGGCGGTCAAATTGGATTTCTCTGGAAACGACCCTCGATCTTAGCCATGCGCCAAGCAATTGAATGTCGTATGAGCCACGTCTTTATCAACCGCGCGATGGCATCATCCGATTCGTAGCAAGCATCAATGGAGAGTCCGGGCAAGCAGGCATCGAGGTCACCACGCTGACTATTGGCGAGACCACGAGACCGACGGCCACGGGGCTCAACCAAAGAAGCGCATGCCACGACAACGCCGCCGCGCAGGCTGTCAAGATCAGACCGACAGCGACATGCAGGCGATGAAAGCGCAGTGCCGTTCTCCAGTCGAGCTGCGACGTCTCGCGGTTCTGCGATCTCCATCCCGAATCGCGACCGATCATGATCTCGACGAGGCTCTTCATGTGCAGCACCATGAACACCGGCGCCAGAAGAGCGCTGAAGATCAATTCGATGCACCAGATCGCGAGCAAATTGCGGAAATCCCGAAATCCGAGGCCCCGTCGCAGCATAGTCGCGGCGGCGACACCCAGGCCTATCAGCTTCGGCATGAACACGATGAGCAGCGTGGCGGCGAGCAGCCGCAGGCCGACCTGCGGGTCGAATGTTGGCCAGACGGGAAACAATGTCTTCTGATTTGCAAAATACGTGAGCGTTCGCTCCTGCTCCTGCCAAATGAGCAGCAAGCCAAGCGTGATCATGGTCGCCCAAAGCACCGATGAGAGATACGAGGCAATTCCCATCGCCAAGTGCAGTCGACTGACTGGATGAAGGCCGTCCGCCGGCAGCACGGCGCCATGTTGCAGATTACCCTGCATCCAACGTCGATCACGCACTGCCAGATCGACCAACGACTGTGGCGCGCCTTCGTAGCTGCCGTCGAGGCTGGTAACGAGAGCAACACGCCATCCAGCCCGGCGAAGTAGAGCGGCTTCCACGAAGTCGTGGCTCTGGATGTGTCCCCCGAACGGAGCGTTACCAGGCAAGATCGGAAGGCCGGCGCACGCCGCGAATGCGCGGGTGCGAATGATCGCATTGTGCCCCCAGTAGTTCCCGCTGGCGCCTTGCCAAGCTGCAAAGCCCGAGGCGGCCAACCGTCCGGAAAGGCTGCTCGCGAACTCCTGCAACCGTCCAAAAATCGTTTGTGAGCCTTGCAGCGCGGGCACGGTCTGGATGAGCGCGGTATCGGAGCACAACTGCATGGTAGAGACGAGGCGGGACAACGTCACCGCCGACATGCGGCTGTCGGCGTCGAACACGACGAAATGCGCGAAATCGTGGCCCCAACGTGTCACCCACTCGGCAATATTACCCGCCTTCTTTGCAATATTGCGCTCGCGATTTCGATAAATGAGTGTCACACGGTGCTTCAAAGCTTCGCTGAGGTCGCCGAACTTCCTGACTTCGCTGTCGCGATACCCGTTATCTTGACTATCGCTCAGCACAAAAACAGAGAAATTGGCCAGAATGCCGTGCCGTTCGAGATCGTCGACTAGTTCGCGTATCGTCGCTGCTACGGCGTTTGAATCCTCATGATAGATCGGGAAAAGCAGCGCGGTGCGCTCGCACAGCGTCGTGGACGGAGGCGCCAGCTCCACGGTATCGCCGCGTCGACCCGACATGACGACGTAGGCGCCAACCATTGCATTCGCGGCTCCGAACGCCATCCAACAGAATCCAATCGTGGAGACTGCGAGAAATGCGTAGTGAACCGTTGTGCCGTTATCGACGCGCAACGCGAGGGCTTGCGAAAGGGCCCATGCAAACGCGACCGTGAGAGCCAGGGTCATGCCGATTATGAAGGTCCGGGCAGCAATCATTGCGCCAGGCGACGCGCAATCGGCATCGCGCAACGGGAGACGCTCGGCGCCTGGGCCATAGAGTGGCTGGGGCGGCATAGCGAGTTGCTTTCTTGGCTTGCTCGCGCCCGCCTCGGATCGGGAGGATGCAGTCATTTTCGCTTCGTCCATCGGTAGAGCCAGGTTTCGGGGATCCGCCCTTCCCAAGGACTGACCGTCAACCGCAACTCGGATAGGTCTGCCGCTTCGGGATCGAGGAGGAACGTCACCCTGAAGCCCCTCGTTTCGGGATTAGCTTGAATCGTGAGGCCCTCGATCTTCCCGGCTGAGGCTCGAACCTCGCCGACCGGCAGCTTGTTTGCCGCGCTGGGCTCGTCGCGATAGTCGACGACAAAGCGATAGGCGTTCGCGCGTCGCCCGCCGCCAACACGGCCGACGCGTGTGCTCGCCACCCAAGGGCCGGCCGAGCGGGTGGGAGCATCGTCGCGCCAACGCAGACGATAGGAAAAGGACGTCGGCTCCTGGGCCTTCGTTACCGATTGGGGACGAAAGAAAGCGACGATATTGTCGTGAATCTCCTCGTCGGTCGGGATCTCGACCAGCACGACATTGCCGTTGTCGAAGCCCGATATCGGCTCAACCCAGACGCTCGGCCGGCGCTCGTATCGTGCCTCGAGATCCTGGTACCCGTCGAACTGACGATGGCGCTGGATCAGACCGAAGCCGCGAGGAGCCTTGCCTGCAAATGTGCTGACCTGAAGTGATCGAGGATTAGCGAGGGGCCGCCAAATTCTCTCTCCCGTTTCGCTCAATATGGCGAGGCCGTCCGAGTCGTGCACGCGAGGTCGGAAATCTTCAACGCGCGTCGCATTACTGGGACCAACTAGAAACATGCTGGTGAGCGGAGCCAAGCCTAGAGTTTCGATCACACCGCGTGGAAAGAGCGTCGCGGAAACGTCAACTTTCGTCTCTGTACCGGGCGACAGAATCAACGTGTAGGCACCGGTCGTCGATGGGCTATCGAGAAGGGCGTGTAACTTGATCGACCTGGCCGTTGGCTCAGGCTTCTCGATCCAGAACCGACGAAATTCAGGAAACTCCTCGCCGGCGGGGGATGCGGTGCCGATCGCAATTCCCCGGGCTGAGAGGCCATAAACCTGCCCCTCACCAAGCGCCCGAAAATAGGTGGCGCCCTGCATGGCTATGATCTCGTCCGCAATGCCCGGCGCATTGAGCGGCCCATTAATCCGAAATCCAGAAAGTGGCACCTCCTGGGGCTCGGCCGCCTCGGGCTTGGGGTTGCGGTGGTCCAGGAAATCAGACGCTTGGAGCGTTATCGGCCTTGCGATGCCGTTCTCGACGACGGAAATTTCGACAGGGTGCTTGAAGAGCCATCCTGCCAACATCGGATGGATCTCGAAGTGGGGCGGATCTTTCGTCCATAGAGCGCTCGGCCTTCGCAATTCTAGCCGCTTGTAATCGTCGTAACTCTTCGGTAGCCACGGAACATCGACCGATGCCGGCGCACGGTACGCCTGTTTTGCAAGGTTTCGTGCCATATCGACGACGGCTTCTTGACGGAACGTCCCGTTTAACTGGACCGCTTTCTGGAGAGTCGGTTCGGCTTTCGGCTCCGGCGCGCCCTGAGCCTGCGCAGCGCCTGCCAGTCCCGCGTATAGGATGAGAGCGGTGCGACAACCTACGTTCCACACACCGGCGGTTCTGCGGAGACCGAAGAGCAGGTGCATTCGCGGCAAGGCATTCTCCATTCGCAGAGATTGATTTCTTCCCGACTGCGTACGAACGCCACGCCCGTTCGGAAGTTCCGGACAATTCGTTAGCTGCTTGCAAGGAAAAGTCGCCCCCGCGTCGCGATACTTCGCCAAGGATCAGACGTGGTTCTTTCGCCCGTTGCGATGGACCGCGGATACGCGACCGCGACAGCTTTCGGCAGCGATCGCACCTACGGCGCGCTGTGCTGCATGGCACCTTGGCGACTTATCCCGATGCGTGGCGTAGACCCGCTGTGGCGCCTCCTATCGGGCTCGATCGCCGCCACGACCACGACTTTCCATCACATCTGACAGTGGTGGCGTCCGTTCGGTCGATTCGACGAACCTGACGCTCTGGACGCGGTCAAAGCATCGGACGCCCGCCGGTGACGGCGATGGTAGCGCCCGATACGTAACTGGAGAGAGGATCGGCGAGCATGACGAATGCGGTCGCGAGTTCGGCGGGCTGTCCCGGCCGTTTCATCGGCGTGTTGTGACCGAAATTGGCCACTGCATCTTCTGGCATGGTCGACGGAATGAGAGGTGTCCAGATCGGTCCGGGTGCCACGGCGTTCACCCGAATGCCCCGTTCTGCCAGCATCTGCGCCAGCCCTGCCGTGAAATTATAGATCGCGCCCTTCGTAGTCGCATATGCCAGCAAAGTCGGGTTGGGATGATCGGAATTGATTGAAGCCGTGTTGATGATTGCGCTGCCGGGCTTCATGTGTGGCACCGCTGCTTTTGTAAGATAGAACATGGCGTGAATGTTGACGCGGAAAGTCAGCTCCCACTCCTCGTTCGGGATTTCCTCGATGGATGCGAAACTGGCTTGGTGAGCGGCGTTGTTGACGAGGATGTCGATGCCGCCGAGGTCTCTCGCTGCCCTCGCGATGATAGCTTCACAGTGTTTCGCGTTCTGGATATCGCCAGACAGAAGCACTGCCTTGCGACCCTCTGCTTCGATCAACTTCTTGGTCGCCTCTGCGTCCTCATTCTCTTCAAGGTAGGCGATGAGAATGTCGGCGCCTTCGCGCGCGTAGGCGATGGCGACGGCGCGACCAATGCCACTGTCGCCGCCTGTGATGACAGCACGCTGGCCTTTGAGGCGGCCTGAGCCCCGATAGGACGTTTCGCCATGATCGGGCACCGGATCCATTTCGGACGTCAGACCCGGCATCGGCTGCGTCTGCTTGGGGAAGGGCGGTGTAGGATGAGTCCTGGACATGGGCGTGACCTTGCCACGAATGCTGCTCATCTCCGATAACTGGTGAACGAGCGCTGCGTTCCTCAACCGGCGATAAGCTGAAACCGGCAACCCCC
>LNFM01013044.1_pt1 | contig 10730 bp, 9 predicted proteins | sample 596031 | NCBI WGS metagenome assembly LNFM01 (sample SAMN04254537, study PRJNA301005) | activated carbon metagenome | isolation source: dual media filters at the Ann Arbor, Michigan drinking water treatment plant | place: USA: Ann Arbor | reverse complement strand
AGCGATCTTGCGTTTGGTGAATTCGCGCAAGACACCGTAGGAGGACAACTCACCGTCGGCTTCACGCAGGGTCACAGCATTGCCGCGCAACCAGTGCAGGGTCCCATCCGGCGAACGGACCCGGAACTCATGCTGCCAGGAGGCGCCGTCCTTGTACGCTTCACGCATGGAATCGAACAGATCGGGCAGGTCATCCCGCTCGACCTTGGCAAATAGCTTGCGCGCATCCCGGCGCACATCTTCCGCCAACACGCCGAAGTAGTTCTGGACACTTTCGCTGATGAAGGGAAAGCTGACATCCCCGTCATGGCGCCGCTGGTACTGGAACAGCACATCGGGCACCCGGCTGGTGAGCTTTTCGATGAAATCCAGTTTTTCCTGCAGCGCTTCGGTCACCGCCCGCTCGACCGTGATGTCCTGCATCAGGCCGAAATCCAGCGTCTGGCCTTGCAGGCCGGTGTAGCGATGCAGGCTCGATCGGACCCAGCGGATCGTACCGTCGGTGCGCAGCACGCGGTATTCCAGCTTGGTGCCGTCCATGCGCTGGCGGATCTCGACGAAATGCGGCAGGTCGTCGGGGTGGATAAGGGCGCGCGCCTGCGCACTGGTCAGCGGCGGGCCCGGCGGCAGGCCGGAGATCTGGCGTAGGCCGGGGGAAAAGGTGATCGCCTGGCCGTCCGCGCTGGCCAGCCAGGAGCCCACGCGCGCCAGGTTCTCGGTCAGTTCGTACAGCGCGAGCTGCTGGTTGAGCTTGTCCACGGCCTGCGCCAGCGCCAGCTCGCCGGCGCGCAGCGACTCCTCGGCCATGCGCTCGGTGGTGATGTCCTTGATGTACATCAGGATGTGCTTCTCGCCATCCACGTCCATCAGCGTGCCGTTGAGGCGCACCAGGCGTTTGCCCTTGTCCTTGAGATGGACGATGGCCTCGTAGTCGCGCAGCCGGCCGCTGGTGCGCAGGGAAGCCACGGCCGCTTCGCGGCTGGCCTGGTCGGGCCAGTGCCCGATCTCCACCACGGTATGGCCGATCACCTCTTCGCGCTTGAACCCGGTGACGGCCAGCCACTCCTGGTTCACATCGACGACCAGGCCATCGGCCAGGCGCGACAGGCCGATGGCCTCCGGGCTCTCGTCAAAAGCTGCGCTGAAGAGCTTTTCGCTGTGGCGCCGCTGGCGCTCCAGCTGCGCCCAGTCACGCTCACGCTCCTGCAAACGCAGTTCAACCTCGCGCAGTTGCGCACGAAGTTGCGTGATCTCGTTCTTGTCGTCAGCTGTACCCATGGAAGATGCCGGTCGGCAGCGCCCTGAACCACCGCCTGACGGTGGTGCCCCGGGGTGCTGCCTGGATGTGTTGGACGATGTTAATCGAGTTGGGGCCGGGCGCTGCCCGGTCGCGCGAGAATAAGTCCTGAAAGCCGGTATTCCTGCCGCCTGCAAGCGCTTGCAGGGCCCGCCGGCGACGGCACAGGGGCATGCGGGGGACGGCAGCGGGAAAAACAGGCAGACGCTACATTCAGCGCTGCACAACGCCGCCGCCCGCACCCCATGACCCCGTCCAAAGACTTCAAGGGCAACAAGCAGTCCCTGCCCACCAAACCCTGCAGCGCCTGCGGCCGCCCCATGAGCTGGCGCAAGAAATGGGAAAAGAACTGGGAGCAAGTCAAGTACTGCTCCGACGCCTGCCGCCGCTCAAGGCCCGCCCCATGAGCACGCTGCGCTCCCTCGTGATCGTGCTGGGCGACCAGCTCGACCTGCAGGCCGCCGCCTTCGACGGCTTCGACCCCACACAAGACCGTGTCTGGATGGCCGAGGTGGCCGAGGAATCCACCCACATCACGTCCAGCAAACCCCGTACCGTGCTGTTCCTGAGCGCCATGCGCCATTTCGCGCAGGCCCTGGCCCAAGAGGGTCGGCCACTGCACTACGTGCGGCTGGATGAGGTCGGCAACCGGGGCAGCCTGGCGGCGCAGCTGGCGCACGACATAAGCGCCTTGCAGCCGCAACAGCTGGTGATGACGGCGCCGGGCGACTGGCGCGTGCTCAAGGCCCTGCAAGCCACGGCCGCTGCCGCCGGCCTGCCCCTGGAGATCCGCGACGACCGGCATTTCTACACCACGGTGCGCGACTTCGCTGCCCATGCGAAGGGGCGCAAGAGCCTGCGCATGGAGTACTTCTACCGCGAGCAGCGCAAGAAACACCAGGTGCTGATGGAGGGCGACGAGCCCGCTGGCGGCCAATGGAATTTCGACGCCGAGAACCGCCAGGCCTTCGGCCCCCAGGGCCCGGGGTTTGTGCCGCCACGCAGCCAGTTCGCGCCCGACGCGATCACGCTTGAAGTGATGGCGCTGGTGCAGCAGCGTTTCTCATCACATCCCGGTGAGTTGCAAAGTTTTGCCTGGCCCGTCACGCGCGCGCAGGCCTTGCAGGCACTCGACGATTTCATCACGCAGCGCCTGGCCGATTTCGGCCGCTGGCAGGACGCCATCTGGCCCGGTGAGCCCTGGCTTTACCACGCGCACCTGGCCGCCGCGCTCAATCTCAAGCTGCTCACGGCGCGCGAGGTGGTGGCTGCGGCCGAGGCCGCCTGGCGCGCTGGGCAAGTGAGCATCCAGAGCGCCGAAGGTTTCATCCGCCAGATCCTGGGCTGGCGCGAGTACGTGCGCGGCATCTACTGGACGCAGATGCCGCAGTACCTCGAAGGCAATGCGCTGGACGCGAAAGAAGATTTGCCGAGCTGGTACTGGACCGGCCGCACCGACCTGGCCTGCCTGGCCGACGCCATCGGCCAGACGCTGCAACACGGCTACGCCCATCACATCCAGCGTCTCATGGTGACCGGCCTGTTCGCCCTGCTGTACGGCGTGGAACCGAAACAGGTGCACGCCTGGTACCTCGGCGTCTACGTGGACGCGGTGGAATGGGTGGAGCTGCCCAACACCCTGGGCATGAGCCAGTACGCCGACGGCGGCCTGATGGCCAGCAAGCCCTACATCGCCAGCGGCAAGTACATCGAACGCATGAGCCCGCTGTGCAAGGGCTGCCCTTACGACCCGGCGCTACGCACCGGCGAGCGCGCCTGCCCCATCACCACGCTGTACTGGGCATTCCTGCTGCGCCACGAGGCGATGCTGGCGCGCAACCCGCGTATCGCGCTGCAGGTCAAGAACCTGGCCCGGCTCGACGAGGCCGAACGCAGCGCCATCCGCGAGCGCGCGGCAGCCATCCGGCGCGGCGAGATCGGAACGCTGGCGTGACCGTCCTGGCAGGCCAGACCGCGGCCCACGCGCAGCTGGCCGCCGTGCAGCCGCAGGCCTACGCCCGCAGCCGCAACCACCTGGACGGTGCGGTCACCGGCCTCTCGCCCTACCTCACCCACGGCCTGCTCGATCTGCCGCAGGTGCTGGCCGGAGTGCTGGCCCGCGAGGACCTGCCGGTGCAGCACAAGCTGGTGTTCGAACTCGGCTGGCGCGCCTACTTCCGGCATGTCTGGGCGCACCGGGGTGAGGGCATTTTTGCATCGCTGCACGCCGGCCTGCTGCCCGGGGCGGCTTACGCCAGCGAACTGCCGGCCGACATCCGCGAGGCCCGCACCGGCCTGCCCGTGATCGACCAGGCCGTGCGCACGCTCTACGCCACGGGCACCCTGCACAACCACGCGCGCATGTGGCTGGCCAGCTACGTGGTGCACCTGCGCAAGGTGCACTGGCGCGCCGGCGCCGACTGGCTCTACGCCCATCTGCTCGACGGGGACCTCGCGAGCAACCATCTGAGCTGGCAGTGGGTGGCGGGCACCGGCAGCAGCAAACCCTATCTCTTCAATGCGGAAAACGTCGCGCGTTACGCGCCACCGGCTTGGCATTGCAGCGGCAGCATCATCGACACCAGCTATGAGCAGCTGCAGGTCTGGGCGCAAGACGCCAGCTGGGTGATGCGCCCCTTCGGCCCCGCTGCCATCGGCATCCCCGAGCTAGCCCTGCACACCGCGCCGCCGCCCCCACTGAAGCTCACCCCACCGGAGCCCGCCGCCCTGTCATGCCGCACCGTCTGGCTGGTCCATCCCTGGGACCTCGCCCCACCGCCGGCCGGTCTGCCGGCAGACACCGTGGTGCTGGGCGTCTACCTTGCCGACTTTCACCGTGCGCGGCCCTGGTCGGCCGCGCGCTGGCATTTCGTGGACGCCGGTATGGCCGAAGTCACGCCGCTGCGCTGCCACGTTGAGCCCGATCAGCTGCAGGCACTGCTGGCCGGTGCGCAGCGCGTGCTGTACCGGGCCGAGCCGCATCTGCCAGCCTGGCTGGGCCAGCTCGCGCAGCGGGTCGAGCCGGCGCCCCTGTTCGCGCCGCAGCCGCGGCGCTGCGACTCGTTCTCGCAGTGGTGGACCCGTGCCATCCGTGGTCGGGGCCGCGCGGCCGAGCTGCTTGAAGACCACAAGACACGCTCGTGCGGCGATTTTGACTATGCTGCATCCCGTTTCACGCAGAATCAACAAGCATGACCACCAAGAACGTCCTGGGCACCGAATTGCTGCCCTGCTCCTACGATCCGCTCACCGGCTTCTACCGTGACGGCTGCTGCAAGACCGACGCGCACGACCTCGGCTCGCACGTGGTCTGCGCGCGCGTCACCCAGGCCTTCCTCGATTTTTCGCTGGCGCGCGGCAACGACCTCGTCACCCCGCGCCCCGAATACCGCTTTGCCGGCCTGAAGGCCGGCGACCGCTGGTGCCTCTGCGCGCTGCGCTGGAAAGAGGCGCTGGAGGCCGGCGTTGCCCCGCCCGTGGTGCTGGAGTGCACGCATCTGCGCGCGCTGGACTACGTCACGCTGGACCAGCTGCGTACGCACGCGCTGCAGCCCAGCAAGAGCCGGCCATGAGCGCGACCGAAGCGCGCGTGCCGGCATCTGTGGCCTGGCTGGGCTACGGCGGCCTGCTGCCCTTTGCGCTCACCGCGCTGGGCACGCTGCTGGATCCCGCGCGCCGTGAACTCTGGCAGCAGGCGCTGCTGGCCTACGGCGCCGTCATCCTGAGTTTCGTGGGCGCCCTGCACTGGGCCTTTGCCATGGGCGCCAACGAGGACCGCCAGGCGCAACCGCTCTACCTCTGGAGCGTGCTACCGGCACTGGCCAGCTGGGTCGCCTTGCTGCTGCCCCTGCTGCTGGCGCGGGGCGCCGTGCTGGCCGCCTTCCTGCTCATCGTCGCTTTCGTCGCGCATTACGTGCAGGACAAACGCCTGGCGCGCCTGCATCCCCTGCCCGGCTGGTACCTGCCGCTGCGCCTGCGCCTGAGCAGCGTGGCCTGCCTGTGCCTGGGGGCGATTCCTTACACGGCCTGATCAGCGCGCCGGGGCTGCTGGTGCAGCCAGCAGGCTCACATGCGCGGCCACCACGCGCCAGCCCGCGGGCGTGCGCAGCCAGGTCTGGCTCTGTCGACCGATGGCCGTGCTGCCAGCGCGGCGGAACTCGCAGTTGGCCGTGGCGTAGTCGGTGCCGTAGGTGGTGATCACCGTGCGCGTGAGCTCGCGCATCAGGCCGGCCGAAGGCCGGCTCGCGCGAAAGGTCTGGATCTCGGCCGCGCCGTAGAGGTTCTCGGTAGCGCCGTAACGCAAGGTGTGCGGGCTGTCCCAGAACAGCTCGTCCAGCACCTCCACCTTGTTGTGCACCAGCGCGTCCTCGTAGCGCATGAACGCCGCCGTGACTTCGGCCAGCACGGCCGGCGCATTGATCTCCATCGTCATCATCACACTCCCGGTGTTCAGTGTTGTCCCGCCTGCTCACCCAGATAGGCCTGGGCCAGCGCGCCATCGGCGGCAATCTCGGCCGCGGCGCCCTGCGCCACGATGCGCCCGCCTTCGATCACATAGGCGCGGTCGGCCAGCGCCAGGGCCAGGCCGGCCATCTGGTCCACCAGCAGCAGGGTCATGCCCTCGCGCCGAAGCTGGTCCAGCGCGGCAAACAGCTCGGCAATGATTTTCGGCGCCAGGCCCAGCGAAGGCTCGTCGAGCAGCAGGATACGCGGCTTGGACATCAGCGCGCGCGCAATCGCCAGCATCTGCTGCTCACCCCCCGAGAGCAGACCCGCACGCTGGTGCAGGCGCTCGCGCAGGCGCGGGAAACGCTGCAACTGTTCTTCCACGCGTGCGTCGCGATCGGCCGGCTGCAGGAAAGCCCCCAGGCGGATGTTGTCGAGCACGCTGAGCTCGGGAAACACCTGCCGCCCTTCGGGCACCAGCACCACACCCTGGGCCACCACCTGCTCGGCGCCCAGGTTCTTGAGCTCGCGGCCTTCGAGGTGGATGCCACCTTGCACCGGCCGGTGCAGGCCAGCCAGCGCCTTCATCAGCGTGGACTTGCCCGCGCCGTTGGCGCCCAGCAGGGCCACCACCTCGCCCTGGCGCACCTGCAGGTCGATGCCGTGCAAGACCGGCTCGGCACCGTAGCCGGCCACGAGAGAACCCACGCCCAGCATCTCGGGACGTTGGGTAGTATCGGCTGCACGCGGTGCACCGCCGTCCACCGATTCACCCAGATACGCCTGCTGCACCGCCGGGTTGGCCTGCACCTCGGCCGCCGTACCGGTGGCCAGGCGCAGACCCGCGTCGAGCACCACCACGTGGTCGCTGATCCCCATCACCAGCGTCATGTCGTGCTCCACCAGCAGCACGGTGATGCCCGCCTCCGCAATGCGCCGCAGCAGCGCGCCCAGGCGCTCCTTGTCCTCGCGCGACAGGCCCGCAGCCGGTTCGTCCAGCAGCAGCGCCTCGGGGTCGGTGGCCAGCGCGCGGGCAATTTCCACCAGGCGCCGGTCCACGTGCGGCAGGTCGGCGGCCAGCGCGGCAGGGTCACCCACGTAACCACAAAAAGCCAGCAACTCGGCCGCGCGCGTCGTATGCGCGGGTGCATGGCGGCGTGATGCGCCCAAGAGCGGGCCCAGGCGGCCGCGCTGCATGGCCAGCACCACGTTGTCCAGCACACTCAAGGAACCAAAGAGTTGGGAGGTCTGGTAGGTGCGCGCCACACCACGGCGCGCGATCTGCATGGCGCTGCGGCCGGCCAGCGCCTCGCCGCCCAGCGCAAAAGCGCCGGCCGTGGGCAGGTAGAAACCGCCCAGCATGTTCAGCGCAGTGGACTTGCCCGCGCCATTGGGGCCGATCAGACTCGTCACCGCGCCGGCCTGCGCTGCAAAGCTCAGTTCGGACACGGCACGCACACCACCGAACTGCATGCTCAGGCCCTGGGCCTGCAGGCCCAGGCGGGCACGCGCCGGCAGGGCTAGGCTACCTGTGGCCTGGGCGCGCGGCGCGATGGTCGGGGCCGGCTGCCAGCGGGCGCGCAGCCGCTGCAAGCCGCCCACCACACCACCTGGCGCCACCCAGAGCACCACCAGCAGCAGCACGCCGAAGAAGAGCAGACGAAATTCTTCCAGGCCCGAGAGCAGCTCGGGCAGCAGGCCCACCAGCAGCGCCCCCACCAGCGGGCCGGTGACCGAACCCGCACCGCCCAGCATGACCACCAGCACAAAGAGGATGGACTGCAGGAAACCGAAGGTGTGGGGCGTGACAAAACCCGAGAGCGGCGCAAACAGCGCACCCGCTGCCGCCGCACACAGCGCGGAAACGGCAAAGGCCACGGTCTTGATCACCAGCGGGTTCAGGCCCACCGATTCGGCGGCGGTCTCGGCGTCGCGCACGGCGCGCATGGCTGCGCCCCAGGTGCCGCGCGCCAGCCAGGCATAAGCCGCCAGCCCCAGGCCGGCCGCGGCGATGGCCAGCAGGGCCACGGAACGTTCACCCTGGGCCAGGCCACCGAGCGCGGGTGCCGTCAGGCCCATGATGCCGTTCTGCCCACCGGTCAGCGCGCCGGCTTCGATGATGCCGTTCTCGACAATGAAACCGAAGGCGATGGTGATCATGGCCAGGTAAGGCCCCTTCACGCGCAGCGCCGGCACGGCCAGCAGCGCGCCGCAGGCGCCACCGATCACGGCCGCGATCGGCCAGGCCAGCCAGAAGCTGACGCCGGCCTTGGTCGTGAGGATGGCCACCGTGTAGGCGCCAATCGCATAGAAACCCACATGCCCGAAAGACACCTGGCCCGTCAGCCCCAGCAACACATTGAGGCCCACGCCCACCAGGGTCAGCAGCGCCACCTGCGCCAGCACAAACACCCAATAGCCGTTGAGAGAAAGCGCCAGGCCGGCACCCAGTCCCAGCACGGCCAGCAGCGCCGCGATCTGCAGCGGCGTGCCCAGGCCCAGCACGGGCCGTTTTGCAAAAGTCGAGTTCATACCTTCTTCACCTCCGCCCGGCCGAACAGGCCGTTGGGCCGCCAGGCCAGCGCCGCGATGACCAGCGCGAAGGTCAGGATCTGCGTGTACCCGGAACCCAGGGTGGCGGTGATCAGCGCCTCCACCACACCAAACAAGAGCCCGGCCAGCATCACGCCCCAGGCGCTGGTGATGCCGCCCAGGATGGCCACCGCAAAGGCCTTCAGGCCGAACAGCGTGCCCATGTCGGAATGCACATTGGTCAGCGGCGCGATCAGCACGCCCGCAATGCCGGCGAACAGGGCCGAGAGCGCAAAGGCCAGCGCCACCGCGCGCCGGATCGGGATGCCCATGAGGCGCGCGGCCGCGCGGTTCTGCACCACGGCCAACATGGCCACCCCCCAGCGCGTGCGCCGGGAGATGAAGTGCAGCAGCGCAGCCAGCGCCAGCCCCACCACGGGGATCAGCAGCTGCAGCGGGTACACACCCAGGCCCACGCCCGCCACCTCCAGCGGCGACTGCGCCAGGGGTGAGGGCAGGCTGCGCGGCTCCTTGCCGTAGGTCGCCATGACCACGTTGTCCAGCACGATGCCCAGCGCCACCGTGGCCATGAGCCAGGCGTCCGAGCCGCGGTTCACGAAGGGCCGCACCGCCAGCAACTCCACCAGCAGGCCGTAGACCGCGCACAGCGCCAGCGCCAGCAGCACCGCCGCCCAGCCCGGCCAACCGAAGGTCTGCGCAAAGGTGTAGGTGAGCACCGCGCCCAGCATCATGGAGCTGCCCTGGGCGAAGTTGACCGTGCCGCTGACGGCATAGGTCACGTAAAAGCCCAGGGCCATCAGCCCGTACATGCTGCCCAGGCCCAGGCCACTGACCAGCGCAGATAACTCCGACATGCGTCTTTCCTCTTGTTTGTTATGTCTACTCAGCCGCTGAGGGCTGCGCCCAACGCTTACCTCCGTTCGGACTGAGCTTGTCGAAGTCCTCTGCAGCTTATTGCAGAAGAGGGTTTCGACAGGCTCAACGCGAACGGAGCGGCTTGTTCAGCGCTTCCTCAGTTCATACCCACAGGCACGATGCGGTTGTCGATGAACTGTGCCCACACGTAGTCGGTGGACTGCACCGCGTCGTGCACGTCGGCCGAGAAGGGCCTGACGTAGGTCTTGATCAGGCCTTCGTGCTTGTCGATCTTGTAATAACCCTGGCGGATGGCGTCGCCGTTGGTGGAGCCGGCGGCCTGGATGGCCAGCGCCGTCAGGTGCATGGCGTCGTAGGCATTGGCCACGCCGACGGCGGGCGAGATGTCGCCCGGGCCCTTGACGTTGGGGTACTTGGCCATCAGGGCCTTGATCACACGCTCGCCCACGGGCGTCTGCTTGCCGAAGAAGCTGTAGGTCTGCACGAAATGCACGTCCTTGGCCATGGCACCGGCCAATTCGGTGAAGCGGCCACCGGCCGGGCCCCAGTGCGAGACCACCGGCACCTTCCAGCCCATGCGCTCCAGCGACTTCACCACCTGGGCCGAGGGGCCGACGTTGCCCACCATGAACAGCGTGTCGGCACCGGCGGCCTTCAGGCGCGTGAGCTGCGGCACCATGTCCACGTCATTGCCCTCGAACTTCTCCACGCCTGCGGGCGTGACGTTCTTGGCGGCCATGGCGGCCTTCAGGCCCTTCTCGTTGCTCTCGCCCCAGGGGTTGTTCACCAGGATCAGGCCGGGCTTTTGCGTCTTGAAGGTCTTCTGCGCGTAGGCCAGCATGCCCACGTCAACGATCTCGTCCACAGCCGACACGCGGAAGGCGAAGTTGGGATTGGCACCGTTCTTGGTGATGCCCGTGCCCGCGGCCCAGGGGCCCATGAACGGCACCTTCTCCTGGTTCATGAGCGGCACGATGGCCATGGACACCGGCGTGTCCAGGCCGCCAAACACCACGGCCACCTTCTCGCGGAAGACCAGCTCGCGCGCCGCCACCACGCCCTTGGCGGGGTTGGCTTCGTCGTCGCGGCGCACCAGCTCCAGCTTGCGCCCGCCCAGCAGGCCGCCCTTGGCGTTGATCTCGTCAATGGCGACCTGCATGCCACGCGTGATGGCCTCGCCCGCCAGGGCCGACTGGCCCGACAGCGCTGTCACCAGGCCGATCTTGATGGGTTCATTGGCCAGCGCCGGGCCGGCGGCGGCCAGGGCCAGGCCGGCGGCCAGCAGCGTGCGACGGGTCGCGGAGAAAGAGCAAGGGTTCATGGCGGTACTCCTGTGAGTGGAAGGACAGAAAGCGGGCGCACCCGCGGGCCCTTTCCTCCATGCAAGTCGCGTGCCAGTGTCGCCACGATGGCAATTACTTTGTTTTCATATAGATATCCAGATTGTTGACAATATGGCACGTCTTTTGCGAGTAGCTGTACCGCACAACCCTGGCGGCTCCGGATGGTGCAAGGCAGCCGGCGAAGATCCTCGCCATCGGCAAACAGCAGATCGAAC
>LNFM01013043.1_pt1 | contig 10731 bp, 7 predicted proteins | sample 596031 | NCBI WGS metagenome assembly LNFM01 (sample SAMN04254537, study PRJNA301005) | activated carbon metagenome | isolation source: dual media filters at the Ann Arbor, Michigan drinking water treatment plant | place: USA: Ann Arbor | reverse complement strand
CACCGACGAGGTCGCGCGCGGATTCCTTCGTGTAGCCGTGCTTCTCGATGAGGGTCTTGAGGCCGGTCTCGGCGCGCTCCTTGTCGACCGCGGCGAGATTGGACTCGTACCCGGCGAGGTACTTCATGAGGTCGGAGACGTTCTTGCCGATCGTCTTCTTGTGCTTCTCGTAGTACGCGTCGCGCAGGCGGCGCAGATGCTCGGCAAAGATCTCCGAGATGACCGGCTTCTGACCGCGGTGATCGAGTGACCAGGCGCCGATCTTCGCGATCAGGCTCTGCCGGAACTCCTCGGGCTTGCCGGCGATCTCGAGCGTCTTCTCGACTTCCTGCATCATCCCCTCGTCGGGGTCGTCCATGCGACCGGTCTGCGGATTGCGGACCTTTTCCTTCTTGAGGGCGTGCATGACGTGGTTGATGTACCGCTCGAAGACGCGCTGGTACTCGCTCTCCTCGATCATGCCGACAGCGGCGCGGACCTCGTCGTCGATGGCGTCGAACAGCCGCGCCTTCGCCACGTCGACCAGCTTCTTGTGATCGTGGAAGCCGCCAGGCTGGGTGTCCTGGCGCAGGAACTCGTAGAGGCTCGTCTGCTTGCAGAGCTCGGCGATCTCCTCGAGGACGACGAGCGGCGAGACGTACTCGTAGCGAGTGGACCCGGCGGCGGCGAGCAGGACGCCCTGCATCTCGCGCGGTGAGGCCCCGACCCGGCCCTCGTAGATCGGATACGTGTCGCTCTCGTGCCAGAGATCCTTGATGTGCGCGGTGAGCTCCTTCGCCCGGTCCGGCGTCAGATCGCCGGGGAGCGTGCCGTACGAGTAGAGCTCGGCCTTCTCGAGCGGCGAGAGCTTCCCGATCACGTCGGCGAGGGACGCCGGATAGCGCTCGACCTGTGGCTTGCGCATCCGCGACATCACCGCCCAGAGCGCGGCGACGTACGCCGTGTGGGGGGCGACGTGACGCGTGCCAGCCGCTTCGCGCAGCCGCTCGCCGTACAGCGCCTGTTCGTGCCGGATGTCGAGGATGAACGGCACGCGCACCAGCTCGATGCGGCCCTTGAAGCTCTGGAAGTCGGGAATCTCGCGGAACGCCGACAGGTGGATGTCGTTGCACGAGCCGACGAACGTCACGTCGAGGAACAGCGTGCTCGTCTGCAGGGACAGCGCGGCGCGCTCGACGGTCGTCAACAGATATTTGTAGTGCTCGAGCGGCCGCTTCAGCAGGTCGTCGTACTCGATGATGCCGCGATTCGCACCGACGACCTCGCCGCCGTACTCGATGAGAGCGACGGTCTGGAGCGACGGCGGCAGAGCGCCGAGCGAGCGGTCACCCGTGATCTGGCGCTCGCTCGCATCGACGGAGAGCTGCGGTTCGACGGTGACCCAACCCTCGCGGTAGCGGTGCGAGATCTCGAAGCGCTCGACGCGGACGTGGCGCAGCACCTGGAGGTAGTCGCCCCCGTAGCTCGCGAGCAAGGCGTCGTAGATCGCGCGGTTCTTCGGCGAGAGCGAACCGCCGCGCAGGTAGTCACCGAGCTGAAAGTTGCCGGCGATCTTGGTCGCGAGGGCGAGGCGCTGCTCGGCGGGGATCAAGAGCAGCGGGTGGTCGCGGAGCTCGTCGCGGACGCGCGCTTCGATGACGTCGTCGGGCAGGTAGGCGAACGACTCCATCGCCTCGAGCGGCCCGCCCGCGCCCCCGCCGCCAAAGCCGATGCCGCCCTTCGTGGTCTTCTGGGCGGGGAAGATCCACGAGAAGCGATAGAGCGCGCCTTCGTCGAGCGTCGAGTAGTTCTCGAGGCCGCGCCCCAGACACCGGATGAACGTGGACTTCGCCGAGCCGTTCGGACCGTGGAGGAGGATCAGCTTGTTGGGGCGACCGTCCTGCACGAAGCTGCGCAGCGTCCGGTACACGGCGTTCTGCACGTGCTCCTGGCCGAACAGCTTGTCCTCGCCGCCCGCCCACGGTGCGTCGAAGAGATGAAAGCGGCGAACCTCGCCCCAGGGGTAGGTGACCTGGGAGGTCCCGTAGTGCTCGAAGCAGTCCGTGATGTACTGCGTCGAGGATCGGAGCTGACGCCCCGGCTCCGCCACGACGAGCGACAGGTACTCCGCGAACGAGAGCACCCGCCGGTTCCGCGTGAAGTCATCCCGGACGGCCGTGCCGAGCTCGGAGAGGAGGTCTTTGACGAGCTCTGTCCCCATCGGGGACAACGGTAGCAGACGGAACCCCGTGGTTACTTCGCCGCGACCTGGATCGCGATCGCTTCCTTCTTCGGGAGGCACTGGTCCTTGTCACAGACCGCGAATTTGAAGCTGCCGTTGACCGTGTAGCTGCCCGCCGCGGCCGGCGTGAGCTCGACCGCGAAGTGGAGCTTCTGCTCGGTCATCTCGGCCGCGTCCCCCTTCTCCTTGGACGGGCCGCCCGCCTTGAGCTCCGCCTTGGCGAACGTGACTCCCGTGGCGGTCTCGAGCTTCAGCTTGGTGGGGTACTCGGTGTTCACGTGGAAGCCGGCGCCCGGCGTCACGACGATGTTCGCGACGACCTTCGCCCCCGCCGTGGCGGCCGGGACCTCGATCGCGAGGGTGCCCTCGGCCGGCTTCAGCTTGAACGAATCGCCACCACCGTCGGCGGGGCCGCCGGTGCTCGGGTCGGCTGGCATCGAACCCCGCCCCTGCTCGGTGCCCGTCGGGGCCACCATCGGCTGCTCGCTGGACGCCCCCTTCTGCTGGTTGTCGGCCCCCTTGGAACAAGCGACGAGGGCCAGGGCGATGAAGGCGAGACGGGTCATGCCCAGACGATAGCAGATCGGCGGGGGTGGGACATGTACCCCTTATGCGATGGAAGCGGGCAACGCTATCCTCGGGGGAGGTGCGCAGAGCCCAGCAGTTGGGTCGCTATCACCTGCTGGACCGCATCGCGTTCGGCGGGATGGCCGAGATCTATCGAGCGAAGACGTTCGACGGCAACGGGCAGGCGCACCTCGTCGCGGTGAAGCGCGTGCTCGCCCACCTCGCCGAGGACGACGACTTCATCCAGATGCTCGTCGACGAGGCCAAGATCGCCAGCGTGCTCCGGCACCAGAGCATCGCGCGCGTGTACGAGTTCGCCCGCGCGCACGGCGAGTACTTCATTGCGATGGAGCATGTCGACGGCAAGGACATGCGCACCGTCCTCGAGCGCTGTCGCACGAAGAAGAAGCCGATGCCACCGGAGCACGCCGCTTACATCGCGGCCGAGGTTGGCAGCGCGCTCCACGCGGCGCACTCCGCCGTCGATAGCCGCGGCAAACCCCTGCGCATCATTCACCGCGACGTCTCGCCCTCGAACATCATCTGCAGCTACTCGGGCGAGGTGAAGCTCTGCGACTTCGGAATCGCGAAGGCGACCCTGTCTCGGGTCCAGACGAAGACCGGCGTCATCAAGGGCAAGGTCAAGTACATGAGCCCCGAGCAGGCGCTCGGCCGCAAGCTCGACCACCGCAGCGACGTGTTCTCGCTCGGCTCGTGCCTCTACGAGATGCTGACCCGCGTCCCGCCGTTCACCGCCACGAACGAGATGGACCTCCTCATCAAGGTCCGCGACGCGAAGTACAAGCCCGTCAGCGAGGTCGCGCCGAGCGTGCCGTTCGAGCTCGAGCAGATCACGGATCGCTGCCTCACGCGCAGCCGCGCGAACCGCTACCAGACGGCCGCGGACGCCGAGGGGGACCTCCGGGTCTTCCTGAAGAAGTACATGCCGAACTACTCGCGGAGCCACCTCGGGCGGTTCATCCGCAAGAGCTTCGCGCAGGAGATCGAGCGCGAGCTGCGCATGCTCGAGGAGTACGTCCTCACCGACGATCCGAGCGACGACGTCGGCGAGAACCTCATGTCACAGGGCGACGACAACTTCGAGGCGCCCGAAGTCCCGTTCCAGCCCAAGCCCACGTCCGTGTCGATCATCGCCGCCCGCGAGGCTGCGCGGGATGGTTCGCGGCAGTCGGAGGTCAGCGAGTTCTCGAGCGACTCGAACTTCACGACCATGCCGAAGGTCGAACAGCACGACGAGCAGTCGGGCTGGGGGCGCCCCACGCCCGCGCCGTTCGACATCCACGCCGCTCACACCGCGATCATCGAGGGCGGTCGCGCCCGCACGACGGCACCGCCGCCGATCCGCGAGGAGGTCCGCCGCCGTCCGCCGCCCGTGCCGGTGCGGGCAGAGGCGGCGCCGCCACCCCCGCGGCCTCCGCGCAGCGCGCAGCCGACGCGGCCTCCGGCCCAGCCGATCTTCGTCGACGAAGAGCTGCACGCGGCGCCCACGATGATCATCGACATCGGTCGCATGCGCGGCCGCGGGCGCGGCTGAGCTCGGCCGCGCTCGCGAATCGCAGGCCGACGCTCAACGGACCGTCAGCTCCAAGGTGAGAAGCTCGGTCCCGGCGCGAATGGTGACGCGGTGGTCGCCGACCAGCGTGCCCTTGGTCGCGGTGATGGCGAGGTCGCCCGCTGGCGCGTCCTTGATCCGGAACTCGCCCTGCGAGTTGGCGATCGCCTCGGCCCGCGGCCCCGTGCCGTCGGCGCGCTGCACGGCGACGGTGGCTCCCACGATTCGCTGCCCACGCGCGTCCCGGACGGTGCCGGCGAGCAACGCGCCGCGCTCGAGATCGATGCGCACGTCGCGGACGGACACCCCACCCGGCTCGCGCGTCGCCACCACGTCGACCTCGCGCGCCGCGGCCACATAGCCCGTGGGCTTCGTGGCCAGCTTCCAGGCGCCGGGCGCGAGCGGCCCGAGCCGGAAGCGCCCTTGCGTGTCGGTCTTGGCCTCGGTCGTCGCGCCCCCGGGACCGGAGGCCGTCAGGCCCACGCCGATCATGGGCGCGCCCGTGGTGGCATCGAGGACCACGCCCTCGACCGCGCCGCCGAGCGGCATGCGCAGCCGCGCTGTCGGACCTCCGCGCGTCGCGGCCAGGCCCTCGAGCTCGACGGGCGGATAGTCGGGATGCGTGACGCGGACGCGCAGCGCACCCGGCGGCAACATGTCGATCACGAACGTGCCGTCGGAGCCGGCGACCGCCCGCCGTCCGGCCGCCGGACCATCGAGGATCTCGAGTGTGGCCGCATCGACGATGGCCCCGGCCGCGTCGTCGATCAGGCCCGCGAAGACGGCGTCGGCGACGACGAGCACGAAGCGGTGGGGGACCTCGCTCGGCGTGAGGCCCTTCGCCGCTGGCAGCTCGAGCTGCGCGCTGACACTCGTGTGCCCACGCGCCGAGGCGACGAGCTCGACGGTGCCAATCAGCGGGCCCAGCTTGAACGCGCCCGTGCTGTCGACGAAGGCATCGATCGGACGGCCCGACTCGGGGGTCGCCCGTACCGTCGCGCCGGGCACGGGGACGCCGTGCTGGTCGGTGACAGTCCCGACGATGATCGCGCCCGCGGCGAGCACGATGTCGACGTCGATCATGAACGCCCCTGCTTCGAGAGCGACCACACGCGAGCGCCCCTCCGCCAGACCGGCGAGGAGACCCGCGGCCGTGACCCGGCCCTTCGGCAAGCCGGTGATGCGGTAGCGCCCGTCGGAGCCGGTGGTCCACGTCGGCGCCTGCGCGAACGCCACGGGGAGCGGCTCGGGCTCGGCAGCGAGGGACACGCGTGTCGGATCGAGAGCGGCCGATACCGCGATGGTGGCGCCTGGAGGCGGGATGGGAGGAATCGGGCCGATCAGCACGCCGAGCTCGCCGCGTGGCAGGAGCTGGGGGTCCGCGCCGGCGACGCCGGTGGTGCCGGCCGAGGTCGCGATGACGCCGCTGAAGCGTCGCAAGCGGTCTTGCTCGACGGCGGCCGAGTGCTCGGTGGCGCTCGCGCCCGTGCCGATCAGCGCCCGCACGTTCGCGCCGGCGATCGGCGTGCCCTCGGCGTCCACGACCCGCCCCTCGATGACGGCCCCGCGCACCAGCGAGAGCTCGGGAACGCCCTGCCCCGCGGCGAGCTCGATCGCCCCCGGGCTCAGGAAGCCCGGAGCGTAGGCGTCCGCGATCCATGCGCCGGCGGGCAAGCCCTCCACGCGAAACACGCCGTCATCTCCCGAGCGCGCATACCGCGGGGCTTCGCCATCCAGCGACGCGCGGAGCTCGACGGCGGCGGCGAGGCCGATCCCCTCGTCGCGATCCACCACGCGGCCAACGAGGATCGAGCCCAGCTCGACCCGCAGCTCGACGGGCAAGAACGGTCCACCGCCGTACCGCGGCACCACCTGCGTGCGCGCCACGAGCTGCTCCTTCCATGCGTAGACCTGGTAGCGCCCCTCGGGGAGCTCGGGAAAGTGGAAGGCCCCGTCGCGATCCGTCGTCGTCGAGATGCCGCCGCCGATCGCATCACTGCGCACGCCCACCGTCGCCCCCACGACCGGTCGGGTGCCGTCCATGACCTTGCCGTCGATGCGCACCTGCCGCGCGACGACGACGCGCAGGGCCTCGCCGGGGATCGCGACGTAGCGCAGCTCGGCCGGCACCAGGCCCGCCCCCGACACGTTCACGCGGTACCGCCCGGCGTCCGCGACGCCCACGGAGAAGGTCCCGTCCTGTCTGCTCGCGGCTGCATACAGGAGGCTGGGAACCACCTCCGCATCGCTCCCCGCCGTGGCGTCCGCGGGCGCGACCAGCTCGGGTTCGATGGCGAGCTCCGCCCCATCGACGGGCTGACCACTCGCGTCGACGACGGTGCCCGTCAGGAGCTGCGGGACGCCCCCGTCGGCGAGGACGGGCGGCAACGTGGTCGGCATGCGCCCCACGTCGCGGACCACCGCGGCGTCGCGCGGGGCAACGGTCACGCGCGTCCGTCCGGCGGGCAGCACCATCACGAGCGTGATGATGCCAACCACGCCGACCACGCCCACGACGAGCGGCATCCGGTCACGCGCAGCCGCCACGCCGCAACGATAGCGCGAACTACGTTATCCTCGCTTCGTGCAGAGCCTCTTCGCCAACCAGCGCGAGACCAACCTCGCTTCGACGATCTCACTCGTCGAGGCGGCGCTCGCCGAGATGGGCCATCCCACGCCGGGGAGCCGCATCGAGGACCGCACCGCCCTGCACGCCTGGCAGATCCCGAAGGGGAGCGCGCTCACGAAGGTCACGCTCGTCAATCGCGCCGAGTTCACCCACCTGCGCGTCTGCGCCATCGTGATGACCCTCGACGGCAGGGTCGACCGCCCGGCCCTGCACGCCCATCTCCTCGAGCTCAACGCCGCGCTCTGCGGCGCCGCCTTCGCGACGGACGGCGATCAGGTACTCCTCGTCAGCGAACGCTCGACCCTCGATCTCGACCGGAGCGAGGTCCTCGAGCTGTTCCGCCGCGTCACGGCCTACGCCGACGATCACGACGACGTCCTGGTCGCCCGCTTCGGCGGCACCCTCGGGGCCGCGCCCGCGTAGGCCGGGCTCCCGGTCGAGCTAGCGCTGGACGTCGCGACCGCGCGGACCCTCGTCCAGCGCGATCGACGTCAGCACGTTCGGGCACATCGTCAGCTCGGCGGCCTCGCGGAGGGTACGACCGTGCGAATCGATGAGCTTCGCGTCCTGGAGCACCACGAACTCGACCGGACCGGAGCTGGGCTGGCACGACGCGAGGTACCCGACGACCTTCGCCCCCGTGTCGTACTCGATCGCGACGCGATGGCTGATGAGATCATGCAGCTTCGAGTAGTTCGGCATAGCGGGCGGACCCTACCGCGACTTCGGGGCGTCCGTCATCCCGATGGCCTTCCACTTGAAGGCACCGTCGGGCTGCATGCGCATCTCGAGCGTGGCGGTGGCGCCCGCCGCATCGGCCGCCACGCACTGGAACACCGACTCCCCCGTCCCGAACGGGATCTGCGGGTCGCACGTCACGGCCGTCACGCCCTTCTCGCCGAGCACCGCCATCATCCGCTTCTCGATCACCTTGCCGTCGATGACGGTGTCGAGGGTGGCGGTGTAGATGCCGACACCTGCCGTTCCGAGGATGAAGCCGATCACCAGCGCCGACCGCATGCCGCGAGCATATCAGGGCATGCACGACGCGAACGGCGGACAGGAGCCACAGGCCCCGTAGCAGTCCGGGTCGGCACACCCGACCAGCCCGTCGGTGTCGGCGTCGTCCGTCGGCCCGCAGGTCTCGAGCGGCGTCCCGCTCTCGAATCGCCGGGTCGCGAGGACCACCCCGCCCGCGGCGTACATCAGCAGCGCGACCTCGCCGGTCGCCGGGGAGTATGCCGCGCCGAAGATGCTGCCCATCGGCGGAGCGACGTCCTCGGTCCACGTGTTGCCGGTGCGCTGCCACGTCGCGCTGCGCGAGTTACCGACGTCGAACATGTGCACGGTCCCGCGGCGCTCGTTGGCGAGGGCGAACAGGGGCAGGTTCGGAGCGAACGGGACGATGCGCCACCCATCGGCATCGAGCTCGTAGAGCCCGGAGTCGCGGTTGACCGTCCCCACCATCCGCCGGCTCCGACCATCCCAGGCCAGCGTCGCCAGGGACGGTGGCTGGAGGCCGGTCGAGGTCAGGACCCACTCCGTCGCCGTGTCATCCAGCGTCGCGGTCCCACCGAAGGACACGTGAACCACCCGTCGCCCCTCGGGGTCGTACGCCAGCGGTCCAGGGCCGGGGAACCCGGTAAGCGCGAGGGGGCGCCAGCCGGCGCCATCGACGAGGAACGCTTCCTCCCGGCCCTCGATCGCCGTGCCGACATACTGATACCCGCCCTGGCACAGCGTGCTCGCCCGCCCCGGGACGTTCACGCACGTCATGCCGTTGCGAGCCGACGGGGCTCCGGGCAGGTCGACGACGGAGACCCGGTCGGAGTCGACGCGCCACGCCAGCATGGATGCAGTCGAACGCTCGTCGGGCGGCGCCACGAGATGAAACGAGTCACCGGTGGCCACGAGCTGCGAGGCCGCACTCGGTACGTGGTGGGTCTCCCAGGCCCCATCGATGAAGTACGACGTCTCGGTGCCGGTGGAGACGGCGAGCGCGGCGCGCTTCGTGTCGAAGTACAGGGCCGCGACGATGCCGGAGCTGACGCCCGGCGAGATGGGACGGTAGTTCTCCGACGGTCGGGCGACCCATGCCCCGCCCTGCCGGATCCACATCTGCCCCGTCTGCAGGTCGAGTGCGCGCAAGCGAGTCTCCGCGGCCGTCATCGCGTACGTGTTCGGGCCCGGGTACCCGACGGCGGTCCAGGTCGACCCGGTCAGCTCGAACGCCTGGTCACCGTTCCCGCTCATCATCAAGAACACGCCGGTCTGGGGATCGTTCGCCATTTCGTTGTAGATGGCGTACGAGAAGCCCCCTCCGAGTTGGGTCCACGCCCCCGTCGAGGAGATGGCCCAGCTCGTCGTCCCGGCGAGGACGATCGTGCGTCCCCGGGCCGTGTCGTAGGCGGCACCGTCCGCACGCGTCGCGAATGGCATGCGGCGCACCTCCGAGATGGTGGTCCACTGCACCCCGTCCCACGCGCGCAGCGAGAGGTCGTAGATATTCGGGTCGTCCGTGCCGCCGCTATGCACCGCGACGATCTGCTCGCGGACAGGATTCCAGAAGACGGTCTCGTTGCTCCTGACGTCGGGAACGTTCACGTCGCTGCCTGCGACGATCGACCAGCGCCCCTCCGCGAGCTCCCACAGGTGGTCCCTCACCAGGATGACGAGGCGGTCGCGCACCGGATCGTACGTGCCACCGCCGGGGATCGATGGCGACAGCGGCAGCACGCTCCAGGTCACGGCCTCCGTCTGGCACCGCGAGTCACAGCCGTCCCGGGATAGGAGGTTGCCGTCCTCACACTGCTCCCCCCGATCGACGTCGACGACGCCGTTGCCGCAACGCTTGTTCGACCGGCAGTCGGAGCTGCAATCGTCGTCGTCGACGACGTTGCCGTCATCGCACTGCTCGACGCCGGGCTCGATGATCCGGTTGCCGCAGCCGCGGGTGAAACACACGCCGCCGAAGCAGCCGCCGACGATATCGCCCGCAACGCAGTCGGCGCCCGTCTCCTTGTCCAGGCAGGCCTCGACCTGCAGCGCGTTGATGCAGGTGGCGTGCTCGCGGTCGCACATCGTTCCGCCGGGGCACGTCGTGCCGTCGCCGCAGTCGACGAGGTCGGGCTCGAAGCAGCCTGACAGGAGTACCGTCAGGACGACCGCGACGAGCCTCACCGGCCCAGTGTACGCCGGTTCAGAGACCCGCGTGCGCGCGGATCTTCACGACGGCATCGAGCCGGCCGGTGGGGAGCTCGGACGCCGACCCGACCCCGAGCTTGGCCGCGACGAGGATGTTGAACGGCGTCTTGTAGGCGCTCATGACCCGCGCGAGCTCGGTGCGGCCATCGGCGGTGAGGGCGAGGTCGGAGCCCTGCAGCGAGGTGCCGGCGGCGACCGAGGGGACCGTGCCGATCGCCATCGCAGCGGGGTCATCGGCGTCGGTGACCGACGCGGGCGCCACGTAGACCACGAGCTCGGGGGTGGCGATCGAGAGCGAGCTGCGCGTGATGGCGAACTCGACGGCATCGACCTGAACCGAGAGCACGGACTGGTCGGGGAGCGAGCGGAGCTCGGGCGCTTCCTGTACGAGGTCGATGGCGCTGTAGAGGCTCACGTCGAGATCGAGCGCACAGCGACTGGTGGCCTGATCGCACACGCCCGTGCAGTGACCGTTGCACGCGAGCTTGGCCGCTTGCGCGCAGACCGGCGTGGTTTCGCAGGTCGTCGCGAAGTAGT
>LNFM01013040.1_pt1 | contig 10731 bp, 10 predicted proteins | sample 596031 | NCBI WGS metagenome assembly LNFM01 (sample SAMN04254537, study PRJNA301005) | activated carbon metagenome | isolation source: dual media filters at the Ann Arbor, Michigan drinking water treatment plant | place: USA: Ann Arbor | reverse complement strand
GCGAAGGACAGCGTGTTGATGAGGATCTGCAGCGTCTTCTCCAGGCCTTCGCCCAAGGCGCTGAAGGCCGCCGTGACGCGCCCATGCTGCACCGCATGGCCCACGCACCAGGCCAGCGCGCCGAAGGCCGCCACCCAGCCCGCCGCGGGCTCGACGAAGGCCGTCAGCAGGCCGAGGTAGGTGACGATGAGCCAGAGATCCGTGCGCAGCCAGCGCGCCGCCTCGCCTCGCCAGAAGGCGGCCAGCGCGTCCAGCCCCAGCCCCAGCGTCAGCAGCACGGCGCCGCCCACCAGCGGCGCCAGCAACACGGCCAGCGGCGCGTCCAGCGGGTGCAGCCACAGCGCCGGTGGCATGAAGGGCAGGCCATGCAGGCCGAAGCAGCTGCCGAAGACGAAGCCGAAGGCGGTGGCCGACAGGCCACCCACCATCAGCAGCCGCGCGACGGCGAAGCGCCGCCGCAGCCACCAGCCGCCGGCGGCCAGCACCAGGCCCTGCCCGACGTCGCCGAACATGTAGCCGAACATCAGCGGCACGGCCAGGGCGAGCAGCACGCTGGGGTCGGCTTCCGTCGACGCCGGCATGCCCAGCGCACGGCTGAAGAGCTCGAAGGGCCGCGCCCAGGGCGGGTTGTGCAGCAGCAGCGGGGCGTGCAGGCCCTCGGGCGGTGCGCCGTGGTGCAGCAGCGCGCGGGCGCCGCTGACCTGCAGCGCGTTGGCCAGGGGCTGGCCGCCGGGGTCGCTGCACCAGCCGGTCACCCAGCACAGCAGCGTGCCGGCTTCCAGCGCGTGCACGTTGTCCAGCAGCCATTGCAGGCGGTGCACGTCGCCCAGGGCACGCGGCAGCGCGTGTTGCGTTTCCAGCGCCTGCAGCGCGGCGCGCTCGCTGCCCGTCAGCAGCGCCAGCACATGCAGACGCTGCGGTACGTGCACGGCAGGGTCCAGCGCCGGGTCGCGCAGCCAGGCCGGCAGCTCGTGGCTACTGCCCTTGAGCGTGCTGACCCGCTGCGCCAGGGCGTGCAGGGCTGCCGGCGCGCCGGCCACCAGCAGGTGCGGCGCTTGGTCGATGTCGAGCACGCTGGCCAGCGTGTGCTCGTCGCCCGCCATGGCGGCCAGCGCGGCGGCGGCGTCGGCCCCCGGCGGCAGCACGAACAGGCGCGCCTGCACCAGCGGCCCGGCGGACGCCAGTTCGTGCGCGGGCAGCGGGCTGCCGGCGCGTGCGTCGAGTACGCGTGCCCACAGCTGCAGTTCGGTGGCCTCGGCCTCGGCACGTTGCAGTGCGCGTATATGCGGCTCGGCGTCCTGCGCCCAGGCCTGCACCGTCCGCAGGGCCTGCTGCAGTGCGTGCGCCGGAGCGTCGGGGAAGGGAGAGGGGCGGCAGGCCGAAGCCGGCGGCCAGTACGCGGCGTAGCGGGTCTCGAGCTCGGCGAACTGCGTCAGCAGCGGCAGCACGGCTTCGGGATCGGCAGGCAGGCCGGCGCCGGGACGGGCGTCGAGCTCGACCGCACCGGTGCGCGCCAGCGCTTCCAGCACCAGCGTGGCGTCGTCACGCGCGGTGAGGATCTCGAACCAGCGTGCGGGGCGCGGGCGCAGCATCAGGCGGCCTCGGCCAGCGGTGGTGACAGGGGCGGCGACTGGGGCGGAAAGAGTGCGCGGCGCAGCAGTTCGCCGCGCAGGCGTTCGAGGTCGAGTGCAGACAACGCCAGGTGCACGAAGGCCGCCGCCGGCTCGGCGGTGGCGCGCCGCAGCCACGGCGCCAGGCGCGCCTGCAGGGCGCGGCGCAGCAGCGTGCCGGGGCCCGCGGGTGCGGCAGCGAAGCTGCTGCCGTGGGCTTGCAACAGGGCGGCCACGGCGCGCAGGTTGTCGTCGGCATGCAGCGGCCGCGGCAGGCGGCGTTCCCATTCGTGCCACCACGCGGCGCCCAGCGTCTGCGGCGCGGCCCAGGCCGGGGCGAGTGCGGCCGCAGGCGTGCCACGCAGTGCGGCAGCGCGCGCCGCCGGCGGGGCCGCGCACAGCGCGCGCAGCAGGGCATCGTCCTGCATCCACGGCCGCACCGGGCCGCCGCGCGCCAGGTGCTGCAAGGCCGGCAGCAGCGGTGGCAAGGCGCACCAGTGGATGGCCGCATGCCACGTCAGCGGCATCCAGCCGGCCGTCTCGTCGACGACGGCACGCCAGTGACCGAGCAGAACGGCCTCGATGTCGCGGGCAGGGCTGCGCGGCGTCAGGCCCACGACCCAGGCGCGCAGCGGCGAGCTGCGCGCCGCATCGAGCAGCGCCCCGTATTCACGCGAGGTCTCCAGCCGCTGCCATGCCACGTCGTCGGCCCGCTGGCCGTGGCGGGCCTGCAGGCGCGCCTGGGCGTATTCGAGGCTGCCGCATTCGATCACGCGCGGCCTCCCGTCAGTTCTGCGGCCAGCGCCTGCACGGCGCGGTGCAGCCTGTCGTTGTCCTGTGGTGTCAGCACATGGGCCTGCGCCATGGCCACGGCCTGGGCATCGAGTGCGGCGGTGCGTGCCTGCGTCTCGCGTTTGAAGGCCGCGGCCACGCGGCGCATGCGGCGCTCGGCGCGTGCAGCTATGGCGCGTGCATCGGCGCGAGCGGCCTCGGCGCCGTGCAGGGCTTCGGCGTGTGCCGCTGCGATGGCCTCGCGGGCCGCGCGTTCACGCCGCAGCACCAGCGCGATGGCCTCGTCCGCCGTGGCAGCGGCGGGCGGTGGCAGCGGTTCATGGGCCATGGCGCTCGAGCCTCGCGAGGCGCGTCGTGAAGCAGCGCGGCGCGCTGCGTTGCGATGCGGCCAGGGGCAGTATCCCGCCGTGGCTTGCAGGCCTGGCTTGACCTGCCGCAACAAGCGCGGCGATGCGACTTCATGTGCGCGCCCGGCAGACCGCCGTCACGCCACGCGGGCGGCAGCTCAGGCGTGGAGCAGCGCTTCCTCGACCGCCAGGTGCTCGCGGTAGAGCGCCGTGAATTCAGCCAGCGCCGGGCGCAGGAAGTCGACGTCGCCGGGGCCCTCGCCGCGCGCCACGGCCTGCAACTGGGGTTCGAGTTCGAGCCAGTCCTCCTCGATCCAGTTGTGGTCCTGCTGCAGGCGCTGCACCTGGGCGCGCACGGCGGCGTCGTGGCCGGCGAGCAGTCGCGGGAAGACCTGGGTTTCCTCGGCCTCGTGGTGGGCGCGTGCCGGGCCGTTGAAGAAGTCGCAGGCCTGCCCCGACAACACGGCCGCCTGCGCCCGTTGGGCGGGCAAGGCCAGCATGTGCGCCAGCTGCTCCATCTGCGTGAGCACCAGGGCCACCTCGCGGTGGGTCTCGTCCATGAGTTCCGCTGACGGCGAGGGCGGCACCACGGTGCGTGCGGGGCGGGCAGGGCGGCGTGCGAGGGTGGCGGGCATGGTGGTCGGTTTCATCGGTGTCTGCGGCCATTGTTCGGCCTGTGCAGCAGCCGTGCCCTTGTGCGAGATCAAGCGCGTGCAAAAACACGGGGCCGCTTGATGCCGGTCAGCGCACACGCGTGCGCCGGCTTCTGCCGGGCGCAGCGAGGTGACAGACTCCGCACCGATCGCTGCCGCACGCCACTTCCGGCCAGTGCAGCTCAGCAGTTCTGGAGCCGTGTGATGGTGGAAGTTGTTGCCGATGACCGTGTCGTGGACGTCATCGTCGTGGGGGCGGGCATTTCGGGCCTCGTCGCCGCACACCAGTTGCGACGGGCGGGCTGGCAGGTGCAGGTGCTGGACGCCGGCACGCAGCCCGGCGGCGTGATCGCCAGCGTCGCGCACCAGGGCTGCCTGTACGAACGCGGGCCCAACAGCGCGCTGGACACCACGCCGCTGATCGGCGAACTGGTGGACACGCTGGGGCTGCGCGCGCAATGGCGGCTGGCCTCGGACATCTCGAACAACCGCTACGTGCTGCGTGCGGGCGTGCTCACTGCACTGCCCACCTCGCCGGGCGCCTTCTTCTCGACGCCCCTGTTCTCGACCTCGGCCAAGCTGGCGCTGCTGCGCGAGCCTTTCGTGGCGCGCAGCGCGGCGGGTGTGGAGGAGTCGATTGCCGCCTTCGTGCGCCGGCGCCTGGGCAGCGAGTTCCTGGACTACGCCATCGACCCCTTCGTGGCCGGCATCTACGCCGGTGACCCCGAGCAGATCTCGGTGCCCGCGGCTTTCCCGAAACTGCACGCGCTGGAGCAGCGCTGGGGCAGCCTGATCAAGGGCCAGATCCTCGGCGCGGGCGAACGCCGCAAGCAGAAGGAAGCGGCCAAGAACACGGCCAAGAGCTTTTCCTTCCTGGGGGGCATGCAGGTGCTGACCGACGCGCTGGCCGCGGCCGTGGGCCCGGTGGCGCTGAACACGCGGGCGACGCGGATGGCGCGCGATGCGCAGGGGGTCTTCACGCTGCACGCCGAGACCGCTGGCCAGCCGACACGCTGGCGCGCGCGCGCCGTGGTGCTGGCCACGCCCACCGATACCGCGGCGAAGCTGTTGCGTGAACACGTGGCCGACGCCGCCGACGCGCTGGACGGCATCGCCTACGCGCCCGTGGCCACGGTGGCCACGGCCTACCCGCAGGCCGGCATCGCACACGCGCTCGACGGCTTCGGCTGCCTGGTGCCGCGGCGCGAGGGGCGCAAGGTGCTGGGCATCCTTTTTTCCAGCAGCATGTTCGAGGGCCGCGCGGGCCCCGGCACGGCGCTGCTGACGACCTTCGTCGGCGGCCTGCGCCAGCCGCAACTGCCCGCGCTGCCCGAAGAAGAGATCGGCGCGCTGGTGCAGGCCGAGCACCAGGCGCTGCTGGGCGCAAGCCAGGCGCCGCTGTTCCAGCGCGTGACGCGCTGGCCGCGCGCGATACCGCAGTACACGCTGGGCCACCTGGGCCGCGTGGCACGTGCCGAGGCGGCGCAGCAGGCGCTGCCGGGGCTGTTCTACTGCGCCAACTGGAAGGGTGGCGTCTCGGTGGGCGACTGCATCAAGAACGGCCACCTCGGCGCCGATGCCGTGACAGCGCACCTGCGCACGCGCGGCTGAAGGCCGCGCTTTGGTGTTCGCGGCTGAAGGCTGCGCTCCGGTGCTCGCGGCTGAAGGCCGCGCGGCGCCGGGTCGCTACGTCGACTTGTCGCCCGGCGACGCGGTCTTCGCCACACCGGCGGCGTTCACGCCCCGCGGCTTGGGCGGCGCCGGCCGTTTACCGTCGACGAGGTGCGCGATGGCCAGGATGGGGTGGCGCAGCAGCATGCGCGGGCCGGCGTAGCGCATCACCACGCGCGTCTCTTCGCGCTGCTGCGGGCCGTAGCAGTGGATCTGGCAGTTCACGCAGGTCGGCTTTTCGGGGCCGAAGGGGCAGGCCGCCAGGCGCTTGCGCGAGTAGGCCAGCAACTCGGCGCAATCGGGGCACAGGCCTTCGGTGTCGGTGGTGGTGCTGCCGTGGTGGTCGGCGCAGTACAGGCGCAGCATGGCCACCATGGTGGTCTGCTCGCGCTTCAGGCGCGGTGTCTGCATCCGGGCCGCACGCTTGGCGGCGCCGGCGCTCGGGGGCGGGGCGGCTTCGGTTTCCATGGCGCGATTCTTCGGGCGAGCCGTCGTTGCCGGCATGCGTTTTGTCAAAGGGCCGACATCGAAGCCCACCTATGCTGCGCCCCCATGACGAACCGCCCGACCCGAACCTGGCTGCTGCTGGCGCCCACGCTGGCGCTGCTGCTGCTGGCCGCCCACTTCTACCGCGCAGCCGAGTGGCCCTGGGTGCTGGCCTCGCTGGCCTTGCTGCCCTTGATGGCGCTGCGTCGCGCCTGGGTGCCGCGGCTGCTGCAACTGGCGCTGCTGGTCGGTGCCGCCGAATGGGTGTGGACCGCGGCCGTGCTGGCACAGCAGCGGCTGGCGCTGGGCCAACCCTGGGTGCGCATGGCGTGCATCCTGGGGGCCGTGGCGCTGCTGACGCTGGCCGCAGCGCTGGTGTTCCGCAGTGCAGGGCTTAGGGCGCGTTACGGTTCAGGTCCGGCGCCGGCCTGACTCAGGCTTCGGGGCGCCGCCACATCCACACCGCCACCGCCGTCATCGTGGCGACGGCCAGCGTCAGCACCCAGCCCGGCACACCGAGGATCGCCATGATCACGGCACTGGCGGCCATCATCCCGCTGGACAGCCACTTCGCGCGCCGCGGCACGGCGCCGCGCTCGCGCCACTGGCGCACGGTGGGGCCGTGCCGCGGGTGATTCAGCAGCCAGCGTTCCAGCGCCGGCCAGCCCCGGCTGGCGGCCCAGGCCGCCAGCAGCAGGAAGGGCACGGTCGGCAACCCGGGCACCACCACGCCGACCAGACCCAGGCCGACGCAGACCAGCGCCAGCAGGCGCCAGAACAGCAGCTTCAGCGCGCGTCTCACCATGCGGGCGCCGGCCCCGGCTTCGCCATTCGCGCCGGGCGCGCGCCGGTCACTTCTTCACGCTGGCGTCTTCGACGAGCACGGCGTAGGCGTAGCCCGGGCCCACCGTGACGTCGGTGCGCACGGTGCCGCGCGCGGTGACGATGTCGCCCACCGCCGCGGTGTCCTTGCTGGTGACGAGCAGGTCGTTGCTGCCGTCCTGCACCTTGCCCGAGCCATCCTGCAGATGCAGCCAGTTCTTGCCCATGATGCCGTTGTTGACCTTCACGACACGGGCGCGGATCAGCACGGTCTTGTCCTTCAGCTGGCCCTTGCCCTGCACCACCTCGGCGACGGTGCGCGCGTCGGCACCACTGGCCTTGGGCACGGGCGTCGTCGCGATGGTGGGCGCGGGGCTGGCCCCGGGCATGTGCATGGCGCCGGGCATGCCGCCCTTCATGCCGCCCTGCATGGCCGGCGGCGGGCCGCCGACTGCCATCTTCGGGCCCGGGCCGGCCATCTGGCCGAAGTAGACGCGCTCGAAGCGGCGCTTGAGTGCCTTGCTCTCGAAGTTGTCCATCGGCACGGCGTTGGCGATGCTGACCTTGGCACCCTTGGCCACGGCGGCGGTGGTGACGGCGGCCCAGGCTTCGCCGCTGGCCGTTTTCAGACGCATGTAGGTGTAGCTGTCGACGTTCAGCACTTCCAGCACTTCGCCTTGCAGCGTGTTGGCCGACTGTGCGCTGGCCGCCAGGGGAAGGGCGAGCGTGAGCGCGAGGGCCAGGCTGGCGAGCTTGGGCATGAAGTTCATGGGACGGACTCCGGTTCGGGGAAAGGGAAGGGTCGTGCCGCAGCGCCGCATTCAGCGCTGTGCAGGCACGGGCAGGGCCGACGCGATGGCACGCGATGGCAGGGGCGGCAGGCGGTAGAAGAGCGTGTTCAGGTGCTGCGCGACGGCTTCGATGTCGTCGTCGCTCCAGGCCAGCTGGTCGGCCGCCTGCCACTGGCGCACCTGCGCACGCAGACTGGGCCAGTCGATGACCCGCTTCATTTCACGCCAATGCATCTGGGTGTTGTGACAGGCCAGGCAATGCGTGGCGTAAAGCAGCTCACCGCGCGTCTGGGCCTGCGCGACGCCGGACGTGCTGGCGCACAGCAGGACGAGCAAGGCCACCACCGCGGGGCGTACGACGGACTGGGCAGGCAGGGGAAGAAGGGCGGTCAAGGGCTCTCGCGGTTGCAGCTTGGCACCAGGCAGAGGATAGACCGGCAACGCATCCCGGCCATTTCCGACAACCGGATGGCGCCAGCAACTGGTGGCATGGCGACTGTCGCACCCTGCTGCCAGTGCGGCCTTGAGATGGCTCAGGCCCCGTGCATTCAGTTCGACCGGCGCGAAGCTCAGGGCGTCTCGCGGCTGCAGCTTTCCACCAGGTAGAGGATGGACCGGTAGGGCATCTCGGCCATCTCCGACAGGCCGATCTCGCAGGTGCGGCTGGTGGCATAGCCGCTGTCGCAGCCTGCGGGCAAGGCGGCCTTCAGATGGCGCAGGGCGTGTTCGTTCAGTTCGGGCCGCATGAAGCCGCGTTCACCGGCGAAGCCGCAGCACTGCACCTGGTCGACCGCCACCACCTGCGCACTGCAGCGGCCGGCGATGGCCATCAGCTTGTCGGCCGTGCCCATCTTGCGCACGCTGCACACCGGGTGCACGGCCACGGCTTGCGGCTGCGGCGTCAGCGTCAGCCGCGGCAGCAGCGTGTCATGCGTGAACTCGACGCTGTCCTGCAGCGGCAGCCGGCCGGCCAGGAACTTCTTCATGCGGTAGGCACAGGGGCTGGTATCGAAGACCACCGGCCAGCGCCCACCTTCGCTGGCGTCGGCCAGCGCGGCTTCGAGCTCGCGTGACTTGTGGTCGGCCGCGTCGTTCAGCCCCTTGCTCTCGAAAGGCTGGCCACAGCACAGGCCGGCCATCTGCCGGGGGTAGACGACGTCGAAGCCGGCGCGCTGGAACAGCCGTTCGGCCACGCTGGGCAGCATGTCCAGCCCGTCGTCGCCGCGCTGCGCGCCCATGTTGCGCGCGGCACAGCTGGGGAAGTACACGACGCGTTCAGCGCGCTGCAGCGGTTGCGGCTTCGGCACGAAGTTCACCGGCCGCGGCAGCATCGGCGACCACTTCGGCAGGCCGCCGTCGGTGAGCTTGCGCAGGCCGTCGAGTGCACCCTTCATCGCACCGGTGCCCACCACGCCGTGCAACAGGTTCGCCGCGCCCAGGCCCAGGCGCACGCCGGTCGTCAGGCCACCGTAGTGCTTCGCGGCCACGTCGGCCACCTTCTTCGCCAGCGGACCCTTGCTGCGCCCGCGCAGCGCCTTGATCAGCAGCCCGGTCTCGATGCCCACCGGGCAGGCCGTGGCGCACAGGCCGCAGGCGGCGCAGGTCTCGATGCCCTGGTAGTCGTAGAGCTGCTTCAGTTCGGCCGAACGCCGCGGCTCGGTGCCGGCGGCGTCCAGCCGCGAGATCTCGCGCCAGCCCACGATGCGCTGCCGCGGCGACAGCGTCATGCCGCGCGACGGGCACTTCGGCTCGCAGAAGCCGCACTCGATGCACTTGTCGACGATGGGGTCGGCGGCCGGCAGCGGCTTGAGGTTCTTCAGGTGCGACTGCGCGTCGTCGTTGAGGATCACGCCCGGATTCAGCAGCCCCTGCGGGTCGAGCAGGGCCTTGATGCGCTGCATCACCTGGAAGGCCGGCGTGCCCCATTCCATCTCGACGAAGGGCGCCATGTTGCGGCCGGTGCCGTGTTCGGCCTTCAGCGAGCCGTCGTACTTCTTCACCACCATCTCGCACACGACGTCCATGAAGCGGCGGTAGCGGTCGACCTCGGCGGCGTCGCCGAAGTCCTGCGTGAAGACGAAGTGCAGGTTGCCTTCGAGCGCGTGGCCGTAGACGATGGCCTCGGGGTAGTCGAATTCGACGAAGAGGCGTTGCAGGTCCTGCACCGCCTCGGCCAGGCGTTCGACCGGGAAGGCGACGTCCTCGATGATCACCGTGGTGCCGGTGCGGCGAACGGCGCCGACGGCCGGGAAGATGCCCTTGCGCACGTTCCACAGCGCGGCCGACTCGGCGGCGTCGGTGGTGAAGCGCAGCGGCGCGGCCAGCGGCGTGCCTTCCAGCACGTCGGCGATGGCGTCGATCTTGACGGACAGCGCCACAGCGGTGGCGGCACGGGTCTCGACCAGCAGCGCCGCGCCGTCGTCGGGCAACTCGCGCAGGCCGGCGGGCATGCCGGTCTTGTCCTGCACCGCGCGCAGCGACGCGCGGTCCAGCAGTTCCACGGCCACCACCGGGCTGGGCTTGAGTTTCGTCACCGCGCTGCAGGCGGTTTCCAGCCGGTCGAAGAGGATCAGCGCGCTGGCCTTGTGCGCGTGCTCTTCGACGGTGAAGTAGGTGACCTCGCTGAGGAAGCCCAGCGTGCCTTCGCTGCCGATCATCAGGTGGGCCAGGATGTCGATCGGGTCGGTGTAGTCCACCAGCGCGTTCAGGCCGTAGCCGGTGGTGTTCTTCAGCCGGTACTTGTGGCGGATGTGCTGCGCCAGGCTCTCGTCTTCACGGACGCTGCGGCCCAGTTCGGTCAGCCCGGCCACGAGCGCTGGCTTCTGCGTGGCGAAGGCGGCGCGGCTGGCGGCATCCCGCGTGTCGAGCAGCGTGCCGTCGGCCAGGACGATGCGCAGGCCGGCCAGGGTCTTGTAGCTGTTCTGTGTCGTGCCGCAGCACATGCCGCTGGCGTTGTTGGCGGCGATGCCGCCGATCATCGCGGCGTCGATGCTGGCCGGGTCGGGCCCGATCTTGCGGCCTAGCGGCGCCAGCCGCCGGTTCGCCGCCGCGCCGATGACGCCGGGCTGCAGCGAGATGGTGCTGGCGTCGGCCGCTACCGTCATGCCCTGCCAGCCGTCGCCCAGCAGCACCAGCACCGAATCACTCAGCGCCTGGCCCGACAGGCTGGTGCCGGCGGCGCGGAAGGTCACTGGCGTGTTCAGCGCGGCGCAGGCCACGAGCACACGGCGCAGCTCGTCCTCATGGGTGACGACCACCACCAGTTTCGGCACCAGCCGGTAGAAGCTGGCATCGCTGCCCCAGGCCAGCAGGCGCAGGGGGTCGGTGACCAGGCGCGCTTCCGGGATGAAGGCGGCGAGCCGGCGCTGCAATTCGTCGTAGGGCGCGTTCAGCATGGTCGGTTGTACTTCGTTTGATGCGCACCGGGGCGTTGTGCGCGGCAACTCTTGTGCGTGTGAGGCAAGTCAGCTTGCGGCCCGTTGCGGACGTTCGGGTCTTCGTTGCCGTCTGCGTGCCTGAAGTGGCGCAGGAGCAGGCCGCCGGGGTGCTCTGCTGCGTT
>LNFM01013039.1_pt1 | contig 10731 bp, 11 predicted proteins | sample 596031 | NCBI WGS metagenome assembly LNFM01 (sample SAMN04254537, study PRJNA301005) | activated carbon metagenome | isolation source: dual media filters at the Ann Arbor, Michigan drinking water treatment plant | place: USA: Ann Arbor | reverse complement strand
ATCGAGCCGGACGTGTTGCAGGTCGACCCGGCGGTGCTCGTCGAGAGCTACCTCGACCTCTTCGGCAATCGCGCCACACGCCTGCAGCTGCCCGCCGGCTCGATCCGCTTGCAGACACAGGCGCTGATCGCCGATGGCGGCGCCCTCGACGCGCGAGATCCGACGGCCGTGCAGCACGCGGCGCACGAGCTGCCGCCCGAGGTTCTGCGCTACCTCATGCCGAGTCGCTATTGCGAAGTCGACCTGCTGGCCCCCATCGCGCTCGACCTCTTCGGCAACACCGAGCCCGGCTGGCCACGCGTCGAGGCGATCTGCAAGTGGGTACACGAGCGTGTCTCGTTTTCATACGCCACAGCTCGACCGACGCGAGGAGCGCTCGACGTGTTCACCGAACGCGTCGGCGTCTGCCGGGACTTCCAGCATCTGGCCATCACCTTCTGTCGGTGCCTGAACATCCCCGCCCGCTATGCCGCCGGCTATCTCGGCGACATCGGCGTCCCCGCCGCGCCGTATCCGATGGACTTCAGCGCGTGGTTCGAGGTCTACCTCGGCGGCCGCTGGTGGTCCTGCGATGCCCGCCACAACGCACGGCGCATCGGTCGTGTGCTGATGGCCACGGGCCTCGATGCCACCGATGCCGCCATCACCACCACCTTCGGCGCGGCGACGCTGACGCACTTCGAAGTGACCTCCGACGCCGTGCCGGACTCGCTGGCCGTCTCCGCGTAATCGCCATGACCGCCATCACCGTCGTCTCGCTCGGCCGTCTGGTGGCCGACCATATCCGCCTCGACCCCGTCGAGGCCTGCGCTCTCCTCGACCAGCTGTGGACACGCCTGGCGGGGACCCGTGACGGCGACGCCGCTCTCACGATCACCGTGCCGCCCCTGAATGCGGTGGGCATCACCGCCTTCGGGGACGTCGAAGTGCGCCAGGGCGCCCTCCGGACCCGGCCGGCCGTGCGCGCGCCGCAGGAAGTGGCCCGCGACCTCGGGCAGCTGCTGCTCCGCCTCCTGCAGTCCGGACGCACGACCCTCGCCTCGGCCGGACCGGCCTGCGTGGACGTGGCCCGACGCGCGACGGGCCGCGCCATGCCGACGCCAGGCGCGCCCGCGCTCGGCTCGCCGTCGGCCCTGCTGGCCGAACTGGATCGCTTCCGTCCGAACGATCCCTCGTCGGCCATCGCCAACGTCTACGCCCGGTGGATGCGCACCACCGATGGCGGCCGCGTCAGGCCCGGCGCCGATCGGCCCTCGTCAGGAGACGACGGCAACCTGCTATAAAGCCACATGCTGATTCGGCTGGGATACGACATCGCCCTCTCGTTCCTGGCCCCCGCGCCGGTCACGGCCCTGCTGTCCGTGCACCCGTCGCGCTACGCGGACCTGCGGGAGCCCGACGTGGTGACGACGACGCCGGTCGTGCCCATCGAACAGTTCTTCGACCTCTTCGGCAACCGCATGTCCAGATTCGTGGCGCCCGCCGGCGAGATTCGTCTGCAGGGACGCACGCTGATCGAGGACACGGGGCTGCCCGATGCCGTGCACTGGGGCGCCCGGGAGATCCCCGTCGAACGGCTGCCGCCCGAGACGCTGCGCTACCTGCTCGGCAGCCGCTACTGCGAAGTCGAACTGCTGTCGCCGATCGCGGCAGAACTGTTCGGACACGTGGCCCCCGGCTGGGCGCGGGTGCAGGCGATCTGCGACTGGGTGCACACGCGCGTCAGCTACTCGTTCGGCCAGTCGAGCCCGACGCGGACCGCGCTCGACGTGTTCACGGGGCGTGCCGGCGTCTGCCGGGACTTCCAGCACCTGGCCATCACCTTCTGCCGCGCGATGCACATCCCTGCCCGCTACGCGGCCGGATACCTCGGCGACATCGGCGTGCCCGCCGCGCCGATCCCGATGGACTTCAGCGCCTGGTTCGAGGTGTACCTCGAGGACCGCTGGTGGACGTTCGATGCCCGCCACAACACGCCCCGCCAGGGGCGCGTGCTCATGGCCACGGGCCTCGATGCCGCGGATGCAGCGCTGACCACGACGTACGGGGCCGCGACCCTCACCCACTTCGAGGTCGTGAGTGACGAAGTGCCGGCCGGCGCTCACCCCTTCGCCTAGTTTCTGAGGCGCCGACCGCCAGTCACGTCCGCTTCGTGCTCTGGCTCCCCTGCTGATCAGGCGCGGGCGCGGCGACCGCGCGGCGGGGCGTCGTCGCTGCGGGCGGCCGTGAGTCGCTCGGCGATCGCGGCGAAGCGGTCCTGCGGTCCCGTCCACTCCAGTGCGTCGACGTCGGCCACGATCGGGACGTCGTCGCGCAAGGTGGCCAGGGTGCGGAACAGGAAGGCCTGGTCGCGCTGGGCGGCGAGATGTCGCGCGAGCGCGGCAGGATTGGCGGGATTGGCGGTCCAGGTGCGGTAGTCGGCCGGGATGGCCTCGAGATGGCCGTAGCGTGCCAGCATCACCGCCGCCGACTTCGCGCCCCACCCGCGTACCCCGGGGTAGCCGTCGGCGGCATCGCCGACCAGGGCGAGGTAGTCGGGGATCGACGTCGGCGGCACCCCGAACCTCGCCATGATGCCCGCGTCGTCCAGGGTCACGTTCGTCCGGCGATGGACCTGCACGACGCGCGATCCGCGCACGCACTGCGCCAGGTCCTTGTCCGGCGAACAGACATGGACCTGCTGCACACGCGGGTCGGCCGCCGCCACCCGGGCCGCGGTCGCCAGCGCATCGTCGGCCTCGAACGCGATCATCGGCCAGACGACGAAGCCGGCCGCCTCAAGGACGTCCTCGAGCAGCGGAAACTGCGACCACAGGTCGGCCGGGATGCCGGCCCCGGTCTTGTAGCCGGGCCAGAGGTCGTTGCGAAAGGATTCGATGACGTGATCGGTCGCCACGCCGATGTGGGTCGCGCCGCGGCGCACCATCGCCAGCAGCGAGTGGACCACGCCGCGCACGGCGGCGACCTCCTGCCCGTCGCGGTCGCGGGCCGGCGGCACCGCGTGGTAGTGCCGGAACAGCTCGTAGGTGCCGTCGATCAGATGGACGTCCATGGCGGAGCGCCTCAGGGCCTGGACGGATCGAAGTGCCGGCGCAGGCGCGACCCGTAGGAGGCGTAGTCGTGCTGGAACCGATCCGATGCGGCGGCAAACGCCGTGACGCGCTGCATGAACCGGGTCTCGAACATGAAGGCGAGGGTGGCCTCGAGCTTGTGCGGGTGCAGGTCGGCGGTGCTGGCGGCTTCGAAGGCGTCGACGTCGGGGCCGTGCGGCAGCATCGTGTTGTGGAGGGAGCACCCGCCGGGCACGAAGCCCTGCGGTTTGGCATCGTAGCGGCCGTACACGAGGCCCATGAACTCGCTCATCACGTTCATGTGGTACCAGGGAGGCCGGAAGGTGTTCTCGGCAACCGCCCAGCGCTCGGGAAAGACGACGACATCGACGTTGGCCGTGCCCGGCGTCTCGGACGGCGACGTGAGCACCGTGAAGATCGACGGGTCGGCGTGGTCGAAGAGGATCGGTCCGACGGGAGAGAAGCGGCGGAGGTCGTACTTGTACGGCGCGTAGTTGCCGTGCCAGGCTACGACGTCGAGTGGCGAATGATCGAGGTCGGCGGTCCAGAGCGCGCCGCCCCACTTCACGAACATCCGTGACGGGACGTCGCGATCCTCGTACGCCGCGACCGGGGTCAGGAAGTCGCGCGGATTGGCCAGGCAGTTGGCGCCGATCGGACCGCGTTCGGGGAGCGTGAATGCGCCGCCGTAGTTCTCGCAGAGGTACCCGCGCGCCGGGCCGTCGCGCAGTTCCACGCGCAGCTTGACGCCACGCGGGATCACCGCCAGCTCTCCCGGCGCGATGTCGATGATGCCGAACTCGGTCCAGAGCCGCAGGGCCCCCTCCTGCGGCACGAAGAGCAGTTCCCCGTCGGCGTCGTAGAAGTACTCGTCCACCATCGAGCGCGTGATCAGGTAGACGTGGGCGCCCATGCCGGCCTGTGCGCCCGCGTCGCCTGCGGTGGTCATCGTGCGGACGCCTTCGAGGAAGGACTGCGGCGTCTCGGGCAGCGGCAGCGGATCCCAGCGCATCGGCCCGATCGGCACGTCCACCTCGTGCGCCGGGGCCGTGCGCCAGAGGCCGAGGTCCGCCTGGCGACAGGGCCCCCAGTGCTGCAGCGTCGGGCGGATGCGGTAGAGCCACGACCGTTCATTGCTGGCGCGCGGGGCCGTGAACGGCGATCCCGACAACTGCTCGGCATAGAGACCGTAGGCGCACCGTTGCGGGGAGTTGCGCCCGATCGGCAGCGCCCCGGGCAGGGCCTCGGTCTCGAAGCCATTGCCGAACCCGGACAGGTACGCGACGGGGCCAGACTGGCCGGCGGCCAGGGCAGGGGTCACGGTCATGGCGGTCTCCTCCGGCACTCAGGTACCACATATGATCGCGGAGATGCCACACCTCTTCACGCCACTCACGCTCCGCGGGGCGACCCTGCCCAACCGTGTCTTCGTCTCGCCGATGTGCCAGTACTCGAGCGAGGACGGCGTGGCCACCGACTGGCATCTCGTGAACCTCGGGAGCTTCGCGGTCGGCGGCGCCGGACTGGTGCTGTGCGAGGCCACGGCCGTCACCGCCAATGGCCGGATCAGCCCGCAGGATCTCGGCATCTGGCAGGACGGACACGTGGAGGGCCTGGCGCGTCTGACACGCTTCGTGGCCGAACAGGGGGCCGTGCCCGGCATCCAGCTGGCCCATGCCGGACGCAAGGCCAGTACGCGACGGCCGTGGGACGGTCGGGGCACGGTGTCGCCCGAGGAGGGCGGCTGGCTCGATGTCGTCGGCCCCAGTGCCCTGGCGTTCAACGACCACTACCCGCAGCCGCAGGCGCTGACGCTGGACGGCATCCGCGCGGTCGTGGAGGCGTTCGCCGATGCCGCCGCGCGCGCCTGGGACGCCGGCTTCCGGGTCGCCGAGGTGCACGCGGCCCACGGCTACCTGCTGCATCAGTTCCTGTCGCCGATCAGCAACCGGCGTGACGACGACTATGGCGGGACGTTCGAGAACCGCTGTCGCCTCACGCTCGAGGTCGTGCGCGCCGTGCGACGCCGGTGGCCCGACGCCGCCCCGCTCTTCGTCCGCGTCTCGGCCACCGACTGGGTCGAAGGCGGCTGGCACGTGGACGAGTGCGTGGACCTGGCCCGCCGCCTCGCCGCCGAGGGGGTCGACCTGGTCGACTGCTCGTCGGGCGGCAACGCCTCACACCAGCAGATTCCGGTCGCGCCGGGGTACCAGGTGCCGTTCGCGAGCCGGATTCGTCGCGACGCCGGTGTGCCGACCGGCGCCGTCGGCCTCATCACCGACCCGCAGCAGGCCGACGAGATCGTCGCGACCGGGCAGGCCGACGCCGTCCTGCTCGCACGCGAGTTGCTGCGCGACCCGCACTGGCCCCTGCGGGCCGCGCACGCGCTCGGCCATGTCGTCTCGTGGCCAGCCCAGTACGCGCGCGCCGCGGCCGGCACCGTGCCGCCGCGGCAGCCCTGGACGATGAGGTGAGATCGGCGGGATGAGGACGCGTCGCGCTACTTCACGCGCGTGTACGGGAACACCGTCTCGGCGATCTTGCCGTCGCGCAGGCGCGCCACCACGATGTCGAGGGCGTCGGCGGACTTGCGGGTGAAGGTCACGCGGGTCGGGTTCTCGCCGGTGCCTTCGAAGACCGCTGTCTGCCCCGCCACCTTCACCAGCCGGTGATTGATGGACTCGCCCTGTGGCTGGCGTCCCACCAGTCCCGGGCCTGGCGCGAAGTGCTTGATGCGCAGCATCAGCGCGTCGCCTTCCTGCTCGATCACCAGAAGTTCGTACAGCTTGGGCTCCGTGCCCTGGACGTTCCGATAGGCCGCCACCATGGACGTCCCGACGGGGGCCATCCAGTGCTGCTCGATGTGCCGATCGCCAAGCATGCCGGTCCACTGACCGGCGATGAAGGCCACCTGCTGCACCGTGGCCTTGACCGCCGGGGCGGTGCCGATGGTGTCTTGAGCGAGGACAGACGACGCGGGCAGCAGCGTGCAGAACACGGCGGCCAGCGCGAGGCGAGAGAGGGAAGGGATGCGCATCAGGCCGCCATCGTACCGCGTCAGCCGTCGACCGGGCGGATCACGCGACACGGATTGCCCGCCGCGATCACGTCGTCCGGGATGTCCCGGGTGACCACGCTGCCGGCCCCGATCACCGTGCGCGAGCCGATGGTCACGCCCGGCAGGATGATGGCGCCCCCGCCGACCCACACGTCCTCACCGATGGTGACGGGACGCCCGGCCTCGACCTGTCGGCGCAGCACCGGATCGAACGGGTGGGTAGCGGCGTAGATCTGCACCGCAGGGCCGAACATCGTGTGGTCGCCGATGCGGACGCGGCACACGTCGAGGACGACGCAGTTGAAGTTGAAGAAGACGCGCGCGCCGAGCTCGATGTGCGTGCCGTAGTCGCAGAAGAACGGCGGCTGTACCCCTGCCGTGTCGCCGCCGCTGGCAAACAGCTCCCGCAGGATGGCCCGGCGGGCCTCGGGGTCGCGCTCGCTGGACGCGTTGAGCGCCTGACACCGTTCGCGCGCCAGCGCACGTCGCTCGACCAGCTCGGGGTCGTTCGGGTCGTAGAGCTCACCCGCGAGCATGCGCTGGAGCTGGGTCATGCGTCGCTACCGCGCCGGCCGCGCCGAGCGGACGCGACCGGGGAGCCCCATCGACCGCAGGTTCGGGATGTCCACGTTGACCGTGGTGCAGCGGCCGCGGAAGTTCGTGTCCTCGCAGAGCTGCCAGTTGCCACCTTCCACGCGCACCGACTGCGCCGTGCTCATGCCCACCGACGGCATCACCTGGTCGACCACGTACGAGCGGCCGCTGTAGTTCTGCCCGGTGAAGAGGATGATGCGCCCGCGGCTGTTGCCGCCGCCTCCGCCGCCCCCACGCAGCGGGCGCACCGAGGAGATCTTGCGGCGCAGCCCGATGCCGTTGAGATCCGAGAGGTCGGCATCGACGACGCGACAGCGGTCGAACTCGATGTTGTCGCAGAGTTCCCAGCGCTCACCGCGAGGCACGCGCACGCTCTCGGCCTGGTCGCTGAAGTCGATCTGACGCAGGTCGTTGGCCGCCCCGGTGATGACTCGGCTCTGTCCGCCGAAGTTGCGGCCGGAATAGAGCACCAGCCCGCGCTCGTTGCCGCCGCCACCGCCCCAGCCCCCACCTCCGCTGCCGCCGCCCCAGCCGCCACCGCCCCCGCCGCCGCGCACCCGGCGCATGGACGAGATCATCCGGCTCCAGCCGCGCTGCCGCAGGTCGGACTCGTAGCCCGTGAAGACCTGGCAGCGGCCCGCGTAGAAGGCATGCTCGCAGACCTCCCAGGTCTCGCCCCGCGCGATCTGGAAGCTGACGATGCGGTCGTTCATGCCAGCCGATCGCAGGTCGGCCACATCGTCACGGAAGTTGGCATTGCGACCGCGGAAGTCGCGGTCGTCGTAGACGGTGATGCCGACGATGCCGCCCATCGCCCGCTCCTGTGGCTGAGCCGACAGGTCGGCGCCCGATACCGCGAGCACGGCCGCGACGACGTACTGCGTGACTCTCTGCACGAAGGCCTCCTCAGACGCTGACAGCCACGATGGTGGCGCAGGGTGGGCGTGGCCGCAAGCCTCTGCGCCTCGAGGGCCGGGCGAGGACCGCGGCGGGCGGTGCAGCGGGGGGCGGATTCAGGTACGATGACTGGTGGCGAGTCGATTCCGGCCGCCATCGGTGCGCTGGCCCCATCCGGGGGTCCACCGCCTGTCCTCTTCCAAAGGATTGTCTTCGATGCCCCGTCACTTTCTGTGCGCCGCGCTGTGCACCGTTGCGCTGACGCTGTCCCCCGTTCTCGCGCTTGCTCAAGCCACGAAGGCCGCACCCAAGGCGGCAGCCCCGAAGGCGGCCGCCAAGGCCGCGCCGGCAGGCGCCGTGAAGACCTTCACCGTGACCGGCACGGACAACATGCGGTTCGCCCCGGCCGTCCTCCGCGTCAAGGCGGGCGACAAGGTCAAGGTGACCCTGAAGGCCGTCAGCGCGATGCCGAAGATGGCCATGGCGCACAACTTCGTGCTGCTCAAGGCGGGCGTCGATGCCGCCGCCGTCGCCACGGCTGGCGCGACCGCGCGCGAGACCAACTACGTGTCGCCCAAGTCGAAGGCCCAGATCATCGCGGCCTCGGCCCTGGCCGGCGGTGGCGAGAGCGTCACCGTGGAGTTCACGGCCCCCGCGGCCGGCAAGTACCAGTTCATCTGCACGTTCCCGGCGCACTTCCAGGGCGGCATGGTGGGCCAGCTGATCGTCGAGTAGTCCAGCGACGTCAACGGTCGAAGGGCCACGGGCCGACCCTCGCCAACCGCGGGGGGTCGGCCCGAACTGTGTCAAGGGACAGGGGACAAGGGGAGAAGTCACAAGGGATCGCAAGGGACGAGTGACAAGGACCCAAGGGACAAGGGACGCCAGGATCCGCGCCGCGCCGCGCCGGCCCGCGGCGTCGCCAGGCCTTGTCCCGGGTCCCTTGCCGTGCCTTGTCCCTTGTCCCTCGCCTCCCTTGTGACTCGTCCCCTTGTCGCTCGTCACTTGATCGTGTCGTCGATCTGCAGCGCGGCCCGATAGGCCGGTGTGAACGTGGCCTCCGACGAGGCGATGCCGAGGCGGTACTGCATCGACTCCGCGATGATGGCGGCCCGACGTTTGGCCTGCGTCGCCATCGGCCCGGCGAACAGGGCATCGACCGACTCCGCCCACAGCGAGAACCAGCGCTGGAAGTGCGCGCCCTGCAGGGTGGCCGCCTGGTGCAGCGGGACGTGCGCAGCGATCGGGTGGCCGTTGTAGACGGGACGCTGGAGGAGGACCTGCTCCCAGAAGTTGCCGATGCGCGGCAGGTGGTGATCGAGGTCGAGCTTGGCCACGTCCGTGAAGAGGTAGCCGATCAGATCGTCGGCCATGGCGCGGGTGTAGAAGCGTCGCAGCAGCACATCGATGTCGGCGCGGGTCTCGAGGTCGGGCACCTCCTTAGGGTAGGCGGGAATCGGGAGTCGGGGGCGGCCACCGGGCACCGGGGGCGCGTCACTCCGCGAGGAGCGGGGTCGAGGCGTCGATGCGCAGGAACAGGATGGCCGACACGATGAGGCAGCCGCTGAACAGCACCAGCGGCACGTCGTACCGGCCGCCGAAGGCATCCACCAGCGCGCCGAACGCGATCGAGGACAGGAACGACCCGATCTGCCCGGCCGAGTTCATCGCGCCGGTCATCGCCCCGGCGTGGCGGCGGCCGACGTCCACGCACACGGCCCAGGACACGGGCAGCATGCAGTCCATGCTGAAGTAGCCCAGCGTCAGCAGCCCGACGGCGACGAGGCGATCGGACACCACGGCCGTGCCGAAGAGGCAGAGTCCCGACGCCGCGAGTCCCGTGGCCGCCACGAGGCGACGACCATTGCGCAGGCCGTGTCGGCGCACCAGCACGTCGCTCACCGAACCACCGATGAGATTGCCCAGCGCCCCGGCGACGAACGGCAGCATGGCGTAGATCTTCATCTCGTCGGCCGTGAAGCCGCGGCCCAGCCGCAGGTACGTCGGCATCCACGAGACGTAGAAGTACGAGCCCCAGCAGTACATGTGGTACATGAGCAGAATCACCCAGAAATTCGGGCTCCTGACCACCTGTGCCCACGGCAGGCCGTGGTGCGCGCGCCGCGCCGAGGACTCGCCGATGTGCGCCAGTTCCTCGGGTGTCACGCCCGGCATCTCCGTCGGGTAGTCGCGATACCACCAGTACCAGGCGACGGCCCACACGACGCCGATCGCGCCGAACAGATAGAACGCCATCCGCCATCCCCACACCGCGACGATCGGGACGACGAGCAGGGGCGTGAGCGCGCCGCCGACCCGGCTGGCCATCCAGACGGTGCCATGCGCACGCGCCCGCTCGGCCAGCGGGAACCAGCGCGAGATGCTCGAGGAGGCGTTGGGATAGGCGCCCGCTTCCCCCATGCCGAAGGCGAAGCGCACGGCCAGCAGCGCCGGGAAGCTCGAGACCAGGCCGGTCAGGCTCGTGAAGGCCGACCACCAGAGGACGATGCGGGTCAGCACCTTGCGTGGTCCGATGCGATCGCCCAGGGCGCCCGACGGAATCTCGAATAGCGCATACGAGAGCGCGAAGATCCCGACGACCCAGCCCCACTGCGACGCCGACAGGCCGAGGTCCTTCTGCATCTCGGGTCCCGCCACCGCGATGCAGACGCGATCGAGGTACGTGACCATCGACAGCAGGAACAGCAGCGTCAGGACGCGATGACGGTAGGGCATCGGTGATGGGACGGGCGGACGCGGGGCGTGGCGAGCGGGTTACGGGACCGGCATGAAGACGACGCTGACGGGGGCACCGAGGGCGATCGACTGCCCTGTCGGCGTGAGCCGGCCGGTCGTCTCGTCGATGCGGAACACGACCAGCGTGTCCGATCGCTGGTTGCCAGCGAGCAGGTAGCGTCCCGTCGGGTCGATGCCGAACCCCCGCGGGGTCTTGCCCTGCGTAAGCTCGTGCTGCACGAGCGTGAGCCGGCCCGTCGCCTCGTCGATGGCGAAGACCGCGAGCGAGTCGTGCCCGCGATTGGACCCGTAGAGGAACTTCCCGGAAGGATGGACCTGAATCTCGGCGGTGCTGAAGGCTGCATCGTTGGCCAC
>LNFM01013038.1_pt1 | contig 10732 bp, 7 predicted proteins | sample 596031 | NCBI WGS metagenome assembly LNFM01 (sample SAMN04254537, study PRJNA301005) | activated carbon metagenome | isolation source: dual media filters at the Ann Arbor, Michigan drinking water treatment plant | place: USA: Ann Arbor | reverse complement strand
CGGCGCCCAAGCTCACCGCGCAGAACATCGCATTCAACGAGGTGGCGCGCCAGGCCATCCTCAGCGACCCCGAGTTTCATGGCGGCAATTTCTACGAGCACGGCGTGGTGCCCGCGCGTGGGCTCAAGCTGGCGCGCATGATCGGCCACATCACCTACCTGTCGGACGATTCGATGGGAGAGAAATTCGGCCGCAGCCTGCGCCACGGCAAGGCCGTATATAGCTACGACGTCGAATTCGAGATCGAGTCCTACCTGCGCTACCAGGGCGACAAGTTCGCCGGCTATTTCGACGCCAACACCTACCTGCTCACCACCAAGGCGCTCGACTACTACGACCCGGCGTTTGCCCACGGCGGCAAGCTGGCCTCGGCGCTGGCCGGTGCGAGCGCGGATTTCCTGGTGGTGTCGTTTACCACCGACTGGCGCTTCTCGCCCGCACGCTCGCGCGAAATCGTCTATGCGCTGCTGCACAACCGGCGCGACGTGAGTTATGCCGAGATTGACTGCGCCGCCGGCCACGACTCCTTCCTGCTCGACGAGCCCCACTACCATGCGGTGCTGACCGCGTGGTTCGACCGCATCAAGGTGTAAGCATGGCCGCCTATCGTTACGACTACGATGTCATCGCCCAGTGGATCGAACCGGGCGAAAAGGTGCTCGATCTGGGCTGCGGCGACGGCAGCCTGCTCAAGCACCTGATCGCGGTGCGCCAGGTCCAGGGCTACGGGGTGGAGAACGACCCCGACAAGCTGCTGGCCTGCGTGCGGAACGGGGTCAATGTGCTCCAGGCCAATATGGACGAAGGCCTGGCCGACTTCGAGGATGGCTTTTTCGACCACGTGATCATGAGTTTGTCGCTGCAGGCCATGCACAACACCCAGGGCATCCTCGCCGAGATGCTGCGGGTCGGGCGCGAGGCGGTGGTGAGCTTTCCCAACTTCGGCTACTGGCGTCACCGCCAGAGCATCCTCAACGGCCGCATGCCGGTGTCGGAGAGCCTGCCGCACCAATGGTTCAACACCCCCAACGTGCGCTTCTTCACCATTGCCGATTTCGACGCGCTGTGCGAGGTCAATGGCATCAAGGTGCACGAGCGGCTGGCCTTCGACGAAGGCCGGGTGGTCAAGGAGGAAGCCAACTTCCTCGCCAGCGTGGCGGTGTACCGCCTCGGGCGCGACTGAGACGCTAACGCCCCGGGGCACCCTCCCACGTACTCGCCCGGCGGGCCTGACGTCCTGCCGGGGTACGACTCAGCGCGAGCGCTCAGCCGACCACGAAGTTGGCGACATCGACCTTCATCACCGGCCGTGCCAGCATCACCGCGGTCACCGCGGCGAATTTCTTCGCCCACTCGCCGCCCTGCTCGAAGCGCTGCTCGCCGCCGTACTTGGCGACGTTGAGGATCATGTCCAGCACCAGGATCTTGCCCATCGGGTTGGACGGGGTGCATTCGAGGTCTTCGAACTCCTTCGACAACCAGGCCCGGGCCTGGTCTCTGGGCAGTCCGGCCACATCCGTGTCGTGGACGGTGAATTCGTACTCCCGGTTCTCACCGAAAAAAACGAGCACGGTTTGGGTCATGGCGAGTCTCCTGGCTAAGCGCAATTCATTTTGAGAAGGCATTGTTCGCGCACTCCCAGATAAGTGCAAGGAACGTATCGAATTGTGTAAACACGCCTGATTTCAACCGGTTTTCACCGAGCGCTGCGCTAGCCGAGGTGGAGGACGACTACCAGAATGCGGTTTGATCGACTCGCAACGCTGCCCCGGTCTGGGGCGCCCGCGCGGTCGTCCCCGTGGGTGCAGTGCCGCCGCCGATCGTCCCGTTCCGGCCGCGGCGAGGCTGCCCGCGGTGCGTAATGGGGCATAATCCGGGGCTGTCAAACGCTGTGGAATTCGTCGTGTCCGACCGCCTTGCCGTACTGCCCCAATACCTTCTGCCCAAGCAGGCGCTCACCGTGCTCGCCGGCAAGCTCGCCGGCCTGCAAGCCGGCGGCCTCACCACCGGCGTCATCAAGTGGTTCGTCGGGCGCTACGGGGTGAACATGGACGAGGCGGAGAACCCGGACATCGGCAGCTACCCCAGCTTCAACGAATTCTTCACCCGCCCGTTGCGTGCCGGGGCGCGCCCGCTCGCCGCGGCCGATCTGATCAGCCCGGTCGATGGCGCGATCAGCCAGTTCGGGCCCATCGTCAGCGACCAGATCTTCCAGGCCAAGGGCCACGGCTACACCACCACCGCGCTGGTCGGCGGCGATCGCGCCCTTGGCGCGCAGTTCGACAACGGCAGCTTCGCCACCCTGTACCTGAGCCCGCGCGACTACCACCGCATCCACATGCCGTGCGCCGGGCGGCTGACGCGGATGATCTACGTCCCCGGCGCGCTGTTCTCGGTCAACCCGACCACCGCGCGCGGCGTGCCCGGGCTGTTCGCGCGCAACGAGCGCGTGGTGTGCGTGTTCGACTCGGCGTTTGGCCCCTTCGCGCTGGTGCTGGTCGGCGCCACCATCGTCGGCAGCATGGCCACGGTGTGGCATGGGGTGGTCAATCCGCCGCGCCTGGCCGCGGTGCGCGAATGGCGCTACGACGACCAGCGCATCGAACTCGCCCAGGGCGCCGAGATGGGCCGCTTCCTGCTCGGGTCCACGGTGGTCATGCTGTTCCCGCGTCCACGGCTGAAGTTCAACCCGGCGTGGGCGCCGGAGGCGTCGATCCGCATGGGCGAGGCGATGGCTACCCTCGGCGGCGGCTGAGTGTGAAGTGAGTCCAGGGCCGAGCCGAGCGTGAGCGCCACCGATCTTGATGTATTCACCTGCCCGCTCGACGGCATCAGCCTGATCGAGGCCTCGGCGGGCACCGGCAAGACCTGGAACATCTGCGGCCTCTACCTGCGCCAGTTGCTCGAGCGCGATCTGGCGGTCGGCGCGCTGCTGGTGGTGACCTTCACCCGCGCTGCCACCGCCGAACTGTCGACCCGCATCCGCGACCGCATCGTCGACACCCTGCACGTGCTCGATGGCGGCGATCCCGGCCCCGACCCCTTCGTGGCGCAGCTGATCCGCACCGTCAGCGCGGCCGGAATCAGTGCGGAGCAGATGGGCGCACGCCTGCGCCATGCGCTGCAGACTTTCGACGAAGCGGCGATCTTCACCATCCACGGCTTTTGCCAGCGCGCGCTCGCCGACACCCCGTTTGCCGCCGGTCTGCCCTACGCGCTCGAGCTGAGCGAGGACGACAGCGCGCTGCGCCTTGAGGTCGCGCAGGACTTCTGGCGCCGTGAAGTGGCCGGCGCGCACCTTGCGGCGGGCCTAGTGGACGCCCTGGTCGAGGGCGGCGATTGTCCCCAACGCTGGGCCGAACATCTGCAGGCGGCGATGGCGCGCCCGCTCGCCACCCAGCGCTGGGACGACGACCCGGCGCCGGGCGCGGTGGACGATGCCGCGGCCGAGCTCGACCGCGCCTACGCCGCCGCGTGCGCGCAGTGGGGTGGGGGCGAGGTGGTGATGGCGGCGCTCGCGAAGGCGCTCGACGGTCTGCACAAGGGCAGCTACAAGGCCGATACCATCGAGCGTGCGCGCCGGCAGTGGGACGACTGGCTGCGTGCGGGCCACGCGCGCCATCCGCTGCCCGCCGACAAGGAGCGCAAGCTGCACCTGCTCGGCGCCGACACCCTGGCGGCGAAGGCCACCAAGGACGGCATCAAGCGCGCGATCGCGCCCCCGCAGCACCCCTTCTTCGACGCTGCGCAGGCCGTGCTCGACGCGCGCACGCGCGCCGACGACATGGTCGATGGCGCGCGCCGCGCGCTGCTGCGCCGCTTCGTGGATGAGGGGGTGGTGGAGCTGCGCCAGCGCAAGCGCGCGCGGCGCACGATCGCCTTCGACGACATCCTGTGGAATGCCTACGAGGCGTTGAGCGCGGGGCAGCAGCCGTGGCTCGCCGGTGCGCTCCATGCGCGCTATCCGGTGGCGCTGATCGACGAGTTTCAGGATACCGATCCGCTCCAGTTCGCCATCTTCGACCATATCTATCACCGCGACGGGCGCCACGGCAGCCTGTTCCTGGTCGGCGACCCCAAGCAGGCGATCTACAGTTTTCGCAGTGCCGACCTGTTCACCTACCTGGCCGCGCGCGCTCGTGCCGATGTCCATTACAGCCTGGGCCGCAACCAGCGCTCGGCGGCGGCGCTGATCGATGCCTGCAACGCCCTGTTCGCAGCCAACCCGCAGGTGTTCATGCTCGACGGCCTCGACTACCGGGCGGTGGGGCGCGGCGACCGCGTGCGCGCGGCGCTGGTCGACACCACCCCGTCCGGGGCCAGCCCTGCGGCGCTGCGCCTGTGGCGGATTCCGCGCGCTGAGGCCGAGGACGGCGTCGAAGGCGGCGACCGCCTGCCGCGCGCGGTGGCGATGGCGCGCGCGGCGGCGGCGACCGCGGCCGAGATTGCCCGCCTGCTCGACGCCGGGGCCCGCGGCGAGGTACGGATTGGCGAGCGTCGCCTGGCCCCGGCCGACATCGCGGTGCTGGTGCGCAGCCACGGTCAGGGCGCGCGCATGCGCCAGGCGCTGGCGCGCATGGGGGTGGGCAGTGTGGAGCTGTCGCAGGCGAGCGTGTTCGCCACCGACGACGCCGAGGAGCTCGAACGGGTGTTGCTGGCGATCAGCGAGCCCGCGCGCGAGCGCCGGGTCAAGGCCGCGCTGGCGACCACGCTGATGGGGCGCGATGCCGCGGCGCTGGCCGCCCTGGCCACCGACGAGGTGGCTGTGCTCGATGTGCTCGAGCGCTTCGCGGGCTGGCGCGAAGCCTGGCTGCGCCATGGCTTCGGAGTCATGCTGCGGCGCTGGATGAGCGCCGAGGGCGTGGCCGCGCGCCTGCTCGCACGCGACGATGGCGAGCGCCGCCTGACCAACCTGATGCATCTGGCCGAGCTGCTGCAACAGGCCGCGGGCAGCGCCGCGCCCGAAGTCCTGCTGCGCACGCTGGCCACCTGCCGGGGTGATCGCAGTGGCGGCGACGCGGCGCAGTTACGCCTCGAGTCCGACCGCAACCTGGTACAGATCGTCACCATCCACCGCGCCAAGGGGCTGGAGTACGGGGTGGTGTTCTGCCCCTTCCTGTTCGACGGCCATCCGCCGCAGGCGGCGAGCGGGCCGGCGCGCGCCTGGCATGACGATGAGGGCGGCCTGGTGCTCGATTACCGCCGCGCCGCGGCCTCCGATCCCGAGGTTGCGCGCCGCCTGCAGCGCGAGCGCCAGGCCGAGGATCTGCGCCTGATCTACGTCGCGCTCACGCGTGCGGTGCATCGCTGTTATCTAACCGTCGGCTGTTACGGCAAGTCCGCTTTCGGGCGCGTGAGCTACAGCGAGAGCGCGCGCAGCCTGCTCAACTGGATGGTGGCCGGGGCGGGGATGACGGTCGAGGCGTGGGCCGAGCACAAGCTGAGTCCGGCCGAGATCGACGCCCACTGGCGCACGCTCGCCACCCGCAGCGCCGCCGCCGGGGGCGCGGTGATGGTGGTGGACGACCTGCCCGACGGCAGCGGCGTGCCCGTGCCCGCAGCCGACGGTGGCCGCCACCCGCCGCGCGCGCTGCGCCCGCCGCAGGTGCCGCCGGGCTGGCGCATGGGCAGCTTCAGCGCGCTGATCTCGGGCGCCAGCCACGAGGATGCGGCGATCGACCACGATGCACGCATCGTTGCGTCGGGTGCCGAACAGGCCGCCGAACTGGGTACTGAGCCGGCCGCGGGTGAAGACGATGGGGATGGCGACATTGGCGACGATGATGCTGGTGGCGCGCCGGCGCTCGCCGCCGACGACATCGTGCGCTTTCCGCGCGGGCCGGTGGCCGGCGACTGCCTGCACGCGGTGTTCGAACAGATCGACTTCACCGACCCCGCGGGCTGGGGAGCGGCGATCGAGCATGCGCTGCGCGCCCATCCGCAGCGCGTGTCCGGTGCCGCCGAGCAGGCCCGGCTGGCGCCGATGTTGCGCAATCTGCTCGATGACGTGCTGGCGACGCACTTGGTCGAGTCTTCCGCGGGCCCGGCGCTGCAGCTGTGCGCGGTGGCGCCGGCGCGCCGTCTGGTCGAGCTCGGCTTTCAGCTCCCCGCGCCGCAGCTGAGCGCCAGCGCGCTCAACGCCTGGCTCGCGGCGCACGGCTACCGCGTGCCGCGGCTCGGCTTTGCCGACCTTGCCGGCTACCTGAAGGGCTACATCGACCTGGTGTTCGAGCACGACGGCCGCTTCTGGGTGCTCGACTGGAAATCCAATCACCTCGGCGAGCGCCCGGCCGACTATGGGCCGGCGGCGCTCGAAGGCGCAATGCAGGCCCATGGCTATCACCTGCAGCACCTTCTGTACACGGTGGCCGTGCACCGCCATCTCGGGCGCAGCTTGCCGGGCTACGATTACGATACCCACTTCGGTGGCGTGCTCTACCTGTTCGTGCGCGGGGTGCGTCCGCGCTGGAAGGTGGGCGGCCAGCCCGCCGGGGTGTTCCGCCACCGCGCCGCGCGCGCGCTGATCGACGCGCTCGACGCGCTGCTGGCGGCACGCACCGTGTCCGGCGTGACTGGCCGGCATGACATGAACGGAGCGAGCTGATGCCGGCCTTCGAGGGTTCCGCCGTGATTTCGTCCGCCAGCGCGGGGCGCGCAGCGCCCGAGTTTGATCTCGCCGAGGGCTTTGCCGTCCATCTGCAGGACTGGGCGCGCACCCTCGGCGCCCCGGCGGCGGCGTGCGCGCTACTCGCACCGGTGGCACGGGCGCTCGCGCTCGCCGCCGCCGAGGGCCATGTGTGCCTGCCGCTGGCGCAACTGGCCGCGGCCGATGCGCTCCGCAGCTCGCCCGCGGTGCTGCGCACCGTGTTGGTCGACAGCGGGGTCGCGGTCGCAATTGGTGCCGGGGTTGGGGCCGGATTTGGGGCCGCGCTTGGGTCCAATTTCGGAGTCGGGGCCGAAGGCGGGAACCGAACCGGCGCCGCGCCGTTGCCGCCGCCCGGCTCCGCCCATCCGCTGGTGCTCGATGGCGACGACCGCCTCTACCTGCGCCGCTTCTTCGATCTCGAACAGCGCCTCGCGCACGCCCTCGTCCAGCGCGCGCGGCGGCCGGTGCCCGCGGTGGCGCAGACGATGGGTGCGACCCTGGACGCGCTCTTCGCGCCCCGTGCCGATGGCGCGCCGGACTGGCAGAAGCTCGCCGTTGCGCTCGCGCTCCACGGCCGCCTGACCGTGATCAGCGGCGGGCCGGGCACCGGCAAGACCACCACCGTGGCCGCGCTGCTGGCCTGTCTGCTCGAACTGAACCCCGAGCTGCGGATCGCGCTCGCTGCCCCCACCGGCAAGGCTGCGGCGCGCATGCTCGAGGCGCTGCGCGCGCGTGCCGCCCAGCTGCCGGCGAAAGTGCGCAAGCGCCTGCCGGCCGAGGCCCACACCGTGCACCGCCTGCTCGGCGTCACCCCTGCGCCGGGGCGCTTCCGCCATCACGCCGGCAACCCGCTCGCGGTCGATGTGCTGGTGGTCGACGAGGCGTCGATGCTCGACCTCGCCCTGGCCACCCGCCTGCTCGATGCGCTGCCGCCCGAGGCACGGCTGGTGCTGCTCGGCGACAAGGACCAGCTCGCCGCGGTCGAGGCCGGCGCGGTGTTCGCCGAGCTGTCGGCCCAGCGCAGCTTCAGCGCGCCGATGATCACCCGCCTCGCGGCGCTGGGCGGCACCACGGAGGCGGTGCTGCAGCGCGCGCTCGGCCCCGCGGCGGCGGGCGCAGCGCTCGCCGACAGCGTGATCTGGCTCACCGAGAGCCACCGTTTTCGCGCCGACTCGGGCATCGGCCGGCTGGCGGCGGAGATCAAGGCCGGCGCGGGCAGCGCCGCGCTCGACTGGCTGCGCACCGGCGCCGACCCCGACGTGCGCTGGATCGACGACGAGGGCGCGCGGCCGGCGGCGGCCACGCTGGCCGCGATCGAGGCCGGTTATGCCGATTATTTCGCCGCGCTGCAGGCCCCGGCCGCCGATGCGCAGGCGCGGGTGGCGGGGGCCTTCGCCGCCTTCGACCGCTTTCGGGTGCTGGTCGCGGTGCATGAGGGCGCGCGCGGGCTGGGCGCGCTCAACCTGCATCTCGAACGTCGCCTGCGCGCCGCGCTTGCGCTGCCGCCCGAGCGCAGCGCGGGCAACGCGTGGTTCGGGCGGCCGGTGATCGTGCTGCGCAACGATGCGCTGCTCGGGCTCTACAACGGCGACATCGGCCTGTGCCTGCCGGGGGCGGGCGGCGAGCTGATGGTGCATTTTCCCCAGCCCGGCGGCGGCTACCGCAGCATCGCGGCGCTGCGCCTGCCTGCGCACGACACCGCGTTTGCGCTCACCGTGCACAAGAGCCAGGGCTCGGAGTTCGACGAGATCGTGCTGGTGCTGCCGGCGGCCCCGGTGCGGGTGCTGAGCCGCGAGCTGCTGTACACCGCGGTCACCCGCGCCGCGCGCCGGGTCACCGTCGCCGGCCCGGCGCGGGTTTTCGCCGCCGGCTGCGCGCAGCGTACCGAACGCCTCAGCGGGCTGGCGGCGCGTCTGACAGCGCAGCGATGAGGGTGCGCAGGTTGTGGCGCATCATCGCCACGTAGTTGGGCGCCGGACCGTCGGCGCCGGACAGGGCGTCGGAATACAGCGTGCCGCCCACGGTGGCGCCGCTCTCACTGCGGATGCGCTCGATCAGGCGCGGGTCGGCGACATTCTCGATGAACACCGCCGGCACTTTTTCCTTGCGCAGCTGGCGGATCAGGCGTGCGACCCCTTGCGCGCTCGGCTCGGCGTTGTTGGACACCCCCACCGGGGCGAGAAACTGCAGCCCGTAGGCGCGACCGAAATAGCCGAATGCGTCGTGCGAACTCACCACCCGGCGCCGGGCCGCGGGTAGCGCGGCGAACGCGGCGCGGAGCTCGCCATCGAGGGCGCTCAGTTCGGCGCGGTAGCGCGCGGTGTTGGCGCGGTAGTGCGCGGCACCGTCGGGGTCGGCGGCAATCAGCGCGGCAGCGATGGTGTCGACGTAACGCACGGCGTTGCCGACATCCTGCCAGGCGTGGGGGTCGATGTGTCCGGCGTGATCGTGGCCGTGGCTGTGCTTGTCGTTCATTTCTATCGTGCTCACCCCGGTGCTGGCGATCACCACGCTGCCGCCATAGCCGCCCGAGCGCGCGAGGCGGCTCAGCCAGTCGTCGAAGCCGAGGCCGTTGGCCACCACCAGCCGTGCGCTGCCGATGCGGCGGGTGTCGGATGGGCGCGGCTGGAAGGCGTGGGCGTCTTCGTCGGGCCCGACCAGAACCTGCACTGCCACCCGCTCGCCGCCGACTTGGCGGACGAAATCGCCGAGGATGCTGAAGCTCGTGGTGACCTCGATCGGGGCGGCGTGCGCGCTGCCGAGGCTGAGCGCGAGGGTGGCGAGCAGCGCGGCGAGGAGGTGGAAGGGCAGACGCAAAGTCAGACGGAGCGGGAGGTAGCAAAGCAGGCGCATGGGAGCTTCCACAGATTCAGGATTCGAGGTGCTTGCGCACCGGCAGGCGACCGGCGAGTACCCCACCGGGGGCGGCGAGCAGGGCGGCGAAATAGAATAGCCCGCACATCAGCACGATCGCCGGTCCGGCGGGCACGTCGGCGTGGTAGGACAGCAGCAGGCCGGCGATGCTGCTGCCGAACGCAAACAGCGAGGCCAGCAGCAGCAGGCGCGGCAGCGTGCGCGCCCACAGGCGGGCGGCAGCCGCGGGCAGGATCATGATCCCGACCGCCATCAGCGTGCCGAGCGCGTGAAAGCCGCTCACCAGGTTGAACACCACCAGCACCAGGAAGCCGTAATGGGCCACCGGCGACAGCCTACTGACCCCGCGCAGAAAGGACGGATCGAAGCATTCCAGCACCAGCGGCCGCAACAGCAGCGCCAGCCCGATCACGGTCAGGGTGGTGATCGCGGCGATCAGCAGCAGCGAGTGGTCGTCGAGCGCGAGCACCGAGCCGAACAGCACGTGGAGCAGGTCGAGGTTGCGCCCGCGCAGCGACACGATCATCACCCCGGCGGCGAGCGACAGCATGTAGAACGCGGCCAGGCTGGCGTCCTCCTTGAGGATCGAGGCCCGCGTCACCAGTCCGGCGGCGAACACCACTACCAGGCCGGCGAGGATGCCGCCGATGGTCATCGCCCCCAGCGACAGGCCAAAGGCGAGGTAGCCGAGCGCGGCGCCGGGGAGCACGGCGTGGCTCATCGCGTCGCCCATCAGGCTCATCCGGCGCAACAGCAGGAAGACGCCCACCGGGGTGGCGCCCAGCGACAAGGCCAGGCAGCCGGCGAGCGCGCGGCGCATGAAACCGAAATCGACAAAGGGGCTGATCAGCCATTCGTACACGATCATGCGGCGTCCTCGACCCGACATTCGGGGGCGTCTTCATCGAACGCCTCCGACAGGTGGCGCGCGCGCGCGAGCAGGCTCTCGGTCAGCACCTGCTCGGTGGGGCCGAACGCGACCAGCTCGCGCGCGAGCAGCAGGCAGCTCGGAAAATAGCGGCGGACCTGGTCGAAGTCGTGCACCACGGTGAGGATGGTGCGGCGCTCTACATGCCAGTGCAGGATCAGGTGCACCAGGTCTTCGACGGTGCGGGTGTCGATCGCGGCAAAGGGTTCGTCGAGCAGGATGATCGGCGCGTCCTGCAGGATCAGGCGGGCGAACCGGGCGCGCTGGAGCTGGCCGCCGGAGAG
>LNFM01013037.1_pt1 | contig 10732 bp, 5 predicted proteins | sample 596031 | NCBI WGS metagenome assembly LNFM01 (sample SAMN04254537, study PRJNA301005) | activated carbon metagenome | isolation source: dual media filters at the Ann Arbor, Michigan drinking water treatment plant | place: USA: Ann Arbor | reverse complement strand
TTGATTGGCATCACCATTCAACTCGTCTTTGGACTTATCATCGGTAAAGTCGAGATAGCTCAAAAAGCTTTTGTATTTGTCAGCGAAAAATTTGTCATCTTCTTAAGTTTTGCAGCCAAAGGTGCCGAGTTTCTATACGGTGACCTTTCAAAGAACAGTGCAGGAAATCCAGATGTAAAGCATAACCTCGGTTTTTTATTTGCCTTTCAGGCATTACCCACCGTTATCTTTTTTTCCGCTATTACAGCAGGGTTGTATTATCTAGGTGTACTTCAAAAAATAGTTTTCGGTTTTGCCTGGATTATGGCGCGCACTATGCGGTTGTCAGGCTCTGAAAGTTTATCAGCTGCAGCGAATATTTTTATGGGGCAAACGGAAGCGCCACTGCTGGTACGACCCTTTATTAAGGGAATGACAAAGTCTGAGCTTCACTGCTTAATGGTAGGCGGTATGGCCACTATTGCGGGAAGTGTGTTAGGTGCTTACGTTTCTTTTTTAGGAGGGGGAGATCCTGCACAACAGGCAAAGTTTGCAACGTATTTGTTGAGTGCATCGATTATGAACGCACCGGCCGCGATCGTTTTGGCAAAGATATTTATGCCTGAAACCGAACCTGAGAAAATAGATCGCGCCCTGAAAGTAAATAAAGAACAGATAGGTGTAAATCTGGTGGATGCTATGGCAACGGGAGCAGCCGATGGATTGAAGTTGGCATTAAATATTGGAGCTATGCTGTTGGCTTTCATTGCGATTATCTATGCAGTCAATTGGATACTGGTTGATTTCATAGGAGCTGTTACCGGACTCAATGAATTCGTTGCCCAAAGCACGAATGGAGTTTATCAGGGATTTTCCTTACAGTATATTCTGGGGCAGGTGTTCCGGATCGTTGCCTTTTGTATTGGGGTAAGTTGGAACGAATCTTTGTATGTAGGTAGCTTGTTAGGTCAGAAGCTGGTGATCAATGAATTTGTTGCTTACCTTGATTTAGCGAACCTGAAGGCCTCCGGAGTATTGAGCGAAAAGTCAATCCGTATTGCCACGTATGCATTATGCGGTTTTGCAAACTTTAGTTCTATCGCCATTCAAATTGGTGGCATAGGCGGCATGGCTCCAGGCAGGCAAGGGGATTTGTCTCGGTTAGGACTTCGCGCGATGATTGCCGCCTCGCTCGCAACTATGATGACGGCCACTATTGCAGGTGCAATTTTTTAGAAATGAAAATTTTGAATTTTATTTTAGCGTTGTTGTTCCTGGTCTTTGCCTTCGTGCAGGTGAATGATCCGGACCCGATACTTTGGATCTTGATTTATGGAAACATGGCAGTGTTGTGCGTGTTGGCTATGTTTTCTTTGCACTACAAAAAATGGATACTAGGAACGGGAGTTCTGTATTTAATCTATGCTGCCTTTTTGTTTCCTGGTGCGTGGGAATGGCTACAATCCCCGGATAGATCACTACTTTTTGATGACCTTGCCAAGATGCAATATCCCTACATTGAAGAGACTCGTGAGTTTCTTGGTTTAGTGATTTGTATTGCTGTACTTATCCTTCATTTTGTTCGCGCAAAGCGATAAGAGGCACGATAGCAACCGTTTGCAAAAAAACTTCATTTTAGGACCAATCTTCTTAAATATCGCTGTGGAATCGAGGCGGGAATTTTTATCTTGTAGCTCCTAATTCTACCCATGAAAGTCAGTCCTATCAGCAAATTAATTCTGGTCATCCTACTATCAGGTTGCGTTTCGCCCAAAGAGAAAATACCAGTAACCGCTACCATGCAAACGAACTCAAAAAAAATGGTCATCTATCAGATGATGACACGGTTGTTTGGAAATCAAAATGCCACCAATAAGAAGTACGGAACGCTTGAAGAGAATGGCGTAGGCAAGTTTGTTGATATCAATGATACCGCATTGAAGGGAATTAAGGAATTGGGAGTTACTCATATTTGGTATACCGGGGTGATCGAACATGCCTTGCTAACGGACTATAGCGCCTTTGGAATTCCACTGGACGATGCGGATGTAGTGAAAGGAATTGCAGGATCTCCGTATGCCATAAAGGATTATTATGACGTCAATCCGGATCTCGCCATGGATATTAAGAATCGCATTCAAGAGTTTGAAAACCTGATCGAGCGCACGCACACACAAGGAATGAAAGTGATCATTGACTTTGTACCCAATCATGTAGCACGGGCTTACAAGAGTGATGCTAAACCGGCAGGAGTTAAAGATTTAGGAGAAGGAGATGATACGTCAGTTCCATTTAAAGCCTCCAATAATTTTTATTATTTGCCCGGACAGGATTTTAAACCTCCTGTACGCACGAATGCTTTTCCGGTAGGAGATAAAAAATATCTGGAATCACCTGCTAAAGTGACTGGCAACGATCAGTTCACCGCATCACCGGGTGTAAACGAATGGTATGAAACCATAAAATTGAATTATGGTGTCGATATTCAAAGTGGAAGAAAAAATTTCTTTGATCCCATTCCCAATACTTGGGAAAAGATGCGTGATATTCTGGTGTATTGGGCAAATAAGAATGTTGATGGATTTCGTTGCGACATGGCCGAGATGGTTCCGGTTGAGTTTTGGAATTGGGCCATTCCTCAAGTAAAGGCCATTAACCCGGAAATCATTTTTATTGCGGAGATTTATAATCCTTCTCAGTACCGCAATTATACAGAAACAGGAAAGTTTGATTTCTTGTATGATAAGGTTCAGTTATATGATACGCTGCGTTTGTTGATGAATGGTAAATCCAACACAGCGGATATTGCAACTATTCAGAAAAGTTTGACAGGGATAAACGACAAGATGCTACACTTTTTGGAAAACCATGATGAGCAGCGAATTGCTTCACCCTCTTTTGCTGGCGATTTCTGGAAAGCGGTTCCAGCCATGGTGATTAGCGCTACCATAGATAAAGCTCCCATCATGATTTATTTCGGCCAGGAAGTTGGCGAACCGGGTGCTGGTAATGAAGGCTTTTCAACAGAAGATGGACGTACAACGATTTTTGATTATTGGGGTGTGCCACAACATCAAAAGTGGGTGAATGGTGGAAAGTATGATGGTGGAGCGCTGAGCGATGAACAAAAAGCACTACGCCAATTTTATGCAGACATTCTTACGTTTGCTTCAAACAACAAAGCCATTGCGGGTGGTGATTATTACGACCTTACAGAATTAAACTTGCAACAAGGAAATATACCCGCTCAGGTGCATGTTTTTGCCAGGGTTTCCGATGAAGAACGATTGGTTATCCTATCTGGATTTAATGATCAACCGCTACGGGTTAAGGTTAAACTCACGGAGGAAGTAATACAAGCCTTTGAATTGGATCAAGCCAACGATTATGTTGGCCGGGATTTACTGAGAAGCGGCATGGATATCGGATTGGATAAATCAGCCACCTTCGAAGTGGATCTTCCTCCTTACGTATCGTATATATTTAAAATTAAATAGAGCGCATGCAAAGAATTTCTACAGTCCTGTTGTTTCTTATTCTTGTATCGTGTGGTCAGAAAGCCGATAAGGTTGCTAAGTGGCCGTACGGTGTAAACTATGAAATTTTTGTTCGATCATTTGCTGATAGTGATGGCGATGGGATCGGTGACTTTAATGGAATTACGGCTCAATTGGATTATTTAAAAGATCTTGGAATAGGGGGAATCTGGTTGATGCCGATCATGCCTTCCCCAACGTATCATAAATATGATGTTACCGATTACAAGGCAATCGATGCTGAGTATGGAACCGAAGAGGATTTCAAAAATCTGGTTGCGGAGGCACACAAAAGAGATATTAAAATTCTTGTCGACTTGATTTTAAATCACACAGGTTCCGATCACCCGTGGTTTAAAGAGGCAATCAAGTCGAAAAGTAATCCGTATCGCGATTATTATGTTTGGGCAAATAAAGACTCCATTCGTGAGCAGATTTCAAAAAAGACTACCTCTCTTGATTCAGATAATATCACACAATGGCATCCGGTAGGTGGTGATACCCTGGCTGAACATTATTATGGATTTTTCTGGGGCGGAATGCCCGACCTTAATTTTGATAATCCTAAAGTAAAAGAGGAATTTATTGAGATAGGAAAGTACTGGTTAGCCGATATGAACGTAGACGGATTTCGTCTTGATGCTGCCAAACATATCTATCCAACCGACCGTGCCGAAGATAACCATGCTTTCTGGATCTGGTTCAGAGAAGAAATGCAAAAAATAGAACCTGAAGTTTATTTAGTAGGTGAAGTTTGGTCGGGAGCAGCGGATGTAGCGCCTTATTTGAAGGGACTTCCTGCACTTTTTAATTTTGATCTTGGCTATTCGATTACCTCTGTCGTGCGAGCCGGACAAGATACAATTGACTTAATCACTAAGTATAAAGAGATCATAGATTTCTATTCTAAAAGTACAAGCGAATATATTGATGCTACATTTTTGAAGAACCATGATCAGAATCGAATTTTAAGTGAACTTGATAATAACCCAAATAAAGCGCGTGTGGCCGCAGGTATATTGCTAACCTTACCCGGCACCCCTTATGTCTATTATGGCGAGGAAATTGGCATGCTAGGAGTAAAGCCTGATGAATATATCCGCGAACCTTTTTTGTGGGATTCGAACGATAAGAAACAAACATCCTGGGAGGTGCCAAAATACAGTACACCGGAGAAAGTGACACCGATGGCCATTCAAAAGAAAGATCCTAATTCTCTGTATTCCTTTTATAAGAAATTTATTACTTATCGTAACGCAAGTGCGGTACTGACTTACGGAAGTATCGAATATTCTCCTTTAAAAATTAATGAGTTGGTGAGTTTTATTAGAAAGTATGATAATGAAAAGGTGTTAGTCATCCACAATGTTTCGGATGTAGAGGTAACCGTGAAGATGGAAGGTGAACTCTCACAATTCCATGAAATTGATTTTATTTCCTTGGGAGAAGTAAAAAAGGCGGGAAGTGAATGGAGTATACCAGCCCATGCAACGGTGATAATTAAGTAATTGAGTAAATTATTTTTGATTAATGATACAGCAAAAGACAAGAGTTATAATTGAAAATGTGCAACCTCTGGTGGATGGTGGGTTGTATCCTGCAAAACGCACTGTTGGGGAACGAGTAGATGTTACTGCTTACATTTTTGGTGATGGCCACGATCACATTCGTGCTGAAGTATTGTATAAAAAAGAAGGTGCTAAAAACTGGGATCGTGTTGAGTTAGTCGCTACCTATAACGATGAGTGGAAAGCCTCATTTTATGTGCCCGAACAAGGGACGTATCTCTATACCATACAAGCATGGGTAGATCATTTTGATACATGGTATGATGGATTCAGGAAGAAGGCTGCTGCGAAATTAGATGTTAAGGTGGAGTTGATGGAAGGAGCAATTCTTCTGCAGAAACTTGGAGAAACGAATCAGAAAGTGTTACCCTATGCCAAAAAGTTGGAAGACACACAACGCTATCAGGCCGCGATTGATCTTGTTTTAAGTAAAGAATTTGCTGAGGTTGTTCATGCCAATCCGTTAAGGGAAAATGAAACAAGATTGGCTCAAGAAATAAAGATCAAGGTTGAGCATACAAAAGCAAACTTTAGTGCCTGGTATGAATTCTTCCCGCGATCAGCCTCACTCGAATCTGGCAAACATGGAACTTTTCATGATTGTATCCGGCTGCTTCCGCGCATTGCGGCAATGGGTTTTGATGTTTTGTATTTTCCGCCCATTCATCCTATCGGCAAGAATAATAGAAAAGGCAAGAATAATAGTGTCACTTCAAAACCAGGCGAACCCGGTTCTCCCTGGGCCATCGGGAGTGACGAAGGTGGCCATAAGTCGATACTACCGGCTCTTGGCACCCTGGATGATTTTAAGAAGCTAATTACGGAAGCAAAAAAACTAGGCATTGATGTAGCCATGGATATTGCGTTTCAGTGTGCACCCGATCATCCGTATGTAACAGAGCATCCTGAATGGTTTAAGCAGCGGCCCGATGGTTCTATCCAATATGCTGAGAACCCGCCAAAAAAATATCAGGATATTTATCCCTTCAATTTCGAAAGCGATAACTGGAAAGAGTTGTGGGAAGAACTGAGATCTGTTTTCTTCTTTTGGATTGAACAGGGAGTTGTTATTTTCCGGATAGACAATCCACATACAAAGCCGATTCCATTCTGGCATTGGGTAATAGCTGAAGTGCAAAACCAATATCCTGATGTTATCTTTCTTTCCGAAGCCTTTACGCGCCCCAAGGTAATGGCCGCTTTGGCTAAGGTTGGTTTCACTCAGTCATATACCTACTTTACCTGGCGTGTATCCAAACAAGAATTGATTGAGTACGTAAACGACCTGGTCAATGGCGCTTCCAGAAATTACTTCCGCCCAAACTTCTGGCCTAATACTCCGGACATCTTACCGTTCCATCTGCAAAATCAAGGTGAAAATAGTTTTATCCTTCGCTATGCGTTGGCTGCTACGCTTTCTTCAAACTACGGTGTATACGGTCCCTCATACGAGTTTTATGAGAATGTACCCATGGAAGGAAGAGAAGAATATTTCAATTCCGAAAAGTATGAGATTCGTCATTATGATTGGAAACGAACCAATAGGATGACCGACATCATGAGTTTATTAAACAAGATTCGCAAGGACAATAAAGCTTTACATTCTACCTGGAATGTTCAGTTCTGTCCCATTGAAAACCCTCAGATCATTGCCTATCTGAAAGCAACAGACGATCTATCTAACATTATTTTGGTGGTTGCTAATTTGGATTCGAACAATGGCCAAAGTGGGTATATTCAACTGCCTAAAGACCGATTGAAATTATCAGATAAGATTAATATAAAACTACATGATCTGATTACAGGCGAGCATTTTACCTGGACACAAGAATGGAATTTTGTCGATCTTAATCCTTATAAAATGCCCTTTCATTTATTTAAGTTGGAAATTCACGAGTCAAACATGTAACCATGGCCCCATCTTCGAAAAATACCGAGCCTCTTTGGTTTAAAGACGCGATAATCTATGAGGTTAGTGTTCGCGCTTTTTACGATAGCAATGGCGATGGCATTGGCGATTTTCAAGGCTTGATACAGAAACTTGACTATCTGGAAGATCTCGGAATAAATACTATCTGGTTACTGCCTTTTTTTCCATCGCCCTTAAAAGACGATGGGTTTGATGTAATTGAGCATTGTGACATTCATCCTGACTATGGAACACTTGCCGACTTTAAACTTTTCCTTAAAGAAGCACATCGCAGAAGTATTCGGGTGATCACTGAACTCATTCTAAATCATACCTCAGATCAACACCCCTGGTTTCAGAAATCGAGAAAAGCCAGACCGGGATCCAGGTATAAGGATTATTTTGTTTGGAGTGATACGCCTGAAAAATACAAGGAGGCACGGGTGATGTTCAGTGATGAGGAATCTTCAAACTGGTCGTGGGACAATGAGGCGAAAGCGTATTACTGGCATCGCTTTTATCGCCACCAGCCTGAGTTAAATTTCGATAATTCAGAAGTTCAACTGGAGATGATAAAAGTTGTTGACTTCTGGCTCAAGATGGGTGTAGATGGATTTCGATTACCGTCCGTTCCGTTTTTGTTTGAAGAGGAAGGAACGAATTGCGAAAACCTTCCGCAGACGCATGCATTTCTGAAACGACTCAGAAGCCACATCGATAAACATTACGATGAACGAATTTTAATTGCAGAAGCAAATCTTTGGCCGGAGGATGCCGCTCAATACTTTGGCGAAGGGCAGGAGTGTCATATGAATTTCCATTATCCACTGATGCCCCGTTTGTATCTGGGTTTAAGAACAGAAGATGCTTACCCGATTATCGATATCCTGGAGCAAACACCATCCACACCATCCAACAGTCAATGGGCTTTGTTTTTGCGTAACCATGATGAGATCGGTCTGGAGATGGTGACTGAAGAAGAGAAAGATTACCTCTTTAAAGCGTATGCAACGGACCCCAACACAAAACACAATCTTGGGATTCGCAGAAGGCTTGCGCCACTGTTGAATAATGACAGACGGAAAATAGAATTATTGTATACTATTTTATTCTCGCTGCCAGGCACACCAGTTTTATATTATGGCGATGAAATAGGGATGGGTGATAATATCTACCTGGGCGATCGCTACGGTGTTCGCACACCCATGCAATGGAATATGAACATCAATGCCGGTTTCTCGGTAGCGAATCCGCAAAAGCTTTATCTGCCAGTAATCAGCGATCCTGTTTACCGTTACGAATCTGTAAACGTAACAACGCAGGAAGAGAATCCATCTTCACTGATGTGGTGGATTAAAAATGTACTTGCCATGCGTAAGCGGTTAAATCTTTTTGGCCGTGGTGATATAAAATTTATTGATAGCTCGAACTCCAAAGTATTAAGTTTTGCCCGGAGTTATGAAAAGCAAAGCATTATCGTTGTGGCTAATCTTTCGCAATTCTCACAATCGACTACCCTTGATTTGAAAGCCTTCCGGGATTGCGACATCACCGAAGTCTTCAGTCAGAATCGGTTTATGAGTGTGGGCGAAGGGGATTATACTATTACCATCGGGCCGTACGGCTATTTCTGGTTTCAGGCCGATGCTTCAGAGAAAAAAGATCTTACCGGAAACACCAACGAGCTGTTCCTGTATAAAACTGATCTCTCGTGGGAACGTTTCTTCTCCAACTACAATGAGGTAAGAGTGTTGGAGCGAAAAATTCTGCAACCCTTTATGAAGAAGTGCCGGTGGTTTGGAGGTAAAGCCCGCGCCATTAGTAAGATGAGTATCCATAAGATAATTCCTCTGAAAGTAGAAGGGGAGACTCATTACCTCACCATCATCGAAGTGCATTACGTGCAGCGTTTACCTGAATTGTATTTTTTACCGATGTGTTTTGTTCCTTCTGATAGTATTTTTGATAAGGTAGAGTATACCGCTCAAAGTGTAATCAGCCGGGCTGAAGTTCAAGGTAAAATTGGGTTTATTCTGGACAGTAGTTTTCATAGAGGGTTTCGCGATTTTCTTTTTACCAGCATGGACCGCAAGGTTCGTGTTAAAGATGATGAAGGTACGCTGGAATTTAACAGTAGTGTCTTTACTAAACTCAATGCGGATACGGTCGAGTCAAAAATCTTGAAGGCCGATCAAAGCAATACGGCAATAATTTATAACGATCAATATTTCTTTAAGTTCTATCGTAAGATTGAACAAGAGATTAATCCCGATCTTGAAATTGTTCGCTTTCTTTCAGAGAATACTTCGTTTCGCAATGCGCCTAAGTATGCAGGCAGCATGGAATATCGCGACAATGATGGAAAGATAACTGTATTGGGACTCTTACAAGAGAAAGTGGAGAATCAAGGTGACGCCTGGGTTATGACTATTGATTCTGTGGGTCGCTTTTATGAACGGGTAATGGCAAAAGCCAAAAAGGAAAAAATGCCGACCCTCATTAATAGAGCCGCGATTAAATTTGAGGATGCACCGGAGTTGATTCAGGAATTTATTGGCCGTGGCTTTTACGAACGGGTAGTCCGGTTAGGTCAGCGCACTGCCGAAATGCATATGGCGTTGGCATCGGATAAGACTAATGCTGCCTTTGTGCCCGAGTATTTTAATGGAAACTATCAGCGCTCTTTATATTCAGCACTTCGTAAACTTACCCGCGATCGGTTTAGGTTACTCGAGCAATCCATGAATAAGTTGAATGATGAAACCCAGGCGCTGGCGAAAAGGGTTTTGGCACTCGAGGATCAGGTGTTGGAATGTTTCAGTGAGATTTATCAGCACAAAATAACGGCCATTAAAACCCGCATCCATGGTGATTATCATTTAGGCCAGGTATTGTTTACAGGAAAAGATTTTGTGATTATTGATTTTGAAGGTGAACCTGGTTTTAGCTTCAGTGAACGAAGGCTTAAGAAGAACCCAATGAAAGATGTAGCGGGTATGATGCGATCGTTTCATTATGCAGCCTTTGGTAAAATTTTATTGAATGAAAACTATCGCGAAAAGGACATTGAGTTCTTAATTCAATGGGCCGAGCAATGGCAACACTATGTAAGTAGATTTTATTTGGATGCTTACCTGGAGCGTTTAGGTCTTGATAGTAAAGTGACGGAACAAGACGAGATATTAATTCGAACATATTTGATTGAGAAAGCCATTTATGAATTGGGATATGAATTAAACGGAAGGCCTGATTGGGTAAACATTCCTTTACGGGGAATTGAATACCTGATGAATCGTTATTTCCAGGCAAAAGAGGATCGGAAAAAGAAAAACTAAAACTATGAGCAAGAAAACGGTTTCAAAAAGTAAATCTGAAGAGCCTGATAGCTTTAGCCTTTTATCAGACTTCGACATCCATTTATTCAGAAGTGGTAAGCACTTTAAACTTTATGAAAAGTTAGGCGCACACTTAGCTACCTTTAAAAAGAAGGCAGGAACCTATTTTGCAGTGTGGGCTCCCAATGCGCGTGCAGTATCTGTTATTGGAAATTTCAATAGCTGGAATGGCAATGATCACAAACTTTCTCCGCGTTGGGATGAGTCGGGAATCTGGGAAGGATTTTTTCCTGGCATTGGCAAAGGTGAAGTATATAAGTATGCGATTCACTCTAACACGGGCGAGTATCTTGAAAAGGCAGATCCATTTGCTTTCTATGCCGAGATTGCTCCGAAGACAGCCTC
>LNFM01023999.1_pt1 | contig 10735 bp, 6 predicted proteins | sample 596031 | NCBI WGS metagenome assembly LNFM01 (sample SAMN04254537, study PRJNA301005) | activated carbon metagenome | isolation source: dual media filters at the Ann Arbor, Michigan drinking water treatment plant | place: USA: Ann Arbor | reverse complement strand
CGGTCATTCCGCCTGATAGAACTAACATGTCCTTGGCTCTGGTCATGCCGACATAGAGCACCCGCCGCCGCTCGGCTTCCTCTCTCACCTTCTGCTTCTCTTGCACCAACACGGCGCCGAAATTATGCACCCCGCCGAGCGAAAGGCCATACGATCCGCTGGACCAATCGAACGTCACAATAGGCAACCCTCGCTCTCTCCCGCTCCCCTGATGCAGGCCGGGCAAGACCACGATGGGGAACTCCAGCCCCTTGGCTTTGTGGATCGTCAAGACCTGGATGGCGTTGGACGATTCCTCAGACAATGGACTCTCGGCCTCATCCGGCTGCTCCTCGATCCTGGCCACCATCAGATCCACAAAGCCGCTCAACGTCAGATGCGGCCGATCAGACAAGGCGGCGGCGGTATGTTTCACCTTGAGAAGATTGGCTACCGCCTGTTCCCCGTGCACAGACGCCGCGGCAATTTCGAGAAGCGGAAGACGGTCGAAGATCAGCTCCAGTACCTCAGCCAGCGGCAATGCTCCGACCTGTCGATGTAACCAGGCCAGGTGGCCATACAGAAGACGGACAGAGGATGCCTCCGGGTGCTTCCACTGCGAGAGTGAGTCGATTCGAAGATAGTCAAAGCCCTTAACCTGGCGAAGGTCATAGAGGGCGCGGTCTGACAAGCCGCCTAAAGGGCTGCGCAGCACACCGGCCAGCGCCACATTGTCATGGGGATGATCAAGCACCCGCAGGACATTCATCAGGTCGATGACTTCCTGACGTCGATAAAAATGCTTTTCACCTTCGATGACATAGGGAAGGCCGTACCGTCGCAAGGCATCCACATAGGTGTCGGCCTGCGTCAACTTCCGGAATAGCAGCGCGATATGCCCGGGCTTGACCTGCGGACGGCTCAGCACCTCTTCGGCGAGCCACCGCGCCAGCGTCTCCCCTTCCGCCCTTGTCGCACCGGCGGCGTCGAACGCTCGCTCGTCCGGAACCGGGAGCGTCACGTGCATACGCACACCGGCCTCAAAGGCTGAGGGGCGTCGTTGCGGTTGTACTTCCAGCCTGACATTGGACGGTTGGACGAGGGCGCGCCGTTCGAACAGTCGATCGAACACATCGTTGACCGGCCCGAGAACCGCCGCGTCGCTTCGAAAGTTCGTGGTGAGCGTTTGAATCACTCCCCCGTCCTCTTCAATCTTCTGAACGACGCGATCGAACGCCTCGATATCCGCCCGCCGAAAGGCATAGATCGATTGCTTGGGATCTCCCACAATAAAGAGCTTCCCCGGCTCTAAGGCCATCTCCTGCCATGTCGAGGCCTGAGCCCCTACACATTCTGACATCGCGAGCATGAGTTCATACTGAACAGGATCGGTGTCTTGAAATTCATCCACCAGCACCGCACGATAGTCCTGTTTAATACGCTCGCGGATGGCCAGATGATCCCGTAACAACGTGCGAGCCCTGGCGAGCAGCCCATCGAATGAGACCCACCCCTTCAGCCTGAACGAGAGACGGATTTCAGAGACCAGCGGTTCGAGAAGCGTCAATGCATACTTGAAGAACTGATTGTTAACAGATTGATATTGTTTGGCTGCATTGATGATTGCTTCAACTTCATCGAATTCATCTTTTTCCCATCCTGCAACGGGATTACCCAGATCCTTCCCCAGCGATTCGAGGTCTGCAGCTGAGAGGGCTTGAATACCGGCTGCACCCTGATCCAGGATCGCCTTCATCACGTTCACCGCGGCAGCCAACATCTGCTCGATCTTCCGCCGCTTCGGCCGATCATGCGCCTCGAGAAGCACTTGCCCACGTTGATACGCTTGGCGCACCCACTCGACGAGCGCAGAATTCAGCTGCTCTTCATGAACCTGAGCATGCACCACACCCATATCGACCAATTCGCTGCAGAGAGATCGAGCGAGTGAGCGCACATCGTCTAGTGTGATGAGCCCCAATATCTTCCGCCACAGCTGATGATGAGAGCCCAGCCGGCTCAACTCCCGATCGATCCATATCTCCCAGGCCGACGCAAAATGCTCTTCGAACCGGAGGCCGTCATCTTCCTGGAAGGTCGGATCCACGCCACCCTCTAGGGGGTAGAGCCGTAACAGATGAGCTGCAAAGCTATGCAACGTGCCGATCTGCGCCTTCTCAAGATCGTGGAGGGCCGCTGCGGCTCGGCCGGCGATTTCGTCGGTGGAGAGACCATAGCGTGCGCGCAAGTCGGCCATCGACACGGCCCCGCCATCAACCGCTCGTGCGGCTTCAGATTCCGGATGAGCCAAGACCATCAGCCGTTCACGCAGCCGAACCTTCATCTCCGTGGCCGCCTTGTTCGTAAAGGTGAGTGCCACGATCTGAGTGACGGTCACCGGGCGGGGCTCCTTGATCAGGAGATGCACCAATCGATTCACCAGCAATGTCGTCTTGCCGGTTCCGGCACCGGCTACGACGACGACATTCCGGTCAAAGGTCGTCTCCGCCAGAATCCGAGCCTGGCGATCAGGAATCTGTTCCACGCGGCTCCTCCGACAGACGTTGCAGACGAAGACTCTTAAGCGCTTTCACCTCGTCCGATCGATACGACCGCCACCAAGACGGTTGGTGTTCGCGCCGGCAAATGACGCGGAACTCGCATTGCTCGCAATAGGTGTCGGGAAGAATGACAAACCGCCCGGCCTGGAGGCCGGTGATGAGCAGACGCAGCGTCTGCTGGATCTGCCGACCGGACTCCCCGGACAGGGCCGCGACGTCGAACGTCGAACGGGATATGGGCGATTCCCAGAGGGGCGCCAGAAACATGAATTGCACTTGACTTGGCGGAGGCATACCGGGCATAAGCAGGCGGGCATACAACGGAGGCTGGAGGCGATAGCCCCTCATGGCGGATTGCAGCAAGTTGCGATCCTCCGATTTCATCGATCCACCGGTCTTGAATTTATAGTCGATGATCCGAAGGGCGCCGGTATCCCGATGCCGGTCGATCCGATCGACGCGTCCTCGAAGCTTGAACGTCGCGGATGGATCGGGCAGCACCTCGGCAATCGTGCCCTCGGCATCCAACTCGAATGCGACGGGCATAAACGGCGCCTCGGCATATGCGGCCGTATCCCCATCGACCGCGGCTGTGATCAGCGTGATGACATGCTCCTTGGCCAACTCCCACAACAAATAATGACCGGTACGATGGTGCGCTTCACAGTCCTGTGCCGCCAGATCCACCGCCGAGCGAATACACCACTCCATCGTGTCATCGGTCACCGGCTCGGCCGGCCATCCGGTCGGCAGAAGCTGCTCGTAACAGCGTTTCAAGGCCGCATGACAGAGGGTGCCCAACAACGCGGCATCCGGCTCCTGCGCGAGGGTCCATCGCACCGGCTCCAGCCGCAACACATCGGCGGCAAAATACTGGAAGGGACAGCGCGCATACCGCTCCAGGGGCGTCGGGGCCAACCCGCGTTCGGACAGCCGTGACCAGTAGGCGTCGAGCGGGCCGGTCAAGCCGTCATACCCATTCAGCACGGGCGCGTCGTCCTCCATCCCGACTAAGGCGCCGGCCGCATGCCGAAAGCCCTCGGCCTCACGGCCGACCGCCTTCAGAAGGTCTGTCGGGTCCTGCCCGGTCAGCGCCATCCATTGGGCGAGTTCGGAGGGCGGAATCAATCGTTGAATGGTGGAACGTTGCGCGACTCGATCCGTCAGCCGTCGCGGCACCGCTTCCGCCGATCGCCCGTCAAGGCCGGACCGCTCGAGCAATTCGTCCAGAAACGGAGAGACCGCCAACACACGACCGGCCTCATCAGCCCGCTGATAGGAGAGCACTAAGCGGCGGCTCGCCCCCTGCGCGATCAGTTCAAACAGCAGCGCTTCTTCTTCATACCCCCCGAGCTTCTCATCGATCTTGAACCCGAGCGTCGCATCAAGCACCCGCCGATGCCGGTCACGAAGAAAGGCATCTTCCCGGATATATCGGGGAAATAACTTTTCGTTCAAGCCCAACACACACACCGCTTTGAACGTCAGCCCGCGAGCAGCCATCGCGTCAACGACAGTCACTCCCCGATGAGCGGTCTCATCCAGCGGAATCGTCGTACGTTCACAGGTATGGGTCAGGAGTTCCACAAAATCCGCCCAGGACATGTCTTCACCAAGAAGAAGATCCAATTCCTCCAGCCTGGTCCACACTCCATCGATGGCGCTCCAGGTCGCCATCAACCGCGCCGTGAGCGGATCGCCTTCGGTCTCGCCGACGCCGACCGGGTCCACCAGATGCCGGCGGGCCAATTGACGAGAGGCCTTGATCAACTGCCCGATTGCCCCCCGTTGAGGGAGCGCCAAACAATCAGTCACCAGCTCCGAGACCACGCGCCACAGAAGCGTGATCACATCGGAGGCAATGTCCACCCCATCAACCGCTCGCCCCTGCTCTTCACCTTCCACCAATTCCAGCGCCGATTGGGAAGCCGACTCCAATCGCTTCCACTCTTCGACTCCACGAGTGATCTGCAAGCCCGTCACCGCCATCCTCCATTGTTCAGGACGATAGCCGGCGGCATTGCGGTCGAGCAGATCCGAGGCACAGAGCGGCGAGGTCACCACATCCAGCATCGTCGTGCGATAGAAATCGTTGAGCGGCAATGTCAGTACCTGCAACAAGACCTTGCAGAGAGGTTCTTGCATCAGCGGTCGACCGGCGGTCGTGGCAAACGGGATGCGATATCGATCAAACATGCCCGCCAAGAGAGCCCGATAGGGATCCAAGGTGCGAGCCACCACGCCAATATCGTCAAACCGATACCCGTTCGTCTCGACCAAATCCAGAATCTTACGGCACATCGCCGCCAGCTCCTCTTCCGCCCCGATGACGCTCTGCACGGAAATCGTCGTCGGCTCATCGGAGCAGGGCTTATCCGGATCAGCCAGTTTCGTGATCACGTCGGAAGTTGTCGCACGGGGCTGAATACAGCGCTCGAAGAAGCGCCGGGCAAATCCCCACCGCTGTCCCTGTTCGACGGGAAACAGCAGTGTCGTCGGAACGGCAGTGCTGACAGCCTCAAACAAGGACAACTGCACCTGCGTCAGATCGTAGAATCCGTAATAGAATGCGTGCCGGAGGGAGGCCAGGAACGGTGAATGAGGAACCTCCGGAATGAGCGACTCGGCCAGGTCGTCCGGAGTGCCGACTCCCAAAGTCTTCCCCACGTCGCGAACGGCGGCGTGCAATGAAAACAGCGCCGTCAGCCAGGCATGATCCTCCTGATCGAAGCAGCCCTCTTCGAGCCCGCGCAAGGCGATGGCAGGATCGACGCCGGCATCTTTCAAGTCACGTACGGTCGACCACAGCGCGCCCCACATGCCGGAGGACTGCCCAAGCTGTTGCAGCGGCGTCAAACTGGGAAGCCGGACCTGCACAATCTGCCGGATCAACTGTTCGAAGAAGATATCGTCGACGACATGCAAGGGAGATTGCGCAAGGCGGCTACGCCGCTCATCCGCCAGACGGAGCACCAGCTGATGAAAGGTCATGAAGTGGATATTGAGCGTGGCCTGCAGGTCAGCGGCCAGCACCTGACGCACACGGGCAAGGAGCGGCGCGGAGGGAACAAAAATCGCGAGCGGAGCGAACGGATCCATCGCCTTCGCCTGACTCACTTGAGCGACCAGCGCAGATTCGAGCGACGGATGAAAACGGCCGGCAATAACGTGAAGCATCAGAAACCGTGGCGCATGAACCGTGATGCGTGACGAGCGGACACCGGACGGAGGAGCAGGCGGCTCACATCAACTCTCGATTGCGCGCCCATCACCATTCACGTCGACTAGCCCGTCTCGGGCCCCAGCAGTTCGCCGTTGCAGTCGACACAGGCCCAATCGCCATCGATAAACTTCATCGGGTCGCCGCAAATCGGGCAATCCGGTGGCGGTCCGGCAATTCAAAATTGTCATCGTCGTCATCAACCATTGAAGATCTTCTCATTTCTCAGGATGCTCAAAATGAGGCATCCAGCAAGGCCGCAGGGGACGCAAGAACCGCAGGCGTACCCTCTTGGGTACGTTGAGGATTCTTGCAAGCCGAGAACGAAGCTGGTGTCCATTTTCAGCATCCTGCTATTTATTCACGCGGTTTCATTTTCAGCAACAACGCCTTTTCGGCGCTTTCCCGACTCGGCACACCGACAAAGGTCAGTCGTCCATCGATAATCGTAGCAGGCACCGCCCGCACTGAATGCCGGTCGGCGAGGCCCCGTCCATCCTCTGTCGTGATATCCACTTCACGATACGAAAAACTGTACTTGACGCGAAGCTGCTTCCAAAGGCTCTTGGCCGACGGGCACGCTCCACAACTGGGCGAGACGAGCAACAGGATACTTGGCATAGTGTATCTCCAGAAAAGCCGAGGCGGATCTTAACACCCAGCGGAATGAGGGGGCAAGCCGCGTTCGGGCCAGGTTCGGCCGTGGGATCAGACAAACCGACCGCGCTGGTTTGACTTCCCAGAGCGGAAAGCGCAGCATGACGGCAATTCAAGACTATGAGGTGTTCTGTGACTCCTTGCTAATATCAGCCAGTCTTTTCATAGAGTACGGCTTGCGCCTTTCCCTACGCCCTCTTGGTTTCCGTTGCCATGAGGGCGTTCTTGTCTCTGCAACCACACCGTTCCCCAGTCCATTCCCCGCCTTCCCCACTATCCTTTGAAAGGAGTTTTCGATGAAACGTCTAGCTACCATCACTGCAGCCGGAATCCTAGCCTCACCGAGTCTCGCACTTGCCGTAGAGCATAATGCGAGCTATCAGGGCATCGCCCAGATCTATTTCGTGTTTATCGCTGCCATCCTGATTTACGGTGTGTACGACTCCTTTGGAAAGACCGCGATGTATGTGTCGACGCCCATCATTCTCGCCTGGTGCTACTGGATGCTCCCACCGGCCTAGTTCTCATGCACAGAGCGCTGCTGGCGGCATCCGAACCGTGCTGTTCAGGTGCCGTCAGCGACACTCCTTCAGTTATCGCTTGCCGTCATAGCCTTTTTCCTTCCACCGCTCCAACAGTTGAATGCGTTTCTTCAGCTGATCGGTCGTGGCTTGATCGACACGCCCTCCGGTCCGCGCGATCAACTCCGCATTCAGCCGTCGATGATCCACGCCGGCTTTTCGTGATACCGATGCCACCAGCAGGCGATGCGTTTCGCGCAGATCAAGCTTCTGCTCGTGCAATGACACCGCGATATCCCCCGCGATTGTCCCGCCGCTCTCCCCGCGTGGATCTTCTTCTCCGATGAGCGTGTCGAGTTTCGCCACCGCATTCAACGGCATATATTCTTTGGTGCTGGAGACGGTAATCCGTCCAAACAAATCCCGTTGCCCGGCCGGCATGATGTCTTCCAGAACATGGTCTCGCTCCGCTCTAATTTGCCGGGCGTAGTGCACCAGGATCGGATCTTTCGGCAGATAGAGCCAGGCTCGTTGCGGTGAGGGCATGCCGTCCTGCATGCGCACGAATCGGCCGACCACCTGCCGGAAGTACATCTCCGTCAACACGTTCGTCCCGTACACCCCTACTCGTAACCGTGGAATATCCACACCTTCGCTCACCATATTCACGGCGACCAGCCAGGCTTGGCTCTTATGGTCGGAAAACGCCGCGATGGTCCGCGAGGCTCCCGGATCATCCGACACGGCCACGACCGCCTTTGTCCCGGTGATTTTCCCGATCAGCTCGGAGACCCAACGAGCATGGTCCTGATCCATCGCGACGATCAATCCGCCGGCATCGGCCTGCTCTTCTTTCCGCAAACGGGTGAGTTGCTTGTGCGCATCCGTAACGACCGGGCCCAACCAGGATTCTTGCAACAATGCCGTCTTCAATCGCTCACGCTGGAGGTCGAACTTCAACCCGTCCTCGAAAGTCGCTGTATGCTCACGACCATCGGAAAGCCAGGTAAGCTCGCCTTCATAGCTGGGGAAGACAATCGGCCGGCACACACTGTCCTTAATTGCCTCCGTGTAGCCGTAGGCAAAGTCCGCATGGCTCTCGCCCTGCTCATAGCGGATGAAGGGAATGGGATTGTTGTCCGAACGAAACGGTGTTCCTGAGAGGATCAGACGAAACACCGCCGGATCAAACGCCGTGCGCAGCGCTTTACCCCAATGCTTGCCGTCACCCGCATGGTGCAACTCATCCAGAATGAGAAGTGTCGGTTTGCCCTTGCAGGCTCGCTGAAAGATCGTTGGAGCGAGGCTGACCTGCTGATAGGTCACCACGGCCCCGTGATAATCGGAGGCTTCGCTGGCTTGATCGTTCGTCAACGCGGGATCGAGCTGCAGACCGATTTTCCCCGCCGCCTCCGACCATTGCGTACGCAGGTGGTTCGTCGGACATACGACCAGGACACGAACGGCTGCGCCCTTGGCGAGAAACTCATGCGCGACACGCAAAGCAAAACGGGTTTTCCCGGCCGCCGGCGTGGCCATGGCCAGAAAATCAGCCGTCTGATGAGTCTGAACAGCAACGAGTGCACGGCGCTGCCAGTCGCGTAGCGGAGCAGTCCAAGGAGGTAACGTCTTCATGGTGTATCTAAATCTGGATCGGCACGACAGCCTGCCGCCCATTCACGAACGGGTTCACTGACCGGCAGGCTCCTGTTTCTCGAACCGGAGACAGGACCGATGACTAATCGATCCAATCCTTCTCTTTGAGCTTCCTCGGCAGATACTTCTTGGTCAGGTATTGGAAGTCTTTATTCGCCAACGAGTCCAGTTCGTACTTCAGACCGCTGGTCAGCATGCGCTTGATTTCCGCCTGCCAGGCCGGCTTCTGGAACCACTGGTAATTCATCAACTCTTTCGCCCGCGCGATGTCCTTCTCGTTCAACTTGATCCCCACGTTCCGGGGCAACTCATATCGCTCAGGATCCGCACTCGACAGGCCAATGAACTTCGCTTTGGGAATGGCCATGCGCTGGCTTTCGAAAGCCAGATTGATCGATCCCTGCTTGATCACGGAGTAGATGTAGTACCCCCAGGGATCGTTATCGACCAGCACATACACCGGCAACTTGTGCTCTTCGTGAAGCCGGCGAGCCAGCCGGCGGACTCCGCGCGGCGGTTGGCCGTTGCCGGTCAGTAATACGCAGTTATACCGCCGCCAGAACTTGTCCTCCGACAGGCGATTCCACTGCGTCCCCTTTTCGACGAGCAACAGGAAGTCGGCCGTGCAACGGCGGATCTCCAGATACTCCGGCTCGACGATCGACGGAACCGAGTAGCCGCCTTTGCCGAGCTTGGCGCAATCCACCCGATCGCCGTCATCGCCGAACACGACCGGTCCGACAATGCTCCCGCTATTTTCGGCCCGCACATGCAGCTCTTCGCGCAACGCCGCGAGCGACACTTCCAGGTCTTCGATGACCGGGTCCGACTCATCCTGTGTATCGAAAGTATTCTCATGAGAATCTTGGATCGTATGCTTGGTCCGGTAGTAAATTTCCCGAAGCGACGTCGTGAGGTCCGCCCGCTGCAATTCAGAAAGGGCATCGGCGACCAATACCGTCTGCATAAACTTTTTGGCCATCCCGACGTTGAAAAATGACCGGGCCTGCTTCTTACTCCCCATTTCAATGAGCCCCTTGCGCTCGTTGAACGACACATTGGAGAGGGCGCGAATAGGGATTGCAAACGTCGGATCTTTCGACCGGTCTGCTGCCGCGATCACGATGTCGGCCAGACTGATCAGCTTCTTCTCGACGGCTGTCGTCTTCTTCTGCTTCGTCGCCATAGCGGTTATTTCTTTCCTCGAGGTGCGGCCTTCTTTCCGGATTTCGCCGGTGCACCCTTCGACTGCTTGCCGGTGAGCGCCTTGTCGGCGACGACGGCTTTCGATGACGCCTTAAGCTTTTTGTCCTTTGAGGCGGATGACTCAGCCTCCTGCGGAGTGCCTGGTGCTGCTGACCCCGCTGGCGCAACAGACGCCTGCACCTGTGTAGCCAGCTCAACCTCGCCTTCCAGGCCTTCAGCCGTCACGATGATCGAATGGGGCAAGCCTTCCGGCCCTGCGCCGGTTTTACCCAAGGCTTCATCCGTCTTGATGCCGCCCGTGCGTGACGTGGCGATTTTCTGGAGCTGGGCTTTTAACTTCTCTTTGGCCAGCGTACCGCCCTTGAGGCGATTGCACGCCTCCACCACTTCTTCAATATAGAGTTCGAAAATATTGCGTCGCCGATACTCGCTGGCCGCGCGCTCCCGCCGTCGTAAGAACAGTCCCAACCGCCGACCGCACTCACGTAGCGCCAGGGTAATTTCCTTTTGAATCTCGTCGTAATCGGCAATGGCTTCTTTGGACTCGCTCGTGAACGGCACCCACACCGATGCCATATGCACGAAGATCACCATCGGCCCGCCCGGCAAGGCGCCGCGTGACTGGGTCACGCCATAATTCTTCCAGGAGGTGCTGAGCACGGCCTTGAACGTTGAGCAGGCGGACTGCTGATAGAGCAAGGGAACCCGATTGGCGTAACGAATCACCCGTGCGAGTTCCGAATCTCTCTCGTCGTCCTCCCCTTCCGCTTTCGGCAGAGTGGGCGGCTTGGGCTTGCTCTGATCCTCCGGCCGATGGCCATAGGCTAATCCGGCTTCGATAATGAAGGGATTGCCCCGATAGACAGCCGGCGGGCGGCTCACGGCCGTATAAAACTCACCTTTGATTTGCTTATACAACCCCGAGAGTATGGCTC
>LNFM01013035.1_pt1 | contig 10735 bp, 11 predicted proteins | sample 596031 | NCBI WGS metagenome assembly LNFM01 (sample SAMN04254537, study PRJNA301005) | activated carbon metagenome | isolation source: dual media filters at the Ann Arbor, Michigan drinking water treatment plant | place: USA: Ann Arbor | reverse complement strand
AAGGACGCATCCCTGCTGGTTTTCAGAGGACGCTCGCGCGAGCCCCTCGCGACGCTCGCTTCGTCCGAGACGCGTCTCGCGAGGGCATGACCCGCCAATGCGATACACTCGGCTCCGGATGCACCGTCGTGCCGCGATCGCCGGGCTGCTGGGCGCTTTCATCGCCCTGGCCACAGCCCGCTGCGAACGGGGCTCGGCGCGCGTTCCGCCGCGGCCCGACGCCGCGACGCGGCGGGCGTTGCCGGGGCTCGGACCTGTTCCGCCAGCGCTGCAGCCGATCTTCGGCGTCAGCGACGACGCGGGCGACCCACAGATCGAACCCACACAATCAACGCTCGCGGGCCCGCTCGCCGCGTGCGTTCGTCGCGCGCGCGAGTCGCTCGCCCCGGAGCTCTCGGCGGCGCTCGGCGTGATGAGCTACAGCGCCTTCGCCGAAGACAGCTGTCGGCTGTCCTTCGCCCTCTCGCTTCGCGACCCCGCGCTCTGCGACGCGGTCCAGCTCGCGCAGCTCGCGAGCTCCTGCCGATTTCGCGTCGCCGTCGCCCGCGCAGAGCGCGCGCTCTGTCCGCGGGCGCTCGACGAGCCAGGGCCCGACCCGATGTGCGTCGCCCTCTCGCTTCGAAAGTACAGCGCGTGCCCTGCGGCGGGCGGGAGCTTCGGCGATTGGTGTCGAGCCATCGCCGAGCGAGACGTCGATCGTTGCCGCGCCACGCCGGGGCCGCTTCGACCGCGGTGCGTCTCGGACGTGCTCGCGCTCGCCGAGGTGATTCCTCACGAGAGCAGGCCGCAGCCCGCGCCAGGCAGAATGCGCATCGAGCTGTCGTGGCCCGACGGGCGCGAAGGGAGCACCACGATCGACGCAGACGGCTTCGATCGCGGCGCGTACGTCACCGACTCGCGCGCGATCGTCCTCGTCGATCCCCGGCGACGGTGGCCATCGTCGACAGCGTTCGCGCTCGACGGCCAGAGCGCAGCGGCGGGCTTCGAGCTCACGCTCGGAGAAGATCGACGAGGCTCGGTCACGCGCATGCGCGTGGTGCTCGCGGGCGGACGCGTCATCGAGAGCGCCGATGGGCAGAGCGCAGGCGCCGTCGAGTATGGTCACGCGTCGCGCGACATCGGCCACGAGCTCTCTGGGACGATCACCGCCCGAGGAACCTGCGCCGGACGCGTGGCCGTCGTGCGCGCGACGTTCTCGACATTCGTGCGCGACGTCGTTGCCGACCGCGAGGCGCGGGAGGGAACCACGCCAGCGCGCAGCCGAGATGCCGGACTCGATCCTGACGAGCCCTGAACCAGGGAGACGGTCACCTCGGGTAGAAGCTGTCTCGGGCGAGTCGCGTTCGAAGGATCGTCAACTCGAGCAGGGCCTCGCGCTCGCTGTCCACGATCGCGACTGGAAATCGTCGCTCGCCCGGCAGCGCACCGTCGATCGCCGTGAGCACGAGCGAAAATGACGCCCTCGCGCTCGCGCTGCCGCCGTACACGACGGTGGGCCGGTCGATCGCGATTCCCGTGCCGCTGCTCACCCAATGGCGACGCACAGCCGTGTCGATCACCGCGCCCTCGCCCAGCTCGATCAAGAGAGAGGTCGAGACGAACGCCTGCTCGAACGCCGTCATCGCCTGCGCGTCGTCGGCCGTGAGCGTGCCGCTGAGAAAAATGCGAGTCAGGTCCGGCGGCGTGAACAGCGCCCGGTGCTTTCCAATGAGTCTCTGCGCGCCGATCGACATCGACGCGCTGCTCGAAATACGTCGCGGCGGGCCGCTCGGACCGTTCATCGCTGCGCTACTTTCTCTCGAACTCCCATGGTCTCCACACCGGACGACGATGTGCCTCAGTGTACCTCTTGTGGCGCGTGTTGCTCGAACAACCACGACGCGCGGTACATCGAGCTGTGGGAGGTCGATCGAGCGCGGCTCGGCGACGCGCTTTCCACAGTCGCGATCGAGTTGGAATCTCGTTGGTTTCTCAGGATGACCGACGGTCAATGTGCATCGCTGATCGTCGCTGACGATCCCACATCGAGCGTGGTCGCCCGGTGCGGCATCTACGAGTCGAGACCCGATGCGTGCCGCGCCTTCGAGCGCGGCAGCATGGCCTGTGAGCGCGCGAGGGCGATCGATGTACCCCTCCAGCGACTGTCGGCGCGCTCGGGCCGACGCTGATCGACGCTGAGGTTACAGAACGCCCTTGGGGCAAGACACGCCCGTGCCGCCGAGCCCGCAGTACCCGTTGGGATTCTTGTGCAGGTACTGCTGGTGATAGTCCTCGGCGTAATAGAAGACGCCTCGCTCGGCGATCTCGGTCACGATCGAGCGCTTTCCCGCAGCGGTGAGCGCCTTCTGAAACGCAGCGCGCGATCGCTCAGCGGTCTCGCGGTGCACGGCGTCGCAGTAGATGCCGGATCGATACTGCGTGCCGACATCGTTGCCCTGACGGTTGGGCGTCGTCGGGTCGTGGCTCTCCCAAAAGGTCTCGAGCAGCTTCGCGAACGAGGTCTTCGCAGGATCCCAGACGACGAGCACGACCTCCGCATGCCCAGTGAGGCCCGAGCACACCTCGTCGTAGTGCGCGTTGGGCGTATAGCCCGCCGCGTACCCCACCGCGGTCGTGTGGACGCCCGCCAGCGACCAGAAGCGCTTCTCGGCGCCCCAGAAGCACCCCATCCCGAAGTACGCCTGCTCGAATCCCGCAGGAAACGGAGGCTCCATCGGCGTCCCGAGCACCGCGTGCGCGGGCGCGACCGGAATCTTCTCGGATCGACCCGCGAGGGCGTCCTCGGGTCCAGGCATGCGCATCGCGCTCGGATTGGCGAAAAAGAACATCGATCACCTCTTCAGTGTGTTGCAGCAGCTTCGGTCCAACACCCCACGTAGTACCGACGGAGCGCTCCGTTGGTTACGAAGCACTTTCGCTTGATGACCGCCGAGCGCTGCAGCCATTTTCGAGGGACGATACGATCACAGGTCCGGCCGTGACATACCTGCTCGCAACGACAGCCGCGCTCGCCGCGACGGTGATCTTTCTCTGGGTCTGGATCGCCCTGAGCGCGCGGTTGTTGAGGGTTCGCGAGTTCTTCGACGAGCGGCACGAGGTGCGCTGCGCCGACGGGGCGACCATCGTGCTGGCCCGCGTTCGGCCGCGGGCCGCGACCACGGGGCTCCCTCCGGTGCTCTTGTGCCACGGGCTCGCGATGAACCGCCGCGCCTTTGCGCTGCACGAAAAGCGCTCGTTCGCCGTGGCGTTCGCCGAGCGAGGCCGAGACGTCTGGGTCCTCGAGCTGCGCGGCGGCGATCCGTCGATCGCCTCGAGCGACCTCGCGACGTCGACGTTCGATGAATACGCAGCGCAAGACGTGCCGACGGCGCTGGCGTTCGTCCGAGAAAACACCGGGGCGCGCGAGGTCGACTGGGTCGGGTTCTCGATGGGAGGAATGCTCGCGTACGCGCACCTCGGCGCGCGGGGCGGCGACGGCGTTCGTCGTCTCGTCACGATCGGCTCGCCCGTACACTTCGTCGAACACCCTGCGGCGCGCGCGCTGGCGGTGCTGCCGCTCGTGCTCGCGCCGCTGTTCTTCCTCGGTCGAACGCCGTTTCGAGCGCTCGCGCTCCTCGCGGCGCCGCTCTTGTGGCCGGGCTTTCCCCTCGCGTTGACGAGCGGCCTTCGCGGCGAGCACTACAACGGACACTGGATCCGACGAGTGATGGCCAACACGCTCGCGGATGTCCCGACGGGCGTGTCCAAGCAGTTCATTCGCTGGATGAACGAGGGCTCGTTCAACAGCAACGACCGTCGCTTGGACTACCTCGAAGGGCTCTCGGCCATCACCGTTCCGACCCTCGTCATCGCAGGCGCTCACGACCGACTCGCACCGCCCACCGCCGTGCTCGAGGCCTCCGACAGGATCGCGACCGCCTCGGAAGCACACCAGATCGGCGCGCGCTTCGGAACCGCACGCGACTACGACCACCTCGATCTCATCCTCGGCCGCGACGCGTTGACCGACGTGTTCGCGCCGGTCTCCGAGTGGCTCGACCGACCATCCCTGTGACCCTCGACGGGCGGATTGCGCGATCATTGCTGCCCGGGAGCGCGTCCCCAGCCTGGCTGCCCGTCCCCACCCTTGCGGACCAGCGTAAGGGAGTGTGCGTGTCAGCCTGTTTACTCTCTCCATCCGGTCGCTGTATTGTCACCGATCTGTCATGCGCTACCCGACCGAAGAAGAGCTGAGCCAGCTTCGCGGCTTCGAGAAGCTCGCGTTTCGCATCGCCGACAAGGCCAATCGCGACCCCCGATGGAAGAAGCAAGGCCATCGCTTTCTCGATTCGATCGGCAAGCTGTGGGTCTACCTCTCGACCAACAACCTGACGCGAGTCGACGGGCTTCAACACGTCCGTGACATCGATCGGTCGCGCGGCGTCGTGTTCGTGTGCAACCACCTCACGATGTTCGATTTCTACGTGATCTCGAGCGTCGTGTTGCGCAGCACGGACTGGGTCGAGCGGATGTTCTTTCCGGTGCGATCTGCGTACTTCTACGAGCGCCCCGACGGCGTGCTGGTCAACGCGATCATGTCGGCGATGGCCATGTATCCGCCGGTGCTGCGCGACAAAGAGCGCAAAGCCTTCAACCGCTACACCGTGGATTTCGTCACCGAAGCCGCGGGAACGCCGGGGACCCTCATCGGCTACCACCCCGAAGGAACGCGCAACAAGTCAGCCGAGCCCTACACGCTCTTGCCCGCCAACGCAGGCATCGGCGAGATCATCTACCACGCGCGTCCCGTGGTGATTCCCTGCTTCATCATCGGGCTCGTGAGCGACCTCGCGACGCAGGTCCGCAGCAACTTCGACGGAACAGGCGAGCCCGTCACCATCACCTTCGGCGCGCCCATCGACCTGGCCGAGCGCTGCTCGATGCCGAAGGGTCCCGACGCCTACCGCGCGATGGCCGAGTATCTTCGCCTCTCGATCATGCGCCTCGGTCAGCGAGACTACGATCGTCGCGTGCGCGAAGGCATGACGCTCCCGGGCCCCGCGCCGCGCTTCGACACGACGCCAAACGCCGCAGAGCTCGATCGGTTGTTCTCCACGGACGCGGCCAGCGCTACGCTCTGAGCCCTCTCGAGGGCCAAGGTTCATGCGCGAGTTCAACTTCGATGGGCTCGTCGGCCCGACACACAACTACGGGGGACTCGCGCCGGGCAACGTCGCGAGCACCGTCAACGAAGGGCAAATCAGCAACCCGCGCGAAGCCGCCCTGCAGGGGCTCGCGAAGATGCGCTTCGTTCACGAGCTCGGCGTCGGCCAGGCCGTGTTGCCGCCGCACCCGCGCCCGTCGCTGAGAACGCTGCGCGCCCTCGGCTTCAGCGGATCGGACGAGCAGCTGCTCGCGCGCGCCGCCCGCGAGGCGTTTCACCTCGTCAGACTCGCGTCCAGCGCCGCCGCGATGTGGACAGCCAACGCGGCCACCGTCGCTCCGTCCACGGACAGCGCGGACGGACGCACGCACCTGACGCCGGCCAACCTTCAGGCGATGTTTCATCGCGCGATCGAGGCAAGCACCACCACGCGCGTGTTGCGCGCGATCTTCGCAGACCCCAAGCGATTCATGGTGCACGAGCCGCTCCCTGGCGGAGGGCAGTTCGCCGACGAAGGCGCGGCCAATCACACGCGACTGTTCGTGTCGGGGCGCCCCGCGGTGCACGTGTTCGCGTGGGGCCGCCGCGGTTGGGGCGAGTTCGTCGGTCCCAAGAAGTACCCCGCGAGACAAACGCTCGAGGCGAGCCAGGCCGTCGCGCGGCTCCACCAGCTCGACCCCGAGAGGACGCTGTTCGTCCAGCAATGCCCCGACGGAATCGACGCGGGCGCGTTTCACACCGACGTGCTCGCGGTCGGCACCGGGTGCTTCTTGATGCTGCACGAGCGAGCCTTCAACGACCTCCGCGGAGCCGTCGTCCGGCTTCGCGAGATGCTCGGCGATCGGTTCTGCTACGAGCTCGCCAGCGAAGACGAGCTGCCCATCAAAGACGCAGTGGCAGCGTATCCGTTCAACTCTCAGCTCATCGAGAAGGACGACGGGACGATCGAGATCATCGCCCCCAAGGACGCCGAAGAGACCCCGCGCGCGAAGGACTTTCTCGAGCGCGTCGTTGCGGGCCGCAACCCCGTCACCGCCGTGCGCTACCTCGACGTGAGGCAGAGCATGCACAACGGCGGAGGCCCAGCGTGTCTTCGCTTGCGCGTCCCGCTGTCGACCGAGGACGCCGCGGCGCTCTCGGCGCGCGTGCTCTACAGCGAATCGCTGGCCGCGGAGCTCGCAGCGTGGGTGCAGAAGCACTACCGCGACCGACTGACCCCCAACGACATCTCGGACCCGCTGCTCGCGCGCGAATCGATGGCCGCGCTCGACGAGCTGACGAGCATTATGCAGCTCGGAAGCGTCTACGATTTTCAGCAATAGCGCGCAGTCGAGGAGCCGAAGCACATGCGTTTCATTCTCGTCGATCGGGTGCTCGAGCTCGTGCCCGGCGCCCGAGCGCGCGCGGTGAAGTGCGTGACGCTCAGCGAGGACTATCTCGCCGATCATTTTCCTGGGTACGCGGTGATGCCGGGCGTCTTGTTGATCGAGTCGCTCGCGCAAGTCGGCGGCCTGCTCGCCGAGGTGTCTGCCAAGAAGAGCGACGCCGACGCGCGCGAAGGAGACCTCGTGCGCAGAGCCATCCTCGCGCAGGTCGATCGCGCGAAGTTCGAGCGGATGGTCGTTCCGGGCGATCGCGTCGAGCTCGTCGTCACGCTCGAGCAGTCGATGGAGGGCGCCGCGCGCGTCGCCGGCGAAGCCACGGTCGACGGCGAGCGAGCCGCTCGATGCAACCTCACCTTCGCGCTGCGCGCCGTGCCCTTCGAGCGCGTCCACAAAGAGCGGCGCGCCCTCTACGAGCAATGGACCCGCGGCCTCGAAGGAGTCGAGCTGCCGTGAGCGACTCGATCGTGATCACCGGCATCGCGACGGTCCTTCCTTCGCCCGATAGCCCGTCGACGACGCAAGTCGACCCGACGCCGTTTCTCGAGGTCAGAAAGAGCCGAAAGTACCTCTCGCCCCAGGACGACCTCGCGGTGGTCTCTGCCGCGAACGCTCTGGAAAAAGCCAATATGACCAAGGGTCATATTCGGGACAACGCCGACCGCGTCGCGCTCGCGATGTGCGTGGGGTACCTCTCGTTCGATCGCAAGGACACAAACCCCGTCCTCGCCGTGAGCGTCGAGGACGAGCGCTTCTCGATGAAGCGCTTCTCGAGCGAAGGAATGCGCAAGACGCACCCGCTGCTCACGTTTCGATGCCTCCCGAACATGCCGGCGTTTCACGTGAGCGTGAACTTCGGCGCCCAGGGCCCGTACTTCTGCACCTACCCCGGGCCCGCGCAGACGTACGCCGCCATCGAGCGCGCGCGGCGCTGGATCCTCGACGGAGAGGCGGACGTCGCGCTCGTCGGCGCCGTCGCGCACCAGCGTAATTTCCTCGTCGAACACCACCTGGGTCGCGTCCCGCACGGGACGCCCAAGGAGCTGCTCCGCGACGCGGGCGCGATGATCGTCCTCGAGCGCGAGAGCGCCGCGCGAGCCCGGAGCGCGCCCCCGCTCGCGGTGCTGCGCGCGCTCACGCGGTCCATGGTCCCCACCCTCGTTTACGCGCCATCGACCGTGCGCCCGCAGAGCGCGTGGTATCGCCCCGAAGACCCGGACGTATTCGACTCGGAGCCGTTCGACCTGGGCTGCGCTTCGCCACTGGTTTCGCTGGCCCAACGCATCGCCGATGGCCGAACGGGCAAGGTCACCCACACGCTGTTGACCCGCGAGCTCCTCCAGATCAACGCATCGTGGGAGCTGCTCGGATGACCCGAGAAGCGCACCGAGTGGTCGTCACTGCCACGGGCGTCGTCACGCCGTTCGGCGTGGACGTGCGCGCGTTTCGCGAGGCGCTCTTCGCAGGGCGCTCGGGGGTCGGCCCCGTCACGCGCTTCGACGCGAGCGGGTTTTCGACGCGCATCGCCGCGGAGGTCCCGCTCGATGCGTGCGAGCTCGAGCCGATCGAGATCAAGACTGCCTTCGCGATTCGTGCGGCCAAATCCGCGATGACCGACGGTCAGTCGAACGGCACCCGCCCCGGCGGCGACACGCCGTGGGCCGGGATGGTCTCGCTCGGCGTGGGGCTCGAGCTCTTCTCGATGGACGACCTCGTCGCGTCGCGCCGCGAGGGCTTCACGCTGCCCGAGCACGGACTGGCGCGATACTCGTTTATGCAGACGGCCGCGGATCTGCCAGCGCAGCTCATCGCGCACCGGTACGACTGTCGGCTGCCGTACGACGTTCATGTGAGCGCGTGCGCCGCGGGGACCGACGCGATCGGCGCGGCGTTTCGCGCGGTCCGCGCAGGCGACGCTCGGTATGCGCTCTGCGGCGGAACGGACTCGATGATCAATCCCCTCGGGTTCGCTGGCTTCTGCACGCTCGACGCGATGAGCCGACGCAACGACGACCCCGCGCGCGCCTCGCGGCCGTTCGACCGACGGAGAGACGGGTTCGTCCTCGGCGAGGGCGCCGGAGTGCTCTTGCTCGAGCGGCTCGATGACGCCCGCGCGCGCGGCGCGACGATCCTCGCCGAGGTGCTCGGCTACGGAAACTCGCTCGACGCGCACGCGATCACCGAGCCCCATCCGCAGGGACGAGGCGCGCTCGCCGCGATGGGGCGCGCCTTGCGCGACGCGAGGCTCGGTCCCGACGACATCGACGCCGTCAACGCCCACGGGACCTCCACGCCCAAGAACGACCCTGCAGAGACCGCCGCGCTGAAGACCTTGCTCGGCGCGCGAGCGCGCAGCGTCCCTGTCGTGTCGACCAAGTCCATGATCGGACACCTGATCTCCGCGGCTGGAGCCGTCGAAGCCATCGCGGCCATCGAGTGCATGAACGCGGGCGTGCTCCACCCCACGATCAACCTCGAGGACCCCGACCCGCTGTGCGACCTCGACTACGTCGCCAATCACAAGCGGGCGGTCGAGCAACGGGTGGTCCTCTCGTGCTCCTACGGGTTCGGCGGAATGAACGCCGCCATCGTCCTCGGGCACCCGAGCCGCATCGAGGGGCTCTCGTGACCGCGCGGGTCCTCGTCACCGGAGCCACCGGCACCATCGGCTCTGCCATCGCGCGCGCGTTCGTGAAGGACGGCGCTGCCAGAGTGGGCGTCCATCACCGCGGGCCCAAGAGCGCCGAGCGCGCCGACGCCCTGTGCGAGTCGCTCGGAGCCCCCGCGGTGCGCGTGCCGTTCGATCTCCGCAATCCCGAGGAAATCTCCACGGGAATCGACTCATTTGTCCGCATCGCCGGGGGCCTCGACGTGCTCGTGTGCAACGCGGCGACGTTCGAGCCCGGGCTCTTGGTGTCGCTCGACGCCGCGACGCTCGCCGACGTCGTGGCCGTTGATTTGTTGGGCCCCATGCACTGCGCCCGCGCGGCGCTCCCCACGATGCTCAGGCAACGCAAGGGCGTGATCATCATGATCTCGAGCGTCGCGTCGGTGCGACCCAACCGCGGTCAGAGCGCGTACGCTGCGGCCAAGGCTGGCGTCGAAGGGCTCGTCCGCGCGCTCGCCGTCGAGTACGCGCGCAAGGGCGTGCGGGTGGTGGGCGTGCGTCCGGGCCCCGTGGACAGCGCCATGATGACCGGGGCGATGGCGCTGGCGGGCGACGAGGTGAAGGCTCGCGTTCCGATGGCCCGCCTCGTGGTGGCCGACGAAGTGGCGCGCGCCGTTCGGTCGCTGGCCAGCGACGACGCATCCGCGATCACAGGAACGATCGTCGACGTAGACTGCGGCTACGTCCTCGGATGACCCACACTCCCCTCGATCCGTCCCTCGCTGCGTCGCTCACTTCGATCGAGGCGCACTTCGCCGCGCGCCGCTCGGTTCGAAGGTTCACGAGCGCGCCCGTGCCGCGGGCGTTGATCGAGCAGCTCGTCTCGCTCGCGATCACCGCGCCGTCCGCTTCGAACAAGCAGCCGTGGCGCTTCATCGTCGTCCGCGATCCAACGGTGATTCGCGCCATGGCGAGCGCGGTTCGAAGCGAGATCGAGCACATCCTCGGCCACATGGATCCGCTCGGCGTCGAGGCGTTTCGCAGCTACGGCGAGTACTTCACGCGCTTCGAGCACGCCCCGTGCGTCATCGCGCCAGCGTATCGCGCGACGCCCATCCTGTCGCAGCTCGTGCTGCCGTCGCTCGCAGCCGACTCTCGCGCCCGCATCGAACGGATGGAGCACCAGAGCGCGCAGGTGAGCACCGCGCTGGCGCTCGAAAACCTCCTCCTCGCAGCGCCTTCGCTCGGCCTGGGCGCCTCGGCGCTGACCGGCCCGCTCGTCGCCGCCAACGCGCTCGCGGCGCGGCTCGAGCTCCCTGCGTCGTGGGAGCTTCTCGCGCTCGTGGCAGTGGGGTATCCCGACGAAGAGCCCAAGAAGACCGAGCGCAAGGCAGCGACGCACGTCCTTCGATGGATCGGTGGAGATCAAGAGTCATGAGCACCGCAGCAACCCCGACGCACCCGCCCGTTCGCGACGCCGTGTTCGAAGCCGTACGCGCGTGCGTGGCCGAGAGCCTCATGGTCGAACCGGAGCAAGTCGCGCGATCGTCTCGGCTCGTCGACGACCTCGGCGCCGACTCGCTCGACTTCGTCGACATCGTG
>LNFM01013034.1_pt1 | contig 10735 bp, 11 predicted proteins | sample 596031 | NCBI WGS metagenome assembly LNFM01 (sample SAMN04254537, study PRJNA301005) | activated carbon metagenome | isolation source: dual media filters at the Ann Arbor, Michigan drinking water treatment plant | place: USA: Ann Arbor | reverse complement strand
GACCCGATGCAGCAATCCGCTGCGGCGCGGATTGTGCTGCAGCGGGCACGGATTGTCTCGCCGGACCGCGGCGTCGATCGCTGCGGTTTACGTGCGCAGCGATCCGACTTGCCACCGATAAACCCTGCGTGATCGCCGCCCCGTGGATACCCGAACCGTGTCCGCGCAGTCCCTGCGGGCCGCCCGGATCGCGGCGCGATCGCCGCGTCAGTTGTAGGAAGATCGCAGCCGACAGCTCATTTGACGGCTGCGATGCCGGCGGCGGCGACGGGACCAAGCGATGACGACCTACCAGATGTTCACGCGCAGGGCTCAGATCGCCGCGGGCGTGTTTGTGATCTGCATTTTGTTCCTGCTCGAGACCACGCTGGCGCACCGCAGCGCGCCGCATCCGGCCTCTCCCGTCATCTGGTCGGTGCTCGGCCTGGTGGCGCTCGTCGCGCTCGCGCTGTGCGTCTGGTACGGGCGTCGCGCCCGCCAGTGCGCCGATCGGTGATGACCGCTCACCGCGACGCCACGGCCGCAGCAGCAGGCACGTTACTGCGGCGCCTCGTCGAGCGACTTCACGAAGCGGTCTGCTTCGGTCACGGCGCGATTGATGTCGGCCACCAGCCGGTCGACCTCGGCGTCCACGCGCACCACCTCACCTTTGAGTGCCCCCACCGCACGTGCGTTCAGGTTGTGCTTCATGAACAGCACCTGGTCGCGCAGCGGTCGCAGCGCCGGCTCCATGCGCGCCTCGGCCTGGCGCATCGCGGTCAGCATCTGGCTGTAGCGCGCCTGGGTCGCACGCAGCTGCTGTTCGCTGCGCCGGCGCAGGTCGGGGCTGGCGTACTTGTCTAGTTCCTGCCGCCACTCGCGAAACAGCGCGTCGCCAACGCTTTCCACGTCGCCGATGCGGCTGCGGACGCGCGCTGCCGCTTCTTCGCTGTCGCCGAGCTTGCCGGCCAGGCGCTTGTACTGCGCTTCGAGCTCGCCGCCCTGGAAGTTCACCGTGCGGCTGAACTGTTCGAGCGCGCTGACGATCTCTTGCTTGGCCTCCTGCTGGGCCTCGCTCGCCGACTTGACGCGGCTGGCCAGGATCTCGCGCTTGGCGTAGCCCACCTTTTCCATCGCAGCGAAGTACGCACTCTGGCAGCCGGACAACGTCAGCGACAGCGGTGCGAGGCACAGGACGGCAAGCAGCAGGCGATATCGGCGCATGACAAAAACCTCCTGCGCGCGATTGTCGCCGAAGCCGGCGTCCTTGATCCCGAACGCGGGGACGCGCTTATGGGTCAGTCGCCGCGGCAGCTGCGGAAGCCGGCGAACAGGTCGTTGCGATCGGCCGTGAAGTAGTTGCGGTACTGCGGATGCCGCATCCGCGGCTGAGTGGCGATCGATGCGCCGCGCAGCACGCGGCGCGAGCCAAACCAGGGGCTGGAGTAGTCGCGGTAAGGATGGGCGGCAAAGCCGGGATAGGGCATGAACATGCTCGCGGTCCACTCCCACACCTCGCCCCACGTGAACGCCTCGCCGCCCACGCCTTGCGCGTGGGACCACTCGGCCTCGGTCGGCAGCCGGCGCCCGGCCCAGCGACACCAGGCTTCAGCCTCGTGACACGTCAGGTGACACGCGGGCAGGCCGAAATCGAGTGCATGCCAGCGACCGCAACGCGCCTCCTGCCACTGGCCATCGACGCGTCGCAGGTAGCGCGGCTGGCAAAGCTGCGCTTGCTGCAGCCACTGCCAGCCCGCGTCGCTCCAATGGCGTGGATCGGCATAACCGCCCGCAGCCACGAACGGCAGGTAGTCATGCCAGCGCACCACGGCGGCATCGATCTCGCAGGCTTCGACCGCCACGTCGTGGCCCATCAGTTCGTTGTCGAACGCGAACCCGCCGCTGTCGCGGCCCAGGCGCACTTGTCCTGCGGGCAGTCGTAACGGCGCCGCCGGCCGGGCGACGCTGCGCCGCGCGGCCAGACGGTCGAGAACATCGATCCCGAGCGCCTGCGCCATGTAGAGCGCCGCCTCGTGATGCATGTCTTCATGGAACAGCGCGAGTCGGAAGAAGTACAACGCCTCATCGGTGCCGTCGGTCCCGGCGAGCAGATCGAGCACCGTGTCCAACTGTGCGGCGAGCATGCGGCGGGTCTGCGCGGCATCAGGCAGCGGCAACGACCAGCGTGTCGCATGGGCCACCCGGCTGGAGTCGTACAGCGCGTCGGCCGCCTCCTGCACGCCTGGCTGGCGCGGCGCGTCGGGATCAGCCTGCGCACCGCGGCGCCACTGCGGATTGCGCGTCGTCCAGTACTCCTGGAACCAGCCGATATGGCCGAGTTCCCACAGCGGCGGATTGAGTTCATCGCACAGCGGGACGTCGAGCGACGTCAGCGCCGCGGTGTAGGCCTCGAAGGTGCGCAGCGTGTCCTGTCGGCTGCTGCGCAGCGCGCCCGCCAGCGTCGCCGCGTCGGCCCGGCGCAGGTCGACCGGCGGCAGCAGAGCCTGGCCGTTCACGATCCCTCCCAATGCATCGCGGCAGGTTACCGCAGGTCACCGCCGGATCGACCGCCGGGCCTAACCTGTCCCTGTCAGCGCCCGGGCCGGGGATGCGGCAACGCAGCCGCTCCGCTACGCTCGCGCCCGTGTCGGCAAACCCGTCCTTCATTTGCGTCAGCGTCGTCTGCGCGCATCACTGGTGTCCCACTGCGCAGCCGCACGCGCAGGAGGCGACACCGCTGCGCGTCGGCTCGACCAGGTGCTGCGCGTGATGAAGCAGCGCCAGCGCGCCGGCTGGCTGTTCGCCTACGACTGGGATCGGCGGGCACTGGATCGCCTGCAGCGCACCGACAATGCGGCGGCGTTTGATCACGCTGGCTTCGATCTCTTCTCGTTTCCGAGCAACGCCGCGCTGGTGGGCTTCGACCTCGACCGCTTTGCCGCACGCCAGGCCGCGCGCGGGCAGCGACGCCGCTGGCGCGCGGTGCTATCGCATCATGAGCAGTTCGGCGCGCTCGCCGCGGCCCTGGTGGCCGAGCGGTTGCGGCTGCCCGGTGCCACGCCCGAGAGCATTCTCGCCATCCAGCACAAGCTGCACGCCCGGCGTCTGCTGCAGCAGGTCGCACCCGAGGCCAATCTGCCGTGCGCCGAGTTGCAGGCCGACTACGGTGCGCCCATCCCGGAGGGGCTAGCGTATCCACTGTTCGCCAAACCGGTGAAGGCCGCGTTCTCGGTGCTTGCGCGCCGGGTCGACAGCTGCGAGGACTTCACGCGTCACACGCGTTTCGGCGCACGCGAGTTGTGGGTGATCCGCCGGCTGGTCGAGCCATTCGAGCGCGTGTGTCGCGCACGCCTGCCGCAGGCAGGCAGCGCACACCGGATGATGGTGGAAGAAGCGGTGCCGCCCCACGTGGCGCAGTACAACCTCGACGGCTGGGTGCAGGGCGGCCGCGTGCACGCGCTCGGCGTGGTGGACGCGGTGATGGTGCCCGGCACGCAAGCGTTCATGCGCTGGGAAGTGCCTAGCCGGCTCGATGCACGCGTGCAGCAGCGCGCGCTCGCTGTGGCTGACCGCTTCCTCGCCGCGGCGGGCTATCGCGAAGGATTCTTCAACCTCGAGTTCTTCCACGATGTCGCCACCGATCGCCTCACGGTGATTGAGTGCAATCCGCGCCTGGCGTCGCAGTTTGGCGATCTGTATCGGCGCGTGCTGGGTGTCGATGCGCACGCGATGGCGGTGGCTATCGCCCACGGCGACGATCCGCGTGGCGTGCCGCGCGAGACACCGCGCGCCGGCGCGGCCGCCAGCCTCGTCTACCGCAGCTTCGATGCCGTGCCGCCGCCGATGCCGGGCCGCATGCGCCGCGCGGCCTTCGCCGCCGCCTATCCGGATGGCCTGCTGCTTCACTTCCCCAAGCGCGGGCATGGTCTGGCGCGCGAACTGAAGTGGACCGGCAGCCATCGCTACGGCATCGTGCACCTGGACGGTCGCGACCGCGATCACCTGCGCGAGCGCGCCGAGCATGCGAGCGCGCTGCTCGGCTGGCCGGCGCCCTATCTCGACTCCGCGCCCGAGCGCATCGACGATCACGTCGCCACGGAACTTCCCGCACGCTGGCCGACTCCATGGTCCGGTCCTGTTGCAACACCCTGACGATGTCCGCACCCTCTTCGCCCCGCCCTGCTGCTGCAAATGCGTCGCTATCCGCACCGGACGACGACCGCATCCGTCGCAGTTCGATCGACAAGTACCGGCGCCATGCTGCGCAGTACGACGCCACCTGCCGCCGGACCTGGACGATCCGCCAACGCACCATCGAGGCGCTGGCGCTCCAACCGGGCGAGCGCGTGCTGGACGTCGCCTGCGGCACCGGCCTGAGCCTGGCGCTGCTGCGCGAGCGCGTGGGCGACCACGGCAACGTGTACGGCTTTGATCACAGCGGCGAGATGCTGGCGCAGGCGCAGCGCCGCGCCACCGACGCCGGATGGGGCAATGTCACCGTGCTGCAGTCAGCCGCGCAGGACGTGCAACTGCCCGAGCCCGTGGATGCGCTGCTGTTTCACTACACGCACGACATCCTGCGTTCGGCCGCTGCGCTCGATCACGTACTCGGCTGTGCGCGACCCGGCGCGCGCGTGGCGATCGCCGGCATCAAGTACTTCCCGCGTTGGCTCGAACCGCTGAACGTCTGGGTCTACTACAAGAACTTCGGCTACAACGGCGCCCCCGGTGGCCTGCGCACGCCCTGGGATCGCATTGCGCCGCGCCTGGCCGACTGGCGCTTTGAACCGACGCAGTTCGGCATGGGCTACATCGCCAGCGGCCGCCTGAGCGGCGCCCACGTTGCACGACCGACACGACCCGTGCGGCAGGCGCTGCACTCATCGAGCACGGCGCACGCCGCGCCCGGCGGTGGGACCGGGCCGGCGCTGGCGCATGCCGCGCAAGTCGCTTTACCCGAACGATGACCGCGCCGTCCGCACTTCCCGCGGCGACCATGACACGCCGTGTCGTGGCGGCGCTGTTCGCCGCAGCGCTGCTCAATGCGCTGCTGGCGATGCGCAACTGGTGGCCGACACCGGCCGTGCTGCCGGACACGCGCCTCGCACCCGAGTTCGTCGCGCTGTGGGTGCTGCTGCTGGTGGTCATCGCCTGGCGCGGCGCACTCTCCTCGCGGGTACTCGCGTGGCTGGCGGCGGGCTACCTCGCTATCGTGCTCGGCCGCTACTTCGATGTCACCGTGCCGGCGCTGTTCGGCCGCCCCGTCAACCTGTACTGGGATGGCCAGCAGATCCCCACCTTCCTGTGGGTGTCGGCGCGCGACTACCCGGCCTGGGTCAGCGTTGCGTTCGTGGCGTCGCTGGTGGTGATCCTCGCTGCGCTGTACGCGGGCATCCGCTGGGCGCTCGGCGTGCTCGTGCGCGAGGTGGCGCCCTACGCGCTGCGCGCGCGCTGGACCTGGGCGGTGACCGCCGCGGCGGCGGTCACGGTGGTCGCGCACCTGGCCGGCGCAATGCCGAGCGTCACTTGGCATCTCGTCACCCATCCGGTCACGCCCACCTACGCGCGACAGGCGGTGCTGCTCGGCACCGCGCTGCTGCCCGGCGGCGTGGAGCGCGTGCTGCCGCCCTCGCCTGCACTGGAAAGTGCGATCGCCGCGCCGCCGCAGTCCGCGCTCGGCGCGCTGCGCGGTCGCGACGTGAAGCTGGTCTTCCTCGAAAGCTACGGTGCGATGGCGTTCCAGCATCCACGCGTGGCGCCTCAGCTGGCGCCCTCGCGCGCGCACTTTGCGCAGGAGATCGCCGCCAGCGGCCGCGTGGTCGCATCGGCCTACGTGCGGGCGGCGACCTTCGCCGGCGCCTCGGAGCTGTCGCACCTGTCGCTGCTGTCGGGCATCGATCTGACCGACCCGCTGCGCCACGATCTACTGCTCACCACCGACAGACCCACGCTGACCACGCTGTTCCGCCGCGCCGGCTACCAGAGCGTGGGCCTGTACCCGGCACTGAGCTGGGACTGGATCGAGCGCCGCTTCTACGGTTTCGATCTGTTTCTCGACGGCCGTGACCTCGACTACCGCGGCCCGCCGCTGGGCTACTGGAAGATCCCGGACCAGTTCACGCTCGCGCGCTTCGAGCAGCTGCATCCGCGCGATGCAGATGCGCCGCCGCGCTTCCTCTTCTTTCCCACGATCACGAGCCACCTGCCCTTTGGCCCGGTGCCGCCGTACCAACCCGACTGGCAACGCCTGCTCACGCCCGACCCGTTCGGCGCCGAGGAGTCGCAGCGGCTGCTCGCCTCGTTCGTCGACTGGATCGACATGCTGCCCAACTATGTGCGCATGTTCGACTACACCTACCGCTGGCTGGGCGGCTGGCTGCAGCGGCCAGAGCCGCGCGAGAGCGTGATCCTGCTGGTCGGAGATCATCAGCCCGCCGCCACCGTCAGCGGCGCCGGCGCCAGCTGGGACGTACCGGTGCACATCGTCACGCGCGACCCGGAACTGCTGGCGCGCTTCGTGGCGCTTGGCTTCACGCCCGGCCTGGAACCGCAGCAAACGACGCTCGGCGGCATGCACGACCTGACCGCGCTGCTGCTGCGCGCGTTTGCCGAGCCGCTGCCCATGCAGGCGCAGCAAGCGACTGACCGATAGCTGACCTTGCTCTCGCCGGGACAGCTCGACAAGCCGCGGCGCACAGACCGCAGGCAGCCGGACAGAGTGACGTGAATAAACCAGAAGCCGCGCTCGCAAGCGATGGTCGGAAGCGAGGGGGCGCTGCTGGCTAACGCACAGGTCGGGCGCCAGGCAGCGCCGCCATCACGGCGGCAGGGCTTAGTCGAATGTCACCGTAGAAGGCCTCGATGCGGCCGCCGGTGTTGTCGGTGTCGGTGAGGATGCCGATGCCGATCAGGCGGCCCGGCGCTTCGCCATAGGCACGGCGGTAATCCTCGACGTAATTGCGTTCGAACCGCTTCCACTGGCCCAGGCGATCGACCCCGCTGCCGGCCACGACCATCTTGATGCGGCCGCTATGGCTGCTGCCGATCACCGTGCCGGGCGGCTGTTGGTTCTCCCAGATGTACATCAGCGTCGCAAAAGGCGGCTCCTGACCACTGACCAGCCGTGCCAACTCGAACTTGACGAGTTCAGCGGCGGGGAGCGTGGCGCGGTCGCCGTCGAAGAAGAGCATCAGCCGGACCGGGGAATCCTCGGCGTCGCGGTCGGTGTTGTCCGCCGCTTCGATCAGCTGCGTCACCCGCCAGCGCCAGCTCACCCAAGGGCGCTGCTGGCTGTCCACGTCCAGACGCTGCTTCAAGCCGCTGGCGGAGCGATCGGCGATAGCGTGCAACACGACCTGCCTCGCCAGCGGATCGAACACGAGGTCGTAGCGGGTCGGCGCCTTGTTGCGGTTGATGACCCAGGGCCGCCACCCCTGCGGCAGCGCCGGGCCGGCGCGATTGGCGGAGAACGGCTGCACGTCGGCGAATACTGGTGCAGGGGTCGGCGTGCTGCTGCATCCGCCGACCAGCAGCGCGCCGAGCAGGGCAAGTCCGGCGGCGCGCGCGCGATGGAACGGGATCATGAGAGCGGAACCGCGCGATCGACGGTCGCGCGCGGCCGCAAGTGTGCCGTGCAACTGAGGTCAGTGGACCTCAGGAACTACACCAGTGCTGAAGAACGTTGCGCCGACGCCAACGCAGCTCCGTGCTGGACGCAGCCTGCGCCTGCGCCTCGCAAAGTGAGATCGAAGCGGGGCTGCCTTCGGCGAGGCGATCGACTGGCGCGGTCGACCCTTTGCCGACTTCCCCTGAGCCTGGAAAGTAGCCGTTCGACCGGCCAGCCAGGCGCAAAGCAGCACGTAACGCCACCCAGGCGCCCTCCAGATGGCGACCTAGCGGGCGGACCTCCCGCTCCGCTTTGTCTTCGATGCCACCTCCGTCGCTCCCCGCTTTGTCCTGGCCGAAGTCTCAAGTGGCTTGATGGCGCCAGCCGCTGCGAGCTTCAGTAGACGCTGGAAGGACGGGCACTCGATGTGGCTGCGCGCGGGGCACACGGCGGCATGCCGCAGTCCGTCACGCAGTGCGCCCAGTTTGCGAATCGTCACTTCCAGTTCGTCTGCTCGCAGAGCGAGCCGCCGGCGATCGATCTTCAGACCCTGGCCAGGCACGACCATGCCGGAAATCTCGTCGAGCGAAAAGCCAACGGAGCGGCCGAGCGCGATCAGTGCCAGGCGCTCGAGGACGTCCGCGCCGTACACCCGTCGCAGCCCGCGCCGGCCGATCGAACGAATAAGTCCCCGCTCCTCGTAGTACCGCAGCGTGGAGGCCAGCAGGCCCGACCGCTCGACCACCTCGCCAATATCTAGAGCATTCATTCGCTTGACCTCAAGTCGACTTGAGGATGCACGCTATCACTTCGGTCAGCTCATCTAGAGGAAATCATGAATTACTGGTGCTACGCATTCGTCATCGGGATCGGTGCCACGGCCTCGATGGACTTGTGGTCTGTCTTCCGCGAACGCCTTCTCGGGGTGGCGCCACCCGACTACGGCCTCGTGGGTCGTTGGCTGGCGTACATGCCACGGGGGCAGTTTGTACACAGGCCCATTGCTGCGTCGAGCCCAGTTCGCGGCGAGCGCGCCTTCGGCTGGATCGCGCATTACGCGATTGGCATCGCCTTTGCGGCTGCGCTTGTCGGCCTCTGGGGCAGCGAGTGGCTGCATCGTCCCACGCTGACCCCGGCGCTCCTTATTGGCGTAGGAAGCGTGATTGCCCCGTTCTTCCTTATGCAGCCCGGCATGGGAGCAGGCATCGCCGCGCGACGCACCGCGCGCCCAGTGACCGCCCGGCTGCACAGCCTGCTCAATCACGCCGTGTTCGGTCTTGGCCTATATGCGTCGGCATGGGCGGTCCAGCTAGTGCAGCGGGCGTGACGTATCTGCAATCGCCTCATCACTTCGTACCCGCTTCACTTTTGTCCACAGTCTGGAGGTATCAATGAAAGTCCCAACTCGCTTCGCCCCGTTGATTTTTGGCGCTCTGCTTTCAGCCATCATGGTGACCATCGTCTCCGCCTTCGTTCTAGCCACCACCCAAGGCCTGAACGCGGAATTCGCCAGTCAATGGGTCAAAAGTTGTCTTGCCACCTGGCCGATTGCATTCCCGACCGTCACTCTCGTTGCCCCTTGGGTACGGCGGTTCGTTGGGATGGTGACGGCGTGACGGCGGGCATCGTCAAGCATCTGAGTCGCGTGTCGCCCGCTGGCGGCCGCGGCGCGGCGGCTTTCGGCAAGCCAGCGGCTGGCGCTGATCGACCCTTAGCTGATGTTGCCCACTGCCCCAAAGCGGATGCCGACTCGATCCAGAGCCCAGTGGTTACCCGGCAGAAGACGACATGCAGCTTTATGGCGAAGCCCCGCTACCGACCACGGCAGGCCTGTCACCGACCTGCTGCCCTTCGCCGACGCAGTCGCTCCGCTGCATAAGATCTAGCAGCGGAGGCGGGACGCCAGCTATGTTCCCGGCCGCTCCCTACGGCCAGAGCCGCCTTCATTCATAGCTTTGGTGTGTTCACGATTAAGCAGGAGCCAAACGCAACGCCCGTATAGAAGACCCAGACCGAGGGCTATCGGGCTCGTCACCCACACGGTCCAATCGATGAATGAAAGATCTTCGCCTGGGTATGCGAGGTGCATGAAGATCCATGACCCAAAGAACACGGGCAAAGCCCAGCCGACGACCCCAAACGCGAAAGCAAACCTCCATGGAGCCCGCTGCCACTTACGAGGCCAGCGCTCGACGAACTGGTCTCGCCTGTGTTTGCGCCATTCCACGATTCGACGCAAGAACGATGTCTGCACCTGAGCCCCCGACTTTGTTGATGCGTGCCGACCGCGATCGCAACGGCGCCACGCCCGCGACTAGTTTGAGGCAAAGGACTGCTCCTGGCCGCTTGCAGTGACCTTTAGAACAGCCGATTGCGGACACACAAATGAATCAAGTCCAATGGCGAGATCACACTTGCGATGGAACTGTGGGGTCGAAAGCGTAAATGCTCTCGTGGAGGCCGCCAACTGCTCTGCCTGTGCGACTACCGTTACCGTCGAGCTCTTCCAACGTCCAGCCGGGCAGCCCGTCAGCAGCGTCTATGTCGTAGCCGTCATCTAGCGTGTTGATGACCTGAAAGGTCGTAACAGCGGCAATTTTCTGTGCGAACAGTGCGATCTCAGCGTCAGCGACGCCCGACTGCCGGAGCTGCGTCAGCAGCTTGCTGAATGGCGCGTGCTCCCTCGCGGCTTGATCGAGCACGCCCGTCGACAGCCAATAATCCAAGGCGTTCTTCTTGATGGTGTTGAGCACCATGAATCTCGCGAGTTGCGGGATGTCTTCCGACACCTCCGATCTGGCCCACATCTCGGGATCCTCGGCACCGAGCGCGCGGAACTGCGCAGTTAACCCCACCGCTCGCTCTTGAGCGGCCGGACTCAGTGATTTGAGCCAGTCCGAATAGCTCGGCCAATCAGAGCTCATGACTTTCCGCTCCCAAGAGACGTGGTTACGCGAGATTCTCAGAGCCCTCAAGCGCTTCGCACTACCGCCGCTTCTGGCCGCTGGCAGCTGAAGGTTCGGCTGCTCTAAGCGGACCATCAAGCGGAACTCCGATCCCCGATGGATCGGCAACGAGCACGCTCATCACGCCGCATCTCGTGACCACACTTCGTGCATCGGAAGCGAGCAACAGCACGGTCAATCCCAA
>LNFM01013033.1_pt1 | contig 10736 bp, 8 predicted proteins | sample 596031 | NCBI WGS metagenome assembly LNFM01 (sample SAMN04254537, study PRJNA301005) | activated carbon metagenome | isolation source: dual media filters at the Ann Arbor, Michigan drinking water treatment plant | place: USA: Ann Arbor | reverse complement strand
GTGTGGGCCTGCGCCTCGCGCAGGAAGCCCATGACGAGTTCGCCGGCGCCGCCGGCCTCGGCGCGCAGCAGCCAGTGGAGGGCCTCGACCGGGTCGCGCCCCACGCCTTTGCCGGCCAGATAGGCGGCGCCCAGCATGGCCTGTGCCTCGGCCTGCCCCAGACGTGCGGCGCGGCCCCACCATTGGGCCGCCATCGCCGGATCGCGTTCGACGCCGAGCGCGTTGTGATGGATATCGCCCAGCCGCGCCATGGCTCCGACGCGGCCGTGCGCCGCCGCTTTCTCGGCCCATTGTCTGGCGCCGACGTAATCCTGCGGGCAGCCGCCACCCACCAGCTTCATCCACGACAGCATGTCCTGGGCGTCGGGATCGTCCTGTTCGGCCGCCTTCTCGTACCAGCGCGCCGCCTCGACCTGGTCCTGCGGCACGCCCCAGCCCTCGTAGTAGCAAAGCGCCAGGTTGCGCTGGCCGCCAGCATCGCCCTGCTCGGCCGCCCGGCGCAGCCAGGCAGTGGCCTTCTCGAGATCGCGCTCGACGCCGCGGCCTTCGAGGAAGGCTGCCCCCATGTTGCTCTGTGCGCGCGCCACGCCGGCCTGTGCGAGCGGGGCCCAGAGATCGAGCGCCACGCCATAGTCGGCCGCGTTCCAGGCGACGAGCGCCTCGGCCAGGCGCTGCTCGACAGGCGCCTCCCGTTCGAAGAGTTTACCCAGCCACGACATCGAGCTGGCCCAACTGGGAAATGAAGGCGGCTTCGTCGTCCAGCGTGCGCAGGTCGAGGAGCAGCGTGTCGTCGGCAATGCGGCCGATGACGGGGAGCGGCAGGCGCCGGAAGGCAACGGCCAGCTTGTCGATACCGCCTCCCCGTTTTCTTGGGCCGCGCATCGCCAGCGCGAAGGATTCCAGCAGATCGACCGGCAGTGCGCCGGAGCCGATCTGGCCACGCACCGGCTTAATGCTGGCGTCGGCTGCACCGCCCAACGCCTTGCGCAAGGCGGGCAGCAGACGTTCGGCCTGGGCGCGGATGTCGGCCGCCGGACGCGCCAGGAAACGGATGGTGGGCAGGCGTTCGGCCAAGCGCGCCGGATCGGCATAGAGGCGCAGCGTCGCCTCAAGGGCGGCCAGCCGCATCTTGTCGAGGCGGAGCGCACGCTTCATCGGGTTGCGCGCGATGCGCTCGGTCAGGTGCTTGCGGCCGACGATGAGCCCGGCCTGCGGGCCGCCCAAAAGCTTGTCGCCAGAGAAGGTCACGACGTCGATGCCCGCCTCGATCGCCTCGCGCGCCGTGGGCTCGTGCGGCAGGCCCCAGGTTTCGAGGTCGGCCAGCGTGCCGCTGCCGAGATCTTCGATGAGCGCCAGGCCTTTTTCGCGCGTCAGGGACACCAGCTCGGCCGCCGGCACCGATTTGGTGAAGCCCTCAATCGCGTAGTTCGACGGATGGACCTTCATGATCGCGGCGGTGTCGGGCCCGATGGCCGCGGCATAGTCCTTCAGATGCGTGCGGTTGGTCGTGCCGACCTCGACGAGGCGACAACCCGCCCGCGCCATGATGTCGGGAATACGAAAGGCGCCGCCGATCTCGATCAGCTCGCCGCGCGAGACGATGACCTCACGACCGGCGGCGAGCGCGTTCAGCACCAGCAGCACGGCGGCGGCGTTGTTGTTGACGGCGGTCGCGGCCTCCGCGCCGGTGAGCCGGCACAGCCAGGGCGCGATATGGTCGTCGCGATCGCCACGGGCGCCACCGCCGAGATCGTACTCCAAGGTGGTTGGAGAACGCATGGCCTCGACGGCGGCCTGGATCGCCTCCTCAGCCAGTACGGCGCGCCCGAGATTGGTGTGCAAGACCGTTCCGGTCAGGTTGAAGACTCGGCGCTGAGAGGGTTGCACCAGGGCGGCCAGCCGCGCGTCGCACCAGCGCGCGCAGGCTGCCTCGTCAGCGACCTCGGGTTTGCCCCGGCCGGCATCTGCCCAGGCACGCAATGCCTCGACGACGAGCGGACGGCCGGCACGCGCAATCAGCGGCGCCAGCGCCGGCCAGTTGGCCATGCGGTCGATGGAGGGCGGACGGAAAGCGGAGGCGCCATCGGCGCGGTCGGCACGCGACACGGGTGAGTTCCCCAGAACGGCATTGCCGGACGAAACGTCGGGCAAGGCAGCAGGATGGCCTAGCCCGGGACGCCAATCAACCGGAAGGCCGGCTCTGCTGGCTGGCCTTACTGGCCGGCCATAGCCACGGCGATACGGGCCACGACCAGCACCATGGAGGCCGACAGGCCGATCATGACGGCGAGCTTCGTCGACGAAGAGCCGACATCGTTCGCGAGCAGCGCATTGATGAACTTCATGATGACATCCCCAAGTTTTCGAACCCCGCCGGCCGAGAGCGAACCCCTTCGCTCTCTTCGGCCAGCACCCTCGCCCCACCGCTCGCGGCGGAGCATCATCCCACACGCGCCCGGACGCATCTGCGTCAGGGCGAATTGCAAAACCGAGACTTGAACCAAACCCCAACTTGCCGCGGCGACCGGGACCCCTCCCGTGCGCCGCGAGCGAACATATACGCCGCGCGCTCGTAACGTTGGTGTCTCAGCGCCGGCCGTTTGGTATCAAATGTTTCCGTTGGGCCGCCAGCGTCCTAGCCGCCGGACGGATCCATGACGCCCAGCACGAACGGGTTGGGAATGCGGGAAAAGCCTTCCTCCCCCACCAGGACGTCGAGCCCGAGAGAGCCGAGGTCGTCGGCGAACGGCTCGATCGTGCGGGCGCCCTCCAGATAGAAGAGCTTCGAATAGCCCTGGCATTGTTCGCAGCATTCCGCCCGCAGGTAGGTCGTCCCGGCGAGCTGGCGGAAGGAAATCTTGTCGGTGCTGCCGCAGTGGACGCAGCGCACGCGCGCGTAACGCCAGGCCGTGGCGCAGAGCGAGCAATGCAGGTGCCGGTGACCGAACTTGGTGCCGCCGGGCGAGACCAATCCCGACACGGGCGGCGAGCTGCAGACCGGGCATTGGCCGCTGTCCGTCTCTCCGCCTCCGAGATCGGCGGCATCGAGCAGGGCGGCCATCCGCGTCCAGGCGACCTGCAACGCCGCCGCGACGAACACCGCCTGGGCAGCCTCGCCGGCCGCCAAGTTGCCCTCCAGAAAACGGCCCGCCAGAGCCTCGAGGTCGGCCGCCTTAGCCGACACCAGCGCCGTTCGCGCTTGGCGCGCCGGCTCGGGGAGGAAGCTGTCGTCGATCTTCGCGAGGATTCTTCCCAGCGCGGCACGCCAGCTCCCGTCGCGCGGCCAGGTTGCGGGATCGAGCGGTGCGCGCTTCACCAGTCTCGCCTTGGCGATTTCGGCCGATCCCGGCAGAGAGCCCGGCGGCAGGTCCGTCAGTGCCTCGTGCTGGGCCGCGACCAGGGCCGCGACCATGCGCAGGAAGGCTTCCAGTTCATGGCCTCCAGCGAGCGCCCGCAGCCGCTCGGCACGACGCAGAAAGACCGTCGCGAGATCGGGCAGGCGGACCGGATCGCTCTGGGCGACTTCGCCCAGCGTGGTCTCGCCGAAGCCGGTAGGCGGATTGTCCGGGCCGCTGCTCAGGGTTTCTCGACTTCCTGGCGGAACCACTTGCGATGGTGCTTCCAGCTCCAGCCGCGGGTCACGGAGCCCCGGGTCATGGCGCGCAACGTGCCCTTCACCCAGATCGCGGCGTAGACATGGACGATCCAGATCAGGATGGCGCCGATCGCGCACAAGGCGTGAACGACCGCCGATAGCCGCTTTTGATCGACCGTCGTAAAGTCCTCGAAGTACACGTCCCACAGAACGATACCGCTGCCCAACAGAAGCAGGATGAGGATCGACTGGCCCCAGAAGACGAGCTTCTGGCCGGCATTGTACTTGCCGAGCTCGGGCATGCCCTCTTCGTTGTCGTTGATCACCTTGCCGAGGTTCTTCATCCAGATCGTGTCGTCGCGATTCCAGAAATTGAGCGTGAAGAAGCGGAGGAACAGGCCGAGAAAGCTGATGGCCAGCACGACGCCGATCCATGGATGGATCGCGCGGGTGGCCTGGCCACCGCCGAACAGGTGCGTCAGGAAGAACAACGAGGGATGAAACAGCGCCATGCCGCTCAGCGCCAGCAGGATCAGCGATGCGGCGGTGATCCAGTGGTTGATTCGGGCGGCGGTAGTGTAGCGGGCGACGACTTTCCTGTCCTCGCTCATGTCCCTTTCCTTCCGGCGAGGTCGTCGGCCTTGCGCTCGTCGCTCTCGGAGACCTCGTTCGGTCCCTTGGTGACGTAGTGCAGGAAGCCGAACACGCCGGCGAAGGCGATCGCCGCCAGCGAAATCGGCTTCATGATGCCCTTCCAGAAGCCCACCAGCGGACTGATCCGGGGATCGTCCGGCAGCCCGGCGTAGAGCGAGGGCTTGTCGGCGTGATGCAGCACGTACATCACGTGCGTGCCGCCGACACCCGGCGGGTCGTAGACGCCGGCCTTTTCGTAGCCGCGCGACTTCAGGTCGACGATCCGCTTCTCGGCATGGTCGATCATGTCTTCCTTGGAGCCGAAGTAGATCGCCTGCGTCGGGCAGGCCTTGGCGCAGGCCGGCGCCTGGCCGACCGCGACCCGGTCCACGCACAGCGTGCACTTGTAGGCCTTGCGATCGGTCTTGGAGATGCGCGGCACGTTGAAGGGACAACCCTTCACGCAGTAGCCGCAGCCGATGCAGTTCTCCGACACGAAGTCGACGATGCCGTTGGCATACTGGACGATGGCACCCGGCGCCGGGCAGGCCTTCAGGCAGCCCGGATCGTCGCAATGCATGCAGCCATCCTTGCGGATCAGCCACTCGAGATCGTCGCCCTTCTCGTACTCGGTGAATTTCATCACCGTCCACGAGGTCGGCGTCAGGTCGGCCGGGTTGTCGTAGCTGCCTTCAAATGTCCCGACCGGCTCGACCAGGTCGTTCCAGGCCAGGCAGGCGGCCTGGCAGGCCTTGCAGCCGATGCACTTGCTGACATCGATCAGCTTGGCGACTTCAAGAGTGCCCTGGCGGACTTGCGGCGGGGTCTCGGTGGAGGCCGAGCGGCGGCGGATGTCGAGGGATTGCAGCGTTGCCATGTTCGCCTCCTCCCCTATGCCATCGCCGACGCGGCGGGTGCCGACGTCTTCTTCACGTCGACCAGGAACGCCTTGTATTCGGGCGTGTTGACGCTGGCATCACCCACCGACGGGGTGATGACGTTGGTCGGATAGCCCTTCCTGGTGAGACCGACGAACCCATAGTGGATGGGCAGCCCGATCACGTCGCATGGCTTGCCGTTCACCATGATCGGCCGGATGCGTTTGGTGACGCAGGCCTTGGCCTTGATCGCGCCGCGCTGACTGGAAATCTCGACCCACTCCCCGTCCTTGATGCCCTTGGCCTTGGCCAGCCGCTCGCCGATCTCGACGAACAGTTCGGGCTGCAGGACCGCGTTGCCGTGAACTACCTTGGTCCAATAGTGGAAGTGCTCGGTGAGGCGGTAGGTGGTCGCCACGATCGGGAACTTGTCCGGCGTGCCGAACGACTTGGCATCGGCGGCAAAGATCCGGGCCACCGGGCTGGCGCTGACCTTGGGATGAAGCGGGTTCTCGAGGAAGGCGTCCATCGGCTCGTAGTGCTCGGGGAACGGCCCCTCGCGCATCGCGCCGCGCACGTAGAGACGGCCGACACCCTCCGGATTCATGATGAACGGGCCGACCGACTTGTCGGGCGCGACGAGCGGGCCGTAATCCGGCACATCGGCGCCGGTCCAGCGCGCGCCGTTCCAGAAGACGTACTTCTTGCGCTCGCTCCAGGGCTTTCCGTTCACGTCCGACGACGCGCGATTGTAGAGAACGCGCCGGTTGGCCGGCCAGGCGAAGCCCCAGTTGGGATGCACGCCCTTGCCGGTTGGATCGCTGGCGTCGCGACGCATCGACATGTTGCCGGCATCCGTATAGACGCCGGTATAGATCCAGCAGCCCGCGGCGGTCTTGCCGTCGGCCGTCATGGCGGCAAATGACGGCAGTTGCTGGCCCGCGCGCAGGAGCACCTTGGTTGGATCGGCGGGGTCGGTCACGTCCTGCACGACGTAGCCGTTGATCTCCTTCAGCACCTCGGCCGGCGCCGGGCTGGCGGCGTTGCTGTACGACCAGGTCAGCTTCAGCAGGGGATCCGGGAAGGCGCCGCCGTCCTTGGCATACTTCGCCTTCAGGCGGCCGTACAGGCCGGCCACGATGTCGATGTCGCTGCGCGACTCGCCGGGGCCCTCCGCCGCCTTCCAGTGCCACTGGATGACGCGGCTGGAGTTGGTGAAGCTGCCCTCCTCCTCGACATAGACCGACGTCGGAAGCTGGAAGACCTCGGTCTGGATCGACTTCGGATTGACGTTGTTGAACTCGCCGTGGTTCTCCCAGAAGCGCGCCGTCTCGGTCTCAATCGGATCGATGACGACCAGCCACTTGAGCTTGGCGAGGCCGGCCAGCGTTTTGTCCTTCTGCGGCGCGGCCATCATGATGTTCAGGCCTTGGCAGAACAGGCCGTTCATCTGGCCCGCCGCCATCATGTCGACCATCTTCAGCGTGTCGTAGCCGGTGTCGAACTTGGGCAGGTAGTCGTAAGCCCAGTCATTCTCCGCCGTGGCCGCGGCACCGAAGAACGCCTTCTGCTGGCTGACGAAGAACTTGTTGTAATTCTGCCAGAAGCTGGTCTGGCCGGGCCGGATCGGCTTGAAGGCCCGCGACTTCATGTAGTCGGCGAAGGTGGTTTCCCTTTCCGACGGCAGGACCATGTAGCCCGGCGTCGAGGTCGAGAGCAGCGCCAGATCGGTGATGCCCTGGACGTTGGCGTGCCCGCGCAAGGCGTTCACGCCGCCGCCCGGCATGCCCATGTTGCCCAGCAGGAGCTGGATCATGGCCATGCAGCGGATATTCTGGGCGCCCGTCGTATGCTGGGTCCAGCCGAGCGCGTAGAGCGACGTCGCCGTGCGCTCGCCGTTGGCCGTCGACGCCAGCAGTTCGCAGACCTTGAGGAATTTATCCTTGGGCGTGCCGCAGATTCGCTCGACCATCTCGGGCGTGTAGCGCGCGGCGTGGGCCTTCATGAGGCTCATGACGGAGTTCGGGCTCGACATGCTGTCGTCGACCTTGGCCATGCCCTGGTCGTCGAACTGGTACTCCCAGTTCGACTTGTCGGCGTAGTCGCGCTTGGAGGCATCGTAGCCGGTGAACAGTCCGTCCTCGAACTTGTAGCCTTCCTTGACCAGATAGCTGGCGTTGGTGAAAGCCTTCACGTAGTCGTGGTGGATCTTGTCATTCTTCAGCAGGTAGTTGATTACGCCCATCAGGAAGGCAATGTCGGTGCCCGGGCGCAGCGGCGCGTAGAGATCGGCGACCGCGGCGGAACGCGTGAAGCGCGGATCGACGACGATAAGCTTGGCGCCGTTGTTCGACTTCGCTTCGGTGACCCACTTGAAGCCGCACGGATGGGCTTCGGCGGCATTGCCGCCCATGACCAGGATGACATCGGAATTCTTGATGTCATTCCAGCTGTTCGTCATCGCGCCACGTCCGAAGGAGGGGCCAAGACTGGCCACCGTCGGTCCGTGTCATATTCGGGCTTGGGTCTCTATGGCGAGCATGCCGAGGCCGCGCATGACCTTGTAGGTCATGTAGCCCGCCTCGTTCGTCTGTGCCGACGTGGCGAAGAAGCCGGTCGTCAACCAGCGGTTGACCGTGACGCCGTCGCGGTTCTTGGCCACGAAGTTCTTGTCGCGATCTTCCTTCATTAGGGTCGCGATGCGGTCGAGCGCAAAATCCCAGGTCACCCGCTCGAACTTGTCCGACCCGGCCTTGCGGTGCATCGGGTACTTGAGCCGGAGCGGGCTATGGACGTAGTCGAGCGAGGCCGCGCCGCGCGGACAGAGCGTGCCGCGATTGACGGGATGGTCGGGATCACCCTCGATGTGGATCACCGAGGCCTTGGCGTTCTTCGACTTGTCGCCCAGCGCGTAGACGATGACGCCGCAGCTCACCGAACAATAGGGACAGGTGTTGCGGGTCTCGGTTGCCCGCTCGAGCTTGTAGGGCCGGACGCCGGCGGCGAGCGCGTCGCCCGCCCCCGTGAATCCCAATGCACCGACCGAAGAGGCGGCGAGGCCAGCGGCGCTCACCTTCATGAATTGCCGACGTGATACGGCCATGAGCAGCTCCATCCCTAGCGACGCTTATCCGGCGCTTGAGCGCCTGCTTATTTACTATGCGTCTCCGTCAGTGAAACGCGACGGCGGGGTTGAATCAACAAAAAACGGTCACAATTCGGGGAAATCCCTGAATTGTGAAAAGCTCTAGGGTTTCCGCTGCAGGCCCCAGGTTTCCGCCAGCAACTGCCCCATGCGTGCGGCGACCAGCCTGTTTCCGCGGCTTTCGGCGGCGGCGTCCCGGTCGAAGTGGATGTGATCGGCGTAGATCGGGCCCTTTTCGCCCTCGAATACATCGCCCAGGTCGAAGATCGGCAGGTTGTTGCTGGTCCGGAGCGTCATCATCCCGGTCACGATCTTCCGGTAGAGGTCGCGGTAGGAAAGATCGCCCACGACGCGCTTTTCTTCCTCGGTCAGCACCTTGCCCCAGGCCGGCGACGGCTGCAGGAAGTAGGCGGTCTTCACGCCATTCTCGCGCGCGACGGCTTCCATGCCGCGGACGTACTTCTGATATAGGCCGAGCTGGACGGCGAAGGCCCGCTCGTGGTCGCGGCGGATGTCCTCGGGCATGGCGAACATGCCGTTGAGCGTTGTCTTCTTGTTCGACTTGAAGCTGTCCTTGCCCTTGGCGGCGGCCTCGATGCCGCGGATCACCATGTAGGCGGCATGCGACTGCCCGAGGATGGGATTGAGGGCGAGTGTCCCGGCCAGCCGGCCCATCACCCAGCCGATCGCGGCATCGCCGAAATTCTCGTCGGCGACGAACGGATTGACGTCGATGAAGTTGCTGAGCGGCCGTTCGAGCCGCTCCTGCGCGCCCGGCCAGAAGAAATAATGCTCGTTGAAGCCGTCGAGCGTCACGACGGCATCGACCGAGGTTGCGTAGAGGGAGAACAGGATGAACGCCTGCGGCTGCTTCCATGCGCCGTCGCCGCCGTTCAGCACCAGGAACGGCTTGCCGTTGGGGCTGACGTATTTGGCGTTCAGCTCCTCCTCGAAATAGCGCGGCGCCGGCGGCTTGCCGTTCTGGCCGAGCTGCGAGGCGACCGACCCGCCGGTCAGCAGGACGACGTAGCGGTCGGTCCGTTTCGTAACGGTGTAGTCGTCGCCGAACAGGCCGACATTGTTGACCCAGGGTATGCCACAGGGCGGGTTGGCGTGGTGCACGAAGGCGACATAAGGATGCGGAAAAAGCGTGTCGACGTAGCGGCACGAGGATCCCTTGGTCGAATCGCGCACGTAGGTGTTCTGCGTCCGCTCATAGAGCTGGGCGGCCGGGGTGTAGCGGCCATCCTCGAGGTACAGCCAGGCGATCGCCGTCACCTCGACCGCAGAAAGGGCGAGGACGATGCCGATGACGGCCGAGATCCAGCCGAAGAGTCGCTGCTTCATCGCCTACCTGTCACCCTCTAGACCTTGCTCCCTGCGTTACCCTTGGCGCTACTCTGGGCGCCGCGGAGCGTCTGCCAGACGCGGTGCGGAGTCGCCGGCATCTGGATGCTGCGCACGCCCAGCGGCCACAGCGCATCCATGATCGCATTCATCACGGTGGGCGTCGAGCCGACCGTGCCCGATTCGCCCACGCCCTTGGCGCCGATCGGGTTGGTCTTGGCCGGCACGCTGTCGTCGAGCGTGTTGTTGAAGTTGGGGAAGGTGTCGGCCCGCGGCATGGCGTAGTCCATGAACGAACCGGTGACGAGCTGGCCGGAGTCGGGGTCGTAGACATTCTCCTCGAGCAGCGCCTGGCCGATACCCTGGGCACAGCCGCCGTGGATCTGTCCGAACACGATCGGACGGTGCAGCGGCTTCCCGACATCGTCGACCGTCGTATAGCGCTTGAGCTCGACCCGGCCGGTGTCGGGATCGATTTCGACCTCGCCGACATGGGCGCCGTTGGGCCAGGCGATGCCGTCCACGGTATTCACGTTCTCTATATAGATGCGCTTGTCGGGCTGCTTGGCGGCAAGGTCGCCGAGGCCGATGCCGCGATCCGTGCCGGCGATGGTGAACTTTCCGGCGGCATAAACGATGTCCGCCGCGCTGGCCTCGAGCGCATCGGCGGCCAGGTCCTTGCCTTTGGCCACCAGCTTCTCGCTGCCCGACAGCACCGCCGAACCGCCGATGTAGGCGGAGCGCGACCCCATCGAGCCGACACCGCCCACGCGGTCCGAATCGCCCATGGCGATCTCGATCCGGGAGGCCTCGATGCCGAGCAGTTCCGAGGCCAGCTGGGTGAAGCTGGTCTCCAGCCCTTGCCCCATGCCCTGGGTGCCCATCCAGATCACGACCTTGCCGTCGGCCTTCACCTCATAGTGCGCCATCTCATTCATGACCATGGCGCTGGTCCATTCTACGTAGGAGGCGAGGCCGCGGCCGTAGAGCCTGCCGCGCTTCTCGGCCTCGGCCTTACGGGCCGGGAAGCCGTTCCAGTCGGAGGCCTCGAGCGTCTTGGTGAGGAACAGGTTGAAGTCGCCGGTGTCGTATTTCTCGCCCATCGCCGTCGTGTAGGGCATCTGCGCCGGCGTCACGA